>Ga0164241_10000161_pt1 | contig 158037 bp, 136 predicted proteins | sample OricomyardsoilBY_FD_108780 | JGI IMG/M metagenome (GOLD analysis project Ga0164241, IMG submission 108780) | Backyard soil microbial communities from Emeryville, California, USA - Original compost - Back yard soil (BY) | ecosystem: Environmental > Terrestrial > Soil > Unclassified | place... | reverse complement strand
TTTGACAGACGCAGGGCAGATCCCTATGATGGCGCGCTTATGGTTAAGACCCCCTCATTAAAGCCTCTGCCAAAGCAGGGAGATCCTCGAAAATTTGCACAACAAGGCATATCGCTCGAAGGGGTAGTGACAGTAGCTGCGCTGCCAAGATTGGCGGAATCAGTACAAGAAACTGCTGGAAATATCCAAGTAGATTTGGCATTTGGCATTAGTGTGGAGAAGAAAAAGATCGTTACTGGCCATGCATCGGCTGAGCTTACATTAGTTTGCCAGCGCTGTTTGGATAATGTAAAAGTACCGGTCAAAAGTGATATCTCGTTAGGTATTGTATGGGATGAAGAAGGTGCTGAGGCTTTGCCAGAGTATCTTGACCCATGGATTACCGGCGAAGGTATAGCAGATCTCTACGATATGATTGAAGTAGAGCTGCTATTAAGTTTACCGAAGGTTGCTTACCACGAAGAGCTTTGCGTTGATCGCCAACTTTTCACTAGCGGTAAGCCAGTCGAAGTAAAGAAACCAAACCCATTTCAGGTGTTGGAGCAACTTAAGAGCTCGCCGAAATAACCTGTTGATTTCAGTTGTAATATTGATTTCAGTGGTAAAGAGGCGCCTCGGCTTCAACGAGTAAGTAAATAGGAGTAGACCCCATGGCAGTACAACAAAACAAAAAATCTCGTTCCAAGCGCGACATGCGTCGTTCGCATGATGCATTGACTGGCCCAACTTTGTCAGTAGATGCAACCAGCGGTGAGAAGCACTTGCGTCACCACGTTACCGCAGACGGTTTTTACCGTGGCGTTAAAGTGATCGACAAAGGCAGCAACGAGTAATTTCTCAGCAAGACGATTACATCTTGCCTGCAAGAATTCGAATAGCGGTAGACGCTATGAGCGGGGACTTAGGTCCCCGCGTTGCTATCTCGGCTGCGCAAAAATTTACGGCAACTTTTGCCGATGTTGATATCGTCTTAGTAGGCAATGAGCAACAACTCCTCGCGTTATCTTCTGTAAAAAAATTATCCAGCCAGCGTATAAGCATCCTCAATGCAACTGATCTTGTTGCTATGGATGAAGACCCTTTGCACGCGCTGCGACATAAAAAAAATTCTTCAATGTGGCTTGCGATTGAAAGCCTCAATAAAAACCTTGCTGATGCTTGCGTAAGTGCTGGTAATACCGGCGCGCTCTTGGCGATGGGCAAATATCTATTAAAAACTTTTCCCGGTCTTGAGCGCCCCGCAATTTGTAAAGCTATGCCGGTAGAGCAGGGGCAAACTTATTTATTGGATTTAGGCGCAAACACAAATTGCACCGCAGAAAATTTGCATCAATTTGCGGTTATGGGGAAAATTTTAGCCTCTGCAGCTAATCCCAATCCTCGAATTGGTTTATTGAATATTGGTACAGAAGCAACCAAAGGCACTGACGTCATCAAAGCAACGCAAGAGTTGCTAGAAAATGATTTGCGTTTAAATTTTGGTGGCTACATTGAAGCTAATAAAATTTTTAGCGGCGAAATGGACGTCATCGTCTGCGACGGGTTTCATGGCAATATCGCACTTAAAACTTGCGAAGGTACGGCGCGTCTTATCGCCAAAAAAATTCAAGCCACTTTTCAACAAAACTGGTTGGCACGATTTGCTGCAATTGTTATTTGGCCGCTGCTGAAACGCTTGCGCACCGAATTGGATCCATCCATGTATAATGGCGCCAGTTTTTTAGGGCTACAAAAAGTTTTGGTAAAAAGCCACGGCAATGCCGATCAAAAAGCCTTTATGCAAGCGTTAATTGTGGCGCGTGAGCAGGTTATTCAAAATGTTCCTGCACGCATTCAGGCAGAGTTTTTAGCTCAATCTATTCCCCATTAGCAATAAAGTAATTATTTATGACTCAACAAAATCTTGCTTTCGTATTTCCCGGTCAAGGTTCGCAAAAAATCGGCATGCTTGCTGATTTGGCTGCGAATCATCCAATTGTCACCAAAACTTTTGCGGAAGCATCGCAAGTCTTGGGCTACGATTTGTGGGATCTCGTGCAAAACGGCGCACAAGAAGATATTAATTTAACCGAGCGCACCCAGCCGCTATTATTAACTGCAAGCGTTGCAGTTTGGCGTGTATGGTTGGAAAAAAATGGCACCAAACCAGCATTGGTTTCCGGTCACAGCTTGGGTGAGTGGTCGGCAATGGTATGTGCTGGCGTAGTCGCTTTTGCGGATGCTGTAAAACTTGTTCAGCAGCGCGGAAAATTTATGCAAGAGGCTGTGCCTGCAGGCCAGGGCGCAATGTTCGCAATTATTGGTTTGGATGATGCTTTAATTATCGAAGCTTGTAAAAAAGCAGAACAGGGCGAAGTGGTTTCAGCCGTGAATTTTAATTCGCCCGGCCAAGTTGTTATCGCTGGGAGTGCAGCCGCTGTTGAGCGCGCAGGCGCACTCTGTAAAGAAGCTGGCGCAAAGCGCGCATTGCCTTTGCCGGTAAGCGCACCATTCCATACATCATTAATGCGCCCAGCTGCAGATCGTTTAGCCGAGCAAATCGCCGCAACTGAATTTAAAGCGCCACAAATTCCTGTTGTACACAATGTTACTGCGCAAACCGAATCCAATCCGGAAAAAATTAAAGCGCTGATGATTGAGCAAATTTACAGTGCTGTGCGTTGGGTTGAGTGTGTTAACACCATGAGCCAAGCCGGAATTACTACTACGGTTGAATGCGGTCCAGGAAAAGTTTTATCCGGATTGAATAAGCGTATTAATGCAGAATTAACTACGCTTTCTATCGAAAAATCAGAAGAAGTTGATGCAGTATTAGCTCAATTTAAATAATTTGTTAATGGGAGAAATCAACTATGAGCATGAACGATAAATTTGCCTTAGTCACAGGCGCTAGCCGTGGCATTGGTGCTGCCATTGCCGAGCAATTAGGTAAGGCTGGCGCAATTGTTATTGGTACTGCGACCAGCGAAGCGGGCGCAGAAAAAATTTCCGCACGTTTTGCGGAGCAAGGTATTCGCGGTGCTGGTAAAGTATTGAATGTTACCGATGCGGATTCAGTTGCAGAATTATTAAAAAATATTACCGAAGAATTCGGTGCGCCAACAATTTTGGTTAATAACGCAGGTATCACCAAAGACAATTTATTGATGCGCATGAGCGACGACGAATGGTTTGATGTTATTAACACCAATTTGAGCGCTGTTTACCGTCTAAGTAAGGGCGTGTTACGCGGTATGATGAAGGCCCGTTGGGGTCGCATTATTAACATCAGCTCTGTGGTTGGCGCTATGGGCAATCCTGGCCAATCAAACTATGCAGCAACCAAGGCAGGCGTTGCGGGCTTTGCGCGTTCACTGGCGGCTGAAGTGGGCTCGCGCAACATCACGGTGAACACCGTAGCCCCAGGTTTTATTGATACTGATATGACTAAAGTCTTGCCAGAAGAGCAAAAGCAACAATTGCTAGCGCGTATTCCTTTGGGGCGCCTGGGTGCACCAGAAGAGATTGCCGCCGTTGTTGTTTTCTTAGCCAGCGATGCGGGCGGCTATATTAGTGGTGAAACTATTCACGTGAATGGCGGCATGTATATGTCTTAAGTTTTGCTTGCAAGCTGCTGTTTTTTAAAGAAAAACAGTCAAATTCGCAAGTTTTTTTAGTCCGATGCGTTACAAGTCATCTAAATAGATGTAAAATGCGCGTCGATTTTGACCGAAACATAATGCTGAGTACTCTACATTGGGTATTTACTTGCTGGGCACTTAACAGCTAGCTAATGTCGGCTCATCAAACTGACGGTTTTGTCTATAACATTTAGGAGTTACATAACATCATGAGTAGCATTGAAGAACGCGTAAAAAAGATCGTTGCTGAACAATTAGGCGTGAAAGAAGATGAAGTGAAAAACGAAGCTTCTTTTGTAGAAGATCTAGGCGCAGATTCTTTGGATACCGTAGAGTTAGTAATGGCTCTCGAAGAAGAATTCGAAACTGAAATCCCAGATGAAGAAGCAGAAAAAATCACTACTGTTCAATTAGCTATCGATTACATCAATTCAAACTTGGCGTAATTTTTTAGAGCTGATTACTAATCTTCTCGAAAAGCCGTATTATTGCGAAATAGTACGGCTTTTTCTTTTTAGCGGAATTTATTTTCCGGCAAGCAATTTCCTTGATTGAGCAGATTTTTGGCTCAAGCCTTTAACTAAGGAGTTTTACAACGTGTCCAGCAGAAGAGTTGTCGTCACTGGTCTAGGTATGATCAGTTCACTGGGAAACACAGTTGCTGATACTTGGCATGGCATTCTGAATGGCAAAAGCGGTATCGCCACTATTAACAGCTTTGATGCATCGGCATTTACAACTCAGTTCAGTGCTTCGGTAAAAAATCTGGTGGTGGATGATTATTTCCCCAGCAAAGAAGCTCGCAAGATGGATCCTTTTATCCAATACGGTATGGTCGCTGGCATTCAGGCTATTCGCGATTCTGGCTTGGAAATTACTGAAGCCAACGCTGGCCGTATCGGTGTGTCTATTGGTTCAGGTATTGGCGGGATTGGTACCATTGAAGAGGGTGCTATTACGTTGGCTGAAAAAGGCCCGCGCCGTATTTCCCCGTTTTTCGTTCCCAGTGCCATTATCAATATGATCTCTGGCAATCTCTCGATCATGCATAACCTGCGCGGCCCTAATATTGCGATCACCACGGCTTGTACCACGGGTACACATAGTATTGGTTTTGCTGCGCGTATGATTCAATACGGTGATGCCGATGTGATGGTAGCCGGCGGCGCCGAGATGGCTACAACACCACTGGGTTTGGGTGGCTTTGCAGCAGCTCGCGCACTGTCAACGCGTAACGATAATCCGCAGGCCGCTAGCCGCCCTTGGGATCGTGATCGCGATGGTTTTGTGTTGGGTGATGGCGCTGGTGTTTTAGTGTTGGAAGAGTACGAACATGCTAAAGCGCGCGGCGCGCGCATTTATGCTGAGCTGGTTGGCTTTGGTATGAGCGGTGATGCTTACCACATGACGTCACCACCCGAAAACGGTTCAGGTGCAGCAGCTTCAATGGTGAATGCAATTCGCGATGCAAAAATTGCGGTGTCTGATATTCACTATGTAAACGCTCACGGCACCTCAACACCTGCAGGCGATAAAGCGGAATGCCAAGCCGTTAAATCGGTTTGGGGTTCAGATGTCGATAAGGTTGCAGTAAGCTCAACTAAATCCATGATTGGCCACTTGCTTGGCGCAGCGGGTGCGGTTGAAGCTATCTTCAGTGTGCTTGCAATTCGCGATCAAGTTGCACCGCCAACCATCAATCTGGATAACCCGGACGAAGGTTGCGATATCAACTTGGTTCCGCATACGGCGCAAGAACGAAAAATTGAAGCGGTACTTTCAAACTCGTTTGGTTTTGGTGGAACAAATGGTTCGTTGATTTTCAAAAAAATCTAATGAATATTAAATAGTACAACATCAAAAACGCCGAACCCATGTTCGGCGTTTTTGCATAAGAACATCAAAAGAATTAAATTTATGCAAACACTCCCAGTCATTGCTGTAAACGGTGTTATAGGCGCGCAAGTATCTCCACTTGATCGCGGATTTTCCTATGGCGACGGCGTGTTTGAAACCTGCAAAATGCTGCACGGCAAAATTCCTTTGTGGCACTTGCACAAAGAGCGCTTGCTAAAAAGTTGTGAAAAGTTAGTTATTCCTGTATCAATCTATTTAGTTGAAGCGCAATTTACCAATCTGATTGCGTCGCTCGCAGCTACAGATACTGAAAATGCAGTGATGAAAATTACAGTAACGCGCGGGCAGGGCGGTAGAGGTTATCGCGCACCTGATTTAGTATCGCCAACAATTGTAATTGGAATTTTTCCTGCGGCGAATTATCCACAACGCTATTTTTCAGAAGGGGTAAGTGTCAGACTTTGTAACCAACGTCTAAGCTGTAATCCAAGCTTGGCGGGATTAAAGCATCTCAATCGACTCGAACAAGTTTTAGCACGTGCCGAATGGCAGGATGAAGCAATTGCAGAGGGTATTTTATTAGATACTCAAGGCAATTTGATTGAAGCAGTGTTCAGCAATATTTTTCTGATTAAAAATGGTGAACTGTTTACACCTGATTTATCGGAAGCGGGTGTTGCCGGTGTTATGCGTCGTTTTATTATTGAAACCTTAGCGCCACAAGGGGGTCTTAAAGTTAATATTAAGCCTTTAAATCTGGCTGATTTAATCAGCGCAGATGCGGTTTTTTTATGTAATAGCCTTTATGGTATTTGGCCGCTAACGAAGCTGCTAAGCGAACAAACATATGGTTTTAATGTGGACGTAATAGCTCTAAATCTACAAAAATTATTACACGAAGCACTTGTATAGGTACCCTTAAATCGCCGCATTTTAAAGTTTTTTACATACACATATTTACACGTGAAAAAAATGACATCAAAAAAATCATCTCTTCTAGGTCGCATTACTACTGGTCTGTTAATGATCGTTTTTTTTGCTGGGCTGAGTCTTGCTTATGTGTGGCTTAGTTTTACGTCTTGGTTAAATACCCCTTTGGCTATATCGCCTCAAGGTTTTCATTATGAGTTAGACTCAGGAAAGTCGCTGAGTCATTTATCGCAAGATTTGGCGAGTCAAAAAATATTAGCTCACCCACGCTGGCTTAATTGGTATGCGCGTTTTTATCAAAAAGAAAAAATTCATCCCGGCGAATATTTATTGGATGCAAGCTTAACGCCTGTCAGCCTTCTTGAAAAACTCAATAAAGGCGATGTGGTTTTGCATCAAGTCACTTTTCTTGAAGGCTGGAATTTTAAGCAAGTGATAGACGCTCTAAATGCACAACCCGATATAAAGCATTTACTTACCGATAAACCTGACAGCAAACGCTTGGAAATCTTAAATTTGCCGATTGAGCATTTAGAAGGTTGGTTTTTCCCTGATACCTATCGTTTTTCTAGAGGCACATCAGACGTAGAGATCTTGACGCAGGCTTACGCGGCCATGCGCAAAAATTTGGATGCACTCTGGGCAAATAAATCTGCTAACTTGCCTTATCGCAATGAGTACGAAGCTTTAATTATGGCGTCAATTATTGAAAAAGAGACTGGTCACGAAGGGGAACGCGATAAAATCGCTGGGGTATTTGTACGCCGTTTGCAAATACGTATGCCACTGCAAACTGACCCTACGGTAATTTACGGCATGGGCGAAACCTATAAGGGCAAGATTAGCCGCGATGATCTAAAGCGTCCTACCACTTACAACACATATACGATTCAAGGGTTGCCTCCTACGCCCATCGCTATTCCGGGCAAAGCATCGCTTTTTGCAGCGCTTAATCCCGATTCAGGCAAGTCCCTTTATTTCGTTGCGAAGGGTGATGGCACCAGCGAATTTTCCGAGACCCTCATTGACCATCAGCGCGCCGTGGTGCGCTATCAGCTTAAACGTACGACTGATTATCGCTCAACGCCTAAATAGCGGGCACAGTCAATGACAATCAGGGGGCGCTTACACTACAATAGCCCCCAATTTTTGCTATTTCGTCCTGACTTTTTGTCATATCGTCTTAGCTCTTGATCTTATCGTATTAACTCTCGGAAGTTATAACAGCATGACCGAACAACTCGCTTCAATAGACGCAAACACATCCGCCGAAACTACATCCCCTGAAATCAAAAAGCCGCTGCACTTTTTGCAACAAATTATCCGCAAGGATTTAGAGCAGGGTGCACATACATCTATCGTAACTCGTTTTCCGCCAGAGCCTAATGGCTACTTACATATCGGCCACGCAAAATCTATTTGCTTGAATTTTGGTCTGGCTGAGGAGTTTGGTGGCACCTGTAATCTGCGTTTTGACGATACCAATCCCGAGAAAGAAAACGAAGAATTCGTTAACTCCATTAAGCAAGATGTTGAGTGGCTTGGTTTCAAATGGAACGGCAATGTTCGTTACACTTCAGATTACTTTGATCAATTACACGCTTGGGCAATTCATTTAATTGAGCAAGGTTTAGCATTTGTGTGCGATTTAAATGCTGAGCAAATGCGCGAGTATCGCGGTACTTTAATTGAGCCCGGAAAAAACAGCCCATTCCGCGAGCGTAGTGTTGCAGAAAACTTGGCGCTGTTTGAAAAAATGCGTGCCGGTGATTTTGAAGAAGGCGCATGTTCTTTGCGTGCAAAAGTTGATATGTCATCGCCCAATATTAATTTGCGCGATCCGATAATCTATCGTATTAAAAAAGCTCATCACCATCAAACAGGTGATAAGTGGTGCATTTATCCATCCTACGATTTTGCACACGGTCAAAGCGATGCGATTGAAGGTATTACTCATTCAATCTGCACATTGGAATTTGAAGATCACAAACCACTTTACGAATGGTTTCTTCAAAACTTGCCAGTACCAGCTATTCCACGTCAGTATGAATTTGCCCGTTTAAATATTAACTATTCGGTAACGAGTAAACGCAAATTAAAACAACTTGTCGATGAAAATCATGTGGATGGTTGGAATGATCCGCGTATGCCCACTATTTCTGGTATGCGTCGCCGTGGTTACACACCTTCGGCGCTGCGCGATTTTTGCGACCGGATTGGTGTGACTCGTTCCGACGGTATTGTTGACGTTGGCGTACTCGAATTTTGCGTGCGCGATGATCTCGATAAAAATGCACCACGCGCTATGTGCGTATTGCGCCCATTAAAAGTGACTTTGACAAATTACCCAGTCGATCAAATTGAAACCTTGGCTGTACATAATCATCCTAACCGAGATGACTTGGGTGATCGCTCTATTCCTTTTACACAAACATTTTTTATTGAACGGGAAGATTTCCGCGAGGAAGCCAATAAAAAATACAAGCGTTTAGTTTTAGGTAAGCGTGCGCGTTTGCGTGGTGCTTATGTGATTGAAGCCGACGAAGCGATTAAAGATGAAGCCGGTAATATCATTGAAATCCGCGCGCGCATTATCGAAGACACTTTAGGTAAAGACCCTGCAGATGGTGTTAAACCCAAAGGCGTAATTCACTGGGTTTCTGCAACGCAAAACATCGATTGCGAAGTGCGTATTTTCGAACGTTTATTTACCGATGAGGCGCCAGACGCTGGCGGTAAAAATTTCCTGGATTCTATTAATCCAAATAACTTGGAAATTTTATCGGGCTGTAAAGCCGAGCTGAGTTTAGGTAATGCCAAGTTGGATGACCGCTTCCAGTTTGAACGCCAAGGTTATTTCTGCTTAGACAGTAAATACTCTACCGTAGATAAGATTGTGTTTAATCGCACTATTGGATTAAAAGACAGTTTTGCTAAGATTGATGATCAAGAATAGTAAAAACACGTAGGTCGGGTTAGGCGCGAGTTTTACGAGCGCCGTAACCCGATATCGCACCTGATTTATTCCCGCAAGACCCGCCGTAAATACGCTCGACGTCTTGGCCCTTACGCGATTCAGTCGCTTCAGGGCACTTCCCACATCCATGTGGGTCGTCCTGTCTCCGACGGTCTCGCAGAAACAAGTCAGGTGCTCTGAAGGTTTATCGCAAATTTTACGGATTTGAATATGCTCCAGATATACAACACCCTCACTCGCCAAAAAGAAATTTTCAAACCCATGCAGCCGGGAAAAATTTCTATGTATGTCTGCGGCATTACTGTTTATGACTACTGCCATATTGGCCATGCGCGAGTTTTGGTCGCCTTTGATGTAATTACCCGTTTTTTACGCAGCCAAAGCTGGGACGTAAATTACGTTCGCAACATCACCGATATTGACGACAAAATTATTAACCGCGCAAAAGAAAATGGCGAAGAATATACCGATCTCACCAAACGCTTTATCGATTACATGCATGAAGACGAAGCACGCTTAGGTATTGCTCGCCCGGATATTGAACCACGTGCGACTGGTTTTATCGACGGCATTATTGCTATGAATAATACGCTGATTGAAAAAGGCCACGCCTATGCCGCGAGCAATGGCGATGTTTACTACCGTGTAACGAGCTTTAAGGATTACGGCAAACTCACCAATAAAAATGTGGATGAGCTGCTGGCGGGTGCGCGCATTGAAGTTGATGAAGTTAAAGAAGACGCACGCGACTTTGTACTTTGGAAAGCCGCCAAAGCGGGCGAACCTGCGTGGCAATCCCCATGGGGCAACGGCCGCCCTGGCTGGCATATTGAATGCTCGGCGATGAGCAAACAATGCTGCGGCGATACGTTTGATATCCATGGCGGTGGGCCAGATCTTCCATTCCCGCACCATGAAAATGAAATTGCACAGAGTGAAGCCGCTAACGGTTGCAAATACGTCAACTACTGGATGCATGCTGGCGCTGTTCGCGTGGACGGCGAAAAAATGTCGAAATCACTCGGCAACTTTTTCACCATTCGTGATGTATTGGAAAAATATCATCCTGAAGTTGTTCGCTTTTTATTGGTGAGCAGCCATTACCGTAGTCCCATTAATTACGCAGAAGATAATCTCATTGAAGCTCGCGCAGGCTTAGAGCGTTTTTACGGAGCTTTACGTGGTTATACCGATATTGCCCCTTTAGCTTTTAGTGAAATGCAAGATAGTCCGTACTACAAAGCTTTTGTTGGAGCCATGAATGATGACTTCAATACTCGCGTTGCGTTGGCTGGTATGTATGATTTAGTGCGCGATTTAAATAACGCGAAAAATGAACCTGAGTTAGCCAACAACTTAGTCGGTCAATTAAAAGCTTTTGGTTTGGTTTTAGGTGTGCTGCAAGAAAATCCGGAAGTGTTTTTGCAGGCGGGCGGCGATGATGTGATAGCGGCAGAAGACGTTGAGCGTTTAATTGCTGAACGTATTCAGGCCAAAACCGATAAAAACTATGCGCGTGCCGATGAGATTCGTAAGCTTTTGTTGGAGCAGAAAGTTGTGCTTGAAGATTCCAAAACTGGTGGAACTCAGTGGCGTAGGGAATAAATATATTGTAAATGTAAAAACGGCCTCATATTGAGGCCGTTTTTATTTGAACCTAATAACCATCATCAAACTCTTTGCAAAATAATCTCTAACACCAGCTTACTGCCAAAAAACGCCAGCATCAAAAACAAGAAGCCTGCCAAGGTCCAGCGAATTGCGGTATTACCGCGCCAGCCCATTTTGTATTTTCCAAACAGCAAAAAACCATAGACTAACCAAGCGGCCATTGAAAACACTGTTTTATGCAGAAGATGTTGTGCAAAAATATTATCCAGAAAAATAAATCCACTTACGATAGATAAGGTTAAGAGCAATTCACCGACCAGTACAAACTCAAATAAAAGCGCTTCCATGGTTTGTAGTGGCGGTAAGTAACGCAGATATTGCAGGCCCGAGCGATTTTTTAAATGACGATTTTGGTAGGCCAATAAAATAGCTTGCAGAGTGGCAATGGTTAATAAACTGTAAGCAAGGATTGATAAAATAACATGACTAGCAAGGGTGTAATTGAGTTGTAGAATTGTGCTTTGCGTATGGCTAAAGAGCGTAGTTGCAATCGCAATGGCAGAGCAGGGCAATAAAAAGATAAACAAGTTGTGCAGCGCTTTTTTCAAGCTACTTAAGAGCACAATGGCATTGATTACCCAAAAAATTTGCGACGACACAGCAAAGAAGCTGAGTTGAATGCCGTCAGGTTTGATGCTTACACCATAAATCCCCACCGCGTGTAGCGCGAGCGCGCCGGCAACGCACATTAAAAAAGAGGAGAGATTTAAGGTTCTTTGCTGAAGAAGTTGTCGTGCTAAATAAATGCCTAAGGCGGCATAAATGACAACAGCAGCAATATTGGCAATGAGAAACGGCATAAACAAACTCATAATGATAAGAAGGAGTGGGCAATATTGTTGGTGCCCTCAATGATAAATAATCTCAATAGCGAGTTTGTCATAAGGCAGGATTAATTGCCATGGCTGCCGATAATTCAACAAGTTTTGCCTTTGAAACTCGCCTATAACAGGATATTTGGGGTTATAATCGCGGCCATTTTCCAGCTGTCGCGCTCCTTGGTTGCGAGCGTAGGCCGCACGGTCATTTAATCGTTATAGATTGAGAGATGTTATGTTTGAGAATTTAACGGATCGTTTATCCCACACATTCCGCAGTATTACCGGCAAAGCGCGTTTAAGCGAAGATAATATTAAAGACGCCTTGCGCGATGTACGTAAAGCCTTGCTGGAGGCCGACGTTGCTTTGCCAGTAGTTAAGTCTTTTATAGATACCGTGCGCAGCCGTGCCTTGGGTGCGCAAATCAGCAAAGCGCTCAATCCTGGCCAGCAATTCCTAAAAATCGTTGAAAACGAATTGATTGCCACTATGGGGCAAGCCAATGAAAGCTTGAACCTTGCGCAACAGCCGCCAGCGATTGTGTTAATGGCAGGCTTGCAAGGTGCGGGTAAAACCACATCCGTTGCTAAACTGGCCAAATTCCTAAAGGAACGCGAAAAGAAAAAAGTTTTGGTGGTAAGTGCAGACGTTTATCGCCCTGCGGCCATTAAACAGTTGGAAACTCTGGCAGGAGAGGTTGGCGTTGAGTTTTTCCCCTCCAACCTTGAACAAAAGCCGGTTGATATTGCCCGCGCCGCTATAGACCACGCAAAGCGTCAGTTTTTTGATGTGTTGATTGTGGATACTGCTGGCCGTTTACATATCGACGAAAGCTTGATGACGGAAATTAAGGATTTACACGCAGCAATTAACCCCGTGGAAACCTTATTCGTGATTGATGCCATGATTGGCCAAGATGCAGTCAACACCGCTAAAGCGTTTAATGATGCGCTGCCCTTAACCGGTGTGATCTTGACCAAAGCTGATGGCGATGCGCGCGGTGGTGCGGCACTTTCTGTGCGTCACATTACGGGCAAGCCCATTAAGTTTTTGGGTATGGGCGAGAAGGTAGATGCGCTTGAGCCTTTCCACCCTGAGCGTGTTGCGTCACGTATTCTGGGTATGGGCGATGTAATGTCGCTAATCGAACAAGCAGAGCGCAGTATTGATAAAGAAAAAGCTGACAAGCTGATCAAAAAAGTGACTAAAGGTCAAAAATTTGATTTGGAAGATTTACGCGATCAACTGCAACAAATGCACAACATGGGCGGCTTAACATCTATGTTGGATAAATTGCCGGGAATGGGTAACGTTGCGCAAATGGCGCAGTCTGCCAACATGGGTAAGCAATTCAAAACCATGGAGGCGATTATTGCTTCTATGACTCCAGAAGAGCGTCGCAATCCTGATGATTTAAGCGGTTCGCGTAAGCGTCGTATTACGTTAGGTTCTGGCACACAAATTCAGGATTTAAACCGTTTGTTAAAACAGCATAAACAAATGGCTAAGATGATGGGCAAAATGAAAGGTGGCGGCATGGCTAAAATGATGCGCGGCATTGGTGGCGCAATGGGCAATTTGGGCGGGGCAGGTGGTTTGCCAGGCGGCATGGGCGGCTTACCGCCTAAACGATAATCTATCCAGTCAAACAAAAAGGCGCATCCCAGTTATGGTATGCGCCTTTTTTACTTCTATCATGTTATTAATCAATAACTTGTAATATAAATTTAAAGTGGTTTCTCCTTAATATTCATCTAATACTTATACATAATTATTGCTATGTGTAAGAAATGTGGCTATAACTTATACATGATTTAAATATTTGTATAACTTTGGTGGCTGTGATGAAAAAGATTCTTCTTGGCATAAGTCAGTGTTTGTTGGGTGAAAAAGTTAGATTTGATGGCGGCCACAAACGCAATCGTTACCTTACCAATGTGCTGTCAAAATACGTGGAATTTCAGTCGGTGTGCCCCGAGTTGGCGATTGGCTTGGGTGTGCCGCGAAAACCTATTCGTTTGATCGTGACTGATGGGCAAGATCGCATTCGCGGTGTTGAAAACCCTGATTTGGATGTTACCGATGCCTTGGTCGCAGAGGCAGAGCAAGCGGCTGTTCGTATGCCTGAGATTTGTGGTTACGTATTTATGCAAAATTCGCCCAGCTGCGGGGTTTATGGTTTAAAGCGCTATGGCAGCAATGGTTATGGCATGGATAGCAAAGGGCGGGGTGCTTACGCCAAGCGCTTTATGGAGTTGATGCCCTTGATTCCCGTTGAGGAGGCTGGCCGTTTAAATGATGCCGGTTTGCGTGAAAATTTTATTACTCGCATTTTTGCTTTGAACGATTGGCGACAAAACCTACAAGAAAATCCTACCGCAAAAAAATTAATCGATTTCTATTCGCGCTACAAATATCAGGTTATGGCGCACCATGTTCCCAGCTATTTTGCGATTGGAAAGTTTTTAGCCAATCTCGCGGGGCGACCTATTGATGAAGTTAATCGCGAATTTATTCAACTGCTTATGACTGCCTTGGGGCATCAAGCTTCGCGCAAAGGCAATACCAACGCCATGATGCATTTGCGCGGTTATTTGAAATTGCATATCAGTAAATTAGAAAAAGAAGAGTTAAGTCATTTAATTGAATCCTATGGTCAAGGCATGGTGCCCATGGTGGTGCCTTTAACATTGCTCAAGCATCATTTAATGACATTGGATAATCCCTATTTAAAAAATCAAACCTTTTGGTCGCCGCATCCAGACGATTTGGGTTTGCGCAATCATGTGCTTGAGCGTTAGGGGTTGATGATGAACAAAGATTTAATGACTGAAAATATGCAAAACCCACTTCCAATTCGCGAAATATCGCGGCTCACTGGCGTTAACAGCGTAACTCTGCGGGCATGGGAGCGTCGTTATGGTTTGATAAAGCCGTTGCGTACCAATAAAGGCCACAGGTTATATAGTCGTGATGATGTTGAATTAATTAAAACAATTCAAGCGTGGTTGGCGCGCGGTTTAGCGATTGGCAAGGTAAGCGAATTATTAGAGTCAGGCTTGCCCACTCAAAATGTGGATATTGAAAATATTTGGCAAAATTATTTGAGCGAGTTGCTCGCCATTATGGCTGATTTAAATCTCGGCAAGTTAGAGGCTTTTTTCAATCAATTGTTTTCGGTGTATCCCGCGGCTTTAATTGCAGATCAACTTGTTTCACCCGTGCTAGATAATCTGAATCAGGAGTCTTTTGGCAACAGTGTTAAAAAGGCGATTTTAATAAATCGTTTGTCAGAATACTTGTTGATGCTAACTCAGCGCCAACGCCAGCAAGCAAAGGGAAAGCGCATAGCAATCATCCAATTAAATACAGCGGTAAATCCCTTGCTAAATGCGCTGTTGCATTATGGCTTAACTATGAACCAGATGAAGTCTGAATTGCTTGGCGTGGTTTCTGTTGCAGAAGTTGTGTTTGCGGCAGAGCAATTAGCGTTGGATGGCTTTATTGTGTTTAACGATGCGTGTTCCAGTTTGGGTGAATTCCAAAAAGAGCTAATGCAGTTAACACAAGCAACCGCGCTACCGATTATTGTAGGTGGAAAACTGATTCATGCACTAACCGACGAGTTTCCATCGCACGTGCATCTTGCACAGGATGCGGGTCAGCAAGATGTTATGGATATGCTGAATAATATTTTCCCAGAGAATTTTGGAGGTGAGGCTAAGGATGAAGACTGAAAAATTTAAACGCATTGTTTGGCTAAGGCACGATTTGCGTACTTACGATAATCCCGCATTATTCCGAGCTGCAGAAGAGCAAGAAGGTGTGTTAGCCGTATATTTTATTTGCCGTGAAATGCTCACCAATCATGTGGTCGCTCCCGTGCAGGTAGATTTTACTCGCCGTCATTTATTGCAACTTAATAGTGATTTGGCGGAATTAAATATCCCACTGATGGTTATTCATGTGGATAAAACCACGGAGATTGTTTCGCATTTACAGAAATTGATTAAGCAGCATCAAGTAGAGGAGTTATTTCTAAACGCTGAATATCCGTTAGATGAATTTAATCGCGATAAACAAGTCTCAGAAACCTTGCGTGCACAAGGCTTAGTGGTTAAGCGTTTTCACGATCGAGTTATTATTCCACCCGGTATGGTGCGTAACGGTAAGGGCGATCCTTATAAAGTATTTACCGCCTTTAAAAATAATTGGATTGAACAGGCGAGAGTACTGCCTCTACAGCCATTGAAAAAACCAGCCGTTCAAGCTGCGCATGGTTTCATAGCTTTAACAGATCAACAGATCAACAATTTATTTAAAGGCATTGAACAGCGCGATTTATCTACTCTTTGGCCCGCAGGCGAGAAAGAGGCCAGTAAGCGGTTAAAAGCCTTTGTTAAAAATCATATTGAAGATTACCAAGTTGCGCGTGATTTTCCTGATCAGGAGGGTACTTCGCAGCTGTCACCTTATTTAGCCATAGGGTCAATTTCTCCACGTCAGTGTATAGCCGCTGCCTTGCAGGCGAATCAAGGCGAATTAGATTCTGGCAATGCGGGTGTTACAACGTGGATTAGCGAATTGGTTTGGCGCGATTTTTACCAGCACTTGGTGGTGGATTTCCCTGATGTGTGTAAATTTAATGCCATGCAAAAACACACAGAAGCTTTCCCGTGGCGACATGATGAAAAATTATTTCAGGCTTGGTGTAATGGTGAAACAGGAATCCCGATTGTGGATGCCGCCATGCTGCAATTGAAAGCAACGGGCTGGATGCACAATCGCTTGCGTATGGTGGTTGCTATGTTCCTTACCAAAAATCTGCAAATTGATTGGCGCATGGGGGAGCATTATTTTATGACGCAACTAATCGATGGCGATTTTGCGGCCAATAACGGTGGTTGGCAGTGGAGTGCTTCAACGGGTACAGATGCAGCGCCTTACTTTCGCATCTTTAACCCCGTCAGTCAGTCTCAGCGTTTTGATATGGATGGCGCTTTTATTCGGCGCTACTTACCCCTTCTGGCGAAACTACCAGCCAAGACAATTCACAACCCGCCACCAATGCTGGGTTATCCATTACCCATTGTAGATTTATCGATCAGCCGTAAAGAAACTATTGCTTTGTTTGGTGCGCTTAAGGGGTAAAACCTTTTATACCTAATGCCATGAAAAGATACAAAATTATTAGAAAGAATTATACTGCATGCACAATTTTTTAGATTTCCCTAATTCGTTGTGTTGTAAAGAGGTTTTATAGATATGCGAGTTCTTTATCAAGCTACGCTCTTACTCGTTTTTTTTGCTGCCAGTGCTCTAGCCAACGATGGTTATGAGGTTTCTGGCGCTGCTTATAATCTCAAAACGGGTAAATTGGCTTATCGCGAGTTATTTACTAAGTTGGATGTAAATGGATTAGTTCAGGTTAATTACGTAAAGCCCGACGGTAGTATTTTTGCGCGCAAAAAACTCAACTATGCTACTGAAGTCTTTCAGCCTGGAATGGAGCTTACGGATGATCGCGATGCAGAGCTGGTTTCCGCCACTTTTGATGCTGGCCGCTTACTACTAACCCATAAAAAGAAAGGTGACTCACAAACAAAGACGCTCTATGACACGGCGAAATTAGTTATTGATGCCGGTGTAGATGCATTTATTCAGTTGCAGTGGGTAAAAATTACCGCGGGTAAAAAAGTAGAGTTTGATGTGGCAGATGCTCGTAATTTAGGCATTGAAAAATTTGTGATCAAAGAAATTGACTCAAGCGTTTCGCCACTTGCGTATAAAGGTGCTGCTGAAACTTGGAAGTATTTTAGAGTGGATACAGCGAATAAACTCTCTTCTATTTTTGGCGAACCTATTTATTACGCCTACGACCCAGATGGAAAATATTTGATGCGCTATCAAGGTCGCGCCAATATTGATAATGATGCAAGCGAAGCTTGGAGTGTACGAATTGAGTATGAATATTTTTAGCTGAGCATTTTTTCAGCTAAATGTTTTTTCAGAAGTCGGAAGATAGCTACACCAATCACTCCAACTACCAGGATATAGTTTTGCGTTAATGCCGCAGAGATGTAACGAGAAAATATTAACGCATGCTGTCACACCTGATCCGCAATATACTACAAGGTTTTCTTTGGTAGCTAAGGTGCTCCAATGATTTTTTTGCCATTCAATCGATTTAACTAACGCTTGCTCGTCTGTAATATCTTGCCAAAAATAATTTACTGCGTTAGGAATATGGCCTGCGATAGGATCAATAGGTTCTTCCAAACCTTGGAACCGACGCGCTTCGCGCGAATCAATTAATGTTAAGAGTTTATCGGTCAGAATTTGATTGCGGTCGATAGTGTGATTAGTTTGTAAATCCATTTTGAAGTTGCCTTGCTTAAAGGTGGGCTCGCGTCTATCGATAACGCCGTGATTTTCAACCCATCCATTAAACCCGCCGTTAAGAATGCGCACATCCTGATGCCCCATAAATTTTAATAACCACCAAGTGCGTGCGGCATAAGCCATGCGTGAGTCATCGTAAACTACCACGGTGCTATGTTGGTTGATGCCAAAATTTTGCCATAGTTTTTGTAAATATTTGAAGTCTGGCAATGGGTGGCGGCCACCGTGGGTTTGCACGGCAGATGATAAGTCGCGTTCTAAATCCGCATAAAACGCACCGGGAATATGGCCTTGATGATAGAGCGAGAGACCCTGCGATTTATCCATTAGATTAAAACGGCAATCTATAACAACAGTCGCTTTGCCCAATTGAGTTTGTAACTCAGTGGCAGATATAAGTGATGGATGCATAAGTGAGTTGGATTTGGCTGAATAATGTGCAGATCTTGGCACTATTACCGCTCGCTGTGAAGTATCAATAATCAAAATGAACGTTTATTTATCATTTTATTAGCTTTTGTAATTACACCCTGGTCCAGCTCTCTGGCTCTTTACCTTCTAGCTGATACGCAAAAGCAATAATATAGGCCACTGCCACATAGAGTGTTTCAGGGATTTCATCGCCCAATTCCAATTGCACTAAAAGTTCAACCAAGGCGCTGTTGTCACATAGAGGGACACCATGCTCTTGCGCAATTGCCATAATATTTTCAGCAACTGCGCCCGTACCTTTAGCTGTAACCGTTGGTGTGTTTTTGCCATCGTAAAATAAGGCGACGGCTTTTTGGAGTTTATGGTCTGTTGTCATAATTAAGTGGAAATATCAATTAAGGAATAGCTGAGCGCTAGAGGCTTTTCGGGTGGCATTCCATGTATACATTGTAAATATTTTACTTCAATGCCTTCGCTTTCCAGTTGCTTGCGCAAGCCTTCGATATGATCACGCACTTCGCCAAAAGTTTTTTCTCGTGCCGCCCACAGGGTTGCGCTGACTTGGGTATTAACGATGGCAAGTTGCGCGCAAAATTCCCCCAGCGTGGGTAAATCAAAACGCAAAGTGACAGACCACTGTTTTATTTTTTGGGAATTTTTATTGGTTTCAGATTCGTTTTTTTCATCTATCCATTCGCGGTCAATACGCACGTGCAGATGGTGAATATCATTGTGTTGTTTTACCGGAATCTCCATTTGCCAAGAGGCGTTTGGTGTGGCGCTATCCTTCGTTTCCAATTCATGATTCAGGCTGTGCAGTTGTTGTAGTTGAATCTTGGCCAAGCTGTTCACACTGTGTTGTTGCAGTAGCACTAGTAATTGTGTGCGCAATTCTTTATCCGATAATTCTTTAACCGGCTTGTGCATAAGTTGTTGAATAAACATACCTACAGCTTGGGTTACATCCATCTTGGCGCTGAGAGGATTTGGATTAGTCGCCCCAATGGGAGGGAAAAGCGCGGGGGTACTTAACGTTTGCAGTAATTTAATAGCTTGCTCATTCGAGAGCGGCTTCTTGTCGCCATTAAGCTCTTGAGTGACTCGGTTGAGTAGCGTGAGTAGCGAGCCTTTTAAATCTTGCGTGTAAACTGTGTTAACACTCGTTTTAGCTTCGGTATTGCCATTGCCTTGAAGCGTGGAATGCAGCTTGTTTTCAAAGAATATTCCGGAGTTTTTAAGTGTTTGGGCAAGTACTTTTGGTTGAGCCAATTGTTCAGGTGAGCGAATTTTTTCTGCAATGCTTTTTAATGCTTGTTCAACGCTGGATGATAGCAATTGTAGTTTATTAGCCGCAGGTAGTTGCTGTAATTGATTTATGGCCGATAGTAATAAATTGGGTGCGTCTTTGTGCGGTAAAAGATTACGCAGGCTTTCGCTGACAATATTTTTAGCTGCTGCTGTTTCTGGATTGCTATTTTTGTTGTCAGTATGCGCTGAATATTTTAACGATAGTTCGCTGGTGCTGTAGTTCATAACCTTGGCTAAGAGTTTATTATTGTTGCCTGGTAAAGCCGAGTTGGTTGCTGCGGGATTAGTTGTACCTGCCGCTAAAAGATTTTTCACTAGGCTAGTTGGGCTAGCTGTTACGGCAGTTAGTGATTTATTGGTCAGCTCGGTAATTGCGGCTTTTAATAGTTCATTTAAGGCGGCGGTATTTTTAAGCGTATCAATGGGCGTAGTCGTAGTGCTGGGTAATATAGGAGCTGTTTTGCCAGGCGCCAATTGTGCCGGCGTGAGTAAATCTAGTAATACTAATTTTTGCGGGCTTTGCAGTTGTACTGGAACAGTTTGCCCGGCGGCCAAGGGTCTATCGCTATAGGTTAGCAGCGAGCGATTATTGACTACCAAATTAATCCACTTTAATTCTGGTGATTGAATTAGATTTTGTTGTTGTACTAAACGTGCAATTTCAGTTTTTTGAGCGGGCGTTAAATGATTAGTTGCTTGCTGTTTGATTTGCGCCAAAGCAGTGGCAGTTTGTTTAAGTAATTCTGCGCGCTCGGGCGGGGTGACTGGTTCGGTAGAGGTGATATTGGCTATTACCGTTTTCCCCACCACCAAATTCAACACGCGGCTCAGCGCAACCTGCTGATCGGTGTTTTTTTGCTCCAGCGCCTTGGTCAGGGTTTGGGGGATATTGGTAATGTCCATGCGTTCAACTATGAGTTTGTATTACAGGTTTGCATTTCTTAATCCCAGCGGATTAATAACGCGTGAAAGACGTAGGGGCTGCGGCTATAATCGCCCAGCAAAATTATTTAACAAAAATGCCTGTTTGATTAAAACGGCACTTTGATTATAGCGACCTCTGGGTGTAAATCCTGAGTTCTTCTGAAATTCAGTGTGGAATATCCCTTTGACCGTGGCACCTGTTCTTCTTGAATTGCGTAATTTGGCCTGTGAGCGCGATGAACGTTTTCTGTTCGCGCAGCTTAATGCCAGTTTTTATGCGGGGCAGGTGGTGCAGATTCTGGGCCCTAATGGCAGCGGAAAAACGACGTTGCTGCGCATTCTGGCGGGCGTTTCAAAGGATTTTTATGGCAATATTCTCTGGCAGTCTCAGCCTTTAAAGGATACAGCTTGGGAATATGCTAACAATTTACTCTATCTTGGTCATTTGCCTGGCATCAAAAAATCCCTTACTCCCTTGGAAAACCTGCGCTGGTATGCAGCGGTTCAGGGTAGTGTTGCTGACGAAGATTTAATCAAGGCGCTTACTCAAGTTCAATTGGCTGGCTATGAAGATACGCCTTGCTACCGCCTATCTGCTGGCCAGTTGCGCAGGGTAGCTTTAGCGCGATTAGCCTTTAGTCGCGCTAAAGTGTGGATCTTGGATGAGCCATTTACTGCGCTTGATAAATCCGGCGTTGCCGAGCTTGAGTCGCGTTTGATCGCGCATACGGCGGCGGGTGGGTTGGTATTAGTAACTTCCCACCAAGATATCAATATACCTAATCTACAGGTGCTAAATCTGCTCGACTTCCCCGTGGATATTGGGTTGCTTAATAGTCGTGAGGACGCCGCTTATGGCTAATTCCTCTTTAGCTTCTTCATTATTTTGGGCAACCTTTAAGCGTGACCTGATTTTGGCCTTTCGTCACAAGGGCGATATGGTCAATCCGCTCGTATTTTTCCTGATCGCCATCACCATGATCCCCTTGGCCTTGGGGCCAGAAAAGGCGGTTTTGATGCGCATTGCGCCCGGCATTATTTGGGTTATGGCGCTTTTGGCTACCTTATTATCTCTCGATAGTTTATTTCGAAGCGATTTTGATGATGGCTCCCTAGAACAATTATTGATCGCGCCTTATCCGCTCACCTTGAGCGTTATGGCCAAAATTTTGGTACATTGGCTGGCGACCGGATTGCCCTTAACGCTAATGGCGCCTGTGCTAGGTGTAATGTTGTCGCTACCCGCCAGCGCCTTTGCTGCCTTATGTTATTCTCTGCTGCTCGGCACGGCTGCCATGAGTTTGATTGGCGCAGTTGGTGCCGCCTTAACGGTGAGTTTGCGTAAGGGTGGGGTGTTAATTTCACTCATCGTCATGCCGCTTTATATCCCTATTTTAATTTTTGGTGCCAGCGCGGTACAAACTGCGGCGCTGGGCGAGGCGTATAAGATGCAACTTGCTGTACTCGGCGCAGGTTTGGCAATCGCCTTATTATTGGCTCCACTTGCAGCGGCCGGTGCTCTGCGAGTGAGTGTGAACGGTTAGAGGTTGTTATGAATTGGCAGTGGTTTCATCGTTTGGGCTCGCCGCGTTGGTTTTATGAAAAAACCACCGTGTGGCTGCCGTGGCTTATGCTTTCCGCTTGGGGTTTGCTGTTGATAGGCGGCATTTGGGGTTTAGGTTTTGCACCTGAAGACGTCAAACAGCGCAACAGTTTCCGCATTTTGTATATTCATGCACCTGTCGCTTATATCTCCATGAGCTGCTATTACATTATGGCGATTTCAGGCGCGGTGGGTTTGATTTGGAAAATGAAGTTACCTTTTATGGTAATGAAAGCCTGCGCGCCGATTGGTTTGGGGTTAACCATCGTCGTTTTGGCGACCGGTTCCATTTGGGGTAAACCTACATGGGGCACCTGGTGGGAGTGGGATGCGCGTTTAACGTCTTACTTGATTTTAAGTTTCTTGTACTTAGGCGCAATTGCGCTGCAGCAAGCGTTTCAAAATCGCGATACTGCCGATAAAGCCAGCGCTATTCTGGCGTTGGTGGGCACAGTTAATATTCCCATCATCTATAAGTCGGTAGATTGGTGGTACACCTTGCATCAGCCAGCTACTTTGAAAATTGTGGGCAAGTCTACGATTGACCCTTCTATGTTGTATCCTTTGTTTGTCATGATCATTGGTTTTTATCTGTTTTTTACCTTGGTGTTAATTTTACATACCCGCACTGAAATTCTGCGCCGCGAAAGCCGTACGCAATGGGTTAAAGAATTAGTTTTAGCTAACAACAGTGGCAAAGGCGAGGGTGCGAGTTCATGAAATTTCAATTTGATTCGCTAGCCGATTTTATGCATATGGATGGTCACGGTGTGTTTGTATGGACAGCCTACGGATTGGTTTATGGAATTCTGATTTATTTAACCGTCAGCCCGTTGATTCAGAAAAAAAACTTTTTGAAGCAGCAGAAAAAATGGCAGCAGATACAGAAAGACTCCAGCAATCTTTAATGATTTAACACTGACTCAATTCGCAGCTTAAGGTGATACTTGCGAGACCATCGGCAGCATGGATGCTGACGTCGAGCTTACAGGGAAGTATTCACAGCGTGTCTCGTAAGTATTACCTTAAGTTGCAGCACGATATCTTTTTTATAGAAACCTACTTATGCATCCAGTTCGTAAACAACGCTTAATTCTCGTAATCGCCGGTGTGGTGTTTAGCAGTATTGCGATAGGTTTAATGACCTATGCCATGCGTGAAAATATCAATCTGTTTTATCCACCCAGCAAAATTGTGTCAGGTGAAGCACCCCACAATCGCAATATTCGCGGTGGTGGCTGCGTGAAGCCGGGCAGTGTGGTGCGCGCAACCGATAGCCTTGATATCAATTTTATTCTTACCGATGGTGTAGCTGAATTACCAGTGAAGTTCTCTGGAATTCTGCCTGATTTATTTGCCGAAGGCGAAGCTGCAGTCGTTAACGGAAAAGTTGACGACAAAGGTGTATTTAATGCAGAACAAGTTTTAGCAAAACACGATGAAAACTATACGCCACCCGAAGTTGCCAGTATTAAAAACTCTGGCGATCACAAGAACGATCAAGCTGTCTGCAAGGTGATGACTTATGGTTCCTAATCTAATGATGCCTGAATTGGGTCACTTCGCACTGGTTATTGCTCTTTGTTTAAGCATTGCTTTATTTATATTACCTGCGTTGGGTGCACATTACGGTAATCAATTACTGATGCACACTAGTCGCTCGTTATCAGCAGGTTTTTTTGTATTTGTTTGCATCGCTTTTATATGTTTGTGCTATGCGTTTGCATACGATGACTTTTCCGTGAAATATGTCGCCAGTAACTCAAACACTATGTTGCCTTATTACTACAAACTCTGCGCAGTTTGGGGTGGTCATGAAGGTTCGTTGTTGTTATGGGTGTTAATGCTTGCAGGTTGGACATTTGCAGTTTCGATTTTTAGCAAATCACTTCCCCTCGATATGCAAGCGCGCGTTTTATCCATTCTCGGATTCGTCGCTATCGGCTTTTTATCGTTCATGTTGTTAACCTCAAATCCTTTTGATCGCATTTTGCCGATTCCTCCGCAAGAGGGTGGCGATTTGAATCCGGCGCTGCAAGATTTTGGTTTTATTATTCATCCGCCAATTTTGTACATGGGTTATGTAGGTTTTAGTGTGGTCTTTGCATTTGCAATTGCCGCGCTATTAACGGGCCGGTTGGACAGTGCATGGGCGCGCTGGTCTCGCCCTTGGGCCACTATGGCTTGGGGATTTTTATCAGTAGGCATTGCACTCGGCAGTTGGTGGGCCTATTACGAGTTGGGTTGGGGCGGCTGGTGGGTTTGGGACCCAGTTGAAAATGCATCCTTTATGCCGTGGATTGTAGGTACTGCATTAATTCACTCGCTTGCTGTGACCGAAAAGCGCAGCCTATTTAAAAATTGGACTATTCTGCTCGCAATTTTTACTTTCTCATTAAGTTTGCTTGGCACCTTTATTGTTCGCTCGGGTTTATTAACATCCGTGCATGCTTTCGCCTCTGATCCTGAGCGCGGTATTTTTATTTTGGGTTTTTTATTGGTCGTCATAGGCGGCTCGCTCACGCTCTTTGCGTTCCGTGCACCTGTGGTGAAAAGTGAAATTGGTTTTAGCTGGTTATCGCGTGAAACCTTACTGGTGGGCAACAATATTATTTTGTGCATCACTATGCTTACCGTGCTGTTAGGTACCCTCTATCCAATGATTGCAGATGCTATAGGCTGGGGCAAAATTTCAGTGGGCCCACCATACTTTAATTTTTTCTTTTTACCTTTAATGGGTTTGCTCTGCTTGCTTATGGCGTTTGGCCCAGTAGCAAATTGGAAACGTACGCAGCCCCAGCAAATACTCCGCTTATTATGGAAGCCTTGGGTATTGAGTTTGGTGTTTGCGGCTGTTTTTCCTTGGTTGTATGGTGATGAATATCAATTTGCTGCTGCAGTTGCGGTATTTATTGCAAGTTGGATAACTTTGGCTTTAGTAGCTGATTTTATTCATCGTTTGCGCAATGCTGATTCATTTGCAATTGGCGTGAAAAAATTAAGCCTAAGCTACTACGCTATGGTTGTTGCACACTTGGGAATTGCAGTTACCTTGACAGGTGTTTCCTTAACCAGCATTTACAGCATAGAGCGCGATTTACGCATGGAAGAGCATCAAACCGTGCATTTATTGAATTATGATTTCACTATGCAAGCGCTACAAAAAGTAAAAGGCCCTAACTACATTGCCGATGAAGCTTTAATCAGCGTCGCTCAAAACGGTAAGCATATCGCTGAAATGCAGCCGCAAAAACGCCGCTACTATGCACGTGGCAGTGTGACAACCGAAGTAACGCTCCAAGTAAATTTGTTTCGCGATCTTTATGTTGCTATGGGCGAGCCTATTGATGAAAAAGCGTGGGCTATGCGTGTTCACGTCAGGCCATTTGTGCGCTGGATCTGGTTAGGTGTATTAATGATGGCCTTTGGTTCATGTTTGGCGGTTATGGATAAACGCTATCGCAAGCGGCAAGTAAAGCTTGAACAGAAAGAAACGTCATTGGTTTCTCTCAGTGTTGTTCAAGAAAAGATTATCGCTCATGAATAAGCAGCGTTTTCTATTATTTATTCCTTTGGCGGTATTTGCTGTGCTTGCTGCATTTTTTTGGCGCGGGCTTTCATTAAACCCCAATGAAATGCCTTCGGCACTGTTGAATAAACCCGTGCCTCCATTTTCATTGCCGCGCTTGGAAAATCCCCAAGAGCTGCGCACGGAAAATCTATTTCAAGGTAAGGTAAGTTTGCTGAATGTGTGGGCAACGTGGTGTGTAACTTGTCGGGATGAGCATGCTTTTTTAAATACGCTAAAACAGCAAGGCATATACATCATAGGTATCGACTACAAAGATAACCTGCAAGATGCACAGCGCTGGATCGCCGAGTTGGGCAACCCTTATGTGGATATCGTTTCCGATGAAGAAGGGCGCTTAGGTGTGGATTTGGGTGTGTTCGGTGCGCCAGAAACCTACGTCATCGATAAGCAGGGCGTTATCCGCTACAAATATATCGGCGATTTAAATCAAAAAGTATGGGATGAGACCATCAAGCCTATTTACGATAGTTTGTAATCTATACAATCTTTGCATGCACGGATGCATCTATCTTCTTGATCTCCATCAAACTCTCCCGCCGCCGCATCGCCTAAACTGCAAGTGTTAAATACCTGTGGAGGTTGATATGTATATAGATACGGTGGTTGCGTCTGGCTTAATAATTGTTGCTTTGGTATGTGTTATGGCGGCTTATATTGGTATTTTTGCGTATAAGCATATCAAGCAAGATATTGCCGATGCTGATAAAAAGAGTGCGCAAAAATAGTAATGGGATAGGGAAGAATAAGAGTAGCGATGAATGTTACAACCATAAAAAAACCCCTGATGTGGGGCTTTTTTTATGTTGGCTTACTGATGAATTCAATAGGCCTGAATTTAGTGGCGGACCGGACGGGGCTCGAACCCGCGACCTCCGGCGTGACAGGCCGGCATTCTAACCGGCTGAACTACCGGTCCGCAAAACAATAAAACCTTGGTTAAGAACACGGTTGCCTTGTGAGCTTGGTGTTTACCTGAAAAGAAGTGGTGGGCGGTACAAGACTCGAACTTGTGACCCATGCCTTGTAAGGGCATTGCTCTACCAACTGAGCTAACCGCCCGATCAGGTGACGCGCATTCTAATGATCTATAGGATTTGGTCAACCACTTTTGCAAAGATTTTTTTAAATTCTGTAAATACATGATTTTTTGGTTAAATAACAAACGCTTGCGCTGTTTTTTCAAACATATCTGCAATTGTTCGCCCGGCTCCTTCACTCTTGGTATACTTCGCCCGTCAATTTTTTTGGGTGCAGCCATGGGCTTTTCAGTTAAAACATTTCTGTTGTTGATCGGCTTAGTCTTTTCAAGCCTTCATACATTTGCGGCTATTGAAGTTCATGAGTTTGCTAATGACTTGGAGCGCAAGCGTTATCAAAGTTTTATTGAAGAGATGCGCTGCCCTAAATGTCAAAACCAAAATTTAGCGGGGAGCGATTCACCTATCTCGATAGATTTGCGTCGCGAGCTCTACGAGATGATCAAACTCGATAAATCCGATAAAGAAATTACCGATTTTATGGTGGAACGCTATGGCGATTATATTTTATATCGTCCGCGCGTAACGCCAGCTACCTATGTGTTGTGGGGCGCACCTGTTGCGCTGCTAGTGATTGGTATTGTTGTGGTTATTTTGATTTTGCGCCGTCGTCGTCGCTTGGCGCTCACACAAGTGAGTCAGCATCTAACCGATGAAGAGCAGGCGCGTTTGAATAGCTTATTAAATTCCGCCGATAAAACGGTCAGTAGTCAGAATACCAAAAGCAAAGACGAGGAGTCGCGCTCATGATGGACTTATGGTTTGGCATACTTATTTTATTATTGCTTGCAGGTGTATTTGTTATTTGGCCTTTGTGGCGCTATAAAAATTCAGCGACCAGCCCAGCGTTAGATCAAGCAGAGATTCAAGCGCGGCTCGATGAAAACGTTCGCATTTATCGCGAGCATCTTGCCGAGCTGGAAAATAGTCGTGCATCACAAGCTATAGATGAGGCGCAATTTACACAGCTTAAGTTAGAGCTCGAACGCAATTTGTTGGATGATGAAGCGAGCTTGCACGCATTGCACAAAAAGTCATCGCAGTATGTGGGTGTAAATATTGCTCTTGGTTTTTGTGCATTGATATTGATCGGCGGTGTTTTCTTTTATCAACACCATGGCAGCTCAGCAGATGTTTATATTCAAACGTTGCAGCAGGAAAAACTGCAACAAGATTATCAAGACATGTTGCAAAATCGCGATTCCAATCCCGCCCGCGCGCAACAATTGATTGCCGAATTTGAAGACCGCTTAAAAGTTAAGCCAGATAATATTCAATACCTGTTTTTGTTGGCGCGTGCGCAAATGGAAGTCGGGAATTTTGCCGAGGCCGCTAAAGCCTATCAACGCGTATTAACTCTCGATTCACAATCCCCCATGATTATGGCTGAATTGGCGCAGGCGATATTTTTGCGCGATGGCAATAAAATTACGCCACCCGTGGTGGATTTAGCAAAAGGCGCGGTGACGCTTGATCCTAAAAATACTATGGCCTTAGGTTTGCTCGGTATAGATGCTTTTAACCGCAAAGACTACCCGGCAGCGATTAAGTATTGGCAAAAAACCGTAGACATCTCAGGGGCAGATTCTCAAGGTGGCCGCGCTTTATCCGCAGGTATTGAGAAGGCAAAACAAGCTTTTATTGCTGAAGGCGGCAAGCTGGAAGATTTAGTGGCTAAATCGGCCTATGCCGTAAAAGTTGCGGTGACCTTGGGCGCAAACGTTAAAGCTAAACCAGATCAAACTCTATTTGTTTATGCTCGCGCATGGCAGGGCTCACCCATGCCCTTAGCGATTGCTCGTATTAAAGTGAGCGATTTGCCGACCACTATTCAGTTAGATGAAACCATGGCGATGTCACCAGCCGCCAGTCTCGCTAATGCTGGCGATATTGAAGTTATTGCGCGCATTTCGCCATCCGGCTCAGCAAAAGCAGAAGTGGGAGATTGGCTAGTAAAACAGGGGCCGGTTTCTATGCATGCCATCCCCGAGAAAATTGATTTGCGTATTACTGAACAAATTACGGCAAATGAATTAAAGCCTTAACAAATCATTAAATCCTTTACGTAGTTTTTCAAATTTTAATAATAGCTGTGGCGAAGAGTGGCGCCAATGGATTGTAGGTGTTAAGGATTTGCCTGTATTCTTGCGGGCAAGCCTCGCATTGAGCGTTTAGGTTTTCATTAATCTCAGTGATATTTCTAGCGTGTCAATTTATGTGACACTTTCGCAATATCACTTCCAATAAGGATCTATGTTATGAATACTCGCCGCGATTTTTTACAAAAACTCACTGCTTCATTTCTCGTCCTTAATTTACCGGGGCAAGTTTCAGCATCAACAACTGATCTTATAGGCCAATCTTACGATGGGCCGACTTTAAGAGTTGCCATCATGGGGCTCGGCAGTTATGGCCGTCGTGTCGCTGAAGCTATGCAGTTCTGTAAAAACGCTAAGGTAGTCGGGGTTATTAGCGGCACACCTGCAAAAGTTTCCGAATGGCAAACCAAATACAATATCCCCTCCGGCAATTGCTATAACTACGAAAATTTTGACGCAATTAAAAATAATCCGGATATAGATGCGGTTTATGTGATTACACCTAATGCACTTCATCGTGACCAAGTTATACGTGTTGCGAATGCGGGTAAACATGTTATTTGCGAGAAGCCCATGGGGTTAAACGCAAAAGAAGGGCAGGTGATGATCGATGCCTGCAAAAAAGCCAATGTAAAATTGTTGGTTGGCTACCGCATGCATTTTGAGCCTAATACTTTGGATATTGTTAACCAGCGAAGTCAAGGTGAATTTGGTGAAATTTTATCGTTTGAAGGGACTGCTGGGTTTACCATCGGCGATCCTAACCAATGGCGGCTCAATAAAGCGCTAGCGGGTGGCGGCGCATTAATGGACGTAGGCATTTATGCAATTAACGCTGCTCGCTATATGGTTGGTCAAGAGCCCATTTGGGTAACGGCTCAGGAGACCAAAACCAACCCAACCAAATTTAAAGAAGGCGTGGATGAAACAATCCAATTCCAATTTGGCTTTCCAAATGGAGCCTTGGCGACTTGTGTTTCCAGTTACAACATCAGCAATCTGGATCGCTTTTTAGTGAATGGTCAAAAAGGCTTTGCCGAACTGCGGCCCGCTTTTGGCTACGGACCCATCAAGGCTAGAACGCATAAAGGAGAATTAAATTATCCGCATGCGCCTCACCAGATTGCCCAGATGGATGAAATGGCCGCGATCATCTTCGCAAATAAGAAACCCATAATCCCGGTTGACGGTGAAGAGGGGTTAAAAGACTTAAAAATTATTGATGCAATTTATCTGGCGGTAAAAACAGGTAAGAAAGTCGCTTTAAAGTCCTAGCCCAAACGACCTAGATGAGGGTTGGGGTTGTTCGATCAGAGGTTTTCAGTTGCTGCTGGTAATCGCTCTAAAACCCTCAATTTCGCTGATTATTTGCTCAACCCAAAACGGGGTTGAGCAGAATTTACTCAGGTTGCTGCTGTTTACGCTTTTTCCAGCCCAAATTGGGCGCAAATGCCTTTCTTAAGCCGCCCGCAAGCGTGTAGAATCCAGCCTTTTACAAGGTTATTGGTTCGCGTCGGCTTCTATCTAAACAATAATGAAATCAAGCGACTAGCTGCTCCAGCGCTACAACGAAAGTACCATAACGAAAGACCATAACGAATTCACGAGTGACACGGAACTATGCGGCTAAAGTGCATCAAGCTGGCAGGCTTTAAATCGTTTGTTGACCCCACAACGGTCAACTTCCCTAGCAATTTGTGTGCTGTTGTGGGGCCTAACGGTTGCGGCAAGTCCAATATCATCGATGCTGTGCGCTGGGTAATGGGTGAATCATCCGCTAAAAACCTGCGCGGCGAAAACATGACTGACGTTATTTTTAACGGCTCTAGCGGTCGCAAACCCGTCGGTCAGGCATCTATTGAACTCGTATTTGATAACAGTGATGGCACCTTATTAGGCGAATATGCCGCCTTTACTGAAATCTCCATCAAACGCAAAGTAACCCGCGATGCACAAAACCATTACTACCTTAATGGCACAAAATGTCGCCGCCGTGACATCACCGATATTTTTCTCGGCACAGGTTTAGGCCCACGTAGCTACGCCATTATTGAGCAGGGCATGATCTCCAAACTGATCGAAGCTAAACCAGAAGATTTGCGGGTTTATATCGAAGAAGCTGCCGGTATTTCCAAATACAAAGAGCGCCGCCGTGATACCGAAAGCCGTATGCGCCGCACCCAAGAAAACCTTGAGCGACTAACGGATATTCGCGATGAATTAGAACGCCAGCTCTCGCGTTTGCAACGCCAGGCGCAATCAGCCGAAAAATTTACCGAATACAAAAAAGAAGAGCGCTTATTAAAAGCACAATTGCAAGCACTCAAATACCAAATTTTAGATGAGCAAGCCAAAGCCAAACAAATCTCCATTCGCGATTTGGAATTGCGCATGGAATCTTTCGTGACTGATCAAGTCAACAAAGATACCCAAATTGAAAAATACCGCAGCCAATACACAGAAATGGGCGATAAGTTCAACGAAGTGCAAGGCCGTTATTACGCAATTGGTGCCGATATTGCGCGTATTGAACAAACCATACACCACGCAAAAGAACGTTCGCGCCAGTTGCAAGCCGATTTAGATCAAACTCAACGCGACTGCAAAGAAGCTGAAGAAAATTTATTGATCGATTCCCAAAAAGCCGAAGGTTGGGAAGAAGAGTTACTGATTATTGAGCCGGATTTGGAATTGGTGAAAGCCGCTGAAGAAGGCTCTACGGAAGTCTTACTGGATGCCGAAGAGGCTATGCAGCGCTGGCAAAATGAATGGGATGCATTCAACCAACGTGCCGCTGAGCCGCGCCAAAAAGCCGAAGTACAACAATCGCGCATTCAACATTTGGAGCAAGTGCAGCAACGCTTGTTGCAACGCATTGAAAAACTGAAAGAAGAAAAAGCCAATTTACAAATTGACGGTATCGACGAAGAAATTGGTCAGCTTACCGAGCAACTTGCAGAGTTGGATTTAGTTGCGGATGAAAAGCGCAGCCGCGTAGAAACTATTACCGAACAGCTCGATCAGCGTCGCAACGATAATACGCGCATTAGTAATGAGCTGGATCAAGTTCGCAGTCAATTGCAAACTATGCGTGGCCGTCATGCATCCTTGGATGCACTGCAACAAGCCGCGCTTGGCGAAAAAAATAAAGCCGTTACCCAATGGCTCGCCGCACAAAATTTAACAAACCAACCACGCCTTGCCGAATTTGTCAGTGTGCAAGAGGATTGGGATAAAGCGCTAGAAACTGTACTGGGTAATACACTGCAAGCAGTGTGCGTAAAAGGTTTGGATGCGGTGACTTCGGTTATCGGCAATCTAACCCAAGGCGAATTGGTTTTATTTGATACCACCGCCAAGTCAGCTGTGAGTGATGCCAAAAAAGCAGTGCTATTAAGCAGTAAAGTCAAAGCCGATTGGGATGCCGCTGGGTTATTAAACGGCATTTATATCGCTGAGGATTTACCGGCCGCTTTACAATTGCGCAGCCAATTGGCAGCACACGAATCCGTTATTACCAAAGACGGTATTTGGTTGGGCGCACATTGGTTGCGTGTAGCACGCGATTCAGATGCAAGCTCAGGTGTAATTGCCCGCAAACAAGAAATTGAAGAGCTGTCTGCAAAAATTACAGATGCAGAAGAAAAAGTTGAAACCTTGAGTGTGCAACTCGAAGAAGGCCGTCAACAGATTAAAGAAGCTGAACAAAGCCGCGAAACTCTGCGACGCGAGGCAGACGAGCAAAGCCGTCGCTATGGTGAATTGCGTTCACAACTCTCTGCCAAACAAGTTCGCGTTGAGCAAGTGAGTATGCGCCGCGAACGTGCTGAAAACGAAATTCGTGAAGCGCGTGAACAGCTTGAGCAAGAAGCAGAACACCTTTCAGAAGCGCGCATGATTTTGAGCGAAGCGATTGAAATGATGGGGCAGGATACCGATCTGCGCGAAGACTTATTGCAACAGCGCGATGATATCCGCACCGGCCTTGATCAAGCACGTCAACGCGCGCGTCACGATAAAGATAAAGCACACGAATTAGCCATGCGTTTCCAATCGCTAAAAACGCAATTGGATGGCATTCGTTTAGGCATTGGTCGCTTGCGTGAACAAACTAATCGTTTGCAAGAACGTCGTGAACAATTAATCGCCACACTAAGTGAAAACCGCGATCCTATCGAAGAATACAAATTAGAGTTAGACGCAAACCTCGGTAAGCGTTTATCGGTTGAGGCCGCATTAACTGAAGCGCGTCGCGCACTGGAAACTGTTGAGCACGAGTTGCGCAATGCTGAGCAGGGTCGTAATCGTGCCGAGCAAGAAGTGCAAGCTGTGCGTGCGCATCTTGAACAAGAGCGTTTAGCCGCGCAGCGCTTTGAAGATCAGCGCAATGCAATTGTTGAACAGCTCGAAGAAGAAGATTTAAATCTGCAAACCATTATTGCAGAAATTCCAGAGGGCACAGAAATCAAGCCCATTGAAGAAGAGTTGGAAGCTTTGGTGGGTCGTATTACTCGCCTTGGCCCCATCAACCTTGCGGCTATCGATGAATACAAAACCGAATCTGAACGCAAAAATTATTTAGATGCACAAAACGCCGATTTGAATGAAGCGCTGGAAACCTTAGAAAATGCGATTCGTAAAATTGATCGCGAAACACGTACGCGCTTTAAAGAAACCTTTGATCAAGTCAACAAAAGTTTGCAAGAGCTGTTCCCCAAAGTATTCGGTGGCGGCCATGCTTACTTGGAATTAACCGGCGAAGATTTATTAGATACTGGCATCACCATTATGGCGCGCCCACCAGGTAAGCGTAACAGCACAATTCACTTGCTCTCGGGTGGTGAAAAAGCGCTGACTGCAATTGCATTGGTATTCTCGATTTTCCGTTTGAATCCAGCGCCGTTCTGTATGCTAGACGAAGTAGATGCGCCACTCGATGATGCCAACGTGGGCCGCTATGCGCGCATGGTTGAAGAAATGTCGGCGCAAGTACAATTTATTTATATTACCCACAACAAAAATGCGATGGAAATGGCTCACCAATTGCTGGGTGTTACTATGCATGAGCCAGGTGTATCACGTTTGGTAACTGTGGATGTGGATGAAGCGGCTGAATTGGCGGCTTCTTAATTAATAAGCTAACTCTTTATTTAACTAGAACAATTTCTACTTAAAAAGACGGATAACTTTATGTTCAATACGCTAACTGTCGTGATCGTCATATTGTTGGTTTTGGTTGTGGGCGACGGAATTCGTCGTTTTATGATTAACCGCCGCAATCGCATTGATGTTTCGCCTGCGCTGAAAAAGCGCATTAGAAATCCAGAGCCGGATTACGAAGAATCGAATGAGCCGCCGCCAAGTTACATTAGTGAATTGCCCAATGGCGGCGCGCGCGTGGTTGCTGTGCGTGATCCGTCTGAGCGCCTACAGCGTGAGAGAAAGCTGACTGCACGCGAATTAAAAGAACAGCGCCGCCGCGAAGAAATTGCTAAACGTACACCTGAACAAACCCGTTTAAATTTAGATGAATCTGTCCCTATTTTGATGGAGTCAGTCGATCATCAAGATAACGAGGGCTATGACTCTCACACCGATGAAAATGGCCGTATTGAGCCAAGTTTTTCTGCGCAGGATGACGATTTAGAAAGTGAGCTTGATGCTGAGCAAGACGATCAAGAAGAATATGACGAGGATGACCATCAGTACGATCAAGAACTCGAAGAATACGAAGAAAATTTTGACGCCGATGACGAAGATTCTGAAGAAGATGACTATAGCGAAGAAGATTATGAAGATGATCTAGAAGACGAAGCAGAAGAGGAAGAAACTAAAGCTGCTGCGCCACAGTCTGAACCAGAAGAAGTCTTGATCATTAACATCATGGCGCAAAAAGGCGAGATGTTTAATGGCGCCGATTTGTTGGATATCGTTTTAAGATGTGGTTTACGCTACGGTAGCATGGATATTTTCCATCGCTACAGCGACACCAAAGGCGATGGTGCCTTGTTGTTCAGCATGGCGAATATGGTAAGACCCGGCACCTTTGATTTGGATGCTATGGACGAATTCACCACGCCGGGTGTGAGTCTATTTATGACCTTGCCGATTGATGCGGATTCAATGCAGTCCTTCGATTTAATGGCAGAAACAGCACAGGCAATTGCGCAAACTCTGGGCGGCGAATTGAAAGATGAACAGCGCAGTGCTATGACTAAGCAAACGCTTGAACATTCTCGCCAACGTATTCGCGATTTTGAACGCAAGAAATTGTTTCGTCGCCCACGTTAAGTACAACTGAAATTGATTGCGTCTAAAACAGGAAAATGTGAACACATCTTCCTGTTTGTTTTTTGGGGCTGACCAGAAAAATTTGGAAATCATTATGTCTAGTCTCTCTCTCTTCCCTAATGTTTCTGCCGAGCTTGAACAACTTCGTTCTGAAATTGATCGTCATAATTATCTCTACCATAGTTTAAATAATCCAGAGATTCCCGATTCGGATTTCGATCGTTTAATGCAGCGTTTAAAAAAAATTGAAGCTGACTATCCAGACTTAATTACAACTGAGTCTCCTACGCAACGAGTGGGTTCAACACCGCTCAGAGCGTTCGTCACAGTTGTACATGAAATGCCGATGCTGTCTTTGGATAATGCATTTAGCGACGAAGACTTAATTGCCTTTAATAAGCGCGTGCAAGATCGTTTGAAATCAAAAGATGATATCGAGTTTGCCTGCGAACTTAAGCTTGATGGTATTGCCGTGAGCTTAATGTATCGCGACGGAATTTTAGTGCGCGGTGCAACACGCGGTGATGGCACCAATGGTGAAGACATTACCCAAAATGTACGTACAATTTTTTCAATTCCTTTACGTTTGTTGGGTAAAGGCTTTCCGCAAGTATTAGAGGTGCGCGGCGAAATTTATATGCCGAAAGTAGGCTTCGAAAAGTTTAATGAAAAAGCTCTTGCGGCTGGTGAAAAACTATTTATCAATCCACGCAATGCAGCAGCAGGTAGTTTACGTCAATTGGATTCGCGTTTGACCGCTGCACGCCCACTTGAAATGTGTGCTTACAGCGTTGGGTTGGTTGAAGGTGGGGAATTACCTAGTCTTCATACTGATGCTTTAAAAGCGCTACAAAGTTGGGGCTTTTTAATTAACCGTGAAATGGACGTTGCAAAAAACATTGATGAATGCATTGCGTATTATCGCCGCATTCAAGAAAAACGTAGTGCGCTTGCTTACGATATTGACGGTATTGTGTTTAAAGTAAACTCGCGCGAGCTACAAGAAACCCTAGGTTTTATTTCACGTGCACCGCGTTGGGCAATTGCTTACAAATTCCCTGCGCAAGAAGAAACAACGCTCTTACAAGATGTAGAGTTTCAAGTGGGTCGCACAGGTGCGGTAACGCCAGTAGCGCGCTTACAACCGGTATTTGTGGGTGGTGTAACAGTATCCAATGCGACCTTACATAATCGCGATGAAATTAATCGTTTGGGTATTAAAATCGGCGATACGGTTGTGGTTCGTCGCGCGGGTGATGTGATTCCGCAAATTGTTGCGGTCATTGAATCCAAACGCCCTGCGGATGCACGCGATATTATTTTCCCAACCCATTGCCCTGTATGTGGCTCGCCCGTAGAAACGGTTCCCGGTGAGGCAGTAGCGCGTTGTGATGGTGGATTAATTTGTGCAGCGCAACGTAAAGAAGCTATTAAGCATTATGTGTCGCGTAAAGCCATGAATGTAGAAGGGCTGGGTGATAAATTGGTGGAGCAGTTAGTTGATCTTAATATGATCAATACGATTGCCGATATTTATTCATTAAGCCGTGAGCAACTTACTAACCTGGAGCGTATGGGTGAAAAGTCTGCCGATAATATTTTAGCTGCACTCGAGGCCAGTAAAAAAACTACGCTTGCAAAATTTATTTATGCGCTCGGTATTCGCGAAGTAGGGGAATCGACTGCGCGCAACCTTGCTAAACATTTTGGCACCTTTGAAGCTTTTGCTGCTGCAGATGAATTAAATTTACAGCAAGTAACAGATGTTGGCCCCGTGGTGGCGCATTTTGCTTTTGAATTTTTTCAACAAGAAAATAATCGCCACGCTATTGAGCAGTTAAAAGCGGCGGGTATCCAGTGGCCGGATGAAGTTGCCACCGCAACTGATGCACCTTTGTTGGGGTTAACCTATGTTCTAACCGGCTCGTTAGAAGTTTTTAGCCGTGATGATGCAAAAGCACATTTGTTGGCATTGGGCGCGAAAGTCTCTGGCAGCGTATCAGCTAAAACCGATTATGTGGTTGCCGGCCCAGGTGCAGGCTCAAAATTGCTGAAGGCAGAAGAGTTGGGTATTAAAGTGTTAACAGAGGAAGATCTATTAGCTTTGTTAAAACAGCATGGGCAGCTACCAGAATGAAGACACTAGTATTAATGTGCCTAATATTTTGTCTTGGCTTTTTGAGTGGTTGCGCAACAACACCACCCTCAAATCCGAATAATATTTGCGATATCTTTGAAGAGAAAAGCGATTGGTATAAAGCGGCAAAAAAATCAGAAAGTAAGTGGGGTACGACAGTACCTGTAATGATTTCCATCATGTATCAAGAATCGCAATTTGTGCAAAAAGCACGACCACCGCGCACCAAAATATTATGGATTTTCCCCGGTCCACGCGCGAGCAGTGCTTATGGTTTTGCGCAAGTTAAGTCCGATACGTGGGGTGATTATCAACGCGATGAAGGTGGCATATGGGCGCGGCGCGACAGTTTCAAAGATGCAGTAGATTTTATCGGTTGGTATAACTACCAAAGCGAAAAGCGTAGCAAAATTAAACGCAATGATGCCTACAGCCTTTACCTTGCTTATCATGAAGGTCACGGCGGGTTTAATAAAAAAACTTACAATAGTAAAGCTTGGTTGAAATCTACCGCACAAAAAGTGGCAACGCGCGCGGCTGACTACACGAAACAATTGCGTCAGTGCGAAGACGATTTAGACAGTGGCCACTGGTGGTGGCCGTTTTAGTTTTTTGGAGCCAGTATGGATCAAGAATCAATTGTGTATGGTTGCATAAAAGATATTCCTGCCATGGCAAATTATTCCGAGCGCTTGCGTATCAATCGTGAAGCCATGCTCAGTTTACCCACGGCAGATCAGTGGCCATTTTTATGTCAGGAAATGTTTTCTATTCCTGAGGTTCATGCACTCAACAACAATTACCAAACCGAAGTCTTGCACTTTGGTGCATCCTACAAAGCCGTTGAGTACGAGTGGGATCAATGGATCGCCCAATTTGAACAACTGCTGAGCAGAATGTATTGGGTATCCGCCACTGTACATTTAGAAACAGAATTGTCCGGGACACATACTTTTACATGGGAAGCGGGCGGCAATTGCCATGTGCCAGGCTCCGGTGAGTTTAATGTGAAATGCGAATGGAGCCATGAAGGGGCTTTGAGTATTTAAGAACAAAATCAATTAGATTTGTAGGATTCCCTATTTAGTATCAAGTTATTAAATAGGGAATCGTCATCCTCGCGTAGCGGGGATCCAGCTTTTAAAATTTACGATCAACAGCAAAGAGCTGGATCCCCGCTACGCGAGGATGACGACTCCCAGAAAAATTGGTAAACATCATGTCAAACAACTTAATCACCCCAGATTTCCGCTTCCGCCGTTTACGCAGAACCACTGCGCTGCGCTCGTTAGTACGCGAAACCCATTTGCACATGACAGATTTTATCCTGCCTATTTTTGTGGAAGAGGGAATCACTGAGCCGGTGGCGATTAAAACCATGCCAGATGTTTACCGCTATCCTGAATCACAATTAGCCGAAGTGGTTACGCGCGCATGGAACAAAGGTATTCGTGCAGTGCTTTTATTCGGTGTGTCAACCCATAAAGATGAAATGGGTTCCGATACTTGGGCAAAAGAGGGTTTGCTCGCACGCATGATTCGCATAGCAAAAAATGCGCAGCCAGAAATGTTGGTGATTAGCGACAACTGCTTTTGCGAATATACAACTCACGGTCATTGTGGCGTCACTCATGCTCTTAATGAAAAGCAATGGGATGTTGATAACGATGCAACCTTAATAAACTTACAACGACAAGTCGTTATGGCTGCACAAGCCGGTGTAGATATGATTGCACCTTCAGGCATGATGGATGGAATGATCGCAGCAATTCGCCAAGCATTAGATGAAGCAGGTTTTACCCATATCCCTGTAATGTCTTACTCCACAAAATTTGCCTCGGCTTTTTATGGGCCATTCCGCGATGCGGTTGATAGCACTTTCAAAGGCAATCGCAACACTTACCAAATGGATTTCGCAAACGCGCGTGAAGCACTTGCAGAATCTCTGCAAGATGAAGCCGAAGGTGCAGATATTCTAATGGTAAAACCCGGCACAGCTTATTTAGATATCCTCGCGCATATTCGCGCAAATTCTTCGCGCCCTTTAGCGGTTTATCATGTGAGTGGTGAATACGCCATAATTAAAGCGGGCGCGGCGGCGGGTGTGATTGATGAACAAGCCATTGTGTTGGAAACCATGACCGCATTTAAACGTGCGGGTGCGGATTTGATTATTACCTATTATGCCGAAAAATTAGCAGAGTGGTTGTAACTATTTTTAATGTGCTTTCGTAGGTTGGGGTAAGCTTGCGCACCCCAACATGACCATCCACAAATACAAGGCATAAAATTCGACAAAGTCGTTTTGATTATCGCAAGCGATCAATGTCATGTTGAGCATTGCAAGCTCACGCTTTACCCCAACCTACAAGTACATAACGCAATACCGATTTTGAGTGTAATAAATACCTAATGTTCTTCAGCGATTCCCGTCAGCATTTTTTTAACCCGCTCACTGGTAAATACCGTGAGTTGGTTGCCCAGTGTTTGAGTCTTTTGTATCAGCGCCTTTATACCGATCTGCGCGATTATGGTAATGCCATGAATCGTGAACAGCTTATGGATATTCTTAAAGAAGCTATCGCCCGCGCGCCGATTTTAGATGCGGATAAAGACGAAGAAGAATTCAATGCGCAGGGCGAGTTAATTGAAACCCAAGAGGGGCGCTTTAAAACTCAGCGGGATTTGGCGAGTTTTATTATTAATCGTCTGTTGGAAAATGGTTGGTTAGAAAAACAAGTCGATGAAACCACATTGCAAAGCACTTATGGTTTTAGTCGTATGGGGCGTTTATTTACCCAGCCCTTTGCGGATAATCAATCTAATCATTTTCGTACGCGCAATCGCAATACCCGCAACACCCGCAATAGTTTGCAGGCGTTTTATGAGCAGGGCGAAATTCACGACTTGCTCGATGCCTATGAATATTCCGAGCGTATTATCAGCGATTTCACTGATGTGATTGCCGAGCTGGAAGAGCGTAAGCGTCAATTGGTGCGAGAGGTTGAATCCCGTCAATTAATTCAGCAGGCGAGCGATGAGTTTTTTGATTTTATGGAAACGGTATTTAAACCAGATTTGGAAGTGCGTTTATCTGCCGATAGCGTAGAAAAATACCGCGATCAAATTTCAGACATTATCACCAAAATTCGCCGCAAACGTAAATACGGGCAGGGCGATGCGGAAACCGCTGCAAAAGATTGGCGTGCGGTAATGGAAATACGTTTGCGTAAAGCTTTGCCGCAACGAGTGGTGCAAGGCGTTTCATTGCTAGATACGCTTTTACAAGCGATAGAGTCTCGCTTAAAAAATGCCTGTGAAATTATGTTACCCGCATTGCGCCGCGCGCTTAATACCTTTACGCAACGAGCAGATATTATCATTCGTCAGCTCAGCTACATTAATAGCCGCAGTCAAGATGATTTGATGGACGTGTACCGTTCGTTAGCGCAACTTCCGCAAGACCAGCAAGATAATTTATTTCAACAGCAGGGCGAAACTCTTGCGGGTATGCAATTAGGGTTTGTTGACCCTGCGCAAATTCAATTGCGCGCTGCGCGCCAACAGCAAGTGGTGCGCTCTGCGGTGGATGGCGATAAAGCTTTAGATGTGGATGCACAAAAAGAAATATTTATTCAGCAGGCGCTGGATCAAGCTTTTATTTTACAGGGCAGCGAGATTCGCGACTATGTTCAGCAAGCACTTGGCACTAACGGCAGCGTTAAAAGTAGCCAGTTGAATGCTGCCAATATGAAAGAATTGCTAAACCTCGCCCATGCCATTGAAGTGGGCGCAGCCGATAATTTTTCCTCGCGGTTTCGCTTTGCAATAGAGCAGGAACAAGAGTGGCTACATGCTGCGCCGCAAATTCAAGATGATCATTATTTCAAGCAGCGCGATCAATTTGTGATTTCGCTGATTGACGACGGAAAATAGTATGAGCAATATTTTTAGTGCTGATTTGGAAGAACAGCTCAATAAGCACAATCTCACCTTCGATGATTGGCGCGAACTGATTCAACGTTTGTTGGATTACGGTGTTTTGTGTCGCGATGATTCGCAAGTTGAAGCTGAGCTTTATGATCGCTTTGTGCGCATTCACGAAGTGGTTAATGATTATTTGGCACTGATAGGTGTGCGCTTTCAACACGATACGCAATTTAATTTTGTGCGTATTCTGCCTCCCGGTGCGCGTTTGCCCGGTATGGATGATGAAACTGATGAACCTTTTAATGGCGGTTTCCGCAGCCGGTTAAACCAACATGAAGTTGCATTGATTTTGGTCTTGCGTGCGGAATACGATAAAGCACTGCGTGAAGGTGTTATTGATGAGCAAGGCTGCGCAACTCTCTCCTTAGAAGCTATTTCGCTAGCCATGAAAAGTTTGTTGCGCCGTAACTTGCCAGAAAATATTGGTGAGCGGCGCCAAGCCTTTAAACGTTTACGTCAATTGCGCTTGATTAATTATTTTGCAGAAGCTGATGTAGATTCCGGCGAGAGCTGGATAAAAATTCGCCCGCTGATTATCCATTTGGTGAGCAACGAATGGCTGAACCAAATTCGCACTCATCTCGCCGACAACTTACTCTTGGTTGAGGATGAGCCAGAGCAAGTAGATGAAGTAGTGAAACCTACAAAAAAAACATCGCCGCATCTCACTAAATCGATATTTGATACTGAAGCCTAATATGTTCCTTAAAAAGTTTATATATATCAACTGGGGTAACGTACCCAATACCGAATTTGAATTCGGCCCGATTAATTTGTTTTCGGGCGGTAATGGTTCGGGTAAAACTACGGCTGCGGATGCGATTCAAACCATCATGACGGCTGCGCACGATAATTTATTTCATTTTAACCCCGGGCAAGATGAATCCAGCCAGCGTGGTCGAGGCGGAAAATTGGTGCGCACACTCGCATCCTATGTGTTGGGTTGTGATGATGGTGCTTACTCGCGTCCACAGGGTTGCGATGGCTATTTGGCCGCAGTGTTTCACCCAACCCAAGGTGAGAGCAGCGAACCCTTTACTGCCTTAATCGGCATGCGCGCATTTATTGAAACTGCAGGGCAGGGTGCAACACAGCAAAAGGTCGCGCGTTTAGATGATTGCCACTTTTATATTTTGAGCGATGTGGCGCTGAGCTTAAAAGATTTATTGAAAGAAGAAAAAACGCACAAGTATGTTGTGCCCTTAGATAAAATCTATACCAGCTTGCGTCGTCAGTTTGGGCAAGAACAAGTAGAAAAATACGATAAGAAAAAATCTTATCTCTGCCGTCTGTACGGTGTATTGCGCGGCAGAAAAGATGCTGTGTCTGAACGCGAAGCCATGAATGCGGCACGTGCGTTTTCACGCTTTATGGCCTATAAGCCGATTAAAGGCATTGATGAATTTGTTGCCAACGAAGTGCTGGAATATCGCGATTTGGGAGAGGCAATTCGCAATGTGTCTGCCATGCTTAAGCGTATCCATACCATGGAAGCGGATGCTCGCAATTTGCGTAACGCAATTGATCGTATGGCGACTGGCCGTACCTTGAGCGATAATTTTATTGCAGGTTGGCTGGAGCAGCAGGTATTATATTATTCCCTCGCCAAACGTAAATTTGGTGATTGCCAAGCCTTGTATTTAGATGCAAAACACAAGCAACAACTTCTGCGTGAAAATGCGGCTGGTCATACGCAAGCTTTGGCTTTGTGCGAAACCAAACGGGATGAAATTAATCAGCTGATTCTTGCTGCTACCGCGCGCCGCTTAGGTGTACCTGCTTTGCGTGATAAAGATCAACTTGAGCAAGAAAAAGTCGCACAAGAAAAAGTTATTCACGGTCACGTACCGGAGTTGCTAAAGCAAGATAAACAACTACAAACCAACGTAGAAGCCGCACTGCAATGTGTGCAGGCTTTGCGCAATACCTCTATTGCGCTAGAGATTCCTGCGCTAAAAGATGGCCATTTAAATCAGCTAGCGAAAACACTGGCCGCTGAATCTGAACCTATTAATATTCACCAATTACTCAACCGCGATTGGATTGATGTAAGCCCTTTGGTGCAGCATTTGGATGCAGTGCTTGAGCAACAAAAAAATCACAACCTGTTTGTGCATAGTTTATTTGCGTTGGATGCGAGTGCGGCGACAACCCATCAAGGCAATAAAATTAATTTGCGCGATCAATTGGCGCAAGAGCGCGATAAGCGCCGTGCAGGTGCAGAGCGGTTGCAAAAATCTATTGAAGCGAAACGCCGTGAAATTCAAACGTTGGAAGCACATCAAGTCAATTACCCACAATTTGTGCGCGCTGCCTTGGATGCAATTGCAACCCAGTGTCCCAAAGCCGATGCCCGTGTTCTCTGCGATTATGTGAATGTACTGGATCGCGAATGGCAAGCGGCAATTGAAGGTTATATTGGCGCTGCTCGTTTTGGAATTATTGTTGCGCCAGAATATGAAGCAGAAGCAATGGCCATAGTGCGCAATATGAGTGGGCAGGCGAACCGCGCTCGCGTTATTCAGGGCGATAAAGCGCGCAAGGATTTGGAGAAATTTAGCGACTTCCCTGTAGGTTCTGTTGTACAGGTAATGAGTTTTTCTCATGCAACTGCAGAGGCCTATTTAAAGGCTAGCTATGGCAATTTACAAAGGGTTAAGGATGCTAACGAGTTGCGCAATACTCGTCGTGGCATTACCAAAGATGCTATGGGTTCTGGCAATTACGCCATGTTCCGTTGCGATATGGCAGACACAGATTTGGTGTTTGGCCAAAGCGCGCGTGAGCGTGCCTTAGAAGCCAAGCGCAATGAATTCCATGCGTTAAATATTGAATTACAAGCTGCAACAGATTATGTGAGTGAAGCACAACAGCTGTTGCTGGCAATTGATAAGTTAAAGCCACTAGCTTATGCCGATACATTGCAAACCATGTTGGCGGCACAAGATCGTATAGCGGCAATTGAAGTAAGTTTGCAGCAATTGGATTTGACCGGCACCCAGTCTTTGGATGATGAACTTAATGAATTAAAAGTTCGTTTGCAAGAACAGCAAAAGCACTTTAATGAAATTAACAATGCCCAAGTGGATTGCCGCGCTGAATTAAAAAATGCCGATGTGCTTTGTCACAAACTAGATGCTGAACAAGATAAAACTCTTGCCATAGTGGATGAGTGCGAAGCCAACATACAAACCATTGTTGGTTTGTGGCCAGATTTTAATGCGGAAAAGCGTTTGCTGGCAGCGGATGAATCTGCGACTCAACACGCTACCCTTTATTTTGAAAATAGCTTGGCAACAGTAAGTTCTGAGCTGAAAGCTATTTTGCACAAATTGCAGCAAGCGGTTATGCAGCATAACCAATTCTGTTTAAGTGCAGATTCGATTGTGTTTGATGTGAATTACACCGACGAACTTGGCAGCGTCAATTTCCGCCATGTGTGCGATATGCGCCGTCAATTTGATTCGCTTTATAATCGCGATAAAAATCACATTCTGGCACAGCGTCACCAACAAATTGAATCGTTGCGTTTGAGTTTTAATAATGCCTTTGTGAGTAACCTTTGCCACTCTATTTATCAAGCCATTAATGATGGCAAGAAAACGCTGGAAGAACTCAATAAAGAATTGGAACATCATCGCTTTGGAGCTGACCGTGAGCGCTTTCGTTTTGGTTGGGAGTGGGTGCCAGAGTTCAGAGAGTATTGGCAGTTCTTTAAAGCGGTTATTGACAGTCCTAGCATAGGGAATGGAGAAACACTTTTTAATATGGAGCTTGATGAGAAGCATCAACGTGTACGCGAACGTTTAATGACAATGTTATTGGATGAGGACGAACAAAAAGCCCTGCGCGAACTTACACGCATTGCAGATTATCGCAACTATCGCTGCTATGAAATTTACAAAGAGCCTGAAGGCAAGGCGCCTATTGCATTGAGTCAATACGGTACTGGCTCTGGTGGTCAGTTAGAAACGCCAGCTTATATTATTCGCAGTGCGGCAATTACTTCGGCATTCCGTTTTAACGAAGGCAATAGTCATTTACGCATGGTGTTGGTAGATGAAGCCTTCTCTAAAATGGATGAGCACCGCTCGCGTGAAGTTATTAATTATTTAACGGAAAGCTTGGGCTTACAGTTGAATTTTATTATGCCGAGCAGCAAATCTGGCCCCTTTATGGATTTGATTTCGAATCAATTCGTATTTAGTAAATGCCCAACTTCGGAACCTGTCGGTGAGTTGAAAACGCGCGTGTTATTGGATCGGCAGGTATGTGATCAGGAAAAAATTGCGAAGCTTATGGCAAATCATAGAAGCTCTATTCGTCAGCAAGCTAGTTTGGATTTTATGCTAGAGGTTGAGGTGGAAAAAGTTGCAGAATGAAAAATGGTTAAGTGATGATTATGCTCAAGAGATTGTATGCTTGTTAAAGCAATCTATCCTGCAGATAAATAAAGGGAGCATTCCTTCTCGTAAACGAATTACTAAAGCAGCTCTGCCAAGCTTGTTCGACTATGTTGATTCAGATAAGCGTCAATATAATTTAGAGCTATTGAATTATTTGTCAGAAAAAAACATATTAGAGGTTGATCTAGATAAATTTAATGAAGTCAGTTATTTAAGAATAACCGAATACGGTATCTCGGTTTTGCGAGATTGGTTGGATATGCCATTTATATCGTCACAAGAGAGCGAGTGGCGTAGGGTTGTGGCAGAATCCTGCAATCCTTTCACTCTTGAATATAGTGACAGATTGATTCAATTGGGATATTTGGGTGTTTATTCATCAACTGAATTGTTGCAGGCATTAAATGAGATATATGCGCATATTCCTAGTTTGATTGACTCAGATATTAAGTTAACTTGGCGGCAATTAAGTTCTAAGTTCTTTTTCGGAGACTCGAAGTTTCTCGATTCATACTCTAGGAGGGAGAAGCTTTTAGGTTTATTTACAAATATTCACTCTGTAATACAAACCCGAGCGATCCAAGTATCAGTTTATCTTGCTAGCTCTCCAATCGCAGTTTTATTTGTAGAGAACTGGGATACTTATTGTTTGCTAGGCAAAAATGAAGATGTTTTTTTGAATTATCATCTTGTATATGCCTCTGGGTTTAAGACTAGTGCAAATGATATACGCAGGAGGGAGTCGGTTGCTTTTTATTTTTCTGGAGACTTTTCAAAGGATAAGAGTTTTGAAAAGTTTTGGTTTTCTCAAGATGAGACAATTTTCGCTACATATTTTTGGGGGGATCTGGATTATTCAGGTATCGAAATATTAAAGACATTGAAACTACAGTTTACCGATATACAAGCGTGGCAAGTAGGTTATGCTCCTATGGTTGAGGCCTTGCGTTCGGGTATTGGCCATAGACCTGAATATGCGGGAAAGGAAAACCAACGATTCGTTAATGAAGTCGCTTGTGTCTATTCAGAAAATATTATTTTACCTGCATTAGCTGAGACTGGTTTAATGTTAGATCAAGAATGGTTAACAATACTTCCCAGTGATGTCATTAATATTTAATCTTTTCTTTCACCTATTTGCGGAAAATACCGCTGAATTTTTTTGATAATTTTTTCTTCTTCGATAGGTTTTACTACGTAGTCGTCTACACCTTCTTCAATTGCAGCGCGAATTTGTTTGGCTTCGGTAACAGCAGTAACCAGCATAAAGCAGGCATCCATGTAGCGTTCAGCGGCACGCATGGCGTTGTGCACATCCAACCCACTTTTAATCGGCATATTCCAATCGCACAATACCAAATCGTAAACGGGGTTGGCATCGTAGAGCATGCTAATGGCTTTTAATCCATCTTCCGCAATATCAATTTGTTGAATGCCATACGAGTTTAATAAAACTTGCATGATGCTGGATATTAAATGGTCATCATCGGCGACTAATACTCTTATTTCAGCAGGCTGCATTTGCGCACGTTTTTGCGCTATAGGTATTTTTGCGGGTTTAGCCGGCGCTGCTGAAATAATATCGACAGGTGCTGGCGTAGGTTTGAAGAGCTGCAAGAGTTTCGCGAGCGAGCTTTCAATTAATTCTAGAACTTTTTGATTCTGTTCTTTCGCGGCGGCATGTTCTGGGTTGTCGATATTTTTAAGCAGCCATTCGCGCCTCTGAGTTAGTGTTTTGGCGATTAATTGGGCTTCTGATTTGGTAAACATGATACTCCTTGAATAGGTGTTTACTTGCCCGCCAATTGGCTGAGGACAGTAATTGGCAGGCAGCTTATATATAATACGAGACAATCTTGGTTGGTGCTTTGAACCGTGGTTCAATGGCTTTTCAATTCAAAAACTATAGCCCAATTTGGGCTTACTATCAGTTTCTTGCAGTTTATTGAGGTATTTTCAGTGTCCCAATTTGATCAAATTATTACCCGCTTAGAGCAGCTTATTGACCGTGTAGAACTGGTGCTGCCAGCGGCGCAACCGCAGCCTGACTGGTCTGGCAGTGCCTTTCGCTGGCGGGCTCAAGCTGGCGGAAAAGGCTACTTACAGGTGGTGAAAAATCCACACAGGGTTGATCTAAACTCGCTTAAGAACGTAGAAACACAGAAGCAAGCTATTGTGCGCAATACGGCGCAGTTTGCGGCGGGTCGCTCGGCAAATAATGTGTTGTTGACAGGCGCGCGAGGCACAGGTAAGTCCACGCTGATCAAAGCCTGCTGGAATGCGTTTGCAGATCAAGGGCTTAAGATTATTGAGGTTGATAAAACTGACCTTATTCAGTTGGCCGATATAGTGGATTTGGTGAGTGATCGCCCTGAAAAATTCATCATCTTTTGTGACGATATGTCTTTTGAAGAAGGTGAAAGTACTTATAAGGCGCTCAAATCGGCTTTGGACGGTTCAATCGCAGAGCCTTCAGCCAATATTTTGTTTTATGCGACGTCTAACCGCCGCCATCTGCTGCCAGAAAAAATGCGTGAAAATCTGGATGTCAGCTATGAAGATGGCGAAATACGACCTAATGATTCCATTGAAGAGAAGGTCTCCCTTTCTGAACGTTTTGGGCTGTGGTTAAGCTTCTATCCCTTTAGCCAAGATGATTATCTTGCTGCGGCTCGTTACTGGGTGGAGTATTTAGGCGGCACTTGGGGCGAGAACACGGAGTTTGATGCGCTTTTATGGCATCGCAGCCGTGGTGCACGCAGTGGCCGCATTGCATGGCAGTTTGCAAAAGATTATGTAGGTAAGCTGTAATAAATAGGCAAGCTGTAACAAATCGTAAGCTCGTTACTCTAGTCTTATTGAGTTTGACCTGAATTGTGAATGAACATCGGTAGAATGAAGAAGGTAAATGATCATGCCAACAGGACACAACAGTATTCGCAAAGGGAACCACTTAACGGATGTTTCCGCAAATCAGCAACCGCTCTTTACCCGTACTCCGAATTTACGTGAAGAAAATACGCTTGCCTTGCGTCAGCAGTTACGTGAGTATTTTGTAACCACTTTTGATCGCTATGAGTCTCTATTTGAAACTCTCGCATGCGATCAAGCCTATTACGAAAAATCGATTCCACTGCGTCATCCACTGATTTTTTATTTTGGCCACACCGCCACTTTTTTTGTCAATAAATTATTGCTGGCGCGCATGATCGATACCCGTATTAATCCACGCTTTGAATCTATTTTTGCGGTGGGCGTGGATGAAATGAGTTGGGATGATCTCAACGATGCCAATTATCAATGGCCAACACCTGCAGAAGTAAAAGCCTATCGCGACCAAGTTCGCGCTATGGTCATTCATTTAATTGAAACTGCGCCGCTGCAATTGCCGGTTGATTGGAATAACCCTTGGTGGGCAATCATCATGGGCATTGAACATGAGCGCATTCATTTAGAAACCTCTTCGGTGCTTATTCGCCAACACAAACTAGCCTATGTGAAAAATCACCCGCAGTGGAAGCCTTTCCGCGAAACGGGCGTTGCACCTATCAATGAGTTAATTAAAGTTGCAGCGGGTTCGGTGCATTTGGGTAAGGATAAATCCAACCCATTTTATGGTTGGGATAACGAATACGGAACTCACTCTGCCAGTGTGAGTGAGTTTCAAGCCAGTAAATTTATTGTAAGCAACCAAGAGTTTTTAGAGTTTGTAGATGCAGATGGCTACAAAAATAAAGACTACTGGGAAGAAGAGGGGCAGGGTTGGTTGGCGTTTACGCGCGTGCAGCACCCCACCTTTTGGCTAAAGAAAAATAGTCAGTGGTATTTAAGGTTAATGACTGAAGAAGTTGTTATGCCTTGGGATTGGCCGGTGGATGTGAACTATCACGAGGCTAAAGCGTTTTGCAACTGGAAAAAATCCATTACAGGTTTAGCCGTGCGCTTGCCTACAGAAGATGAATGGTATCGCCTTTACGATACTACAGGCTTGCATAACTTGAGCGCAGAAAAAGTCAATGCAAATGTGCATTTGGATTATTTTGCATCGTCTTGCCCCGTTAATAAATTTGCCCAAGGTGAATTTTACGATGTGGTGGGTAATGTATGGCAATGGACCGAAACGCCCATTTATCCCTTCGAGGGTTTTGATGTTCACACCATTTACGATGATTTCACAACCCCCACATTTGATGAGCGCCATAATTTAATTAAAGGCGGTTCATGGATTTCATGTGGCAACGAAACCCTGCGCGATGCACGCTATGCATTTCGTCGTCATTTTTTCCAACATGCGGGTTTCCGCTATGTTGTCTCAGAGGAATTAAAACCAGTGCCAGGCTCTCATTACGAAACCGATAAGTTGTTATCTGAATACGCAGAATTTCATTATGGCGATGAATATTTTGGCGTAACGAACTTTTCAAAAGCGCTCGCCGAAGTTGCGATTGAAATGGTGGGTGATAAACCACATGCAAAAGCCTTGGATATTGGCTGTGCATCTGGCCGTGCTACTTTTGAACTGGCTAAGCATTTTGATTTTGTGACTGGTATAGATTTTTCAGCCCGTTTTATTGGTCAAGGTTTTCACCTCGCTCAAGGCGATACACTGCGTTATACGCTTACGGATGAAGGTGAATTGGTGCAATATAAATCCCGTAGCCTTGCGGACTTAGGTTTGCTAGATGTAAAAGACAAAGTCGAGTTTTTCCAAGGGGATGCTTGTAATTTGAAACCGCAATTTACCGATTATGATTTTGTGATGGCCGCTAACTTGATTGATCGCCTTTATAACCCTGCGAAATTTTTAAGCGCGATTCACGAACGCTTGAATATTGGCGGGATCTTAATGCTCACATCACCTTACACATGGCTCACTGATCACACTCCGCGCGAAGACTGGATCGGCGGTTTCAAAAAAGATGGCGAAAGCTTCACTACCTTTGACGGCTTAAAGGCACACCTAGGTGAGCATTTTGAATTGTTGCAACAGCCGATAGAAGTGCCCTTTGTGATTCGTGAAACCAAGCGGAAGTTTCAGCATACGTTGTCAGAGGTTACTTTTTGGAAGCGGGTTAAATAATTAACTTGGAATCTCATTGAGATCAGATTAGTCTAATTAAAAATCTGATCTTGATGAGACGCTAAGTGAATGCAATTTAATTTCGATACACCCATCCCCCGCGAAAACACCAACTCCGTAAAATTTGACGGTCGCCAACAATATTTCGGTACTACCGAAGTATCGCCACTCTGGGTGGCAGATATGGACTTTGCGGTGCCTGAGTGCGTGACTCGCGCTTTGCAGGAACGAATTAATCATCCGGTGTTTGGTTACACGCTTTATCCTGAAAGTCTTTATCAATCTATTATCGACTGGTTTGAGCGTCGGCATAATTGGAAAATTGAGCGCGATTGGATTTTGATGGCACCCGGTGTTGTGCCGTCTTTATTCGCTGCAGTGCAGGCGTTCACTAAAGAAGGTGAGGGCGTGATTGTTCAGCCGCCGGTTTATTTTCCTTTCTTTTCTGCTGTGACGACTAACAACCGAAAATTATTGTTAAATCCTCTGCGTGAAGTGAATGGCCGCTATGAAATGGATTTTGTGCATTTGGAATCTTGCGCTGAACAGGGTGCGAAATTATTAATGTTGTGTACGCCGCATAATCCTGTGGGCCGTGTGTGGACTGAACAGGAATTGCAGGAAGTTTTGCGCATTGCACGCAAATACGATTTAACCATTTTATCGGATGATATTCATGCGGATTTAACCTATTCAGGTGTAACGCACACTATGCTGGGTCGCTTGGCGCAAGCGGGCGATAAAATTATCACCACCATCGCGCCAAACAAAACTTTTAATATTCCGGGTTTGGGGTTGTCGGCACTTATTATTCCGGATGCCGTACAGCGCAAAGCTATGAAACAGATTTTTGAATCGCTGCATGTTGGTAACAGCAATCCTTTTAGTATTGTGGCGTTTGAAGCGGCTTATCGTGAAGGTGATGAATGGCTTAATGCGTTGATGCAATATTTAGAGGCTACGCGCGATTTTGTTGCTGATTATCTTCAAAACAATATCCCACAGATAAAACTGATTAAACCTGAAGCCACTTATTTGTTGTGGCTGGATTGCCGAGATTTAGGTATGACTGATTCGCAGTTGCGAGATTTCTTTGTTAAGCAATGTAAGGTGGGTATGAACCCCGGTATTGTATTTGGCGAAGTGGGCAGCAGTTTTATGCGGATGAATATAGGTGCGCCAAGAACTGTTGTTGAAGAATGCTTGATACGTATATTTGAAAAAATCTCTCAAAATTCCGTTAGATGATAAAATTATTTGTCTTTTAGGTTGTCCTACCCTAAGGTTTGGTTGGTGAATGTTACTCCGAAGAAATTGAGCTGATGGTGAAGTTATTATGTCGGATATCCATAAGTCGTTACGTTTGGGTGATTTACTTGTTGAAAAAGGTTTAATTACGCGCCCTCAGTTGCGGCAAGCCATTGAAATTCAACAAACCTTACAATCACGTCGATTTGGCAACAAAAATATCAATGTAAAGACTGAGCTTGGCTCAATATTAATTGAGCTCGGTTATATCAGTCACCAACAATTGCAATCTAACTTAAATTGGCAGCGTCGCCTAAAAGCAACAACTGCAGTCATGGTTTTTATTGCACCGCTACTTACGGCAGCCTGTGGCGGTGGTGGTGGGGCATCAAATACCACCAGCAATGTCAAAACTGAGGTTTCAAGCTTACAAACCTCTATGATTGCTTCTCCAAAACCTGACCCCGTATCCAATAGCTCAGCTTTGGCGCAAACGATGTCCAGTACATCCTCTTCCCTTGCTACTATTTCTTCTTCATCGCCTGCAATTTCATCTGTGTCGTCTTCATCTGCAAATACTGTTGTTGATGGCTCTGTAGGCTTGTATTGGAACGTACCTACTCATCGTGAAAATGGAGAGTATCTTGATATCACCGAGATAGGTGGTTATGAATTGAGGTATAAATTAAAAAGCGAAGATGTGTTTAAAACTATCCGTATTTCAGATGCGTTTACCGATGCCTATTATTTTGATTATTTAAAGGGAGATTATGAGTTTCAAATTGCCACCTTTGATACGGACGGTCTTTACAGTGGTTTCGTGGATGTAAATCCTTCATAAGTGGGGAAGAGGGTTCTTGCTGTCGCCAAAATCTCCCATGCAAAATATTGGCTAAACGCCTACAATAGCGGCCTTTTCTTTAGCTCCTCTATTTTTGGCCTTACTTATGACTTCCAACTCTTCCGGCAACCCTACCATCGGCTTTGTATCCTTAGGTTGCCCTAAAAACCTTGTTGATTCTGAACGTATTCTTACCCAGCTGCGTACCGAAGGGTACAACATTGTACCTAGCTACAACGACGCCGACATGGTGATTGTGAATACCTGTGGGTTTATCGATAGCGCGGTACAGGAATCTCTAGGTGCAATAGGGGAGGCTTTGGCGGAGAACGGTAAGGTTTTGGTGACGGGTTGTTTAGGCTCCAAAAAGGACGAAATTATTCAGGTTCACCCCAATGTGCTCGGTATTACTGGCGCTCATGCTTATGAAGAGATTCTGGCGCAAGTACATGAGCATTTGCCACCTAATCCAAAACATGACCCCTTTACCGATTTGGTGCCACCGCAAGGTATTAAGCTCACCCCCCGTCACTATGCTTATTTAAAAATCTCGGAAGGCTGCAATCATTCTTGTAGCTTCTGCATTATTCCCGATATGCGTGGCAAGCTTGTTAGTCGTCCAATTGGCCAAGTTATGGGCGAAGCTGAGCGTTTGGTTAAAGCTGGTGTTAAAGAGTTGCTGGTAATCTCACAAGATACTTCAGCCTATGGCGTAGATATCAAGCACCGCACCGATTTCTGGGATGGTCGCCCGCTTAAAACCGATATGTACCAATTAGCGGCGGCATTGGGCGAGCTAGGGGTATGGGTACGCTTGCACTATGTATACCCGTATTTACATGTTGATAATGTTATCCCACTTATGGCGCAGGGCAAGGTTCTGCCTTATTTGGATATTCCCTTCCAACACGCGAGTCCAACCCTGCTGCGCAAAATGCGTCGCCCAGGTCAAGTGGAGCGCACCTTAGAGCGCATTAAGAGCTGGCGTGAACAAGTGCCTAATCTCACCATTCGTTCTACCTTTATTGTGGGCTTTCCGGGTGAGACGGAAGATGACTTCCAACAACTTTTGGAATTCTTAAAAGAAGCACAATTAGACCGTGTAGGTTGCTTTCAATATTCACCGGTGGAGGGGGCTAAGGCGAATGATTTGCCAGATCACGTGCCGGACGAGATCAAACAAGAACGCTACGACCGTTTCATGCAATTGCAGCAAGAAATTTCTACTGAGCGCTTGAAGTTGAAAGTAGGGCAGACACTGCAAGTGTTGATTGACGAAGTTGACGATGAAGGTGCCATTGGCCGCAGTTTTGCGGATGCGCCAGAAATTGATGGCTGCGTTTATTTAAACGGCGAAGAAAATGTTAAACCCGGCGACTTGGTGAATGTGCTTATCGAGCATTCCGACGAATATGATTTGTGGGGTACTAAAGTCGATTAAGGAATCAATTTGTTAACAGGCCGCCAGCATTAAGTTGGCGGTTTAGCTTTTACATCGGAGTTAATGTTGCTTGACTATGCCTAGTTTTAACACCCTTCTGCTCGCCCTATACCGTTCACTCTTTCTGCGCGTTCTGCTCATCCTTTTAATCTTAATTTGTCTTGCCTATTACATCTTGGTTTTACCTTGGTTAAATCGCGCTGTTTCAGAGAGTTATCAGCTGCAAACTGGGCACACGTTAGCACACGATAAATTAGAGGTGCAATTATTTAAGTGCAACCTTAATCTCAATCGCTTAAAGGATTCTGCCAATCTCTGGCGGGCAGATTCTGTGAATGTGAATGTGGCTTGCTGGCAATCTTTGCGTGAGCGCAGTTTGGTGATTAATGAAATTTCAATTCAAAAATTACTGGCTAAGCCCCATCAAGATAAAAATGGTCAGTGGAGCTTTGCGGATATTCTTAAGCATCAAGATAAACTTGGTAAAAAACCTACCTCTGAAAAATCGACTAGCGCGCCAGTACTGATTAAAAAAATTATTATTGCCAACTCTGAAGTAAATTCTAATTTGTTAGCGCTAAATGATATGCCTTTAGTTGCTGCGCCGATAAACTTCACACTTTCTAATATTGATTTACGCACTCACAACCCTGCGGGTTTTACGCTTAAGGTGGATATTAATAAGTCCGCACAGGTTTCAGTGTCGGGTAAGTTAAATTTAGAGTCACTTACAGGCGAGTTGGATATAGATGCGCACAACATCCCTTTCCAATGGTTCAATAGTGCCTTGCAACCCTATGTTGCACTAGAAATTTTAAAGGGCTCAATCGACTTTCAAAATCATGTAAGTTTAGTGCAAGGGCAACCGCAAAAAATTATCAGCAGCGGAAAATTAGTAGATTTAAAAGTACGCCCCACCAGCATGGAGCAAGATGCGGTTAAGTGGAAAAGTTTAGCGTGGGACAATGCTGAAATTTTGTTAACTGAAAAATCCATTCACACACCCTTAGTCACGCTGGATGAACTGGATGGTCAATTTATTATTGATAAAAACAGAAAAACCAATGTTCAGGCGATGATTTTAACACCTGTACCTGTTGCTAATAATACTGTACCTACTGCTAACACAGCTGCAAATGATGCTAAACCTTGGCAATTTACCATTGATCGCTTGGCCGTTAATAACGCGGCAGTTGGTTTTTACGATCAATCCTTAACGCCATCATTTACGGCGATTGTGCAGCAATTTACTGGCGATATAGTTCAGATTTCATCAGCAGAAAACAGCACGACGGTGATTAATTTGGTGGGCAATGTGGATGGCTACGCTCCCGTTACTTTAAAAGGTAAGGGAAATTTGTTCCGTAAAACACCGAAGTTAGACGCCTTGTTTTCATTTAAAGGTATGGATATGGGCGCGCTTTCACCCTATTCGGCGGAATACGCAGGCTGGCGTATTAACAAAGGCTTATTGAGCGCAGATCTAAACTACCATTACGAAAATGGCAAGATTCTAGGTAAAAACCACGTGGTGATTGATCACTTGGAGTTTGGCGAAAAAGTGCGCGGTACTCGTGTTATTGATATCCCTTTACGTCTTGGGCTGGCGTTACTTACTGATCAAAATGGTATTGCGGTTTTGGATACTGAAATAGCAGGCACTCCCAATGACCCTGAATTTAAAGTGCGCGATATTATTATGCGTGCTCTCACCAATACCTTGAAAAAAATCGTGACATCGCCCTTCAAGTTTTTAAGCAATTTGTTAAATTCAAAAGAAGACTTGGGTAGTATTGAATTTACGGCAGGTGAGTTTCAGTTAACAGATACCGCTAAAGAGAAACTACGGTTGCTTACCGATGCTATGAAAAAGCGCCCAAAAATGCGTTTAAGTGTGAGAGGCATATACGATCAAACTACGGATGTAGCAGCATTAAAAGAAGAGCAAGTTAAAAGCGCCTTACAAAAAAGTGGACTAAGTGTTGATGCATTAACATCTCGCAGCGAACTTTGGGCTGCAATGGTTGATATACAGTACCGCGTGAAAGCATTGACGACTACCTCTTTGAGCGCGGAACAAAAATATCAAGCATTGATTGCTGCAGAGACGGTTGACTCCGAGCGACTTCATAAGTTGGCTCATGAGCGTGCTCAGGCTGTTAAGCAGCATTTTATGTTGCAACTAGGCGTCGCGAATGAGGCAGTATTATTGAATTCAGAACAATGTGAAAAAACTGGGCCGTGCTCATCGAGCGCGGCAGTTTTCACGTTAGAAATCTAATTTCGATTTATGTAGATTGAGATACCTATGGAAAATGTGCATCACTACCCTGATCAGAATCGCTTTATTTTGGAGCATGAAGGTGCACAAGCTGTATTGGAATACAGTCTGTCTAATATACAGCAAGGTATCACGACAATAGATTTTACCAGCACCTTTGTTCCACCAGCATTTAGGGGCAAAGGTTTGGCAGAAAAATTAGTGCGAGCAGGTATTCAATGGGCAAAAGAACAAGGCTATGAGCTGCATGCTAGCTGTTGGTATGTCGCCAAGTTTATCCGTTAATAGCGAACAACAATCTGCCTATAGAACTGTTTTTAAGTGGTTGGTTGAGCTGTTGCTGGTCAGGCCTAAAGTGGCTTATACCGGCTCATTGGGACGATGGGGTTGTACTAAGGGTTAAGGGCAGGTGCTTGCCTTGGCGAGCACCTTGAGCAGACCGGTTTTTACTCGTATTTACAGAGATAAGAGGTTTCTACGTCTGCAGTCACTTTGAACTTTTGGTTGGCTTCAACAATGAAGGTTTGGCCTTCTTTGAAGGTTTCTACTTTATCGCTACCAGGCAATACCACGGTCAGGCTACCACTAACAACAGTCATGTATTCTTTTTGGCTGGTACCGAACTCGTAATCGCCTTTAGCCATTACACCTACGGTTGCAGGTAGGGTTTCGGTTTGGAAGGCGATAGATTTAACCGCGCCGTTGAAGTATTCATTCACTTTAAACATGGAGGATCTCCGCAAAAGGGTTAGAAGCTAAATAGGTTAGGGATTGCTGGGTGATTAGCCAGATACTTGCTTGCATAAACAAAAGTGGCACACATAAAAAAGGCCGCATCTTCATGCAGCCTTTTCTACTTTAATTTGGCTCCGCCTGCTGGACTCGAACCAGCGACCCAATGATTAACAGTCATTTGCTCTACCGACTGAGCTAAGGCGGATCGGTGACTTCCTCTGTGGAAGTGGTGCGCATAATATAGGTGAGACTATGCTTGGTCAACCTTTTTTTCCAAAAAAATCATCAATATAGCGTGGGTTGGTTAATATCTCCACAGCCTGTAAATCTGCTGTACAGATTGCCGCAAAACTACCTAATTTTTACGCAGCTCAATCACTTTAAAACTTTTGTTTTGTGCGATTAAATTAATCTGCGTGAAGTGAGGCAGCGCTTTTTTTTCCAATGCGATAAATTGATTGACCACAAAATACGCTAAACCATTTTCAGTTAATTGTTTTGCTGCATTGCGTAAAAATTTATCGGTTAAATCGCCATCAACACTAAAGCCTTGATGAAAGGGTGGGTTGCATAAAATTAAATCAAAATGCTTTGGCAGTTGTTCGCCAGCATCACCTGCAATAACTTCTGCCGTAATATTGAGATGCTTACAATTTGCACTGGCTGTTATAAGTGCTGCGGCATTGTTATCGGTAAGAGTGCGCTGTTTTATGGGGAGATGTTGGCTGGCAATCGTTAAATATCCATAACCACACCCTAGATCCAAGCAATACTCAAAGCGTCGGTTTTCTGTCGCCAAAGCTTGCGTGACCTGTTCAATTAAAAATTCACTGCCTTGATCGAGTTTATTCCAGCCAAATTGCCCCGGTTTGCTCAAGACGTTTTTATTATTGATAGACAAGCACTCACGTAACTCGCGGTAATTTTCGTCATTCAACTGTTTGTCATTTAAAAATTCGCCAGAGTTATCTTTTTTAACAAGCTGGCTTGAGTAGCTCATACCATCTTTTTGAATATTTTTCCCACAACCAAAGAGTGCACTGGCTTTTTCAATATAGGTTTTTATGCCTTCATTTTTTTGGCCGCTAATCCATAAAACACCAAGCGGTTTAAGCACACGTTGCGCTTGATTAATGAAATGATGCGTAACTGCTTTCTCTTTAGAGATGCGATAAAAAATATGATCGACACTATTGTCTGCAATCTTGCTCAAATCCACATCGTTAAATTCTGCACTAAAACCTAAGCGCTTGGCATGCTCAGCAATATCCCAGCGATTGGTCATAAGCGCTGGCTTTTTTGGCCAAGCCTGTGCATCGGGTAATTGATGCAGCACATTCTCATCACTAAACCATAGGCTTTGTGTGCTGGCATGCTGGCGGATTTGTTCAAGCAGCCAACTTGTGGGGGCATCAGTCATCATTCTTTCTCAAAGCTCGCGATTTCATCGCTAGTAAGTGGGCGAAATTTTCCAGGCGGTAAATCTACATCTAAAAAAATAGCGCCAATTCGTTCGCGATGCAAATTAACAACATGATTGCCAATAGCGGCGAACATGCGTTTGACTTGGTGATATTTACCTTCGCAAATACTGAGCCGTGCTTGATGTGAACTTAAAATAGTTAATTCGGCTGCAAGTGTTGGCTTGGTTTCACCTTTGAGTAAAACACCCTTTGCAAAAAGTACTTTTGCAGATTCATCAATGGCGTCGGCAGTGGTGACCAAATAGCTTTTGGTATGCAAGTGTTTTGGTGAGGTTATTCTATGATTCCACTGGCCATCATCGGTTAACAGAATCAAACCCGTGGTATCCAAATCTAAACGGCCAACAATTTGTAGTTCTTGCTTAAAAGGTAAATCAATTAAATCTAATACCGTTGGGTGCTCACTATCGGAATTAGCGGATACATAGCCTGCGGGCTTATGCAGCATTAAGTAGCGCGGTTTACGCTCTTCAATCAGCTTGCTGTCAAAGACAACCTTATCGCCAGCTTTAATCTGTGCATTGGTTTTTACAACGGGATTATCATTGATAAAAATTAAGCCTTGTTTAATCGCAATATGAATTTGTGTGCGGCTAAGCTCTGTGTTGTTGCCGATAAATTTATCAAGGCGCATAGGGTTTATTCTGCTCTAGCGAGGGAATCCATTGGTGCGGCACTGCATTATACCAACCAAAGCGCTCAATAAGTTGCGTCATGGTGGTATCCAGCGGTGCAATTAATCTTAGTTCGCTCTGAGTTACCGGGTGTGTAAAACATAATTCAGTTGCAGCCAACAATAAGCGATGCGCCTTAAAGGTCTGCTGGAAAAAACGGTTGTGATTGCCTTTGCCGTGTTTCGCATCGCCAATAATAGGGTGGCTAAGGTGCTTCAAGTGGCGACGTATTTGATGCTTTCGCCCTGTTTGCGGTACGCATTTAACCAATGAGTAACGGCTTTCAGGATATTTATCCACGGAATAGGGCAGCACAACTTCGGCAAGCCGAAAAAACTCTGTTACTGCTGGTTTTGGTTCTGGATTGCGTGCGTGTTTATCGGTGTACTTATCCAATTCTTCAATCAGCGGATAATCGAGTAATTGATATTCCGGCGCTATTCCACGAACAATCGCAACATAAGTTTTTTGCAAACGATGCTCGGTAAAAATATTACCCATAAGTGCCGCTATTTCTGCACTTAACGCAAATACCAAAACGCCGGACGTGGGCTTATCTAAGCGATGAACGGGAAATACATGCTGGCCAATTTGATCGCGCAACATTTGCATCGCAAAACGAGTTTCATGGCGATCAATAGCGCTACGATGCACTAACAAACCGCTGGGTTTGTTAATCGCCACTAAAAATTCATCGCGATAAATGATGTCGAGTTGATCGTTCATAGAGCCATTTAGACTTAAAAGAAAGGCAGGCTTAAAACAAAAACAGGCGCTTTGTGAGCGCCTGTTTTTGAATCTCAATTTGAGTTTATTTATTCTCGGCAGCTTTCATTTTTTTCTCGCCGGAATCAACGCTTTGGTAGATCAATGTGTTGATGGTCATTGGCCCAACGCCACCGGGAACTGGCGTGTAAGCAGCTACGCGATCAACTAGCGGTGCTAATTCAATATCGCCTACACCACCGGGGTGATAGCCAGCATCAACAACTACGGCACCATCTTTAATCCACTCGGATTTAATAAATTCTGGTTTGCCAACAGCGCCAACAATAATGTCGGCTTGTTTAATTAATTCAGGCAAATTTTTGGTGCGTGAGTGGCAAATGGTGACAGTGCAATTTGCATTTAACAACATCATCGCCATTGGTTTGCCGAGAATAGGACTTCGGCCAACCACAACAGCGTGCTTGCCAGAGAATTCAATCTTGTAAGCTTCAAGTAAACGCATAATGCCTTTTGGTGTTGCGCAGCCATAAGCTTCTTCACCCATGCTCATGCGGCCAAAACCTAAGCAGGTTACGCCGTCTACATCTTTTGCGGCGCTAATTGCATCAAAGCACAAACGCTCATCAATTTGTTCTGGCACTGGGTGCTGCAACAAAATGCCGTGTACGTTTGGGTTGTTATTTAATTCGTGAATTTTTGCGAGCAATTCTTCGGTAGTCGTGTTGGATGGCAGCTCAACTTTGATTGAATCCATTCCAATGCGCGAACAGGCGTTACCTTTCATTTTTACGTAAGTAGCAGAAGCTGGGTCATCGCCCACCAAAATGGTCGCCAGTATTGGCGCTTGGCCGTTGGTTGCAGCTTTTAACAGCTCAACGCGTTGCGATAATTCTTGTTCAGTTTTTGCAGCAAGGGCTTTGCCGTCTAATACTAATGCAGACACAGATATCTCCAGAAAAGAGTCAAAAAGGGAAAAAGAAAAATATGCGCGCATTTTCACACAGCAGGAGGTGTGATCCAAGTGCTAAGAGCGAAACGGATGAATTAAGCAAAGAGACTTTGGTGCGGGGAAATGGGGTGGCTGACGGGGATCGAACCCGCGACCACAGGAATCACAATCCTGGGCTCTACCGACTGAGCTACAGCCACCGTAGCGTTTAAAACTTTTGGGATTTGGGTTGAGTAACCCTGAATGGTGCGCCCGGCAGGGCTCGAACCTGCGACCATCCGCTTAGAAGGCGGATGCTCTATCCAGCTGAGCTACGGGCGCGTCTGGACTTGATGTTTAACGGTTCTTACTACAACGGCTTTTAAAAATGGTCGGAGTGGAGGGATTCGAACCCCCGACATCTTGCTCCCAAAGCAAGCGCGCTACCGGACTGCGCTACACTCCGAATACTTAAAATGCTGTGCGTTTCAAGTGGTGCGCATATTATCGAGGCACCCCATGTTCGTCAACGAAAAAATATAAAAAATTCAATTTATTCGCGGGTTTAGATATTTTCTAAACAACTTGGCCGGTAACTGAGCGCCAAAAATAGTTTTACTTGTTTCATGGCAAGTCTCTGTCAGAATAACGGATTGATAGCAGCAAATTCATCTACAAGAAATCCGTTAAGAGAATGTGTTATGCATGATAAGCCAGTAAGTGAAGCCATGAAGCTCGGAATGCGCCGCTTAGCTTCGGGTGTGTGTGTGATAGCGGCACGTATAGGTGAGGAGAAATTTGCCATGACCGCATCGTCAGTTACCTCGGTTTCAGATAAGCCGGCGTCTTTACTGGTGTGTATTAATAAGTTGGTCTCTCAGCAGGAGTATTTTTCTACTCAAGGCAGCAAATTTTCGGTGAACGTGTTGGGTGATCAACATGAGGCCATCTCTAATTTATGTGCCGGTCGTGAGCCGGGAAGAGATAGGTTTGGTTTGGGCAATTGGCACCATGAAAAAGCCTCCCCCTATTTGGCTGATGCTCAAGTTGTCTTTTTTTGCGAAACCGATATGTTTATCAGCTACGGTACACATCAAATCGTTATTGCCCATATCCAACAGGTTTATAAGGGCGATGTTGATTTCGGGCCATTGCTTTACGCCGATGGTGGTTATGGCCATTTTAAGCGCAGCTAGGCCAATTAATATTCAATTAAAATGTTGTTTCATAGGGCAAAAAACTTACTGCAAATTTTCGATGAATATTGCTTGCATTGTAAATTTTTTGCTTCTACTGATGCTTCACGGTTAATGACCACTAACTTTTTTATGCACATCTAGGGTGCGCTGTGCACTCGCTAAACAAAATGGCTAAAAAAACCTAAGAAATACTGAAAAAAGCCTTTGAAAATACCGTAACATATTGATATATAAAGATATAATTGTATTGGTTAAAAAATACTCAATTTGAGTCGCTATCAGATTTTATAAGGGTTTGAACCTGTTTCCCAAAAACTATCCACCAAGTTATCCACAGAAAATGTGGACAATTTTTTTTATGAAGCTATTTGTGCAAAAAAGTTACATTTTTATTCTTGTATAACTTTTTTTCACTTTTTGCAGTGTTAATAAACGTTGCTTTTTTCTTATTTTTACTCAGGTTTTCATTATGACTATAAGTTTGACTGTTACTGTGCTAGGTGGCGGAAGTTTCGGCACAGCGATTGCTAACATCATTGCGCACAATAATATTAAAACCTTCCTCTGGATGCGCTCGGCTGAGAATGCTTTGGCGTGCGAGAAGACGCGTGAAAATACGCAGTATTTCCCCGGATATCGCTTAGCCGATAGCTTGACCATTACCTCCGATCTAGAAATGGCTGTCAGCCAAAGTGATTTGATTTACGTATCTATTCCCAGCAATGCTTTCCGGTCAGTAACTCACGCCATTCGCCCGTTTTTGCGCGACACCGCTATGGTAGTGAGTACGGCAAAAGGCATTGAGCCCAAAGGCTTTACCCTCATGAGCCAAGTTCTTGAAGAAGAGCTACCCAATCACCCTATAGGTGTTTTGAGCGGGCCTAACTTTGCGAAAGAAATGGTGCGTCAACAACAGACTGGCTCGGTTGTAGCGAGTAGTGATGAGCGTGTGATTGAAGCGGTTCAACAAACTTTATCGTCTGCTAGCTTCCGTGTTTACTCGAACCATGATCGCTATGGCGTTGAGTTGGGCGGCGCCTTAAAAAACATATACGCAATTATTTGTGGTATGGCCGCAGCGCTGGGAGCAGGGCAAAACACTCAGGCGATGTTGCTAACTCGCAGCTTGGCGGAAATGGGGCGTTTTGCGCATTTAATGGGTGCTAATCCCATGACCTTTTTAGGTTTGGCCGGTGTGGGCGATTTAATTTTAACCTGCACGTCTGATTTAAGTCGCAATTATCGTGTGGGTTTTGCATTGGGGCAGGGGCGCAACTTGGATGAAGTTGTCGCCGGGCTTGGGCAGGTTGCCGAGGGCGTTAATACGCTTAAGCAAGTGAAGCAAAAATCTGATGAATTGGGTGTATATATGCCGCTGGCTTCTGGCTTGTACAGTATTTTATTTGAGAAAAAATCTATTGCTGAGGTTGCCCAAGGTCTAATGATGGGCGAACAAAACACTGATGTGGATTATCTGGGAGTTTAAATATGAATAATGAGCAAATTAAATCTAATTTAACATCCAGCAAGCACTGGTTACGCTTAGTATTTATGTTGGTGTTTGCTGCTGTACTACAGCTTGCCAGTATTGTTATGTGGATCTTAGTGATTGCACAGTTTATTTTTTCGCTGATAACCGGTGAAGACAATACTAATTTGCGAAAATTCGGCCACAGCTTATCTATTTATATTTTTGCTACTCTAAAATTCTTAACCTACGCCAGCGAAGAAAAGCCCTTTCCGTTTGCTGATTGGCCATCAGCGAGTGATGAAAAAAGCAATTAAACAAAAATACCAGCGAGTTAATAACAATGAAAATTTTTGTTTTACGGCACGGTCAAGCGGAAGCGCAACACACAACAGACGATGCGCGCAACTTAACGCCAAAAGGGCGCGCCGATGTTGCAGCAAGCGTTCATTGTTCATTAACTGAATTAACTCAACTTCAAGAAATTTGGGCTAGCCCTTTAGTGCGTGCACAGCAAACCGCAAACATTGTGCGCAATATTTTATTGGCGCAAGGTGTCCATGTCGCGATAAAAACGACAGATCTCATTACGCCAGAAAGCAATCCCGCAGGCTTGTTTGATCAACTTCAGGTATCCAAACTCAATTCAGTTTTATTGGCTAGCCATATGCCTTTTGTGGGTGATTTTTTAGATATGTTTTGTGGTAGTGCGCGCGGCTTTCATATTATGAATACCAGTTCTATGGCGTTGGTTGAGTGCGATCTTCCTGCAAAAAACTGCGGTAATTTGCGTTGGCTAAGGCATGTGAATGGATAACATTAATAGGCAGGCTCAATGAATAGCATGCAGCCACAAGAACTGCGTTTTAGTATCGATGGTTTGGAAGTTGCTGCACAAGCTTGGGGCAACCCTGAGGGCTTTCCGGTGTTAGCCTTGCACGGCTGGTTAGATAATTCCGCTAGTTTTTTTGCCTTGGCGCCCCTACTAAATAATGTGTATATAGTTGCTATAGATATGGCTGGGCATGGACAAACAAGTCATCGCCTAGGCGCATTTCCCTATAATATTTGGGAGGATGTCTCCGAAATATTTGCCATTGCCGATCAATTTGGCTGGAATAACTTTGCGTTACTGGGTCATTCGCGCGGCGCGATTATAGCTACCTTGGCGGCAGGCACTTTTCCTGAGCGAATCACACATTTAGGCTTAATTGAAGGTCTGCAACCAGAACCTACGCGCGGCAAAGATACACCCCAACAATTAGCCCTTTCAATTAATGGTATTAAAACGCAAGCCGTTAAAAAAATGTCGATCTATCCTGATCTTGAAACAGCGATACGTGCGCGCCAGCGGGGTATGTTTCCACTAGGTTTTGCAGCGGCGAAAGCAATCACTGAACGGGGTGTAAAGAAAGTTGCCAACGGCTACCATTGGAGTACTGATCAACGCTTGCTCACACCTTCTGCTATTAAGTTGATGCCTGAGCAAGTTGCCGCATTTATAGAACGCATCAGCTGCCCGATTACGCTTATTCTAGCTACAGATGGTCTACCTAAACTTTTTCCAAGGTTTGAAGCGGCATTAGAAAAATACCCCAAGATTAATGTACACATGCTTGCGGGTAGCCATCATTTACATATGGAGCAAGAAGTTACTTCTGTCGCCGCGATACTTAATCCATTTTTTACTCATGCTGATTAGTAGGAATTAGATGAAAAGAATATTTAGTGTTTTTTGTTTACTGTGTGTGTCGCTGCACGTGCAATCAGCCGCGTTGAATTTGCAAGGCTACCCCGATGCGCGCACGGTTTTTCACAGCGAAGGCCAAGAAGATCGCTTTTTATTGGCTTTGGGTGCCTATAAAAAAGTGGATAGTAGTTGGCAAGTCAATAGATCTCAGCAATTGAGCGGTATGTTAGAGCGAACGACTTTCGAGTTGCCAGCCGATCACAACGCAGAAGCTGGCTTTAGCTTTTTCAAATCGCAGTTGGATAAGTACAATTTACGTGAGCTGTTTCACTGCAAAGCGCGCGATTGTGGCACCAGTAATAGCTGGGCTAATAATCATTTTAAAATTATTCAACTCTATGGTTTGGATCAACATCAGTTTTACGGTGCTTATGAAATTACCAACGCCGATGAAAAACCTTTTTATGTGGTGCTCTATGCCGTTGTGCGCGGTAATAAACGCGCTTATGTGCAGCTCGATGTGTTGCATGTAAATAAAGTCAATGAATTTGGTGTGGCCTCCAGCCCAGAAACCTTGAGCAAGCTCTTAAATACCAATGGTTATTTTGTATTTCCGGATTTTGTTAGCAAAGATGCACAGGGCAGTTTGCATTTGCAAGTAAAACAAGCTCATATCCAAGCCTTGGCCAGTTTACTTGCTGCGCAACCAAAATTAACGCTGGCCTTGGTAGGTCATGATTATTCGGCTGCCTCAATTGAACAGCAACAACTTGATTCCAAAAAGAACGCAGAGCAAATTAAAGCTGCACTTGTGACAGCAGGTGTTGATGCAAAACGTTTACAAACATTTGGTGTTGGCAGTTTGGCGCCAGCAGGCAGGGGGGATAGAAGTGCGCGGGTGGAAATTGTTAAGATTGGAGAAAATTAAACATTTATCCTGGAGCCCAGGATTGTGATTCCTGTGGTCGTTCTACTCATTGAACCCTGCATAAAAAAACGGACATCTTGGTGTCCGTTTTTTTATGGATGTTGCTCAAGTCTTAATTCACCAGCGATAAAAACTCCATGCGCGTCGCTTGGCTGCTACGGAAGCTGCCGAGCATGGCAGAGGTTTTCATGGAAGAGTTTTGTTTCTCTACACCGCGCATCATCATACACATGTGCTTGGCTTCGATGATCACACCAACACCACTCGCACCCGTAATTTGCAATACGGATTCAGCAATTTGTGTAGTGAGTTGCTCCTGAATTTGGAGGCGACGCGCGTACATATCTACAATACGGGCAATCTTGGATAAGCCTAATACCTTGCCGGTTGGAATGTAAGCGACATGCGCTTTGCCGATAAATGGCAATAAGTGATGCTCACACATGGAATATAGCTCGATATCTTTTACCAGAATCATTTCGCTGGAATCAGAGGGAAAGAGGGCACCGTTGACCACTTCATCTAAAGTTTGATTGTAGCCCCGGGTTAAAAATTGAAAGGCTTTGGCGGCACGTTCGGGGGTATCTTGCAAACCAGGACGGTTTAAATCTTCACCAATGCTGGTAATAATGCTCGCAAAATGTTCTTTCATATGATCCTCGCATCACAATAAAACCCACATAGTCTGGGTTTGAATAGGGTGGCATTTTACCCTGTAAAGCCGGTGCTGACGAATCCGAATTGCTGAAAGCTCAATATTCTTTTAGTTCAAGCCGAGCGATTAGGTAGAATAGCGCTACATTTTTTACCTGAGTTTTCATCATGCTTTTAAATACTGTCGAGATTTGCGACGAATTATTCACCTTGCGCGACTTTATTCGTTGGGGGGCCAGCGAGTTTAACGGTGCAAAGCTTTATTTTGGCCACGGTACCGATAATGCGTGGGATGAAGCTGAGCAGCTAGTCTTGCATGCAATCAATCTCGTTCCGCCGTTAGATAATGAATGGCTGAGCGCTCGTTTAACGCGCGTTGAGCGTGAGCGCGTGTTGGAAAATCTGCGGCGCCGTGTTGAGGAGCGAATTCCTGCTGCTTATATTACGGGCCAAGCGTGGTTTGCGGGGCTGCCATTTATTGTGGATGAGCGTGTATTAGTGCCGCGCTCGCCTATAGGTGAATTAATTCAACAACAGTTTTCGCCTTGGCTAACAACTGAGCCCACGCAAATTTTGGATTTGTGCACGGGCAGTGGCTGTATTGGCATCGCTTGCGCTTATGCCTTCCCAGACGCTGAAGTGCAGCTCAGCGATATTTCCTACGATGCATTGGCAGTCGCTGAAGAAAATATCCAACAGCACGATTTGGAAGATCGCGTATTTGCCATGCAATCCGATTTGTTTGCCAACTTAGTCGGTCAGAAATTTGATTTAATCGTTTCTAATCCACCTTATGTGGATGCGGACGACTTAGCGAGCATGCCACCTGAGTATCACGCTGAGCCTGAAATTGGTCTGGGCTCTGGCGATGACGGTTTGGATTTCACCCGTCGTTTATTGCGCGAAGCCAGCGATTATTTAACGGATGAGGGTGTACTGATTGTTGAGGTGGGTAACTCATGGGTTGCGTTGGAAGAAGCTTATCCTGAATTGCCTTTTACTTGGATTGAATTTGAGCGTGGTGGGCATGGTGTGTTTATGCTGACTAAAGCGGATTTATTGAAATTAAAATAAATTTAGTGACGATTTGTATTAAATAGGGAGTCGTCGGCAACTGCTCCTGCGTTGCTCTACCTCCTGCATCCATGCAGTCGTCATCCGATCCAGCTCTTGAAAAGCTGGTTAAAATCAAAGGCTGGATCCCCGCTACGCGAGGATGACCACTCCCTTTATAAAATAAAAAAACTCTTAATACGGTGTGCATAGATTTTTAGTTCTTTGCGCTATCTCTCCACATCCACCGCAAAATCTCTGGCAACAAACTGCCACCATGCTGGTCTGAATGGCCGCCATCGCCCCATACATGATTGATATCGTAACGTGGGCCTTTATCGCCCACCTTATCTGCATTCGCATTTGCCCATTCCAATGAAGACAACATCTGCTGATTGGCTAAAAACCAATTGCCGTGTTCATTGCTCAAGTCGTTGCTGCCATCCTGTAAAAAAATGCGCATAGGGCGAATAGGAGATTTGCGAATCAAGCTTGGGTAAATATCGCCGCCCGGAATGAGTGGCTTATCTGCAGTCGCAGGCACGTAACCAATGGAGGTATAGCTGCCAATCATACTGATCACTTTACGAAAAACATCAGGTCTGTGCCATGCCACGGTAAATGCGCAAATTGCGCCGCTGCTGGTGCCACCAATAATGTGATCATCGGGATTAGTGCTATAGGGGTATTTTTTCGCGACTTCAGGCAAAAGTTCATCAATTAAAAAATGTGAATAATCATCACTAAGAGCATCGTATTCCGGTGCGCGATGATCCGGGTTAGACATACCCAAATTATCGGGATAATGCTCGCTCAGGTTGCCAGGGGTGATAAATACGCCGATGGTTTGTGGAATGGCTTTTTGGTGAATCAAGTTATCCAACACCGTGGGTATGCGCAGTGAACCTTTGGGGTTGGTTGCGCGTTGGCCATCCTGAAACACCAATAAACTAGGCTTGGCTTTTGACTTTGCTTTGTAATTTGCGGGCACGTAGACCCAATATTGCCGAACTGTGCCCGCAAAAACTTTACTGTGAAACTCAAAAGGGCCTTCCAGCCTGCCTTTAGGGACTTTGGCTTGCTCCAAAGAATCTGCAGTATGTGGATATTCACCTGCTTGGCGCGGCTTTGGTGTTTCATCAGCCCAGGTCCAACCGCTCATAAGTGCTATCAGGAGGATTGCCATTGTGCGTATTTTCATCATTTTTCTATACTCGCAATTAATTATTGTTAGAGATTGTTCGTTTTTCATTCGCGTTGATTTATAGCACATAAGCGCATTTAGCCCTACGTGAGTGCGTGTAAAACTGTGTTTAGTTCACGTATAATCGCCGCACTTTTGCTGATTACGCACATTCATTTGGGTTGGAATAAACATGTCTGGCAATACCTACGGTAAATTATTCACGGTCACCACCTTTGGCGAGAGTCACGGTCTTGCACTCGGCGCTATTGTTGATGGCTGCCCACCCGGCCTTGAAATCTGCGAAGAAGATTTGCAAATTGATTTGGATCGTCGCAAGCCTGGTACATCACGTTACACCACCCAACGCCGTGAAGATGATTTAGTGAAAATTTTATCTGGCGTGTTTGAAGGTAAAACCACTGGCACACCGATTGGTTTGATGATTGAAAATACCGATCAGCGCTCTAAAGATTACTCCAATATCAAAGATCAATTCCGCCCGGCTCATGCGGATTACACCTATATGCAAAAATACGGTGTGCGCGATTATCGTGGTGGCGGTCGTTCGTCGGCGCGTGAAACTGCGGTGCGTGTTGCGGCGGGTTCGATTGCTAAAAAATATTTAAAAGATTTTCACGGCATTGAAGTGCGTGGTTATCTATCACAACTTGGCCCCATTAAAATCGAAACGGTAGATTGGGATCAAATTGAACAAAATCCTTTCTTCTGCCCGGATGCAAGCAAAGTTCCAGAGATGGAAGCTTTTATGCAAGCACTGAATAAAGAAGGCGATTCAATCGGTGCAAAAATTACCGTGGTGGCCACCAATGTTCCGCCCGGTTTAGGTGAACCGATTTTTGATCGTTTGGATGCCGAAATTGCGCACGCATTAATGAGTATCAACGCGGTAAAAGGCGTAGAAATTGGTGAAGGTTTTGGTGTAGTAGATCAACGCGGCAGCCAGCATCGCGATGAGATAACACCAGAAGGTTTCTTATCAAATAACGCGGGCGGTATTCTTGGTGGGATCTCATCTGGTCAGGATATTATTGCCAATCTCGCCTTGAAACCCACTTCAAGTTTACATATTCCGGGTCGCAGTGTGGATGTTCACGGCAATGCGGTTGAGGTTATCACCAAAGGCCGTCACGATCCTTGTGTAGGTATTCGCGCAACGCCAATTGCTGAAGCTATGCTTGCATTAGTGTTGATGGATCATATGTTGCGTCATCGCGGTCAAAATGGTGGCGTTACGCATTCTGTTCCGGTGATTCCTGCAAGTGTGAAAAAATAGAAAGAAGTTGGAGTCTTTAGTAATACTTTATTTTTAACTTCATCGTCATTCTCGCGTAGCGGGAATCCAGCTTTTAAAGGTCAAGAACTGGATCCCCGCTACGCGAGGATGACGACTCCCAAATAATCTGTAAATGAGTTACAGATACTTCCAGCTTCAAAACGCAATATGCCCAATACATCTGCAGTACCACAAGTTCTCCCGTATTGGCGTCTCTCCAGTTTTTATTTTTTTTATTTCGCTGTTGTCGGCGCCATGATTCCTTATTGGGGTGTTTACCTCAAATCTTTGGGCTACAGCTCGCAGGATGTGGGGATAATTAGCGCAATTATCTTGGGTACACGCATTATAGCCCCCAATTTTTGGGGCTGGCTGGCCGATAAAACCCAGCAGCGCTTACGTATTATTCGGCAGGGTAGTGCGCTGGCTTGTGTGTTTTTTGCGGGTGTCTTAATTAACCAACACTATTCGTGGTTGGTGTTGGTGATTAGCCTGTACACATTTTTTTGGCACGCTGTGTTGCCGCAATTTGAAGTGATTACGCTTTCATATTTGGGAAACCAATATCAACGTTACGGACAAATTAGATTGTGGGGATCATTAGGTTTTATAGCCGCCGTTGTTGGCTTGGGTCTATTGTTTGATTTTCTTCCTATTCGTTTTTTGCCGATTGCGATTTTAAGTTTTTTGATTTTAATCTGGTTGTCCAGCTTATCGCTTAAAGCTGTTCCGGTACAAAAAACCTTTGAAACATCGCAAGGCTTTCTCTCTTTAGTTTTACAGCCGGCGATTATCTGTTTTTTGCTGGCCAGCTTTTTACTGCAACTCAGTCATGGCCCTTACTACGTTTTTTACAGCTTGTATTTACAAGAACACTACAACTACAGCAGTACGGCAACGGGTTTATTGTGGGCGCTGGGCGTGTTGGCCGAGGTGGCAATATTTTTGGTGATGCCAAAAATTATGCACAGATTTGATATTCGAAGTTTATTGTTGGCCACTTTTCTAATTACTGCCTTCCGCTGGTATTTGATTGGCTATTGTGCAGATTGGTTGTGGGTGTTGTTATTTGCGCAGTTACTGCATGCGGTGAGTTTTGGCATTGCGCACTCAGCATCTATTGAAATAGTGCGTACTCAATTTAAAGGTGCACATCAAGGGCAGGGGCAAGCGCTTTATAGTTCGCTGAGTTTTGGTGCTGGCGGCGCAGTGGGCGCTTTAATAGGCGGGATTCTGTGGGATCACAGTGCAAGTCTTACTTTTTTAGTGGCCAGCCTTTCGTCTCTAGGTGCTTTTGTTATTGCATTTTTTGGACTACATTTAAGAAAGCCGCAAGTGTTAGATCCTCAATAATTGCCGCATTAAAGAGTAACAATTATGCAAAACCTAACCATAGCTCTAGTTCAGCAAGAAATTGTTCCCAATGATCCGCAACATAATCTCGATACTTTTGCCACGGCGATAAGTCATTTGAGTAATGTTGATCTCGTTATTCTCCCCGAAGTTTTTACCACAGGTTTTTGCAGCAATGCGCGCAATTATGCTGAACGTGTTGATGGCACCGCTTATCAATGGATGGCAGAGCAAGCTAAAAAATTAAACTCGGTCATTACCGGTAGCTTGGTTGTTAAAGTAGAAAATACGTATTTTAATCGCTTAGTGTGGATGCGCCCTGACGGTACCTATACACATTACGATAAACGCCATCTATTCCGCATGGCGGGTGAACACGAGCGTTACGCTGGTGGCAATGATCGTGTTTTGGTTGAGTTAAAAGGTTGGCGAATTCTGCCGCTGATTTGCTATGACTTGCGCTTCCCGGTGTGGAGTCGCAATCGCAACGATTATGATCTCGCGTTCTATGTCGCAAACTGGCCGAGTGCGCGTGCATTGCATTGGAATCGTTTATTACAAGCGCGCGCGATTGAAAATTTGAGTTATGTGGCAGGCGTTAACCGTGTGGGCATGGATGAAAAGCACCAACACTATTCGGGCGATTCCAGTGTGTTTAGCCCAATGGGTGAGATGGTATTTACCTCGCAAGAGCCCGGTGTATTTGTCATCGAGCTGTTTGCAGATAAATTAAAAGAGCATCGCGCTAGTTTTCCGGCTTATATGGATGCTGATGAGTTTGAAATAAAAATTTAAAAAATCGCCGTTCATCCTGAGCCGAAGGGTTTATGTCGATCCTTCGACAGCTTCGCGCTCAGGATGAATATCTTAACTAATCGCTTTATCCACAATCGTTTGCGCTTCTGCAATTAAAAGCTGCAAATGATCTTTGCCTTTAAAACTTTCTGCGTAAATTTTGTAAATATCTTCAGTGCCTGACGGCCGCGCCGCGAACCAACCACTTTTACTGCTAACTTTAATGCCGCCTATAGCAGCGTTATTGCCGGGAGCGTGGGTGATAATGCTTTCAATTTTTTCGCCCGCCAATTCGGTAGAAGTAATTTGCTCTGGCGACAGTTTTGAGAGCGCTTTTTTCTGCGCAGTGTTGGCTGGTGCTTCTACACGGCTTTCAGCGGCGTGACCATATTGATCGGCTAACGCTTTGTAATGCTCGCCAGGATCGCGGCCTGTTTTTGCAACAATTTCACCCGCAAGTAATGCAGGGATCAAGCCGTCTTTATCCGTTGTCCACACGCCGCCATCAATACGCAAGAATGACGCGCCGGCACTTTCTTCACCGCCAAAACCGAGTGAACCATCAAACAGGCCGGGTGCAAACCATTTAAAGCCTACGGGCACTTCGTGCAAACGGCGACCTAGCTTTTCGCTGACGCGATCAATCATGGCACTACTCACAACTGTTTTTCCGATAGCCGTTTGTGCGCCCCACTGTGGGCGATTTTGAAATAAATATTCAATTGCAACCGCTAAGTAATGGTTGGGTGGTAGGAGGCCGACACTCGGAGTCACTATGCCGTGGCGGTCGTGATCGGCATCACAGGCGAAGGCAACTTGGTAATCGTTGCGTTTGGCGAGTAAGCCTTGCATGGTATAAGACGATGAAGGATCCATACGAATTTTTCCGTCCCAATCGGCGGTCATAAATTCAAAGGTTGGATCAATAATTTGATTGATTAAATGCAAATCAATTTTGTAGAAATCTGCAATGGCGCTCCAGTAACGCAAGCCTGCACCACCGAGTGGATCAACACCCATACGCACACCCGTATCACGAATGGCATTCATATCGACTACGTTTATTAAATCCCTTACATAGTGATGAATGTAATCATGTTGATGGGTAGTCGATGCTTTTATCGCTGCGTGATAATCCATACGCTTAATATCGCGCAAATTATTTTCCAGCAATTCATTGGCGCGTGCTTGCATCCAATTGGTCACATCAGAATCGGCTGGGCCACCATTGGTTGGGTTGTATTTGTAACCGCCATTATCTGGTGGGTTGTGTGATGGAGTAATAACTACACCATCAGCAAGACCTGCAGTGCGGCCTTTGTTGTAAGTGAGAATCGCATGAGAGATCGCCGGGGTTGGTGTGAACTCGCCACCGGCCGCTAAAAATATTTCTACACCATTTGCGGCAAAAACTTCTACCGCACTAATTTGCGCCGGCTCAGAAAGCGCGTGGGTGTCGATACCCACGTAGAGTGGGCCAGTAATACCCGCTTGCGCGCGGTAATCGCAAATGGCTTGTGTAATAGCTAATACATGATTTTCATTAAAGCTGGTTTTAAATGCTGACCCCCGGTGGCCAGATGTGCCGAAACTGACGCGTTGCTCTGCAATGCGAGGGTCAGGCTTTCTGTCGTAATAATCGGCGGTTAACTTGGTAATATCTACCAGCATTTCAGTTGGTAATAATTTTCCAGCATATGGGCTAATGTTCATTTCATAACTCCTTGGGCGCAGATGATCTTTATTAATTGGCGGTAGACGTTTCTACTGGAACTATTTTCACAATAACTCCTAGTAACGGATGGTCGATATAATGGATTTCGTTACTGCGCATACTGCGCTCTTGGTTGAGTTTTACAATACGTTTAATCAAATAGTCTTGGGCTTTTTCGCCTTCGTTGTTAGCAGTGTTTGGAATCGCTGGCAATTCTGGCCACGACTGTGTGAGGTTAGGGGCCGTTAATTGAGTGCTAGCGGGTACGAATTGCGTTAGCCATAAATTGGATTGAATACGTAAATATTGGCCAACACTGAGAGAAATACTGCCTTCCAACTCTTGATGGCCATTAAAAGTTTTGCCTCCACTAATGGCAATATTGGTTTTGCGGCCATAAATCATCTGACGCCATGCTTGGTGATAAAGTAGCGAATAACCACCTTTAGAGACTGTAGCAGCATGGGGATTAAGCAATCGATCATTGGCCGCAAGCAAAGAAAACTCCTCCGATGCACTACCATCGTTGTTTAAACGCAGCAAATTTTCTGGATAGGCCAATTTTATATCACTCGGCCAATGCTCTTCTGGAGCCGCTTGATTGCGAGCAAATACAATAAGCTCGACTTGATAGAGGCGCTCGTTGTTTTGAAGGGTTCCTGTTTCAGTTTGCGCCTGAGTATTAAGGCTCCCCACCACCACAAGAACGCTTAGATGTGCCAGGAGAAGGGTGTAATATTTTTTTATACGCATAAAATACTTTCTCTGTTTAATCGCTATTTATGGCATTAACTTTTCAAGCAGACTAGAAACCTGTTGTAAACGCTGTTCGGTAGTTTCCATGGCTAAAGTAAACTTTAGCTTGTTAGCGCCTTCCAATTTATATGCATGGGGTGCAGCTTGCACCATTTTAACAATGGTAAGTGGCTCAACTCTTGTATCGCCGCTAAATTCTATAACACCAGAACGCGAGCTTGCTTCCAGTTTAGTAATACCAATTGTCTGCGCTTTTAATTTTATTTGGGTGACGCGTACCAGATTTTTGGTTTGTTCTGGGAGCAAGCCAAAACGGTCAATCATTTCAACTTGTAGTTCGCGCAGCGCCTCTTCGGTTTCCGCATTGGCAAGGCGTTTGTACATAATTAAACGCGATTGTACGTCGGGCAAATAATCAGACGGAATTAAGGCAGGTATACGCAAGTTTACATCTACCATGCCATCAAATTCGTTGGCAGGGTCAGGGATTTTACCTTTACGAATAGCTTTTACCGCGCGGTCAAGCATTTCCATATACAGTGAGAAGCCGATGGTTTGGATTTGCCCGCTTTGCTCATCGCCCAGTAATTCACCGGTACCTCGAATTTCCATATCGTAGGTGGCAAGCGTAAAACCTGCACCCAAGTCTTCAGCAGCAGCAATAGCTTCCAAGCGTTTAACTGCATCGCCCGTCATAGCGCGTTTCTCAGGCGTGAGCAAATAGGCGTAGGCTTGATGGTGCGAGCGGCCAACGCGACCGCGTAATTGATGCAATTGCGCCAACCCAAATTTATCCGCGCGATGTATAACAATGGTATTCGCGTTAGGAATATCAATACCCGTTTCGATAATGGTTGTACACACCATCACATTAAAACGTTTGTGATAGAAATCGGACATAACGCGCTCAAGGTCGCGCTCACGCATTTGGCCGTGGCCAATGACTATGCGTGCTTCTGGTACTAACTCTTGTAAATCGCGCGCTGTTTTTTCAATGCTGCTGACCTCATTGTGCAAATAATACACTTGGCCGCCACGCAAAATCTCACGCAGAATCGCCTCTTTAATAATATTGTCGTCGTGGGTGCGCACAAAGGTTTTTACCGATAAACGACGCGCGGGTGGCGTGGCGATAATCGATAAATCGCGAATGCCCGACATAGACATATTCAAGGTGCGTGGAATTGGCGTGGCGGTGAGCGTTAAAATATCTATTTCTGCACGCAGGGCTTTTAATTGTTCTTTTTGGCGCACACCGAAGCGGTGCTCTTCATCGATAATTAACAAGCCGAGGTTTTTGTATTTGATATCGGGCGACAATAAAGCGTGAGTGCCCACTACAATATCAATTTTACCTTCTGCAATCCGCGGTTTAACTTCATTGACTTCTTTGGCCGTTCTAAAACGCGAAAGCACTTCAATCGTAATTGGCCAATCTGCAAAGCGATCTTTTAAGGATTCGTAATGTTGTTGTGCAAGCAGAGTCGTGGGAGCAAGAATGGCGACTTGTTTACCGCCATGGCTAGCGACAAAAGCGGCACGCATGGCGACTTCGGTTTTGCCGAAACCGACATCACCGCAGACCAAACGATCCATAGGCTTAGGCGATAGCATATCGGCAATAACTGCTTCAATGGCTCGTTGCTGATCGGGTGTTTCTTCAAACGGAAAGCTGGAGGCAAAATTTAAATAAGCTTCTTTCGGGTCTGCAAAGGCGAAACCTTTGCGTGCGGCGCGGCGCGCATAAACTTCTAATAATTCGGCGGCGGTGTCGCGAATTTGCTCGGCGGCTTTGCGTTTGGCTTTCTGCCAAGTTTCATTGCCAAGTTTATGCAAAGGTGCTGATTCTTCATCGGTACCGCTGTAGCGGCTGATTAAATGTAGATTGGTAACCGGAACATAGAGTTTGGTTTGGTCGGCATATTCCAGTGTTAAAAATTCGTTGGTTTGATCATCAATCGTTATAGTTTCTAAACCGCGATAGCGGCCAACGCCATGATCGATATGAACTACTGGCGAACCGATTTTTAACTCGGTTAAGTTTTTAACAATTAAATCCGAATTATCTTGGCTCTGTTTTCTGCGGCGCGTTTGTTGAACACGTTCGCCAAATAATTGTGTTTCGGTAATGAATGCTATAGCCGGGTCAGCTAAAAGTAGCCCCTGTTCCAGTGGAGCTGTAGTAATGGCAAGTTTTTCCTTGCCATTAACAAAGCTTGCCCAGCTATCAATAATAGCGGGAGCAATGCGAATACGATTGAGTAACTCCAGTAGGCTTTCACGGCGACCTGCAGAATCCGCACAGAATAATACGCGCCCGTCATATTCCATTAAAAACGCTTGAATAGCCGCTAAAGGGTTTTCGGCTTGCGAGCGAATCGGTAGGCTGGGTGGAATTTGCGTAACAAAATTAGTGTTACCTTGTTTTTCTTCTAATGTTTCTGAACTGACAAAAGTGCGACAGTAATTTTTGAGATGGCTAAACAGTTCATCAATGGCTATGTAGATTTCTTTGGGCGGCAGAATAGGGCGCTGTGGGTCAACACGGCGGCTTTCATAGCGGCGCAATAATTCCAGCCAAAAATTTTCTGCGGCTTTCTCAATATTGCCCAAACCATAGACTTGGGTGTTATCGGGTAAGTAATCAAAGAGGGTGCTGCAATTTTCAAAAAATAAAGGGAGATAATATTCAATACCCGGTGGCGAAATACCCGCGCTGATATCTTGAAAAATAGAACACGCTTTATGATTTACATCGAATTTTTCCATCCAATGTTGTTTAAAGCGATTAATACCCATTTTATCGAGTGGAAACTCTTTGGCAGGCAAGAGTTGAATACTGTTAACTTGTGAAATGGTTAATTGTGTTTCTGGGTCAAAGGTGCGCAGGGTTTCAATTTCATCGTCAAATAAATCCAAACGATAAGGTTTCTCGCTGCCCATTGGGAAAATATCCAGTAGTGCACCGCGCACCGCGTATTCACCGTGTTCGTAAACTGTATCCACACAGTGGTAGCCCGCTTTTTCAAAGTTGCGGCGCATGGCATCGATATTTATTTGCTGGCCGCACTCCACCATCAAGCTATTGCCCAGCAAATAATCTGAGGGCATTAGGCGCTGCAACAAAGATGTCACAGGCACAACCAAAATCCCTTGCTTGGCTTGCGGCAATTGATAGAGTATTTTTAAACGATCCGAAATAATATCTTGATGCGGTGAGATCGTATCGTAGGGTAGGGTTTCCCAATCGGCGAGATGCAGAATATTAAAATCAGCCTGTTGATTGAAAAAAGCCAGCTCACTTTCTAAGCGTAAGGCGCTACTGGCGTCTGCCGTAATCACCAAACTGAAACCTTTGGTTTCATAAGCGCCATGAAGAATCGCCAACGCTTGCGCGCTGCCGTGCAACTGCCCCCAGTTTTGCTTGTTATTGGGGCGAGTGGATACCGGAGGGTGCTGAATATATACCATCGTAAAACGCTTTTATCCTAGAGTTTTGAGTTCAAGCATTGTACTCGTGCAGCTATAAAAAGTGGGTTTTAGCCAGTAATTTTTATGAATTTGAGCATGGCTTTTTTAATTCACTGTGCCATGTGTTTTTGGCGCAGTGCTTATGGACAGGTAATTGCTTAACTTATTAATCAAATAATTATTTGATTAATAGTCTGGGGTAACCAAAATCGGTTAAAACCTGAGCAAAAATCGGGTTTTGGAAGCATCTCCGGGGCGTTAGGGGCATTTAAGTCTTTTCGTTGCTACAATGATTGCAAGATCATAGGTGTAAGATATACGGCAAATTAAATCTTGAACTTCGGTAAGAAAACTAGAGGAAGATAAAGTGGCAGAATACATGTATGACGTGCTGGTGATTGGCTCTGGTCCATCCGGTGAAAGTTCCGCAATAGCGTCCGCAAAATCAGGTAAGCGTGTGGGAGTTATTGAGAATCGAGTTGTAGTGGGGGGAAGTTGCGCCCATAAAGGTACTATTCCTTCAAAATCCTTACGTCATGTTGTTAAGCAAATCATTCAGTTTAAAGCCAATAGTTTATTTCGTGAAATTGGTGATACTCGTCGCCTTACCTTTCCTCGTGTACTGGAATCTGCTGCGCGGGTTATCCCTAAACAGGTTGAACTACACACTAATTTCTACGTGCGCAACCGTGTTACTGTGCATATTGGTGAGGCGTCTTTTGTCGGCCCCCATTCAATCGAGTTGGAAATGGCCGATGGCGCTAAAGAAATAATCACTGCTAAAGATATTATTATTGCTACTGGTTCGCGACCATATCGCCCGGACGATGTTGATTTTAACCATCCTCGTATTTATGACAGCGATACTATTTTGGATATGCAGCATACGCCACGTCATTTAATTGTTTATGGTGCGGGTGTGATTGGTTGTGAATATGCATCGATTTTTTCTGGTTTGGGCATGCGTGTCGATTTAATTAATAACCGCGATAGATTGTTGTCATTTTTGGATGATGAAATTTCCGATGCGCTAAGTTATCACTTGCGCGATAGCGGTGTAACTGTTCGTCACGGTGAAGAATATGAATCTATTGAGGCTAATGATCAGAGCGTTACTCTGCATTTGAAATCAGGTAAGCGCCTAAAGGCCGATGCGATTTTATGGTGTAACGGACGCAGTGGTAATACCCATGCACTGGACCTAGATACTGTAGGTTTAAAGCCTGACCACCGTGGCAATCTTAAAGTAGATGACTCTTACCGCACCGAAGTTGAAAATATCTATGCCGTTGGTGATGTGATTGGTTGGCCCGGGTTGGCGAGCGCTTCTTATGGCCAAGGACGTGCTGTTTCTGGCGGAATTCTGGGGGATGTTTGTGCGAAGCTGACTAATGTACCTACCGGTATTTATACCTTGCCAGAAATTAGTTCTATTGGCAGAACTGAAACCGAATTAACTCAAGCGCGTATTCCTTATGAGGTTGGCCGTGCCTTCTTTAAAAATACCGCACGCGGGCAAATTTCTGGCGAATCTGTCGGTATGTTGAAGTTATTATTTCATGTGGACACATTAGAGGTGCTAGGCGTTCATTGCTTTGGTGCGGAAGCCGCAGAAATTGTTCACATTGGTCAAGCAATTATGAACCAAGTGGGGGAAGGTAATACTATTCAATATTTTTTGAATGCTACCTTTAACTATCCTACTATGGCAGAAGCTTACCGTGTGGCGGCTTTGGATGGTATGAATAGAGTAAGCCGTCGTTAATTGAATCACGCTAAGTAGTTTATGAAAAATAAAGGCGCATTTAAAACTAAATGCGCCTTTATTTTTATTGCTTTCCTTGAGGCTATTCAGGCTTTAAATCATCTTCAGACATTTCATGGGTTGTTTCGATAATAATCTCTTTGCTCTCATGCAGCTCTTTATTTTCATTTAACCTAGGTTTTACCACGCTGTGAATGACATGGTTATTTTCAAAATAAACGGTAAATTCTGCATATTCCCACGTTGAAATAGGCGGATTTCCTTTAGGAGCAGTTTCTTTAATTGGCTCGCCAAACTGACTTTTGACTTGCGTTTTGGTGGTGCCTGTTACAGGGCGTGCCATCTGATTTTTTCCCGCTATTTGTGTGCCGACGGGTATTTTAATATCTTCTGCCAGAACCAACATGGGGCTCGTAAAGATGGCAAACGCAATACCTAAAAATAATTTTTTCATGATGAAATCAACTCACTGGTTTTCTTTCACTGACTTTCTTGCAGGCGGCGTTTTTCAGCCATTTGCGCGCGCATAATTTGCTGGCCAATTAGCTGTTGTTGTAAGTCATTAATACAATGGAATTTTGCGGCGATTTGAAATTCACCGGTATTGCTAGGGTCGCAACGAATAATTTTTGCGAACAAAATTAACCCTGCATTACTGGGTAAAAATACAATCCGCAAACCAATGTAATCCCCAGCATTAAGAGAATTTGCACTGCCAAAAGCAATACCGCCTTCGCTGAGATTAACTTGGCGAATGGTTTTAGAGGGAGGCAGGGGTTTTTGATCTGCCATAAGCATTTGCCCAAGCAACTCTATTTTTCTATTTAAGTTGTGTAGGTATTCAGCCAGTGGCCGGCTTATTTCTTTTATTTGAAACAAAAACTGAGCATTATCTGCATCAATTTTTTTTAACTCGCTGTAGAGCTTTAAAGAGTTGGCATTGCTAAACAAAGCCTCTGCCTGACCTTTATTGGCTGTCGCTTCATCAACTACTTTGAACTCTAAAGCAATGGATTCATCAATGCGGAAATAGCTGCGGCGTTCTGACATTTTCTGTTCTCTTAATATTGCTGACCTTAAACATAGCACATAGGAGGCATTTGTCTTGCTAAATAGCCTTAACCCTGTTTTATGGCGCTACTTTTAAAGCCCACGGGAGCTTTCCGTAAGTACAAACTTAGTGGTTTACAAGCGCTGGCTTAGTGGGTTTAATGCGCCTCATGATTAAAAATATACCCCTCTACATAGGCTTGCGCTATACCCGCGCTAAGCGTCGCAATCAATTTATCTCTTTTATTAGCGCTTTTTCGCTTATTGGCATGGCCTTGGGTGTTATGTCGCTGATTGTTGTGTTATCCGTAATGAATGGCTTAGATCGCGAAATGAAGCAGCGGCTACTCAGTGTTATTCCTCACGGGTACATAGATCGCGAACCTGCGTTAAATAATTGGCCGAAAATTGCACGGCAAGTGAAACAGCATCCTAATGTGGTGGGAGTTGCACCTTATATTGCTAGTGAGGCGCTGGTGAGTTACGCCGGTGGTGTGCAAGGCATACAAATCGAAGGTGTATTACCGGATGAAGAAATGAAAATTTCGGTGATAAATAAACACATGCTTATTGGTTCACTGGTAGACCTAAAAGCGGGTGAGTTTGGTGTGGTTATGGGCAGTATTATGGCTCGTCAATTGGGATTGGCGATGGGCGACAAAGTGGTTATTACCTCTTCCGATATCAACATCACACCAGCGGGAATTTTCCCGCGTAATAAAAGCTTTACTCTGGTAGGCGTATTTGAGGCTGGCAGCCAAGTTGATAATAGCCTTGCCATTGTGCATTTGCAGGATGCTCAAAAGTTTTTTCGCGTACAGGGCAGCGCACAAGGTCTGCATGTGAAAACGACTGATCTTTATAAAGCCTCCGCTGTAATGGCTGATTTGGCCAAACAACTTGGCAGTGAATACAAAGTAAAAGATTGGACTCAAACTCAAGGGAATTTATTTCAGTCGGTAAAAATGGAAAAAATTGTGGTGGGCACTTTGCTCAACATTTTAATTTTTATTGCTGTTTTCAATATAATTTCAAGTTTGGTACTCATGGTTGCCGATAAACGTTCGGATATCGCCGTACTGCGTACCCTAGGCTTAACGTCAAAACAAGTGATGGGTATTTTTATTGTGCAGGGCAGTGCGGTAGGTTTTGTGGGTACACTTATCGGTTTGGTGGCGGGCTGTGTTTTAACTTGGCTATTAAATCCTATTATGAGTTTGCTTGAAACTCTTTTTGGCTTTCATGTGTTTGACCCTGAAACATTTTACATCAGCGGCTTACCCAGTTATTTAATGTGGCAAGATCTGCTAACCATTACGTTCACTGCGCTAATATTAAGCTTTTTAGCCACTTTGTATCCGGCGTATCGCGCCAGTAAAATTGAGCCTGCTGAGGCATTGCGTTATGAATAATTCTACTCCTATATTGTCATCCACTTTAGCAACAGAACCTGTACTTAATTGTATTAATGTCAGTAAACATTACGGTGAGGGTGCTTTGGCGGTAAGCGTTTTGCGCGGTATTAACATTACTATTCTGGAGGGCGAACGCGTTGCAATTGTAGGAGCTTCGGGTTCAGGGAAATCCACGCTGTTGAATATTTTAGGTGGCTTGGATTTGCCCGATACGGGAGAAGTATCTGTTGCTGGCGAAGTTTTATCTAAAATGGGGGCGGATGAACGCGGATTTCTACGCAATCGCAGTTTGGGTTTTGTGTATCAATTTCACCATTTATTGCCAGAATTTACCGCATTAGAGAATGTGGCTATGCCGCTGCTAATTGGCAAAATGAAAATACCCGAGGCAAAAGAAAAAGCAGCGGCTATTTTGGCGCGTGTGGGGCTTGCGCATCGTTTAGAGCACAAACCTTCCGAGCTGTCTGGCGGTGAGCGTCAGCGTGTTGCTATTGCTCGCGCATTGGTCACATCGCCAGCGTGTGTATTAATGGATGAGCCCACTGGCAATCTGGATACGCATTCAGCTGATTCCATTCAGGCCTTAATGTTGGAGCTTAATCAATCGATTGGTACGAGTTTTATTGTAGTCACCCACGATTTACGTCTCGCTGCAAAAATGGATAGAACACTCACGCTATCGGATGGCGTTTTAGTATGAGTATGTTCAATAATATTTTTACTCGCTTCACGTTTTTGGTGGGTGCTCGCTATGGTATTTCACGCAAGCACAGCCAGTTGGTTTCGTTTATTTCGCGCTTATCAACCGCAGGCTTAGTCATTGGTGTGGCTTTGCTGATTGTCGTGATGTCGGTCATGAATGGTTTTGATCGTGAATTGCGCGAACGCATTTTGGGCATTATGCCGCAAGCGATGATTTTTCATCGCGATGGTATTGAGGATTACCAAGCCTTATCGCTGCAGCTCAAACAAGATCCTCGTGTATTAGCGACTGCGCCTTTTGTACAAATTCAGGGGTTGTTTTCCTATCAAAAACACGTAGCGCCCGTTAATTTATTTGGTATAGACCCAGCACAAGAAACCAAACTAAGTTCGCTGGAGCAATACCTTCCGCCGCAGGCGTTTGCACAACTCGCAAAGAATCCCCAAGCTGTCATTATAGGGCAGGGTATTGCCGAGAAGTTGCGGGTTGGCTTGGGCGATAAGATTACGTTGATTATTCCACGTTCGAGCGATACTAGCGCTGCGCCGGGTATTGTGATGCTGGAAGTTATTGCCACCTTAAAAAGCAATACCAATGTTGATCAATCTTTGGCGCTAATGAACTTGGCAGCAGCGTCAGATGCATCCGAATTTCCCGGTAAAGTCAGTGGTATTCGCTTACAGGTAAATGATTTGTTTGAAGCATCCACCATTGTGATGAGCGCCATTAATGAATTGCCCGCAGGTTATTATGGCTCTGATTGGACTCGCACCCATGGCACTATTTACGAAGCTATTCAAATGTCTAAGAGCTTAGTCAGTTTGCTGTTGTTTTTGATTATTGCTATTGCCGCGTTTAATTTGGTTTCCACACTGATTATGGTGGTAGTGGATAAACAAGGGGATATTGCGATATTGCGCACGCTCGGCGCTTCCAGCAAAGAAGTGATTGGAATTTTTATGGTGCAGGGTGGGTTAATTGGTTTGATGGGTACGAGTCTTGGTGCAGTTTTGGGTGTACTTTTATCTTGGGTGATAACTGATTTAATTTCCGGCCTTGAAAAATTATTGGGCATTCAGTTTTTGCATTCTGATGTTTATCCCATCAGTTATTTGCCTTCTAGCCTGCAGTGGTCTGATGTTGTCCAAGTGGTAGTAACCTCGCTACTTATTTGCTTTTTTGCCGCGCTTTATCCTGCATGGCGAGCCAGCCGTGTGCAGCCGGCAGATGCATTGCGGTATGAATAATTGTTAATTCTGCTGCATTGTAGGTTGTCTCAATCCGCGCTCATTTTGACGTTTGCGCCACTTTCTTTTTACCTTCAACCTCCACACATAATTTGACAGCATATAAGCAATGCCTGCGGATGCGCTCGCGCCTACCAAAGAGCCTACCAAGTAGGGTTTCCAGATAATTTCAAATTCGTGATATAGCCACGCCCAAGAGAATTCTATACCTGGTGCTGGCTCCAACTGCAGAATTAATCTTCCCAAGTGATAAAACAAAAACATAATGATGGGGATGGTGATTGGATTGCTAATCCACACCACTGCGATGGTCAGAGGTAAATTGCTGCGTGTTATTAATGCTGCCGTAGCTGCTGCTGGCGTATGTATTGGGACAGGTGGCAGTAGGCCAATAAAAATACCCCAGAAAAAAGCCTTGGATACCGAGCGGCGATTCATGTGAAATAAATTGGGGTTGTCGAGCAACTTACCTAAAAAGCGCAATGATTTACTGCGCCTGAGGGTTTCGGGAGATGGGATTAGTTTTTTTAAAGAGAAGCGTGGCATGCAAAACTCATTGGCGGTCAGTGATGCAGTGTTGCATCCAAAATATCTAGAGGGCACCAAACATTACCCTTGCTCAGATTAAATCCCTCGCCGCAAGCAGCGAGGGATATTGTTGTTACAAAAATCTATTCCGTGCCAAGCCCAGAAGAATTTAACCCTCGCTTGCGATTTAAGTCGCACTAAAAAGATTGAATATTTCCAGAGTGCAGACCACATTCTTTTTTAGTGGCTTCTTCCCACCACCATCTACCTTCGCGTTCATGTTGGTTGGGGCCAACGGGGCGAGTGCAGGGCTCGCAGCCTATCGAAATAAAGCCTTTATCGTGCAGCTCGTTATAGGGGATTTCGCACATGCGGATATAACCCCAGACTTCTTGGGAAGTCCAATTTGCCAAGGGATTAAATTTTGTGAGCGTGCTATTTGGGCGCGCAAATAATTTATCGTCTTGAATAATAGGAATTTCGGCGCGTGTAGGGCTTTGGTCTTTGCGTTGGCCTGTTATCCATGCATCTACTGTAGCCAATTTTTTACGCAATGGTTGGGTCTTGCGAATCCCGCAGCACTCGTGGTGACCATCTTCATAAAAGCTGAATAAACCTTTTGCGGTAGTAAATTTACGCAGCTCATCACCATCGGGCGACATGATTTCAATGTTGATCCCGTAGTGTTTGCGAATCTTTTCCAAATAGCGATAAGTCTCAATATGGAGCCTGCCAGTATCTAAACAAAACACTTGAATGTCCGGGCGATAGTTGCGAGCCATTTCAATCAATACAACATCTTCGGCACCACTGAAAGAGATAGCGATATTTTCAAATTGCGAAAGCGCGTATTTAATAATTTTTTGCGGCGACTCGGTTTGTAATTTTTGTTCGATATCGATCAGCGAAATTAAAGAGTCATTCATAAGAGCAATTCTGTAGGTAAAAACGGAGAGGCTTAAGAATAACAGAGCTAGAATAAAAACTCTTGGGGGCTTGGGGATAAATTAAATCAATTTATTGACTCAAATCAGCGCAAATAAACGGCTCAAAGAGGAATAACAATTTGTCGTTATTCTTCTTCTTTGCTATATTAGCCCCCGATTTTGTTGGGTATGCGGCTCTTAGGTTGTTTTTTATACCAATTGCGCATTTTGTTTTCTCCTCTAAAAAAGCAGGGTGATTCGTTTGTCATTATCCCCGGAAAACATCACAAATTTTTGGTCAATTGCAGCCTACGTTGGTGGTATTGGCTTCCTTCTCTTCGTTATGCTTTTCATTCCCCAATGGCTAGGTGGTAAGGCTTGGGGTAGAGCGAAAAACGATCCTTTTGAGTCTGGTGTCGTATCTCAAGGTAGTGCGCGCTTACGTCTCTCCGCCAAGTTCTACTTGGTCGCCATGTTCTTTGTCATCTTTGATGTTGAAGCACTTTATCTCTACGCTTGGTCAGTATCGGTACGTGAAAGCGGCTGGGTCGGTTTTGCTGAAGCGGTATTATTTATTGGTATCCTGCTGGCAGGCTTGTTCTATTTGATCCGTATTGGCGCCTTAGATTGGGCTCCTGCACAGCGTCACCGCCGCACAGAGCTGGCACGCAAGCGTTTAGCCGCCGCACAATCGTCAGCAGAATAATTGAGGTTTTGTCAATGAAGTACACGCTTACTCGCGCCAATCCAGAAGGTGCACAAGGTGCTTACCCCATGCAAACGCAACAAACTGTTGCGAGTCATGGCAGTACCGACCCCATGGAAGACGAAGTTCATAAAAGTGTATTTATGGCGCGCCTTGAAGATTTAATTCACGCTGGCGTTAACTGGGGTCGCGCAAATTCTTTGTGGCCCTACAACTTCGGTTTGTCGTGCTGCTACGTGGAAATGGCGACTGCGTTTACGTCTCCCCATGATCTCGCGCGTTTTGGTGCTGAAGTTATTCGTGCATCACCACGTCAAGCTGACTTGATGGTAGTTGCTGGTACGTGTTTTATAAAAATGGCGCCTGTTGTACAGCGTCTATATGAGCAAATGCTTGAGCCGAAGTGGGTTATCTCCATGGGTGCCTGCGCTAACTCTGGCGGTATGTACGATATCTATTCAGTAGTGCAGGGCGTTGATAAATTCCTTCCTGTCGATGTGTATATTCCCGGTTGCCCACCGCGCCCTGAAGCTTTCCTGCAAGCGCTGACACTACTGCAAGATTCTATCGGTAAAGAGCGTCGTCCATTGTCATGGACTGTTGGCGAGCAAGGTGTTTATCGCGCCGAAATGCAGCCTGAGCGTGACCGCAAACAGTCTGAGCGTATTGCTGCTGTTAACTTGCGTTCACCTGATGAAGTTTAATGTTAAAAATTAGCCTAAGCGACTGTAAATAATGACCGAAAACGTCACCATTAGCCCCGTAGTGGGCGCTGAACACGAAGTTGTACGCGAGCTGCATACGCAGTTTGGCGCTGAGACTTTTGTGTTTCAGACTACTCTCGATAAAGTGCCTACACTTTGGGTGCCACGCGATAAGTTGATCGATGTATTAACTTTTCTGCGTAATTTGCCGCGCCCTTATGTAATGCTTTACGACTTGTCGGCTACCGATGAGCGTTTGCGCCAAAATCGTTTGGGTATGCCAGTAGAAGACTTCACGGTTTTCTATCACTTGCTCTCGATTGATCGCAATAGCGATGTTCGTATCAAGGTCGCGCTTAAACTCGACGACTTAAAGCTCCCAACTTCAATCGGTATTTGGCCAAATGCCAACTGGTATGAGCGTGAAGCGTGGGATTTGTTTGGCGTTGTGTTTGAAGGTCACCCGCACTTGTCGCGCATTTTGTTGCCGACTACGTGGGAAGGTCATCCACTACGCAAAGACTACCCTGCACGTGCGACTGAATTTGATCCGTTTAAATTAGACGCGGCCAAGCAAGATTTGGAGCAGGAAGCTTTGTTGTTCAACCCTGAAGCATGGGGTATGAAACGTAGCAACAAAGACAATACCGAAGACTTCATGTTCTTGAACCTCGGCCCGAACCACCCATCCGCGCACGGTGCTTTCCGTATCGTGTTGCAATTGGATGGTGAAGAGATTGTTGATTGCGTTCCTGATATCGGCTATCACCATCGTGGTGCTGAGAAGATGGCTGAACGCCAATCATGGCACTCTTACATTCCTTACACCGACCGTATCGATTATCTCGGCGGCGTAATGAATAACATGCCGTATATTTTGGCAGTTGAAAAACTAGCCGGAATTGAAGTGCCAGATCGCGTGAAAACAATTCGCGTAATGTTGAGCGAATTCTTCCGTATTACTTCGCATTTGCTTTACCTCGGTACTTACATTCAAGACGTTGGCGGTATGTCGCCCGTGTTCTTTATGTTTACCGACCGTATGAAAGCTTACGATGTGATTGAAGCTATTACCGGTTTCCGTATGCATCCGGCTTGGTTCCGCATCGGCGGTCTTGCGCATGATCTGCCGAAAGGTTGGGATCGCTTAGTGCGCGAGTTTGTTGAATGGCTTCCAAGCCGTTTGAAAGAATATGAAAAGGCCGCTTTGCAAAACTCGATGCTGGTTGGCCGCTCTGTTGATGTGGCGCAATACACTAAAGATGAAGCTCTGGCTTGGGGTGTAACCGGCCCAGGTTTGCGCGCGACCGGTGTTGATTTCGATTTGCGTAAAGCGCGCCCATACTCTGGTTACGAAAACTTTGAGTTTGATGTTCCTGTTGGCCAACATGGCGATGCTTATGACCGTTCGCTACTGCGTTTGGAAGAAATGCATCAGTCAATTCGCATTATCAAGCAATGCTTGGAAAATATGCCGGCTGGTCCATACAAAGCAGATCATCCGCTGACGTGTCCGCCGCCAAAAGAGCGCACCTTGCAAGACATTGAAACCCTGATTACCCACTTCTTGTCGGTTTCATGGGGTCCAATTATGCCAGCAGGCGAAAGCTGCCAGATGATTGAAGCCACCAAAGGCATCAACTCTTACTACCTGACTTCCGATGCAAGCACAATGAGCTATCGTACCCGTATTCGTACGCCCAGCTTCCCGCACTTGCAGCAAATTCCGTCTGTGATCAATGGTTCTATGATCCCTGATCTTATCGCCTACCTAGGCTCAATTGACTTTGTGATGGCCGATGTTGACCGCTAATACTCCCCAGACAATTGCCAGCGATCGCGTTGGCGACTTTGAGTTCAGTGCTTACGAGCGCGAACAAATTGAACACGCGATTCATCACTATGCGGAGCCGCGCGCTGCGACTATTGATGCATTGAAGATCGTGCAAAGCCAGCGTGGCTGGGTGCCAGACGGTGCGGTTTACTCTATTGCCGAGATTCTGAGCATTAATCCCGGTGATGTTGAAGGCGTTGCAACGTTCTACAACCGCATTTATCGCCAGCCAGTTGGCCGCAATGTAATTGCGGTGTGCGATAGCATTGGCTGTTTCCTAATGGGTTTCGATGAGCTTTATGGTTCCCTGCAAACCAAATTAGGTATCAAGCCCGGTCAAACTACCGCTGACGGTCGATTCACGTTGCTGCCTATCGTTTGTTTGGGTGCTTGTGATAAAGCGCCAGTATTAATGGTTAATGATGCCACTCATTTCAATGTGACGCCTGAAAACGTCGATTCAGTTTTGGAGCAATACGTATGACCTCCAATGTGAATCTTGGCCTAACCAACGTTGGCCCCGAAACCCATCCTTTAACTTGGCGTTACACAAAAGCCGGTAAAGCGGTTTTGGATATCAAAGAATACGAAGCCCTTGAAGGTTATGCAGCGCTCAAGAAAGCTGCTGCTATGCAACCGACTGATGTGCAAGCCGAAGTTAAAGCGTCTAACTTGCGCGGCCGTGGCGGTGCAGGTTTCCCAACTGGAATCAAATGGTCTTTGATTCCTATGGGGCCAGATGCAGGTCAGAAGTATTTGGTTTGTAACGCGGACGAAATGGAGCCGGGCACATTTAAAGATCGTATGTTGATGGAAGAGTTGCCACACCAATTGGTGGAAGCAATGGTTCTTGCGGCCTACGCGATTGGTGCCACCAAAGGTTATATCTTCCTGCGAGGCGAATACATTCTCGCTGGTCAGCGCTTAAATGCAGCTATCGAGCAAGCAAAAGCGGCTGGTTATATTGGCGATAATTTATTAGGTACCGGCTTCAATTTTGAACTTAATGTTCACTTGGGCGCTGGCCGTTATATCTGCGGTGAAGAAACCGCATTGATCAACTGCTTGGAAGGTCGTCGTGCTAACCCACGCACCAAGCCTCCGTTTCCGCAACAAGCGGGCGCATGGGGCAAACCTACCATCGTTAATAACGTTGAAACCTTAATGAATATCCCCGCGATTTTGTTGCGCGGTGCGGATTGGTTTAAAGGTTTGTCGCAAGGTAAAAGCCCAGATGCCGGTACCAAAATGTACGGCATTTCGGGTAAAGCCAGAATCACTGGTTTGTGGGAATTGCCCATAGGTACCACTGGCCGTGAATTGCTTTATACCCACGGCGGCGGCATGGCGGATGGCTATGAGTTGAGCTGCTGGTTACCCGGCGGTGCTTCTACAGACTTCCTTATGCCAGAACACCTCGATTTGGCGATGGACTATGACACCATTATGAAAGCCGGTAGCCGTATGGGTACTGCCTTAATTATGGTGGTCGATGATAAGCAAAACATTATTTCTGTAGTGCGTAATCTTGAGCAATTCTTCGCCCGCGAATCCTGTGGCTGGTGTACTCCATGCCGCGACGGTTTGCCTTGGACAGTGAAGATCCTTGAATCCATTGAAGCAGGCGAAGGGCAGGAGGGTGATATTCAAACCTTACAACAGCTCACTCGCTTCCTTGGCCCAGGCAAGACATTCTGTGCCCATGCCCCAGGTGCAATGGAACCACTGCAAAGTGCGTTGAAATTTTTCCCCGCTGAGTTTGCAAAAGGCATTAAAGCCTAATAGCAGTTCTTGCGCGCAGTTTTCACGAGGTGATCTTGCGGTCACCTTAAACTTTAAATCCGTTAATTCTCTCCGTTATTGGTGAGTCATTTTAACGGTAGCGACCTTAAAGAAAGGTAAGACGCAGAATGGCGACCATTCACGTAGACGGTAAGACATACGACGTTAAAGGTTCAGACAACCTCCTTGAGGCGTGTTTGACCCTTGGCCTCGATATTCCCTATTTTTGTTGGCACCCAGCTTTAGGTTCTGTTGGCGCATGTCGTCAATGTGCTGTTAAGCAATTCAACGACGAAAACGACACTCGCGGTCGTTTGGTTATGTCGTGCATGACGCCAGCAAATGATAAGACTTATATTGCGATTCAAGACGAAGAAGCAAAATCATTTCGCAAAAGTGTGGTTGAGTGGTTGATGACCAATCACCCGCACGATTGCCCAGTGTGTGCTGAAGGCGGTCACTGTCATTTACAAGATATGACCGTAATGACTGGCCATAATACTCGTCGTTACCGCTTCACCAAGCGCACCCACGTTAACCAAGATCTCGGCCCATTCGTAAATCACGAAATGAACCGTTGTATTGCTTGTTATCGCTGTGTTCGTTATTACGACGATTACGCTGGCGGTAAAGATTTCGGCGTTTACGGCGCACACGACAACGTTTATTTCGGTCGCCCTGAAAGCGGTGATTTGGAAAGCGAATTCTCTGGCAACTTGACTGAAGTTTGTCCAACCGGTGTATTTACCGACAAAACTCACGCTGATCACTACACCCGTAAATGGGATATGCAATTTGCGCCAAGTGTTTGCCAAAGCTGTTCCGTGGGTTGTAACACCAGTCCAGGTGAGCGTTACGGTGAAATTCGCCGCATTGAAAACCGTTTCAACGGTGCAGTAAACCAGTATTTTTTATGCGACCGCGGCCGTTTCGGTTATGGTTTTGTAAACCGTGAAGATCGCCCAACTGCGCCACGTTTAGCAAATAGCTCTGATGTTTTCACCATTGACTCTGCATTAGATAAAGCGGCTGATTTGTTGCGTGGAGCAAAGCGTATTGTAGGTATTGGCTCACCGCGCGCATCACTTGAAACAAACTTTGCGCTAGCTTCACTGGTTGGCGCGGGCAATATTTCTTACGGTGTTTCTGCTGAAGAACAAGCGCTTAATAGCTTGGTCTATAACGTATTGAAAGAGGGCAGTGTCACTACACCAAACCTTCGCGATATTGAAAAGGCCGATGCAGTGTTGGTGTTGGGTGAAGACATTACCCAAACCGCGCCACGCGTTGCATTAGCTGTGCGCCAAGCCGCTAAAACCCTTGCATTGAAAATGGCAGCAGCTAAAAAAGTTCCTGAGTGGAACGCTGCGCCTATCAAAAATATCGTGCAATCTGAAAAAAGCCCAGTTCATATCGCGAGCGTTGCCGCTACACGCTTGGATGATATTGCGGCTTCTACTTCTCGCACATCTGCAGCGGACATTGCCCGTTTAGGTTTTGCGGTTGCACATATTATTGATGCTTCATCTCCAGTGGTTGATGGCTTGTCTGCCGAGCAAAATGCTCAAGCACAAGCCATTGCTGATAGCTTGTTAGCTGCGGATAAACCTTTGGTTATTTCCGGCACTGGTTTGAAATCACAAGCCGTAATTCAAGCGGCTGCCAATATTGCCTATGCCTTGAAAGGTCGCGGTAAAGATGTTGGGGTTGCGCTGACTTTGCTCGAATCCAACAGTTTGGGTACAGCATTGTTAGATGCGCAAAGTGGCGAGTCGGTTGAAGCTATTTTGACCGCAGTTCGCGATGGCGCTGCCGATACGTTGGTTGTGGTAGAAAATGATCTCTATCAACGCGCGTCTGCTGAATTGGTAGATGCCGCATTGAAAGCTGCGAAAGTGGTTCTCGTGTTAGATCACCAAGCAACAGCAACGGTTGATAAAGCTAGCTTCGTATTGCCAGCAGCAAGTTTTGCTGAAGGTGACGGTACTTTGGTTAATATGGAAGGTCGTGCTCAACGCTTTTTCCAAGTATTTGATGCTTCTTATTACAAGCCCGCACAGTTGATTCGTGAAGGCTGGCGTTGGTTACATGCAATCCAATCGACCCTGGAAAACAAAGCCGTTGATTGGACAGTATTAGATGATGTGACGGCTAACTTGGCGAGCGCAAACAGTGTCTTATCTGCAATTGCACAAGCTGCCCCAGATTCAAGTTTGCGTATCCACGGCTCACGTATTGCCCGTGAACCACGTCGTTATTCTGGTCGCACAGCTATGCGTGCAAACCAATCTGTACATGAAATTCGCCAGCCACAAGATCAAGACTCTGCAATGTCTTTCTCGATGGAAGGTATTTCTGGCCCAACTAACAATTCGCAATTGATTCCATTTGCGTGGGCGCCAGGTTGGAACTCTCCTTCAGCTTGGAACAAGTTCCAGGATGAAGTTGGCGGCAGTTTGCGCGCTGGTGATCCCGGTGTGCGTTTGATCGAAGCATCTGAGTCGGCGCAATATTTCACTGCAGTTCCTGCTGCAACTTCAGGTTTGCAATCAGCTCCGCTTTACCACCTTTATGGTAGTGATGAGCAATCATCGCGCGCTGAAGTTGTTGCGACTCGCGTGCCTGCAAACTATGTAGCTGTTTCTACCGCAGATGCAAAAAGCCATAACTTAGTTGATGGTCAAAATGCAGAAGTGGTTGTAGGCGATTCCATCTTTGTTGCACCGGTCAAGATCTCCGCGGATTTAGCCGCTGGCGTAGTGGGTATACCGGTTCTGGCGGGGCTTCCCAAAGTTGCATCTGGTTTGGCGGTTAGCCTCAAAGGGGGTGTTTAATGTCTATTTTCACTCCCGAAGTCATGGCGATTATTTTGCCGGTGGTTAAATCATTGGTCGTGCTTTTCGGTGTGGTTATCTGCGCGGCATTTTTGAGTTTTGTTGAGCGCCGTATGTTAGCGCTATGGCAAGATCGTTACGGCCCAAACCGCGCCGGTCCTTTCGGTTTGCTGCAATTGCCTGCCGATATGATCAAAATGTTTATGAAGGAAGATTGGACTCCGCCGTTCGTAGATAAGTTAACCTTTTGGTTGGCACCCGCGATCGCTATGACCTTCCTGCTGTTGTCGTTTGCAGTTGTGCCTATTATTCCGGGCTGGGTTGCAGCTGATTTAGATATCGGCTTGTTGTTCTTCTTCGCCATGGCTGGTTTGGCTGTATACGCCGTTATGTTTGGTGGCTGGTCATCAAACAACAAATACGCCCTTTTGGGTGGTGTGCGTGCGACTGCACAAACTGTTAGCTATGAAGTGTTTATGGGCTTGTCATTGATGGGTGTTGTGACCATCACCGGTTCATTCAACATGACTGAAATCGTTAATGCGCAAAAAGGTTGCTGGTTTGTGTTCCCACAAATATTAGGCTTCCTGACATTTGCAGTTGCCGGTATTGCCGTAACTCACCGCTCCCCGTTCGATGCCCCTGAAGCAGAACAAGATCTCGCTGCCGGTTATCACACCGAATATTCCGGTTTGAAATGGGGTATGTTCTTCGTTGGTGAATATATTGGCGTAGTGTTGATTTCTGCATTAATCACTGTGTTGTTCTTCGGTGGGTGGTTGCCGCCATTTGAATGGTCTGTGTTTAATTACATTCCAGCATTCTTCTGGTTTGCCATCAAAACAGCATTTTTTATCATGATGTTTATTCTGGTCAGAGCCGCGTTGCCACGCCCTCGTTACGATCAAATCATGGATTTCGGTTGGCGCGTTTGCTTGCCAATCACGCTTGTTAACCTAGTGGCTACTGCAGCGGTTGTGCTGCTGTTAGATCAGTCTGCTGCTTAAGGTTGAGGTACAGAAATGATTAAACTTATAAAAGGTACATATACGCAGTTCCGCAGTTTGTGGATGGTGTTTTCACACGCTTGGCGCAAGCGCGATACGATTTTGTATCCTGAGCAAATGCCTTACGTTCCACCACGTTACCGCGGCCGTATTATTTTGACGCGCGATCCTGATGGTGAAGAGCGTTGTGTGGCGTGTAACTTGTGTGCGGTTGCTTGCCCGGTGGGTTGTATTTCGTTGCAAAAAGCTGAGCGTGAAGATGGCCGTTGGTTTCCGGAGTTTTTCCGCATCAACTTTTCACGTTGTATTTTCTGCGGTATGTGTGAAGAAGCTTGCCCAACTACAGCAATTCAACTCACGCCAGATTTTGAAATGGCTGAATTCAAACGTCAAAATTTGGTGTATGAGAAAGAGCACTTATTGATTTCAGGCCCGGGCAAATACCCAGACTATAACTTCTATCGCGTTTCTGGTTTGGCCATCGCCGGCAAGCCAAAAGGGGGTGCGCAAAACGAAGCACAACCTGTAAACGTGAAGAGCCTTTTACCATAACCAAGCACAGGATAAAGACGTGACTGCATTAGCTTTTTATCTCGCCGCTGCGATAGCGATTGTTGCTTCGGTTAGAGTAATTACCAACACCAACCCAGTACATGCTTTGTTGTACTTGGTGGTATCGCTGCTCGCTGTGGCGATGATATTTTTTACCTTGGGTGCGCCTTTTGCCGCTGCGCTGGAAATGATTGTTTACGCTGGCGCCATTATGGTGTTGTTCGTATTCGTGGTCATGATTCTCAACTTGGGCGCTGTTATTGATGATCAAGAAAAGAAATGGTTATCGCCACGCGCGTGGATCGGCCCATCATTTTTATCTTTAGCGCTTTTGGCGGAATTGGTTTACATCATCAAGCCTAACCTTGAAACCATGATCACCATTACTACGGTTGGCCCGAAAGAGGTGGGTATCGCTTTATTTGGCCCTTATGTGTTGGCGGTAGAGCTCGCCTCTATGTTGCTCCTTGCTGCTATGGTTGCCGCTTGGCATTTAGGCCGCGATGCAGATAAAGACGATAAGGAGAATAAAGATGCTTAATGCTATATCTTTTAACGGGATCCCAATGGAGCATGGTTTAGTTCTAGCGGGCATACTCTTTGTGATTGGTTTGGCTGGTGTACTCATTCGTCGCAATTTATTGTTTATCCTAATGAGCATTGAAATCATGATGAACGCCAGCGCTTTGGCATTTGTGGTTGCGGGTGCTCGCTGGGTGCAACCTGACGGTCAAATTATGTTTATCCTAATTTTGACCTTGGCCGCTGCTGAAGCCGCTATTGGCTTGGCAATTGTTATTCAACTTTACCGTCGCTACCAGTCTCTGGACGTTGATGCAGCAAGTGAGATGCGCGGATGAACCAACTCTATCTAACAATTTTATTTCCTCTTATTGGCTTTTTGATCCTCGTATCGGCTCGTAAACGTTTATCTGAAAATGTTGCGGCTTTTGTGGGTGTGGGTTCAGTAGGCTTGGCCGCTTTAGTTGCAGCGTGGGCGGGTTATGATTTTCTAAATCAACCAACACGAGCAGCGTTTGTCCAACCGTTATGGACGTGGGTTAATGTTGATGGTTTTGCGCCAGCCTTTAATCTCCATTTAGATGGTTTGTCGTTGACCATGCTCGGTGTAATTACTGGTGTAGGTTTCCTGATTCATTTATTTGCGTCTTGGTATATGCGTGGCGATGAAGACTTTGCGCGCTTTTTCTCCTACATGAACCTTTTCCTTGCCAGCATGATTTTGTTGGTGTTGGGCGATAACTTGGTGTCTCTGTATTTCGGTTGGGAAGGGGTAGGTCTCTGCTCTTACTTGCTAATCGGCTATTACTATCGCGACCCCGCAAATGGCGCTGCCGCTCGTAAAGCCTTTATCGTTACTCGTGTGGGCGACGCTTTCATGGCGATTGGTTTGTTCGTTTTATACCAACACCTTGGCACGCTCAATATTCAAGAAGTGTTAGAGAAAGCGCCCACTGTATTTGCTGTTGGTTCTTCTGCAATTGTGTTTGCCACTCTTATGTTGTTAGGCGGCGCTGTTGGTAAATCTGCGCAATTGCCATTACAAACTTGGTTGGCGGATGCGATGGCTGGCCCAACGCCAGTGTCTGCATTAATCCACGCAGCGACCATGGTAACGGCAGGCGTTTACTTGATTGCGCGTACGCATCCGCTTTTTGAATTGGCGCCAGATGTTCTTTATCTCGTGGGCGTAATTGGTGCCGTAACTTTGTTTATCGCTGGCTTTGCGGCGCTAGTACAAACCGACATCAAGCGTATCTTGGCTTATTCAACCATGAGCCAAATTGGCTACATGTTTTTGGCTTTAGGCGTAATGGCTTATCAACCTGCTATTTGGCATTTGGTTTACCACGCTTTCTTCAAGGCGCTGTTATTCCTCTCTTCAGGTGCTGTGATTGTTGCTTGTCACCATGAGCAGAATATTTTCAAAATGGGTGGGTTACGCAAAAAAATCCCATTTGTTTATGCCTGTTTCTTAGTCGGCGGTGCAGCCTTGGTGGCTTTGCCATTCGTGACCGTAGGCTTCTATTCTAAAGACGCAATCTTGCTGCAATCTTATAGCCATCCAGAGTTGTTTTACGCAGGCTTGGCTGGCGCATTCATGACAGCGATTTATACCTTCCGTTTAATTTTTGTAGCTTTCCACGGTGAAGCGAAGACCGAAGTTCATGCAATTCACGGTGCTGATTACTGGTTGCCGCTAGGAATTTTGCTGGTGCTTTCAACAGGGCTTGGTGCATTGATTGTTCCTCCTTTAGATGGCGTGTTGCCTGGAAATAATGAAGTAGAAGAGGGAACCAAGCACTTTGTTGAAATCATGGCGATTGCAACAGCGATTGCGGGCACGCTCTTAGCCACTTTCTTATTCTTGTTTGATACCAAAATTGTTAGATCAATTGCCTCATCCTCAATTGGTAAAGTGCTGACCAAGTTTTGGTTCGCTGCTTGGGGCTTTGATTGGTTGTACGACAAGATATTTGTTAAGCCTTATGTGTTCCTTGCGCAAATTCTGCGTAAAGACCCCGTTGATAAGACCTTCAATTTGATTCCTGCAGGCGTTGTGCAGGCATACAGAATGTTGAGTGCAACTCAAACCGGGAGCGTACGTTGGTACGCTGCCACCATTGCTGCCGGTGTGGTGATTATTCTCGCCGCGCTTGTGTTGTTGTAAGACTAATAAGGAACCAGAGATGCTTACCTGGCTCATTCTCATACCATTTATAGGCGGCTTGCTCTCTTGGCAAGCTGAACGTTTCGGCAGCAAAGCACCGCGTTGGATTGCTTTGTTTAGCATGATTCTATTATTCGCATGCACTTTGAATTTGTGGCTCAAATACGATTATTCGCTAGCTAACTTATCCGCTGGCCAATCCGTTTGGGCAGAGGAATTTCAAGTTAATTGGATTCCACGCTTTGGCATTAGCTTTCATCTAGCACTCGATGGCCTTTCTATATTAATGCTGTTGTTGACCGCTTTTTTAGGGGTTTTGGCGGTTGTATGTTCGTGGACTGAAGTGCAGCGTAAAGTTGGCTTCTTCCATTTGAACCTGCTTTGGATTCTAGGTGCTGTTGCGGGTGTATTCCTTGCGCTCGATATGTTCCTGTTCTTCTTCTTCTGGGAAATGATGCTTATTCCCATGTACTTCCTTATCTCCCTTTGGGGGCATAAGTCAGTAGAAGGGAAGGGGCGCGTTGAAGCGGCGACTAAATTTTTCATCTACACCCAATCCTCAGGTTTGCTGCTTTTATTGGCAATCATCGGTTTGGTGTTTGTGCATTACCTGCAAACGGATGTTTTAACCTTCGATTACACTGCCTTGCGCAATACACATATGAGCGCAAGTTTGGAAATGATATTGATGCTCGGTTTCTTTATTGCCTTCGCAGTGAAGTTTCCCGTGGTGCCATTCCATTCATGGCTACCTGATGCTCACTCCCAAGCGCCAACCGCCGGTTCGGTTGACTTGGCAGGTATTCTGTTGAAAACCGCCGCTTACGGTATGTTGCGTTTTGCAATTCCATTCTTCCCTAATGCATCGCAAGAAATTGCGCCGGTTGCAATGTGGCTGGGTGTTGCTGGCATTATTTACGGGGCTTTTGTTGCCTACTCGCAGGACGACATCAAGCGCATGATCGCCTACACCTCTATTTCACATATGGGCTTTGTATTGATTGGAATTTACTCTTTCAATCAAATCGCCATGCAAGGCGTGGTTGTGCAAATGTTGGCGCACGGTATTTCTGCGGCTGGTTTGTTTATTATTTCTGGCCAACTTTACGAGCGTTTAAAAACGCGCGATCTGAATAAAATGGGTGGGTTGTCATCGCGTTTGTCTGGTATTCCACCCATAGCCATGTTCTTTGCTGCCGCGTCGCTAGGCCTGCCTGGCTTAGGTAACTTTGTTGGCGAGTTCTTGATTTTGGTAGGCACGTTCAAAGTGAATATGACTGTCGCTTTGTTTGCTACCTCGGGCTTGGTTTTGGGTGCGGTTTACTCTTTGATTCTGGTGCAGCGCTCGTTACATGGCCCAGCTCAAAATAATGAGCCTCTGGCAGGTATTAACGCCCGTGAATTGACAATGATGCTCAGCTTGATCTTCATTCTGGTCTGGTTAGGTTTATACCCACAACCAGTGTTAGATACATCAGCAGCGGTTATGGAAAGCATTGGGCAATTAATAACGTCTTCTCAAAGTATTCCTGCTGCGCAGTGAGGTTGTAATGACATTTACATTAGAAAACTTTCAGGCACTTTTGCCGTTACTCATCACTTGTGCCACAACTATTGTTGTCATGCTGGCAATTGCGATTAAACGCAACCATTGGTGGAATGCGACTGTTACCGTTATTGGCTTAAATATCGCTTTGTTATCTTCGTATTATGCGTTAAAGGTTATCCCTCAAACGATTACGCCTTTATTCGTGGTTGATGGCTTTTCATTATTTTTCTCTGGTTTAATTTTAATCGCAGCCTTGGGCGCAACCACCTTAACGAATGCCTATATAGAGTCATTCAAACGCAATCGTGAAGAAATCTATTTGCTGATTACTATCGCGACTGCCGGCGGTATTGTGCTGTCTTTCTCACACCATATGGCGTCATTGTTTATTGGTTTGGAAATGATGTCGATTGCGCTCTACGGCATGGTTGCGTACACCTATGATCGCGCTCGCTCCTTAGAAGCTGCAATTAAATATATGGTGTTGTCGGCAACTGCATCCGCAGTTATGTTGTTTGGCATCGCATTAATTTATGCCCAAATTGGTTCACTTTCTTTCTCAGAAATTGGTGCTGGAATCACGCAAGAACCAAGCCTGTTAATTGTTGTGGGTGGCATGTTATTAGTGATTGGTTTGTTCTTTAAATTGTCGCTTGCACCATTCCACTTATGGACGCCAGATGTTTACGAGGGCGCCCCAGCTCCTGTAGGCGCATTCTTGGCAACCGCAGCAAAAGTTGCGGTCTTTGCTGTTTTGGTTCGCTTTGCCATTCTTGAATCTAAAAATGTATTAGCTTCTATGCCATTTGTGATTACCTTGATAGTAGTCGCTTGTATCTCAATGATGGTGGGTAATCTGCTGGCATTAAAACAAAACAATATCAAACGTATGCTGGGGTATTCATCCATCGCACACTTTGGTTATTTGTTATTGTTGGTGTTGGTAGGCGGTCAAAAATTCGGTATCGAAGGTTTTGCGGTTTACTTAACAATTTACGTAATGACCTCTTTAGCCGCCTTCGGTGTAGTGACCTTGATGTCTCATGCAGATGGCAAGCGAGATGCGGATACATTAAATGATTATCGCGGTCTGTTCTGGCGTCGGCCTTACTTAGCTTCTATTTTTACTTTAGCTTTGTTCTCATTGGCGGGTATTCCACTTACCGCAGGCTTTATCGGTAAATTCTATGTAGTTACTGCTGCTGTGGGTGCTGGTTTCTGGGGTTGGATAGGTTTGATATTTGTGGTGCTCGGTTCATCCATTGGTATCTTCTTCTACCTACGTACCATCATTAGTTTATTTTTGGCCAAGAAACATATGCACCGCTTCGATGCCGAAATTAACTGGGGTCAACGTACCGGCGGTATCATGGTATTAGGGGCAGCTGCATTTATTTTAGTGATAGGTATTATCCCCAATCCGTTAATGTTTATTGCACAGCTGACTCAACTTGTTTGGGTTGCACAATAATTTAACTGCATGAGTTTGTTTAAAATGCCGACTTTGCGTCGGCATTTTATTAATTGAATTTTTATTTATAACAGATATAAATAGCTAACCGTATAAACGCGGTTAATTTGGAGGTTGTTGTGGAAATTGCATGTCTCGATTTAGAAGGTGTTTTGGTTCCAGAAATCTGGATTGAATTTGCGAAAGTGACGGGTATTGAATCCCTCAAAGCCACAACCCGCGATATTCCTGATTACGATGTGTTGATGAAACAACGTCTCCGTATCTTGGAAGAAAACAATCTTGGTTTGAAAGAAATTCAAGATGTAATCGCAACTCTTAAGCCGCTTGATGGTGCAGTTGAATTTGTAGATTGGTTGCGCGAGCGTTTTCAAGTGATTATTTTGTCGGATACTTTTTACGAGTTCTCTCAACCGTTAATGCGCCAATTGGGTTTCCCAACATTGTTGTGTCATCGCTTAAATGTTGACGAGCGTGGTATGGTTGTAGGTTACACCCTGCGTCAACGCGATCCAAAGCGTCAATCTGTATTGGCTTTGAAAACTTTGTACTACCGCATTATTGCTGCAGGCGATTCTTACAACGACACCACTATGTTGGGCGAAGCTGATCAAGGCATTTTGTTCCATGCGCCGCAAAACGTGATCGAACAATTCCCGCAATTCCCAGCGGTACACACCTACGAAGATTTGAAGAAAGAGTTTATTAAGGCGAGTAACCGTGAGTTAACGCTTTAGTTTTTCTTGTGAAGCTAAGCTGAAAATAAAAAGGCAGAAGTGAAAACTTCTGCCTTTTTATTTGTATAACCCTATTAGTTTAATAGGTAATCGTCATCCTCGCGCAGCGGGGATCCAGCTTTTGATTTTACTGAAATATTTTTTAAGGGCTGGATCCCCGCTGCGCGAGGATGACGACGGACAAATTTTCTAGTACAAGTTAGCCCTAAAAAAACCAAGTGCAGTTTGGTAGCCCCACAATTGCAGTTCGGCATCATATCTATCGCCTTCATCGCGCATAAAAGCGTGCACGCCATTCACTTCATGCCACTCAAATTTAATATTGGCGTCCGTTAATTCTTTATAAACAATCGCACGACCTTCTGGTGGAATATGCGGGTCTTGTTTACCCCAAATCATTTGCAGTGCGCCACGAATTTCTTTGGTGCGAGTACGGCTGTCATTGCCAGTTTGCGAAGGCGTAACACCTGAATGAATATCGGTCGCGTAAAAGCAGCTGGTTGCTGAAATAGCAGGATTAATCGCCGCGCGATAAGCCAAACCGCCACCTAAACAAAAACCCATAGCTCCTACATTGCCTGAATAGTAGGGGAGGGTTTTCACGTAATTGATCATGGCTTGAGTGTCGGTATCGTGAGCCTCCAAGTATTTATTCACCTTGTCGGCATTGCCTTTATCGCGACCGGCATCGTCATAACCTAATACGGTTCCGATTGGATTCAGCTCGTGAAAAACTTCTGGTACCACCACAATAAAACCGTGGCCAGCCATAATTTGTGCGCTGCGGCGAATCGGCGATGTCTGCTGAAAAATTTCAGAGTAAAGCAAAATAGCAGGGTATTTTTTACCTGCAGTTGAGGCATCTTCTTTAGGGCGATACACATAGCAGCGCATAGTGCCGGTGGGCGTTTCTAAATCGATTTGATGGTTTTGAATTAGCATTTCTCTCTCCTAATTATGAATTGCTTAGCTTATGATTTTGCCTTGCTCATGATTCTGTTCGGCTGAAACTCTGTTCAAGCGTATCTAACAGCACTTTTACCTTGGCGATTGTCTCTTGATATTCTTTATCGGGTTCTGAGTCTGCAACTATTCCGCCACCGCCCCAGCAGTGAATGTTGTTTTTGTCGCGCACGAGCGTGCGGATTGCAATGCTGGTATCCATATTGCCGCAAGCACTTATGTAACCCAAGCTACCGCAATAAAGTGAACGTCTTACAGGTTCTAACTCTTCAATAATTTCCATGGCGCGAATTTTAGGTGCGCCGGTAATACTGCCACCGGGGAAGCTGCTTGCGAGTAAATCGACCGCCGTTTTATTAGGCTTCAAAGTTCCCGTTACGGTGCTTACCAAGTGATGCACATTGGCAAAGCTTTGCAGGCTGAAAAGCTCTGGAACTTTAATATCGGTACAGGTTTTACTCAGATCATTGCGCAGTAAATCCACGATCATCAAATTCTCAGCGCGATCTTTCAGGCTGGACTCCAAAGCCTGCGCGTTGGCAGCATCTTCTTCCGGATTTTTGCCGCGCGCTATAGTGCCTTTAATCGGTTTGGTTTCAGCCTGATTCTGCGCAAGTTTGATAAAACGTTCTGGTGACGAGCTCAATATCGCGCCTTCTGGCAATTCCATATAAGCGGAGAAAGGCGAGGGTAGCGCATCGCGCAGCCTAAGGTAGGCCTGAAAGCTATCGCCTTGGCAGCTTGCACTAAAACGCTGAGCAAAATTGACTTGGTAGCAATCGCCAGCAGCTATGTAGCGCTGAATTTTCTGGATAGCTAGGCGATAGTCGCTCACTTTAAGATTGCTCTCAAAGCTATTGATTTTAAAAGAATTTGAGGTATTCTTAAGATTTTGCTTTAAGTCGTGAAACCTAGTGTTTTGAGTGCTCGCCAAGCAAATGTTTTCGATTTCCAAAAAGTTATAAGCAGCAGCCACGGCTTTATTGACCACCAACCAAGCCTGCTGACTATGATGATCTTGCACTATGGCCCAAGGGTAAATGCCGATACTCATATCCGGCAACTCAATATCCTTGAGTGCTGTTTCTGGCAACCGCTCTAAGGATCGCCCCAAATCGTAGCCAAAAGATCCCAAGGCACCGCCACAAAAGGGTACCTGTTCAAGAGATGTTTGTACTGGTGGAAGGTAACTCTGCAAAACACTAAAAGGGTTTTGGGTTGAGGTTTCAGACAAGTCGCCTTGCTGAATATGGGTAATCCCATTCACTGTATTTAGGCTAACGGCAGGTGCCGCACTCAAAATATCAAACCGGCCATAGCTACTTTGTGGATGACCAGAATCTAACCAAATCGGCATGGCAAGATGGCGTATTTGCACGAACCAGTCGGCCGAGTTCGGGTAATAGTGAATGGGGATTAATTGCGCAGATATGGGCATTGAAAATACGGCCTAAAAATGTTGCGGGCATTTTAGCGCAAAGCTGCGCAGCTGGTTTGAGTAAATAAGGCAATTGCCAAAAGCGTCTATAACAAATCGGCTATTTGCTGTCAGAATAGGGCATCTAAAAAGCAGGCGCTCCAACGCGTAAGGATGTCAGTAATGATTTATATATTTGTTGGTATTTTGGGTTGGTTACTCTATCTACAAATTAAAAAAATTAAGGTTCTTGAAGCTGCGGTTAAAACATTAACCGAGGCCCATGCAAAAATTCAATATCAGCTATCACTGCTCCAAAAAGTGCATATTCCAGATAGCGCACCTGCCATAGAAGCAACTCAACCAATAGAAAAAAAGAAGCCACTTGCCGATGTTATTAATGAGTCGCTTGGGCCTATTCCGACCACGCAAATAGCCACGCCTAAAACTCCTGAGGCAGAATCTTTTGATCTAGACCTGCCGGATCTAGAACCACCTCAACCAGCACGCCCAGTAATTGTTCCGCCAGTTGTAATGCCGCCAGTAGTACCTCGAGAACCTAATGTCATCGATAAACTATTTGGTTATGTGCATCGCTTTTTTACCGAAGGCAACCCCATTGTGCGCATTGGCATGGTAGTGATGTTTTTCGGTTTAAGTTTTCTCGTTAAATACGCCTCCAACCAAGGCCTCTTGCCGATTGAATTACGCATGGCGGCGGTGGCAGCAGTGGCGATTGCATTAATCGGTTTGGGTTGGAAAACCCGGCTGAAAGAGGGTGGTTATGGATTAGTGTTGCAAGGCGGTGGTATTGCCGCGCTCTACCTCACGGTATTTGCTGCAGCAAAAATGTATTCGCTTATGCCAGCAGGTGCGGCCTTTGCAGTAATGTTTATTATTGTGATGCTTGGTGCTGCGCTCGCGGTTTTGCAAAATGCGCAAGTGCTTGCACTTATGGCCACTGCTGGTGGTTTTCTTGCGCCAATCCTCACTTCAGATGGCTCAGGTAATCATGTCGGTCTATTTAGTTTTTATCTGCTGCTCAATATCGGCATTCTCGCCATTGCCTGGTTTAAAACGTGGCGCCTACTCAATTGGATTGGTTTTGTTTTTACGTTTGTGATTACCTCAACTTGGGGAGTACTCAAATACGAGCCGCATTTGTACGCAAGCACACAACCGTTTTTACTCGCGTTCTTTGTACTTTATTTAACGGTTTCGATTTTATTTTCACTCAAACAGCCACCGAATTTAAAAGGCTTGGTGGATGGCAGCCTCACTTTTGGCTTGCCTATTGTCGCGTTTGGTTTGCAAACCGCATTGCTCAAACACACAGAATACGGCTTGGCGATTAGCGCACTGATTCTCTCTGCAATTTATATCCTGTTGGCGCGTGTGCTCTGGGCAAAATACCAAACCACTCATCGTGTATTGATCGAATCTTTTATCGCGCTCGGCGTCACCTTTGCAACCTTAACCATTCCGCTCGCGTTGGATGCGCAATGGACATCGGCCACATGGGCATTGGAAGCGACAGGTTTGATTTGGGTCGGCTTGCGCCAGCAGCGTTTCCTGCCGCGTTTTGCCGGTTATTTATTGCATATCGCTGCGGCTTGTTCGCTGGCCATTCACGGTATTGATGCAGGTGCAATTCCGCTGATTGCCGGCGACTTTATTAGTTTGTTTATTCTGGCGGCGTCGGCACTGTGCATTTCCTATTTACTCACGCGCTTTGCGGAGCACAGTAATGGATTTGAAAAATTCTTAACGCCGCTCATCCTTATTATCGGTTGGCTGTGGTGGTTGCTGGCGGGTTACAACGAGATTGAAGTGCACATTCTTGGCGAACACCATTTTTCTGTGCTGATTGTATTTTTCACGCTCTCGGTTGCGGCGCTGGTGTTGCTGAGTGCAAAAGTGCAATGGCCACAATTAACGCGCGTTGGTTTCTGGTTATTGCCTTTAACCTGCGTGTTGGCCATGAGCAATTTTGGCGAGGCGCTCTTTATCGGTTATGACGTTTATCCATCGCAAGGTTGGGGCCTGCTTGCGCTGCTGGCATTTGTGTTGGTGCAATATCGCTTTTTGTGGCGTCAGCGCGAAACCAGTTCGTGCGGTTTACTCAGTGTGTTCCATGTATTAACGGCTTGGTTTTTGTTTAGCCTAGTGTATTGGGAAGCGAGCTATTGGCAAAACGAATTGCAATGGTATGGCACTAGCGCAGCGGTATTGTGGTTCGCCTGCCTGGTGGTACCTTTGGTTGCACTCTTAAATCTCACCAATAAATCTATTTGGCCGTTTGCGAATTATTCGGCAGATTACAAAAATTTAATTCCCGCTCCACTGCTGGTCGGTTTATTGCTCTGGTTTATGTACGCCTGCCGTTATTCCGGCATTACCAATCAATTCTATTTACCTATTTTAAATCCACTCGATTTGGCGCAAGCCGCTGTGCTGATTATTTTCGCTTACACAATTAAGCGCGGCTTTATCGGCTTACATTCTGCACCCGCCGAGTTGCGTTATGGCGTAATCGGTTTATTGGGGTTCGCGTGGATTAACGTTGTACTGCTGCGCGCCATTCACCAATACGCAGATGTTGAATACATAGCCTACGTGATGTGGGATTCAATTGTGGTGCAAATGGCGCTGTCAATCCTCTGGGCAATTTGCGCATTGGTCGTAATGAATCTCTCGCGCCGCTGGCAAGAACGCAAACTCTGGATGCTCGGCGCCGCTTTATTAGGCTTGGTGTTATTAAAACTTTTCACCAAAGATTTAACTGGCACAGGCACACTCGCGCGCATAGTGTCGTTTATGGTTGTAGGCGGTTTGATGTTGTTGATTGGTTATTTATCGCCAATTCCAGCGAAGGCGAAACCGGCAGAGTCTGAATAACGCATTCTGAAAACGTTTGCCATTAGGGATTTTGTTTCGAAAACGCATGAATACATCCCTGTAGCTCCCTCAAGTTGTCCCTGACTTGAGGGTTTCGAAACAAAACCCCTAACGTCAAACTTACGCTCTGCCAAGTGCGATTTTGTATACGAGGTAAAAATGAATTCCGTTAAAAATTATCTGACCGCTATTGGAATGACACTGGGTTTTAGTGCTGGATGTATCGCCGAAGTCATCCCCATTTACCAAATAAACGAAGCACCCAGCACTTACGTGCAAACCACGCTTACACACGATATTTATCGCTACAGTGCAAATACGCAATTAAATGATCTAGTAGTTACCGATCAGCAGGGCAATAAATTGCCGTATCGCATTACCGCGCCAAGCAAACAAGTAAGTGAGCAATCGCAGTTAACCAATGCGCGCTTTTTTTCGGTTGCGGTTGGTTCACCGCCAGAGGCGTTGATTGCATTGAGCAGTGCGTCGATTCGTTTGGATGCTAATAAAATATCGGTCACTGTAGAAAAATCCACTAAGGATAAACTACAAGACCAAAATACGCCGGTTGATTTTTATGTGGTGGATGTGAGCGATGTTAAAACCCGCATCGATAAATTGGTGGTGGATTGGCAAGCATCTGAAACAAACCAATATCTGGAGGTGCAAGTCAGCGGTACGAATGACTTGAGTATATGGTCGAACATTACGCAAACCACACTGGTGCAATTGCAAAAAGAAGGGCAGTTGCTTACACGCAATAAAATCGCGGTGAATTTGAGTGAGAAACAATATGCCTATTTGCGTTTGAAATTTGCACGCGGCAATGAGAATTTGCAGCTCACTAAAATCCAAATCGAAAACACCGATAAAGTCGCTAACACGCCAGTGATTGATCGCTGGGAGGTAAAAGGTGCGCTAGCGAAAGATCAGAACTCAGCAATACGCGCAGGCAATCACACTGCCGCTATGCCCGTCGCCGCATGGGAATTTGCGCGCGACGATATTGCGCCCGTTTCCAATATCAGTTTCAACCTCGGCACCACTATGTATGGCGATAACATTAAAGTGTTTTCGCGCAATACCGAAAAACAACCTTGGCAATTGCTTCACAAAGGTATTTGGTTTAATGCACAAGTAGGCAGCGATTGGCAGCAAAGCGATGCCATTAATATTTACAGCAATAGCGATGTCTACTGGCGTGTGGAACTCAACGAGTTAGTACGCACCACACTTAATCCCACGCTCGTTTTCCATCGCCAACCGCAAACACTGCAATTTATTGCGAACAATGCAACGCCTTACAAAATCGCGATAGATGACAAAGCCGCGCCCAATAACCAACACACCAGCACGCAGATTTTTTCGCAGCTAGTGAGCGGTAAAGAATTACAGTGGGGGCAGGTGGCGTTTACTGAGTTGAAACCGAATATAGATTCGTTTGCTCGCGCTGGAATGCAGGTGAGTTGGAAGACCATTTTGTTTTGGGGGATTTTGTTGTTGGCTGTGGCAGTATTGGTAGGTGTGGCGGTTCGGTTGATGGGGCAGATGAAGGAGAATCAAAATTAATCATACATACTTACTAACATTGGTTAAGGAGCTCTTATGGAATATCTAGTTTGTATTATGCAGGAGATTAACTGGGATGTATTTTTTGGTGGTGTTTCCGCAATTGGTTCCATATTGGCCTGCTGGATTGGATGGAAGATATCCAAAGATATTTCGTTCAAAAAGGACGTTAAACAAAAACAACTTGAAACTATATTTCAGCTAGTCAATGATCTTCAGACGCTCAATATTTACTTTTTGTACAGGAATGATGGTAAGTCAAGCGGTGATGTATATTTTCCATTTTTTGAAATGACGCACGACAAGTTTTTGAGCCAAGAGTTTATTCCTTTGGATCGCTACACAATTTTTGTGTCTAAGAGTTTTCTGTATGAAAATCCAATTTTTAGGTATGTGGACAACCCATTTTTACCAAAATCCATCGCTGATAACTTAATAAAGTTATATCCTCGTGGTGGCGATGAGGTGGTTTTGGAGTCGCCATCAAATCTTCAAATATTCATTTCTGATTCAAGACCCTATATCGGAAAATCCTTTAAAAAAGAGATCTCACATTGCTATTCATCGTTAGAGTTAGTATTTGATGCTACTCATACATTGAAAGGAAGTATATTAAAATGGCTTTCAGACAATGAGGCCAATGAACTAAATTTAAGGGAAAAACTTATCAATATCGATAATTAGTTTTAATCTATAAAAGTAAAATAAGTATTTTTTTATGTCTTGTTGTATGGCGGCGTGTTTCGCGAAGCGCGCCCTACGAGCTAATGATATGCTTTTAGGTGGGCTCATGGTCATGTTGGGGTTCATTCCTCACCGCCAACCTACGTTCGGTAAATAAATTAGATGTTCGCAAGTATTCGTTTATACATTAATTAAAGAGAGTGTAATGGCTTCAAAATTTTATGTGGTATGGGCAGGGCGGGAGACGGGGATTTTTACCGATTGGGCTACCTGCAAAAAAAATGTCGATGGATTTAATGGTGCGCGTTATAAATCATTTACAACGCGTGAAGAAGCGGAAGCGGCTTTTGGCGGCGCAAAACCCACTGCCGGAACCGGGCGTGCTGCCGCTACGAGCGGTGCAAAAATCAAAACCTATAATGCCGCTGAAGTAAACGCATTACCGGTTGATGTAAAAATATTTACCGATGGTGGCTGCGAACCAAACCCCGGGCAAGCGGGTTCGGGTTTGGCGGTTTATCGCGATAATAAAGTGGCTGAGCTTTGGTATGGTTTGTATAACCCCATGGGCACAAACAACACCGCTGAATTAAATGCCTTGCACCAAGGCCTGCTGCTCGCAAAAGATGAAATTGCCAAGGGCAAAACCGCTGCGGTGTTTTCTGACTCCCAATATTCTATTCAATGCGTTGTGCAATGGGCAATCGGCTGGGAAAAAGCGGGTTGGAAAAAGAAAAGCGGCGAGATAAAAAATCTTGAACTGATTAAAGAGATTTATTCGTTGCACCAAACCCTGAAAGACAAAGTGCAAGTGCTGCATGTGAATGGTCACGTAGGTGTACAAGGCAACGAACTTGCAGACCGCATGTCAATCCTGGCGATTCAATCCCGCGAAGCCGAATTTGCGCTTTATCGCGAACCTTTGGATATAGCCGCAATATTGGCAACGCGAGCTGGTTAAAATAAGCCACATACCCGATAATTGGCTCGGCCATTGCAGGATGCTATACAAGCAGGTCAATCTGTTCTTGAATACATGGAAGTAGATTACAATTGATACCGCCGCCATAGCGCGATTGGATTTATGAGTCCTGAACGCGTTGTGGCGTTGCCAAGTGTGTGAAGTTGGCGTTAGTGATCATTTATCAAGTTAAAGAGCGCTTTTTGTTGCGGGCTTATTTTTAGGACTTTATAGAATAATGAATAATCTGCACAACAGCGCTGAAATTGGCACAACCATGAATTTTAAAGTCCCCACGATTATTGATCTTGAAGCTTCTGGTTTTGGCAGCCAAAGTTATCCTATAGAAGTGGGATTTTCTTTGCCTAATGGCCGTTTAGAATGCACCTTAATTCGCCCCGAGCCTTCGTGGATTCACTGGGATGAATCCGCTTATGCCGTACATGGAATTACGCGCGAATTGTTATTGGCATTCGGTAAGCCGGTAGATCAGGTTGCACATTGGTTAAATAAGCAATTAAAAGGCATGACTGTCTATTCAGATGCATGGGGCCATGATTATGCATGGCTAGCGGTGTTGTTTGATGCGGCTAATCTTGCGCCCAGTTTTAAACTAGATCATCTCGCTAGCATCATGCCGGAGTGCGAATCAGCGCGTTGGAATCAACTCCATCAAGAAATTGAATTGGAGCTTGGTTTAAAACGGCATCGCGCTAGTAATGATGCGCTTATGCTACAACGTACTTGGGTGCGGTTAATAGAAAGCAATCAGTTCGCAGCCGTCTAATTTATGTCTATTAAATCTCTTTGCACCATATAGTCAACCGTTTAACGGTTTTTGATTAATTGAATTTCTATTTACTCATCCTATCTATTTATGAATCTAAAACATTATTTGCATGAAGTGCGTTTATTAATTGGTTTTGAACGTAATACTACAAACCACGGCGAAAAATGGATTTCCGGTATTGGTGCCATGTTCGGTATTTTGGCTGTCTATTGGATAACACGCTGGCAGTTTCCGCACGGGTTCATGGAAAATGCTGGCAGCCTCATTATGGTTACTTCAATGGGGGCATCAGCAGTCTTACTTTTTGCGGTACCTCAAGGCGCGCTTTCTCAACCTTGGGCAGTGGTTGGTGGGCATTTGCTATCGGCATTTGTCGGGGTAAGTTGCCAAAAATTATTTCCTGATCAAACCTGGACACCCGCGCTCGCTGTTGGTCTTGCAGTGGGTGTTATGCATTATTTGCGCTGTATACATCCACCCGGTGGCGCAACTGCGCTTGCCGCTGTTATCGGTGGGTCAGAGGTTCATGCGCTGGGTTACCATTATTTAATTATGCCTATTCTCGTTAATGTAATTGCGATTTTGTTAATGGCAATTGTATTTAATGCTTTGTTTCATTGGCGTCGTTATCCTGCACACCTTCATAAGCGCATTCGAGAGTCAAAACAAACTCAACCCGCTGAGCGACAATTTGAATTAACGCAAGAAGATTTTTCGGCTGCTATGGAGCAATTAAACTCCTATGTGGATGTAACGGCAGAAAGCCTTACTGAATTACTGGAATTAGCTAAACAACATGCCGAAAAAAATATCACTCATCCTGCCGATATTATTCCCGGGCGTTTTTACAGCAATGGAAAGCTCGGGAAATTATGGAGCGTTCGCCAAGTATTAGATGGTTCTGATGGAGACGTGATTCCAGAAAAAGATCGTGTTATTTATAAAGTGCTAGCAGGCGATGGTGCTTATCAAACTGCAATCTGCTTACGAACCGAATTCCGTCAATGGGCTCGTTTTGAAGTTAAACCGCAAGACAATGGCCGCTGGATAAAAGTTGATACAGAGTAGTTCATGCACCAATAAATCCAAATTTGTAGCATTACAAATTACAACAAATTATTAGCTGTAATCAGCAAGCACAATAGCTAGGATAACAGCCTTAATTTGCACTATACGCCTCAGGGGATATTCATGTTTTCTAATAAACTATCAAAATTCATCGCTACAGCCTTATTCTCTCTATCTACTAGTTTTATGGCCGTGCAATCTGCCAATGCCACTATTGTGCAATTTCAAACTGTTATGGGTGATTTTTCAGTCAATCTTTACGATAAAGCCACACCCAAAACGGTAGAAAATTTTTTAGCTTACGTAAAATCAGGTGCTTACACTAACTCTATTATTCATCGCTCTGTCCCCGGCTTTGTTGTGCAGGGCGGTGGCTACAAATATGAATCGAAACCGCCTTTAGTTGCAGTTCCACAAAATGCAGCTGTGGTAAACGAGCCGGTCTATGCAAATAAGCGCGGCACTATTGCAATGGCAAAGCTTGGGGGGCAACCTAACTCTGCAACTAATCAATGGTTTTTTAATCTTGTTGATAATAGTTCTATCTTAGATCCACAAAACGGCGGCTTTACCGTTTTTGGCGAGGTCACAGGGAATGGCATGGCGATTATTGATGCCATGGCAGCATTAAGTACTTTTAGCGAGCTTCCATTGCGGAATTACACATCTACTGATGCTGCAAATGGCACTGTTAAAACCGACAAAAATTATGTCATGATTTTGGGAGTCGTTGTTTTGGACGCAAATGTTGATAGCGCCGCCAATTTAACCCCTGCAAAAACCACTTATACTCCAAGTACTCCAGGCAATGGTGGCAGCTCTTCTGGCGGAGGTGGCGGTTCAATGGGGTGGGCTAGTTTATTAATGTTATTAGCTCTACTTGGCCTTGGCCGTAGCCGCCGCTAACCAAGAATTGCTATACTCAAGCCGATGTTTCCTACTCGGTTTACCTAAAACTGCTTGGCAAGTCATTGTCAGGCAGTTTTTTATTTTAAGGGGCTTTTTGATGATTACTTACCTGTATTGGCTTGCAGTAATTTTAACGGCAGGATTGTTCGCTTGGGTTATTGGTCGTTTTATTAGCTGGAAATACGGTGTTCTTGCGGCGGCGCTTGTGCTGTTAATAGGATGGAGTGCTTTCTACTTCAAATACGAACAAACTTTCGTTAAAAGTTATGGTGGCGTTATGAGTATTAGCGTGCCTGAAGGTCAGATGCATATATCAGCCACGTGGAAAGAAGACCACTTATGGATTGAAAACTATGATCCTAAAACCAATGCTTGCTATTTTAGCGAGTACTCGAAAGGGCATGTTTTGCAAGGCCAAGTAACTATTGAAAACTGCAATCCTATATTACCAACGAAGCACTAGGGTTTTAAAAACAAAAAATTTAGATTTTTTTGATCTAGTTAGCCCGATTTCCTTTAAAAGTTAGCCAAGACAACTACTTTTAAAGAGTAATTAAATTATTGTAAGGTGAGATTAATGAAACCTGTTGTTTCTGCATTAAAAGCAATTTCTTGTTTGTTGTTTATTTTGGGCGCACAGCAAAGTTTTGCGGTAACTGTTAAAGGAAATACCTGCGAGGCAATTCAAAAAACAATCGATAAACTTCCAGCAATGGGTGGCGAAGTTATTATTCCAGCAGGCAAATATACGTGCTCAACGCCCATTATTTTGGATCGCGATAATATCATTGTGCGAGGCGAGGGTGCGGGCACACTGCTGCGTGTAGCAGATAAAGCCAATATTCCAGTATTTGTGATGGGGCAAGCATCTCACCCACCCACAACAACCAGACGCTATATCCAAGTTAAAAATTTACATATTGATGGCAACAGACTTAATCAAACATCTGAATGTATGGGAGGAGCTTGTAGTGAACAATTCCCGTTACGCAATAATGGCATCACTATTCGTCGCTGCGAAGATTGTGTTGTGGACAACGTGACTGTCTATGGTGCTATCTCTGGTGGTTTGGTGACTGAACTGAAATGTGATCGCTTGATGATTCGTGACTACACATCTTATGATAACGAATTTGATGGCTTTGCTGGTTATGAGACGGAAAACAGCACGTTTTCTGGCATAAATTTATACAATAATAAAGGCGCAGGGATCTCCGCAGATATCCATTTTGATAATAATAAGTTTAGCGATGTAACTATTACCAACACTCAAACTGTGGGGATTTTTATGCGCGACTCCTCTAACAACTCATTTACTAATGTTCATATTCGCAATTCAAAAGAGCATGGCATTTTTCTAGCCCAAGTTGATAAAGAAATAAATACTCCCGCAGCAGGCAACACCTTTAATAGTTTGGTGATTAGTGATTCTGGCGGTTACGGCATCTTGATTAGCGATGCATCTTGTATTAACAATCTTTTTGTTGCCAGCCAATACATTGACAATAAAAAAGGATGCTATGGTGAAGCTGCATCCAATTTAATTGAAGGTGTCGGGGCAATTTGCCGATAAAGCTTTTATTGCCATTAATTAAAAAAACCATCAGCAAGCTGATGGTTTTTTTTGCGTTTTTATTGAGATTTATAGCCAGAGGAAACTGTGCAATTTTTGTTAGGTTATTATGGGTTCAAAATTTTCCGGTTTTGACATGGCGGCATAAATTAAATTGACATACAGATTTAATATATGTGGCGACTGCTGCAAAAATATTTCTAAAAAGCGATTGCTATTTGGTAATTTGTCTTTGTAAATTTCTACGCAGTAGGCTTTAGCCGCTCGCTCAATAACATCGCCAAATACAACTGGGTGTTTGAATTTTGCATCTGCATTCGTTGTGCAATATTGGGTAAATGCATACAGCGCTTCGACAACTGCACTTTTGTAGTAGGCAGGGTGAAGCTGATGGGTTAGCCGATCAATCAATAACGCAAAACTTTCTTCTCCTGGCGTCATAGAACTGAGTGTCATTTCACAGTCTAAAACGAAACTTTCAGGGGACTCTTGCCCAAACACCAATTTCTTTGCGTGACTTAGGCTGCTCCATATTTCTTTAAGAAAATGATTGTCAAAATGAGTGATGAGCCCACGTGCCAAACGCCACTCCATCCAATCTGTATTTGCTGCATCAGCGGCAACAATCTCAGTCATCATGGCGTATTCGTCGTGATACACCTTATAAGGCACAATGTGATTAATACCTTGAGCAAATACTTTGGTGCGAGAAATTAAAACATTTTTTAGCTTTTTATAAATTTTTGCTGGCGACTGCAAACCAATCCACTCAAGCATACTGACATCTTCAGCATCGTCTTTATCCAGCGCAAACAACATAAGAAAGTTGCGGAGCTGAATTGAACGTAAACCATCAAAAAGCTTAGGTTCTGTACGAATTAGACCACCAATAGCAGATAACAACTCTAATACGAGAGTGCGCTCTAATGGATCTTTGAAATTATTATTAATTCCCTCAAAGAACTCTGTATTAGAGAATGATTGATCTACTTTTAACTCGGTGAAATTGTTATCACCAACAGTAATTGATAAATTACGTGCAGCAATAACCGTCAAGCTATCCCCCAAGTCTACTGGTGAATAATTCATTTTTGCAAAGCAATAGCGTGCCAACAGCCAGTTATTTTTATTTTGTGCACGGTAATAAATTTCTTTAATGAAATCGCGAATAGTGATATTTGTATTTAAACCATCAATTACAAAATCCATAGCGCGATCAGTTAAATAAGCAACTGATTTTCTAAAGTTGATAATATCGTTTTCGGTATTAAAATTAGTCAGGATATTTTTGGGGATAGCTTCCAGCCACGTACAATCAAGCTCTTTATCCAGCAAGGTACTAGATTCGTTGAGCGAGGTAATGGAGTCAACATGAAAGTAGGGGATGCTTAGTTGATTAACACGTGATGCTCTATAAGCCAAATTGGCCGACGCATAGCCCACATATTCTTGTTCTGTGCGCAATTGGTAATCTCTAAACATTGCAAATAAGCTATTAACGTCGGGAATCTTACATAGTTTTTTATCAACTAAAAATGAGAAAACTGCAACCTCTGAACTCAACCAATGCTTATGTATATATTGAATTTCTTGCGTAACATATTCGATTACCATTTGTGAATCAAACATGCGGTAATCTTCTTTCTCACTTTGGAGCCAGCTCAAGCATAAATACACTTTGTTGTTAATTTCGTGGGCTTGCGAAGTGGTTAGGCTTTGCAAGCGGCGACGCGGCCGTCCAGTTAGCCCGAGTGCTTTATTTTCACCTACGTGCGCATAGGCCTCCATAAGCCCTGGCGCACTGACCACCGCCATGGGTTTAATATCTTGAATCGTTTCAGCAATAACGCCTTGTTTAGAAAGTGCATTCTTTACGTCTTCTGTTTCGGCAAGCACCACTAATGCAATTTGTGATTTCACAAATTTAGTTGAACGGCGGCGCATTTTTAATGGGTCTAAATCCTCGGTACGCAGTAAGCCTTCATCCATCATCAAGCCGGTTAAGTACAAGCTTTGTGCCCATACCAAAGGAACATTTTCGTTTGGGAGGCGCGGTTGTGAACGAGGATTTTTCTTTTCGGCTTCAATATTTTCTTTGGCGACATAATAGAGTTCTGGCAATAAACCTATACCATTCTCATGTACCATTAGAGCTTCAAGTTTTTTGCGATAATGTTTTGCAGTTGCTTCGCTACCGTCAAAGAGTGCGCTTATATATAAATAAGTAAAAAATAATGGCCATTCTGATTCAATATTTTCAAATTTACCTAATTCTGTTTGCTCATAATAAATACGAGAGCTTTCTTCAATCACAGTTTGGTGCCCATCTAACAAAAAACGTTTGCAGCCATAGTTACCGCCGAGTTTTGTTAAAATTGAATCCCGTGTCTGAGTTGCAAGGGTTTCTTTCCCAACGGCAAACGCAGGGAAACCAATAATACTGAGTAATGCACTGTCCACTTCTTTTGAAAGCGATTCACGTGGCAAAAGTGAGGTGAGGGTGGTTCTAGCCAAAGAAATGGCATCGGCAATAACATGGATCACCCCGCGTTTAGAAGAGTGCTCCCCATAAAGGTTAAAGCCATCCAAGGCCTGCAACGCTGCCTTGGCCATGCCAACCGAGCTGGCATTAATTTCAGTGCGACCATTGTTAACTTTATTGCCTCGTTCCCATATACCGTAATCGGGTATGCGGTAGGCACTGGAAATGTAGTAAACCAAGTTTTGAATAAAATCCACTTCATCATTGGTGCATACAATGCGCAAGCCAGAAGCTGTCATTTGCGCCAACATTAATAAATAAAGTGAAGTCGCATCTATTTGCAGGTGTCCCCATGCATTATCTGCAACAACAGGTAAACCTGTAGCAGTATCGTATTTTGCATGCAAAGCATCAATGTTATTCAATGTATGCTTAAAAGTTTCAACTTTTTGCGCTTGGCGCATCATGGATTGCAACAAGCCACGCATTAGCTTAATGGTTGATTGCTCAAGCTGGTCGCTCTTGTTAGTTTCGCCTTGGCGCCTAAATGCAAGACCAAGCCCCCAAACACAGATTATTGAATAAACGTTATCGCGTACCCATGCGTCCGTATAATCGCCATGGATATTAATGCTGGTACTTGCGGGTAAAAGACCTGTAACGGGGTGTTGTCGGCTCAGAATGACTGTTTCTACTTCAGCGTACAAACGCTCTAACAGTTGTGTATGTTTCATAGTAAACCGTAGTTATGGATTATAAGGGCATGGGTATTGATACAGAGCCAATACCTTCGAAGGGAGAAGTTTAGCCTATATCTATAAACATATAACTACGAGTACGAGCATTAAGGTTTGCCCCCATATCTTTTAACGTAACAACCAATAAGTAATATACACTATATGCGCATAATGTATATTATGTTAAATTTGATATAGTCTGTGCAAATCGCTACTCTACTCATTGTTGCTCTTGTAGTCATGCATAGATCTTGCCATGGCTTTCTATTTAAAAGATGCCGCCTATCTATTGGGATTTATGTTTTTGATCAAATCAACCTTCAGAGAAAGTGTTTAATATTTGTATCATCCGTATGTTATTTAAACCAGCTTCGATAGTCTCTACAAAAAAAGCCTATCTTGGGTCTCAAGGGTAAATTTGCAGGGCTACTCTAATGCATTATTTTTGAGCCTCTGCACCAATTTGGGATGTAAATGTTGCCAAATCGGACAGATACTAATGGGACATTCAATTATAAATTGGAGTGGATCATCCCTACTCTTTTAACTGGATACAGATAAAAAATGAAAGTAGCTATTTTTAGCACTAAAGCCTACGACAAGGAATATTTAGAGTGTGCGAATATTGCCAGCCTTTCTCCTCATGAACTTATGTTTTACGAGGTGCCTTTAAATATTCAAACCGCGCCGCTGGCAAAAGGCTGCCAAGCAGTATGCTGTTTTGTTAACGATCACTTGGATAAACCGGTATTGGAAGAGTTAAAGCATTTGGGTGTGCAGTTAATTGCGTTGCGTTGTGCTGGTTTCAATCAGGTAGATATAGTTGCTGCAAAAAAACTAGGGTTGTATGTTGCCCGAGTGGCCGAATATTCACCCCATGCCATTGCTGAGCACGCCTTAGGTTTAATTATGATGCTCAACCGAAATTTACACCGTGCACACAACCGCATTCGTGAAAATGATTACTCATTAAATGGATTGCTCGGTTTTGATTTGGTTAATAAAACTGTCGCGGTTATTGGCACCGGAAAAATCGGAAAAATTTTTGCCAACATTATGCTGGGCATTGGCTGTAAATTAATTGCTTATGATGTAAAGCCCGATGTCGATTTAATTGCCAAAGGTGTGCGCTATTTGTCACTGAATGAGCTTTGGCCTGAAGCTGATATTATTTCTTTGCACTGCCCACTTACGCCGGAAACTCAACATCTTATTAATGCCAAAACACTTACACAAATGAAAACCGGCGTTATGCTAATCAATACCGGACGCGGCGCTTTAATTGATACGCCTGCGGTAATTAAGGTATTAAAAACAAAAAAAGTAGGTTACTTGGGGTTGGATGTTTATGAAGAAGAAGGCGACTTATTCTTTGAAAATAAATCCAACCAGCTATTGCAAGATGATGTTTTTGCACGTCTGCTCACTTTCCCCAATGTTGTAATTACCGGACATCAAGCATTTTTTACCCGCGAAGCCTTAACCGCTATTAGTGAAATTACTATCGCAAATATAAGCCACTTTGAACACAGTGAATTTAATAAAATGTGTTTAGTAAATTAGTAATTCATGCAGTTTTCTATTTATAAAGTTCAAATGTCTGCCGTAGGATGTCTTTACCTTTCATAGCTATAGAAAACTGCCACGTTCCTACTGCCACTTCCCACTCGTACTCTAATGTGTAGGTTGAGCAATAATCCGCAATACCATTTTCTACCAGTACTAAGACATAAAACCATTTTTTTACTATAAAAGCCTTTTTAAAGCGTAACATGCGATTTGCTAAATATTTTGGTTGAGATTTATTAAATTCTTAGAAACAGCAAACAACTACAACACTAACTATTGGCGACCATTGCAAACATTTGTTCATCGGCTGCGCTTGCTTTGATTCCGCGCAACAAGTCTACAAAAAGTTCAGCTTGTGCAGAATTTTGAAAATCGACTTCTACACCAAAGCCCTTGCCTGTTTTGTGAATCACAAGCGCTTTCATTGTAATTGATTGTAATTTTTTTGTATTACTCTTGTTGAATAAAACTTCTAACTGTAGTTGGTGCTCGCAATCAATATCCATAAAATCCGTTTCAACAAACATACCACTACTACTGCCATTACGTACGCGTCCAATTGCAATAGGAAGGTTATGCTTGTAGATTAGAATTTTTAACTCACTGGTAATTCTTTCTGTGCATCTATGTTCCATAGAGTTTCTCCTTTGTGCTTGACGTAAAAATTTGTATTTAATAAAAATTAATTTAAACGGTCATATCGATAAAGTCTTTTGTAAATCTGTTCTCCTAAATCGGTCGGGAATTGCGTCCAGTCAAACTGCCAGAGCCAATTAATGCCCGTAGTACCAGGCATATTCATGCGGTGCTTGCCATCAAGCGCTAAAAAATCTTGCAGCGGAATCATTGCCATAGGCGAAACAGATGCCAGAGCAGATTCAATTAACAACCAATTAATAGGTTGTTCGCTGCTGTACAAATAATTTTTCACGTTGCTCTTTTGCTCATCGTTTAGCGATTCAAACCAACCGACCGTAGTATCGTTGTCGTGGGTGCCGGTATAAATAACATCGCTGACCGAATGGCAGTGTGGCAAATGGGGGTTTTTATTGTTTCCGTCAAAAGCGAATTGCAAAACTAACATGCCGGGCAAATGAAATGCGTGACGTAAGGCCTCAACTTCTGGGGTAATTAAGCCTAGATTTTCAGCCACTAAAGGCAAGCCAGGGAATGCCTTAAAACAGGCAGATAAAAATGCTTCGCCTGGTGCTTTAACCCACCGGCCACCACGTGCATCTACACTGTCACCAGGAATCTCCCAAAAAGCTTCAAAGCCACGGAAGTGATCAATGCGAATTAAATCGAATTGATTCAATTGGGTACGTAAACGATCAATCCACCAGCTAAAATTAGCTTGTTCTATTGCTTGCCAATTGTAATGTGGGTTGCCCCAATGTTGACCAGTTTCAGAGAAATAATCGGGTGGTACCCCAGCAACGGTTAATGAGCTGCCCTCTTCATCTAGATTAAAAAATTCTTGGGCTGCCCATACATCCGAACTGTCGTGCGCCACAAAAATCGGCATGTCGCCAAAGAGGTAAATATGTTTTTCTTTTGCATAAGCGCGTAACGATTTCCACTGCTCGGAAAACGCAAACTGCTCGAAAACATAAAGAGAAATATCTGGCGCTAAAAATTCATGGTATTCAGCCATAGCATCTGAATCTCGTTGCTTCAACGCGGCAGGCCATTGACCCCAAGAACGATTTTCAAAATGTTTGCGCAGTGCCATAAACAACACGAAATCATCTAACCAATAACGGTTCTCTTCACAGAACTGACTTAGTCTATCCTGCAACCCATCAATATTCTGCAGACGCTGATAAAATTGATCAGCACATTCCATGCGGATAGCTTGCAGAATATTTTTGCTGGGTTCCAAATCATTCCATGCAGGATTAGCATCCACCCAACCACGATGCACCAACCAATCAATACTAATGAGTTCAGGATTACCTGCATGGGCTGAAACGGATTGATAGGGCGATAGATCTGCATGGGTTGGACTAGTTGGCAGCATTTGCCAAATACTGAGCCCAGAACTTGCTAAAAAATCCACAAAATCATAGGCATCTTTACCGAGTGCGCCATGCATTTGTGGATAAGGTTTTGCTTGAAAAAAGGAGCCTTGATTGGGTAAAGATGTGGGATGTAATAACACCCCTGCACGCCGGGTGAGAAAGAGCGGAGAAACATTTACTGCATCATTTGGCATCTGCGCCCTATCCTTCTACATTGTGAGTGAGCTACTGTTCGTGACCTTGACGCATAACGCCACCTGTTGCTGGATCGCCACCGCCAACACTGATAACGAGATTTAAATACTCGGGTTCGGGAGCACGAATCAAGTGATACAAATTTTTTAAATGTTGGCGGTACAAATATTCAAAATCACTCACACTTTGCGCCGGGTTATAACCGCCAAACCACCAAAACCAATCCGAACCTTCACAGAGCGCTAATTGTTTTTCAATTTGCACTAATTCTGATTTGGTGTATTTTTTTGTGGCAAGCGCGTGATCGGTTGCGAGTTTAGCTTCACACAACATATCCCAACCGCGATTTTTGTCTTTGTCACCAATCCAGGTTGAAAAATTTCCGTACACCCAACTGCCTGCTACCACATGTGGCATTACTAAGGGTTCAGGTTTTTGTGTGTCCAGCAATTCGCTGTAAGTGGTTAACTCCAGAAGTGGATGCTCGCCAATACGGTCATAAAGTTGCGATAAAAAGTAGTAGGCATTTTCAGGAAAATATTCCCATGCATTTTCGCCATCCATAATCACGGAGATCACAGAATTTTTAGGGTTATCGCAAGCGGTAGCAATATTAACCATGTGATTGATTAAATCACCCACAGCATCATCGGAATGCCATGTGGCGTATTTAAAGCCGATTAAATCTGAAAGGCCGTCATCGCGGAAAAAACAATTCACTTTGTGTTCTGCAAAATGATAAGGGCGATGCAAACAGGCTTTGCGCTCGGCTAAATCATCGGCAATAATTTTGTTTTCGGCGTGACGCAAGGTGTTATGCAAAACGGAATCGCCCGTTGCCACCCAATCAAAGCCCGCCTCTTGCATTAACTTGAGTGTATCGTCACTTACGCTGCCTTCAGAGGGCCAACAGCCGCGTGGTTTGTGCCCAAAATAATGTTGAAAGGTTTTTACACCTTGAGTTAAATGCCACTTGGATCTTTCTTCACCACCGGCATAACAGGTTGAAATGGGGAGCGTGACTTCTGGCCACGCTTGGCGTGCAGAATTAATATCAAGCAATAAAGGAACAATAGGGTGCGCATAAGGGCTCATGCACAATTCAATTTGGCCTTTGTCATACAACGCTTTGTAGCGTGGGCCAATTGACGCGATTTCTTCACCAATTAGCTTCACTAAATCCAAACGATCTTGCCACGTAAAACCACGGCCTTTGTTTTGCCATGCTTGCACACGGTAATCGCTACGGCGCAAGGTTTCAGACAGCCAGCTCAGGTGATACCAAAAACCTAAATCCACTAAAAATTGCTCGTTGAGATATTTTGCGATGGTGGATGTTTCATCCAAGGCGTCGGCAATATCCGCAAGTTCGCGATAGATAGGGAAACGTTCGATCATGCGTTGGCGATTTGCGCGCAAGTATTTCTTGGCAAGAACAATAAATTCAGGGCTGCCTGCCACGGGTAAATGTGCATCTACCAGTGACCACAATACCGCGTCTTTAATTTTTTCTTGCTTGGATAAATAATTGGCAATTTGCTGCGCGTAATCATCCAACTGTTCTAACAAAATGGGTGCGAAGTTAAACACGGCGCGTGCTTTGGGTTGCGCTTCCAAATGCGCAACCATATCCACGTAATCCTTTAATGCATGAAGATAAGTCCAAGGGAAATAATATTCCCCAGTCATTATGTTGCGATAATCTGGCTGATGCATATGCCAGAGAAATACGACCTTCATTTTGCCGTTAAAAGGCATGCGGGCTATCCTCATTCAGCATTTCTGGCGTTACTAACACAACGCCCTTTGGGGACACAAAGAAGCGTTTGCGATCTTCTTCTTCATCGTAACCAATAATTGTGCCTTCAGGAATTTTGCAGCGGCGATCAATGAGTGCTTTGCGAATTTTGCAATTGCGCCCTACTTCAACACTGGGGAAAAGTACTGAATCTTCAATATCACAATAAGAGTGAACGCGAACGCGCGGAAATAACAATGAATGTTTAACCACTGAACCAGAAACAATACAACCGCCGGCAATTAATGAATCCACGGCATAACCACGGCGGCCTTCATCATCGAATACAAATTTTGCTGGTGCTACTTGTTCTTGGTGAGTCCAAATTGGCCACTCGGCATCGTATAAATCCAGCTCGGGAATAACCGCCGTTAATTCGAGGTTGGCTTCCCACAGGGCATCAACAGTTCCTACATCGCGCCAATAACCATCACCGCCGCTAATCGGATCGCGGAACGGGAATGCATTTACACGGTGAGTTTTAATCATGTCGGGAATGATGTTTTTTCCAAAGTCGTGTTCGGAATCTGGATTTTTTTGATCTTTTAATAATTCGCTAAATAAGACTTTTGTACTGAATACGTAGATACCCATAGATGCCAAGGCTTTATCCGTTTTACCGGGAGTTGGCTCTGGGTTTGCGGGTTTTTCAGTGAAGCGAATAACGCGATTATCTTTATCGATATCCATCACGCCAAATGAGCTGGCAATTTCCAGCGGAACTTCAATACAACCTACAGTGATATCTGCGCCGCGCTCAACGTGCGCAGCAATCATGGTGCCGTAGTCCATTTTATAAATATGATCGCCGGCCAAAATCAAAACATATTCAGGGTTGTGACGGCGAATAATATCCAGGTTTTGTAATACAGCGTCCGCAGTACCTACATACCAAGATTCATCCAAACGTTGCTGTGCGGGTAGCAATTCTACGAACTCGCCCAACTCTCCACCCAAGAAACCCCAGCCGCGTTGAATATGACGATCAAGTGAATGAGATTTGTATTGCGTTAATACGCTAATACGACGAATACCCGAGTTAACACAATTAGATAAAGGAAAATCGATAATGCGAAATTTTCCGCCAAAATGTACAGCGGGTTTCGCGCGCCAATTCGTCAATTGATGGAGGCGAGAACCGCGACCTCCTGCAAGAATAACGGCCAAGGTTTTTTGCGTTAAGCGGCTGACGAAGCGACCAGAGGTCTGGTTAGTGCTCATTAAAACTCCTTTCTTCTTATTTCAAGTATGGGGATTCGATATAAATTGATTTCTTTTTTGTTACATTGAGCAATATCAATGCCAAAAGAAAAAATTATTTATAGTTTAGCTACTGGGTTGAAGATTTAGTTTGCCTTATGAAAGCCATACAAGTGTAGACTCAATAGTGGCATCAAATCTGCAAATATTTCGTTTGTACGGTATTATTTTTTACTCTATTTTGTGTAACAGCATTTCATTACTCTACGGTTAGGGTGTGACGATTTTATGTAATCGCCGCATACAACTATCCAGTAAATTGATTATAAAACGCACTCCTATAAACTTAAGCGCCATCCTTCATGGCATTGATAGAAATCAGAAATAACGTCAACAAATAGTGGCGTTAAATTCCCTAAAAACAGGATATTTTTCATGCTCAGTGCCAAGCCAGCACAAGGTTTACCCAGCGAATTGCTCCGTATTATTGCTGCCACCCATCACGACCCTTTTGAGGTTTTAGGGAAACATTCACTCCCTGCTCCTACAACGAGCGCAGATACTTGCATTAGAGTGTTTTTACCCGGCGCTAGCAGTGCGGTACTTCACTTAAGGGGCCAACGTGAACCAATAGAGCGTATTGAAGGGACTGATTTTTTTGAATGGCATGGCTTGGCGAAACAGGTTCCAGGCCATTATCAAGTTGAGTGGACTGATCGCCACAATCAAATTCATACGGAATATGATCCTTATAGTTTTGCACCACAATTGGGCGAATTGGATATGCACCTGTTCGGTGAGGGGCAACATTGGGACATTTATCAAGTACTTGGTGCGCATCCTAAAACAGTGGATGGTATAGCAGGTGTTTTGTTCGCAACATGGGCACCTAGCGCGGAACGCATTAGTATTGTGGGCGATTTTAATGATTGGGATGGTCGCCATCACCCCATGCGTGTGCGCGGTGGCAGCGGCTTGTGGGAAGTATTTATACCGGGGGTAAAAGCGGGTACTAACTACAAATACGAGATTCGCAATCGCAATACCCATCAAGTCTTTCTCAAAACTGACCCTTACGGCCAAGCCTTTGAGCCACGCCCAAAGACCTCATCCATAGTGGCAGCACCCACTGAGTATAAATGGGATGACAGCGCGTGGATGAAGACTCGCGCAGCTTGGGATTGGCAGCATTCGCCTCTGTCTATTTATGAAGTCCATTTAGGCTCTTGGCGTAAGGGCGAGGAAAATAGCTTTCTTAATTATCGCGATTTGGCGCATCAACTGACTGACTACGTTAAATATATGGGTTTTACTCATATCGAAGTTCTACCTATTACTGAGCATCCATTAGATGACTCATGGGGTTATCAGACCACCGGTTACTATGCACCCACGAGCCGTTTTGGTTCGCCGGATGAATTCCGCTACTTTGTGAACCATCTGCACCAAAACGGCATAGGTATTATTTTGGATTGGGTACCAGCCCACTTCCCTAAAGATGCACACGCCCTCGCCCGTTTTGATGGCACTGCACTTTATGAGCACGAAGATCCGCGTTTAGGTGAACATCGCGATTGGGGCACGCTGATTTACAACTATAGCCGCAATGAAGTGCGTAACTTCTTATTGGCGAATGCCCTCTTTTGGTTAAAAGAATTCCATATTGACGGTTTGCGAGTCGATGCCGTTGCCTCCATGTTGCACTTGGATTACTCGCGCAATGAGGGCGATTGGATTCCCAATATTTACGGTGGCAATGAAAACCTTGAAGCCATGGCGTTTCTTGGTCAGTTAAACGTGTTGTGTCACGGCCAATGCCCTGGCGCAATTGTGGTTGCTGAAGAATCCACCGCATGGCCACAAGTCACTCGCCCAACCTATGTGGGGGGCTTGGGTTTCTCCATGAAATGGAATATGGGTTGGATGCACGACACGCTTGATTACATGAGCAAAGATCCGATCTTCCGTCAGTACCATCACAATCAGCTCACGTTTGGCATGGTGTACGCCTTCACCGAAAACTTCCAACTGCCGTTTTCACATGATGAGGTGGTACACGGTAAAGGCAGTATGATCGGTAAAATGCCAGGCGATGACTGGCAGAAATTTGCAAATTTGCGTTTGCTGTACACCTATCTCTACACCTACCCCGGCTCAAAATTATTATTTATGGGCTGTGAATTTGGTCAGTGGAGTGAGTGGGCTCATGGCCGTTCATTAGATTGGCACTTACTGAACGAAGGCAACGGAGAAACCAATCCGCACATTGGCCTGCAAACGCTTGTGAAAGATTTAAATAAACTCTACACCACTCTACCCTCGCTCTATGAACGCGGTTTTCAGCACGATGGTTTTGAATGGGTAGATTGCCACGATTCAACGCAATCGGTGATTAGCTATTTGCGCAAAAGCAGCACGGGTTTCACCTTAGTCGTTTTAAACTTTACACCTACTCTGCGTGAAAATTATCGTCTCGGCGTTCCCGTTGCAGGCAGATACCACGAAATTTTTAACTCCGATTCTGCTTACTATGCGGGCAGTAATAAAGGCAATCCATCCGAAATTTCAACAGAAGCTGTAAGTTGGATGGGCCATGCGCAATCTATGCAATTAACACTGCCGCCATTGGGGGCGATTTTGTTGAAATGTGATTATTAAAGGCCTAAACGTAATTATGGAAAGCGCAATGCAGAAAATTTTATTTGCGACCAGTGAGGCGCACCCTTTAATTAAAACGGGCGGGCTGGCGGATGTTGCCTCCAGCTTACCGCGTGCCCTCTTAAAACGGGGGCATGATGTAAAAATTTTATTACCTGCTTACGCCAGTGTTTTAGTAAAAGCTAAAGAAGTTGGTGTAAAAAAAATGGGCGAGCTGGCAATTTCTGGGCAAACCATTACGCTATTGCAAACCCGTTTACCGGGTTCACGGGTTGTCGTTATTTTGGTGGATATCCCGCAATTTTCTGAGCGCGAGGGAAACCCCTATTGCGGGCCAGATGGCAATGATTGGAGCGATAATCACTGGCGCTTTTTTGTGTTTGCAAAAGCGGCAGAAGCCATTGCACTTAATCAGGCCAACTTGAATTGGCAACCCGATATTGTGCACTGTAACGATTGGCAAACCGGTTTAATTCCTGCGTTACTTGCGCAATCAGAAACAAAACCCGCTACCGTTTTTACCATCCATAACTTGGCTTATCGCGGCTTGTTTTCCTATCAAACCTTTGCGGAATTAGGTTTGCCAAGCGATTATTGGCATCATGAAAAACTTGAGTTTTACGGGCAAATGTCATTTATAAAAGGCGGCTTGGCATTTGCAGATGCAATCACCACCGTGAGCCAAAGTTACGCGCAAGAAATTCAAACCCCGGAATTTGGTTGCGGTTTAGAGGGCGTTTTGCGCGCACGTACTAAAGATTTATCCGGCGTGTTAAACGGTATAGATATGGATGAGTGGAACCCCGGTTCCGACAAACTTATTGAGCATAATTACAACCGTCGCACAGTCAATCAGAAGGTGAAAAACAAATTAGCTTTGCAAGAGAAATTAGGCTTGCCCGTTAGTGAAGCGATTCCTGTGCTGGGTTTTATCGGGCGCTTGGTGGAGCAAAAAGGCATTGATTTAATTTTGAATCAAATGGATCAATTGCTCACTCATGATTGCCAAGTGGTTATTTTAGGTAGCGGTTTTGCAACCTATGAGCAGGCGCTCAAAAATATTGCAGCACAGTATCCTACTAAGGTTTCGGTGACCATTGGTTACAACGAAGCCTTTGCGCATCAAATTGAAGCCAGTGCGGATATGTTTTTAATGCCATCCATGTTTGAACCTTGCGGTTTAAATCAAATGTACAGCTTGCGCTACGGCACCTTGCCCATTGTTAATGCGGTAGGTGGTCTGCGCGATACTGTAATTGAAAAACCTTTCGATAATATAGGTGCTGACGGTAATGGTTTTGTATTTCATTTGCCGACAGCAGAAGATTTGCATCTCACTATTAAACGTGCTCTTGCGTGTTACCAACAGCCCGATGTGTGGAAAAAACTGCAGCAAAATGCCATGAATCAGGATTTTTCGTGGGAGAAAAGTGCAGAGCGTTATGAAGAGATTTATGCGAGTATTGTGAAGATTGTTTAGCTAAGCTTTAAATATCTAACCTCGCGTAGAATGTAGGCTTTAGTTATTTTGGGAGTCGTCATCCTCGCGTAGCGGGGATCCAGCTCTTAAAAAATCTTTCAGTAAAATCAAAAGCTGGATCCCCGCTGCGCGAGGATGACGACTCCCCTATTAAATTAAATATAAGAGGTAAATTACATTAAGAGTTTTTAGCCTGAGGGATTTTCGTTTTTATTCTGAGTTCAATTCAGTCAAAATCAGTGCAGCAGATGATGTTCAACTTCGGTAGTGTCTACCGCAATTTCATCCTGTGCTTCCGCCGCTAGTTCGCTCGCCGCTTCCATCCCCGCCTCAATCATCGCTTTGGCAACTTCAAAACGGCCACCGCCTAAAAATGCTTTAGATTCTGCAGAGAATTTGAGTGTTACTAATGGCTCTTGCGAACTCTCATCGCCGCTGCGTTTCAACACAATTTCGCCCGATGACAATTCAAGAATTTCGTAAAAAGAGGATGACATAACCACTCCGGCTTCAATGGAGGCGGCATTCTATCAGAAGAATTCACTGGCGTTAGCAATAAAAAACTCGGCAGGAGCCGAGTTTTTGCATACAAGTTAGGGGTGACGATTCACTATGAATTACGCTTTAGTTTAACCGCTCCACAATCGTCGTAATCCCCTGCCCTAAACCAATGCACATAGTTGCCGCCCCCAGAGTTGCGCCTTTTTGTTGCATTACTGTTAAGAGTGAGCCGGTAATTCGCGTGCCGGAACAGCCAAATGGATGACCAAGTGCAATTGCACCACCATTTAAATTCACTTTGTCATTCATTTTATCGAGCAGTTTTAAGTCTTTAAGCACCGGTAAAGCCTGCGCTGCAAAAGCTTCGTTCAACTCGACGATTTCGATATCATCGATAGTTAAGCCAGCCACTTTCAATGCTTTTTCGGTAGAAGGTACGGGGCCGTAACCCATAATAGACGGATCAACACCAGCCAAGCCCATCGAAACCACTTTGGCGATAGGTGTTAGGCCAAGCGCTTGCGCGCGTTCAGCAGACATCACTAACATGACTGATGCACCATCGCTGAGTTGTGAAGATGTACCTGCGGTTACTTGGCCATTTTTAGGATCAAACACCGGTGGTAATTTGGAGAGTGCTTCAACAGTTGTTTCGGGGCGAATGGTTTCATCTTCTTCAACTTGAATTAAATAACCATCGGCATTGTGACCTTCAACAGCAAGAATCTCGCGCGAAAAACGGCCTTCAGCGCGGGCGGCGGCGGCCAGATGATGTGAGCGAGCGCCGAATTCATCCATCTGCTGGCGATTAATGCCATGCAAAAGTGCAAGATATTCCGCCGTCATCCCCATATTACCCGCGGCTTTGGCAACCGAAAGGCCGAGTAGCGGGTTGATATTAATAGATTCATACATGGGTAAATGACCCATGTGCTCTACTCCACCAATCAAATAAACATCGCCTATATTGGCGCGAATATTTGCGGTTGCTGTGTGCAGTGCTGCCATAGAGGAACCGCATAAACGGTTAATAGTTTGTGCGGGTACTGTGTGCGGTAAGCCAGCCAATAACAGAATGTTGCGAGCGATATTAAAGGCTTGCTCTTCGCGCTGCATAACGCAGCCCCAGAGCATATCGTCGATAGTGGCGGGGTCAACATTGGGATTGCGAGCAAATAAGCCTTTAATAATGGCGGCAGAAATATCATCTGCGCGCACGTTGCGAAAGCAACCGTTTTTAGAACGACCCATTGCACTGCGGGCGAAATCGACAATTACGGCATCACGTGGTTGTAGGCTCATTATTTTTCTCCTTCTTTTTGTAGTGCTGGGCCGTAAAATTTTTGGTTGTTAGTGGCTTTTGCTTTCAAGCTCGCAGGTGGTTCGTAAAGTGCGCTTAGGCTAATGAATTTAGCGGCGGTATCGCAGAAGGCCTGCGCCCCAATAGAGTCAATCCAGCGGAATACACCACCTCTAAAAGGCGGAAAGCCAGTACCATAAACCAAAGCCATATCCGCTTCGGCCGCGGTTTCAACAATGCCTTCTTCCAAACAGCGCGCGAGTTCAGTTGCCATAGGCACCATCATACGGGCGATAATATCTTCATCGTTGATTTCCAATGCACAGGTAATATGCGGTTTCAGTAGTTCAAGCGCTTCTGGGCTGGCAATTTTGGCGGGTTTGCCTTTTTTATCCAGCTCGTAGTTGTAAAAACCTTTAGAGTTTTTCTGGCCTAAACGGCCTGCGGCGTAGAGCGCATCCGTACAAGACGTAAAATCGCGCTTCATGCGACTTGGGAAACCCTCGGCCATGACTTTCTCGGCGTGAACAGCGGTATCAATACCGACCACATCCAACAAATAGGCTGGGCCCATTGGCCAACCCCAAGTTTCCATAAGCTTGTCAATGCGTTGGTAATCCACACCATCGCGTACCAACATGGCAAAGCCGGCCAAATACGGGAAGAGCACACGGTTTACCAAAAAGCCGGGGCAATCTTTAACAACAATGGCTTTTTTGCCCATCGCATTAGCGTAGGCAACGGTACGCGCAACAGCATTATCAGACGTTTTTGCACCGCGAATAACTTCTACCAGCGGCATCATATGTACTGGGTTAAAGAAGTGCATACCGCAAAAATTCTCTGGGCGCTGCAAGGCTTCGGCAAGGTAGGTAATGGAGATAGTTGAGGTGTTAGAAGCAAGCACGGTATCGGCACTGACTTTTGACTCTACTTCTGCCAGCACACTGCGTTTAACTTTGGGGTTTTCCACCACCGCTTCTACAACTATATCAATCTTATCGAAACCATCGTAAACCAGTGTTGGCTCAATGCGATTAAGTACATCGCCCATTTCGCTGGCCGTCATTTTTTTGCGATCAACACGCTTACTGAGTAATTTATTCGCCTCTGAAAGCCCAAGATCAATACCCGGCTGGGCGATATCTTTCATCTTTATAGCAACGCCTTTTAACGCGGATTGATAGGCAATACCTCCACCCATAATCCCTGCACCCAATACCGCAGCGCGCGTGATTTTTTTATCCGCTTTTTTCTCCCAACTTTTGGCTTTTTTAGTGAGTAATTGTTCGTTAACAAAAATACCGACCAAGGATTGTGCTACTGGCGTGACAGCCATTTTGGCAAAATTTTCCGCTTCGGCTTGTAAGGCTTCATCGCGGCCTTTATCAGCCGCTTTTTGCATGGCTTTTATCGCTGAAACAGGGGCTGGGTAATTGCGGCCAGCTTGGCCACCTACAAAAGCTTTTGAGGTTTCAAAAGCCATCATAGATTCAATAAAATTGAGTTTTAGCGGCGCCTTTTTTTGCTCACGGCGGGCGTGGTAATTCAGTTTGCCGGTGATGGCTTGGTTTAGAGTATGCAATGCAGCATCGCGCAATTTTGCGGGTTCAACTACTGCATCTACAACGCGCGCAGTGAGTGCTTGCTCGGCGGTATTTTCTTTGCCCGCCGCAATCCATTCAACCGCCGTATCCAAACCGGCAATACGCGGTAAACGCACAGTGCCGCCCCAACCAGGAATTATTCCCAGCTTGGTTTCTGGCAGGCCAATTTTGCTGGCTGCAGTGCTGGCGATCCGATAATCACACGCTAAACAGAACTCCAAACCTCCCCCCAAGGTTATGCCGTTAATGGCAACCACAGTGGGAAACGGCAAATCTTCGAGACGACAATTGTTGCGATTATTATTGGCGAGGTGAGCAATAATTTGCTCCTGGCCCGCCGTAAAAACAGCACCAAACTCCATAATATCTGCGCCGACGATAAATACATCTTTAGCGCTGGTAACCAGCAGACCTTTTATACCTTTGGATTGCTCAAGCAAACTCAAAACGCGAGCTAATTCTGAGACCGCCTGTAAATTAAACTTATTAACTGATTCACCTTGTAAATCAAAAATTAATTCGGCAATACCATCGGGGTGTTGGGTGAGGGATAGCGCTTTTCCTTGGAACATAAGCATCTTCTCTTAAAGGTTGATATAAAAATGCTGAAGCTGGATTTGAGTGTAGCAGGCAAACGTGATTTGGTGAAAAGTACGCACCCCAAAAGGGCGTTAGAAATGTGACGGTGAGTGCTAAGTGGGCAAAAAATGTGAATAAAATTTAAGCGCTACAGAGCAAGATAACGCAGGCTTCACTCACCGATAAATTCCGCAGGCGATAGGCCTGAGTTGCCCCAAGTGAAAATGCATCACCATTATTCAATGTAGCAACTTCTGAGTTAATAGTGAGTTCGATGGCGCCGCTCACAATAAAACCGCTAAATGCTTGGGCAGAGTATTGCGGTACTTCGCCAGTATCGGCACCTACCGCATAGGTTACGCGCTCAAAACGGGTGCTGCTGGAGGTATTTTGTAGCGGAATGCTTTGAAGAGCCATGCGCTCGCCAATAAGGCGTTGTTTAGCTTCTAAAGCTGTAGCACGAAAAATTTGCTCGTTCAGATGGGCAATATCACAGCTAAAAAAATGTGCGATGCTCATTGGAATGCCGCCAAGAATTTTGGCGAGAGAGTTAATTGAGGGGCTGTTCAAGCCTTGTTCAATCATTGAGATACTACTGTGCGGAACTCCTGCCCGCTTTGCCAATTCCCTTTGGGATAACCCATTATATTCGCGGATATATTTTAGACGGGCACCAAAGTCTACCGATTGTTGATTGGGAACAGTTTCATCCAATGGACGATTAACCATTTTTCAACAAACGTTCACGATCAGAATCTAACAAATTACTTACGATCAGATTGTACGAGTGGTCGATCATCTCGTAAATTTCTTCGTCAGAAATGCTGCCGTCAAAGATTACGGTATTCCAGTGTTTCTTGTTCATTTGATAACCGGGCTGCACGGCATCATATTGAGCACGCAGTTCCAGTGCTAATTCTGGTTCGCATTTCAAATTAATGCGTGAAAAAGCAACGCCCGATGTCAAGGTAGCAAACATTTTGTGACAGACCTTATAAACAGCAACGTTTGGGTCTTGCGGAAAAGTTTGCACCGCTTGGTTTTTACTCAGTAGATATTTTTGCGCAGAAGAAAAATCCATCATGCAGTCCTTTTTAAACATCTCGATAAGGTAACGGTTGAAAGTACATGTCTTGCATTTAACACTTCTTTTTTAACCACGATAAAGGAAATAGATACGTCTAGGTAGCTTTGACTCTCTTACAAAATCTCAGCGACACTATTACTACGGACAATATGGGCGATTCGACCATATTCAATGACTTTATGAGGTAATTGGTGAAACATTCGTATCAAATCGTCGAATGTAACACCTGTTTGTAGGGCATAGTCCGCATCAGCAACCGCACTAACTGTGGCCAAAATGTCGTCTATTTCATCATAAATCCATAATGGCAGTATAACAGCTAGATTCGAACTCGTCTGGTTTTCATCTAGGTATTGGCTCCAAATATCCTGCCAAAATATGTAACCCTGCATAAATCCCCTCGCCCATTGCTCAGACTGTAACCGAGCAGCTTTATCGGGCGAATATTCGCAACAAAACGCCAATTCGCAGGTATTGTTTAGAACTTGCGCTCTGTGGGAATTATAGAGCCATATTAGAGCATTGGTAATAGTATCTGTTAGATACCCGCTAATAAAGTAAGGTAAATCTCCGCCGAACACCAAAGGAATCCAGTCCTTAGCGGTTGTAGTCTGTGGTTCTGCGGCAACAGCTCTCAGGTAGCCATCTAACTGGTCGATATTCATGGTGTGCTGTGGGCAAGCGGGCGATGCTAACAACTCGGTGATAAATTCACGTGCACTCAGTGCGTTGTCGTGCGTGAAGGATAAAACGGCGGCATCTTCAGTTGATAACATGGGGTAATCCTAATAAAGCTAAAAAGACGTTCTGCGATACTCGCGATATTCCGGCCCCCAAAACTCTCCATTAATTTTTTCTAACATCATTTCTTCTGGAATAGGCATGGCAACGCCATCTAAGATGGCTTGTTTAAACACAGCCAAGGCGATGGTTTTACTGAGTGAACGAATTTCATTTAAAGGTGGCAATAAGGGGCCATTAGGGTCAGTTAGCGTTGGCGATGAATCTGCCAAGGCACGGCTGGCTGCCATCATCATATTATCGGTTATTCGGTGGGCTTTCGCGGATATAACGCCCAATCCTAGCCCAGGAAAGATATAACTATTATTGCACTGCGCAATTTCAAAATGGTGCTTGCCCATATCCACCGGAGCAAAGGGGCTGCCGGTAGCAATTAGCGCTTTGCCTGCCGTCCAGCGTAATAAATCTACTGGTTGAGCTTCAGCCTGCGAGGTTGGGTTAGATAAGGGAAAGATAATCGGCCTATCACAATAGCTCTGCATGGATTCAACAATGGTTTTGGTAAACAAGCTAGGTTGACCCGATACGCCTATCAGGATGGTCGGTTTCGCATTGACCACAACATCCAGCAGATTAACCACACCTTCATTGCGCTCGTGGGTCAACGTCCAGCGATTGACCACAGCATCGGGTACACAAAGATGTTTTTGGAAATCAAATAAACCCTGAGAGCTGCTCTGTAGTAAACCATCTTTACTCACCAGAAAAATCTGATTGTGGGCTTCTTGCTCCGTTAGGCCTTCAATCATCATCTGGCGCACCAGCTGCTCAGCAATACCGCAACCAGCAGATCCTGCACCTGCAAACGCGATACGCTGATCACGTAGGCGCTCACCTTTTGCCAAACAAGCCGCTAATAGCGTACCCACTGCAACTGCCGCAGTACCTTGAATATCATCATTGAAGCAACACAGTTCATCTCTATAGCGATTCAATAACGGCATTGCATGCTCACCTGCAAAATCTTCAAATTGCAGTAGCGCTTTTGGCCAGCGCATTTTTACCGCTTGAATAAATTCATCGACAAAAGCGTAGTACTCATCGCCGGTAATACGCGGATGTTTCCATCCCATATACATAGGGTCATTGATGACGGCGGGATTATTACAACCAACATCCAAGGTAACTGGCATAACATAGGCGGGGCTGATGCCACCGCACGCGGTATAAAGGGCAAGCTTGCCGATGGGAATTCCCATACCGCCAATACCTTGATCGCCCAAGCCTAAAATGCGCTCACCGTCAGTAACGACGATAACCTTAACATTTTGCTTGGTCGCATTTTGGAGCATGTCATCTATGCGATCGCGATCAGGGTAAGATATAAATAAACCGCGCTTACGGCGGTAAATTTTAGAGAACTGCTGACACGCCTGCCCCACAGTTGGCGTGTATATCAGCGGCATAATCTCTTCAAGGTGATCCGTCACCAAGCGAAAATAGAGCGTTTCGTTGGTGTCTTGAATATTACGCAGATAAATATGCTTATCAATGTCCGTTTCGAATGCATTAAATTGGTGATAGGCACGTGTTTTTTGTTCTTCTATGGATTCAATTCGATAAGGCAATAAGCCTTCCAAATTAAACTGTTGACGCTCACGCTCACTGAAGGCACTGCCCTTATTTAATAAAGGCGCTTCCAGTAATGCGGGTCCAGCAAAGGGAATATAAATGGGGCGTTTTTTAATCGTCACTTGATGAAAACCTACATTAGCTAAATATCTTACATAACATAGTCTAGTCACAAACGAATAGCCACTTGATAGTGAGAAGAGAGGATTAAAAACATTAGTGACAGATTCAGCCGCCACCCTCTAGAATGGCGCCCTATTTCTCTTAGGACAACATCATGCTACTCGACGCATTTTTAAAAAAATTAAACGCCACGCCAGAGCAAATCAGTTTTGCAGAAACCATTGCTGCAGTTGATGCTAATTATGAGTTCACGCCCACCGCATTTCGCAATGGCGAACTAGAAAATGCCGCAGGGCAAAATTCTGGCTCTTGCAAGTTATTATCCCTTGCCAAATTACATAATTTATCACCACAGCAAACCCTGCACTGTTTTGGTGAATATTATCGCACCGATGTATTGCAACATCCCGATGCAACTGATCATCAAAATATTCGTAATTTCATTTGTTTTGGCTGGGATGGTGTTTCTTTTAATGGTATTGCTTTGGCAGAAAAGAAATAATTATTTCAGCCCCAAGGCGATAGCTTTACGAGTCACTTCGGCACGCGAGTTAACTTGCAGCTTTTGATAAATAGTTTTCATATAGCCTGCTGCGGTATTGTTTGTAACCCCTAAAATATCTGCAGCGCTTCTGACGCTTTTGCCTTGGGCAACCAGCGTCAGCAAATCGATTTCACGGGGTGAAAGCAAGTTGTCCGCAATAGTTGGGCGAAAAGATGCAATAATTCGTTGAGCAATAGAGGGTGACAGTGGTGGCCTACCCGCAACTATATCTTCTAATGCTGCAATAAAATGGGTGTCAATATTATCCTTTAATAAATACCCCTGTGCGCCCAATCGGAGTGCATTAAATAGATGAAGGTCGTCATCAAAGATCGTAGTAATGACAACTAAGCTTTCGCGAGTAAGTGTTCCATCTAATAATAAGCTTGTGCCTTTACCATCTGGCAATCCTATGTCCAAAAACACTAACTCTGGTGACATATCTATTAAGATCTTGCGTGCATCGGCCAAGGTTGCCGCATGGCAAACATGAATATCTGGAAAAATACTCATCAAGGATTTTGTAAAGCTTTTGGCAACGGCTATGTTATCCTCAATAATTAAACCTGTTTTCATGACGAAAATCTTTACCTTATAAAAAGTTTTTATAGCACCGGCTCAGGCTATATTATTTACTGATAGATGTAAAATAACTATTCATTCACCCAATAAAATACCTCCCATGATTAAAAAATTCTCTCCGCAAATACTGATCTCCATTTGCTTCAGTTTATGTGTAATCGTCATAGCATCATGCATTACTCTTGCAATCAAAAGCCCTTGGTCTGGAATTCATATCTCACCAACGGAAAAGCCCGGCTGGGAAATCACCTCTATTCATCCCAAAAGCCAAAATACTCTCAATAAAAACATTCATCTCAAGATGAATGTGATCGGCTTTAATGCCGCAGGAGTATTTGTTCCACTTTCACCAGAGTTATTTATTGAAGAGCCCGATGTGTTGCCTGACTACCCAACCTTTAATCAACTCATGCAAACACAATCAATCTTGGCAACAGCAGCTCAACATAACCAGCTATATTTAATCACCGCTGATCAACAAAGCGTTCTCGTACAAACAAGTCAACGCCCACTGAATACTTTACCTCTGCTATTTTGGTTTCAACTATTTGTAGGGGTTAGCGGTGCCCTAACCGGTGCGTTGGTATGGAGTTCTCGCCGTCTTGATCCAGCAGCAATGCTTTACGCGTTAACGGGTTTTGGGTATTTAATATTTGCTCCGGCTGCTGCAATTTATAGTACTCGTGAATTAATTATGGATGGTGATGCTTTCCGTGCACTTTCAAGCATCAATCATTTTGGTGCACTATTCTTTACTGCATCCCTAACCAATCTATTGTGGCGCTACCCTCACAATCTGGGTTCACCCGTATTTATTTACATTATCTACTCGCTAGCCTTACTCGCATGGCTAAACGACACATTTCAGCTTTCAACACCTTCAGTTTTTCATTTTTCTATATTGATTATTTTCAGTGTCAGCTTCATTTTGGCGTTTATGCAGTGGAGTAAAACCAAAAAAGACCCCGTTGGGCGCGCTGCGCTGCGCTGGTTTCTATTATCTATCTATATGGCAACCGGGTTATTTGCCAGTGTCATTATTATTCCTGCAGCTTTTCAACTCACTCCTCCAGCCTCGCAAGGCATTATGTTCGGTGCATTTCTGCTTATGTATTGGGGGCTTGCACTAGGTATCGTGCGTTATCGTTTGTTTAGCCTTGCGCAATGGTGGCACTCCATTATGGCTTGGTTTCTGGGTGGTTTATGCGTAGTCATTTTTGATTTTTTACTCATCACATCACTCGCTCTCCCCCAAAACAGTGCCTTCCCCATTGCAGTCGCCATAACGGGCTGGTTGTATTTTCCTTTGCGACAAAAACTGTGGGAAATGTTAAGCCGTCATCAACGATACATGGATAATTGGCTAGCACGGGTACTTTCAATTCTAATTGATACCAACCCTGAAAGCGGAACTGAAGACTACGAACGCCATTGGATAAAAATTCTCTCCCACGTATGGCAAACGCAGTTTATTGAAAAACGGGATGGCGAAATAAAAGCACCAGAAATTGTTGACGACGGTTTAACGCTACTAACACCTTCCTATCTCGACGGTGCAGATCATCATTATAAAGTGCATTGTCCGTCTCAGGGCGAGCGCCTTTTTAGCTCAAACGATTTAGATATATTTAGATTGCTCCAAGAAATCACCCATCTGGCATTTGAAAAATTTGCAGAACGCAATTTAGGGGCGATGCAAGAACGAGAAAGAATAAGACGTGATATTCATGACGACTTGGGCGCACGCCTTTTAACCCTCTTACATTCTTGTAACGCTGATCAACAAGCGCTTGTTAACGAAGCATTACAAGATACTCGCTCGTTGGTGAATACTTTAAATCCCAATCCAATTAATAAAACGCAGGCAATCAACCTATGGCAAAGAGAAATACAACAACGGTGTGATCTCGCGGGCGTGGAGCTAGTTTGGGATGATGAAAATGAAACGCTACCTGATATGTTTAGCGCACGCGAAAATGCAAACATTAGTAGAATTTTTCGCGAGGCTATCAGTAATGCGCTCAGACACGCTCGTCCAAGTAAGGTAACAATCACTATTAAGGAGCGAACCTTATCAATCACTAACGATGGCGAGCTGCGCCCAAAATTGCAATGGCAATCGGGTAATGGTTGCAGAATTATGAATGAACGCGCTGAAGAAATCGGCGGCAAACTTGACTGGGTAATCAGTTCTGATTGCACCTTGATGCTCATTCTCCCCCCTAAATAGGGCTAGTGCGTAGGAACGGGTCGAGTAAGCTGTGATAAGTGATTACTAACTCAACTCAAGGTAGATACAACTATGTTCAACAAAACAATTTTTTACACAGGTATTATCAGTGTTTTTGTTTTAGCCAGCTGCGGAGGAAGCGACAACAAAAAAACGCCTGTTGCAAGCAGCTCCAGCAGTTCGGCACAAATCAGTTCAGTGCAAAGTAGTCTAGCCCAGTCTAGCATGGCCTCTTCAAGTTCGTTATCAAGTACGGCTGTATCTTGGGCCTCGTCTTCATTGGTAGTTGTCTCCAGTTCTAGCAGTATTTCAAGCGCGGTAGCATCGTCCAGTTTATCCTCATCCAGCATGAGTAGCGCATCAAGCCCTGCATCATCAAGTTCAAGCTCGATAGGCGTTGTTACACTTAATGGCGTTGCTGCAGTTGGCGCACCTATCGCCAATGCCAATATTGTTGCCAAATGTGCAAATAATGCCGGCTTTACTCAAACCGTTACAACTAATGCTCAAGGCGTATTCAGCGGCACCATCGCAGCAAACGCTCTTCCTTGTGCGCTACAAGTAACTTATGGAACTCCGTCCACAAGCCTTCATAGCTATGCGCTTGCTGCAGGTGTAGTTAACATAACCCCGTTAACGGATTTAATTATTGCCAACGCAAGTACACTTGATCCTTCTGCTTGGTTTGCCAGCAGCAATTGGGCATTGGCTCAAAATACTTTAGCGCAAGCAACAACCAACTTTAAAACATCACTCACGAACGCAGGCTATAGCATACCTCAAGGTACTTTCGATCCCTTTGCCGTTACGTTTGCCATTGGGGATATCTGGGATCAACTCCTTGATCAGCTTCAAGCGGCTATAGCAGCATCCTCATCACTTAACACTTATGCTGATTTAATCGCGTTGGTCAAAGATGGCAACGTGAATGCATTACCCCCAAAACCCACCAGCACTGGTGGTAGTGGAACAGGCAATGCAGCGAGCTGTTTCAATGCAGCCTTTGGAACCCAAGGTACTAAAACCGTTACAACATACAAAACAACCGATGGCGAAACCAGCGCTGTTATAAACTTTACTTCCACAGTAGAAGTAAAAGGCAACGCTACGTTTAACGGTAAAACGGCTATCGAATCAATCAGCCAAACAGACGTAACGGGCGCGGCACCATCGAGTTCCAGTACGAAGAGCTACTACAAAGTTGATGCTTCAGCTAAACGTACTACTTACTACGGAACCATCCTAACTGTCGCTACTCCTGTAGCCGTAACTACAACCGTTAAATCGCTTCCCGAACGTATTGAACGTTATGACTTGGCGGCAAACGAAAGCTATTCGCAGACCTATTCTCTTGAAAGCAGTTCAGTGGTAATGGGCTTCCCAATCACGTCAACGACAGAGTTTATCTCTAAGACAACTTTTAAAGGGATTGAAACTGTAACTGTACCTGCAGGAACATTTGAAGCATGTCGCATGGAGTCAACTGATAGCACTACAACCTTGGGCACCAGTGTGACCAGTACATCAACCAATTGGATTTCCACCAACCAAGGAATGTTACTGCGCACAGAAGCAAGTGGTGACATAACCGAGTTGGTGAGCGGTACAATAAACGGAGTAGCCATTAAATAAATTGCTGTTAGAATAATAGCGACCCGCGGGTCGCTATTATTACAGGGCACAATTTATGATCCAATTTCGAATTATTTTTTGCATCGTTATTATTTTCACTCTTGGCTGTACCCATCAAAAAAACGCTCCTAGTACACCCGCAGAACAACCCAACTCAACCACTACAATTATCCAATGCCCAGAAAAACGCTTACTTATGTGTACGCGTGAATACCGACCTGTCTGCGCAACACGTGACACTGGCGTTCGCTGCGTAACTACGCCCTGCCCGTCAAGCGAAGAAAAAACCTATGGCAATGCATGTACTGCTTGTGCTGATGAAAAGGTTTTCGGCTACCGTCTCAATGCCTGCCTAGAAGAACCCACCAATAAATAGCGAGTGACTTATGTGGATTCAAAAAGAAATTCGTCTATCACCTAAAGCTCGGGGCTTTCATTTGGTGACTAATGAAGTATTGAATCAATTACCGGAAATTAAAAATATTCAGATAGGCTTGCTGAATGTTTTTATTAAACACACATCAGCATCAGCATCATTAACAATTAATGAAAATGCTGACCCCACCGTGCGACAAGATTTTGAAAGTTATTTTAATCGCGTCGTACCTGAGGATGAGCCCTACTATAAGCATTTGGATGAAGGCAGCGATGACTTACCTGCACATTTAAAGGCAAGTATTCTTGGTTGCAGTTTAAATATTCCCATTTCGGCGGGGAAATTAAATATGGGGATCTGGCAAGGAATTTATTTGTGCGAGCATCGCAATCATGGTGGTAGCCGCGCACTGGTGATCACCTTACAAGGCGAATAAGTTTGATCCACCCAACGATTATAAAAATTTAATTTCGTTTGGATGAAGTGGAGCGAGGTTTTTTACCAAACTTCCTCCCTAGTCGCGCAGGGCTCATTTAATATCAGGGTTCATAACACTTCTCCATATTTTAGTGGGGAAAAGTGTCAATATTATCTAGAACGCGTCAAGACAACTAAAAAGCCGACTTGCGTCGGCTTTTTAGTATTTACAGTGAAAATTTAAAAAATGAGGAGAATTACAACGTAGGTATTTTTACATGTTCAAACAGCTCATCCAATTCCGCTCTGGAATGGCGATTGAAGGCTTCATTGACGATATCTTTGGTGAGATGGGGAGCAAACTTTTCAATAAAGTCGTACATGAACCCACGTAAGAAAGTACCACGGCGGAAGCCAATCTTAGTCACACTGGCTTCAAACAGATGGCTAGCATCCAGCGATACCAAATCGGTATCCACCGCTGGGTCATAAGCCATTTGCGCGATGATCCCGATACCTAAACCTAGGCGAACATAGGTTTTGATAACGTCAGCATCGGCGGCAGTAAACACCACACGCGGAGCCAAACCGCGGTTGATAAAGGCTTCGTCCAACTTGGAGCGGCCAGTAAAACCAAAGACGTAAGTCACAATGGGATACTTGGCGACATCTTCTAAGGTCAAGTGAGAAACTTGTGCTAAAGGATGGTTTTTAGGCACAACGATACAGCGGTTCCAGCGATAGCAAGGCATCATGACTAAATCGCTGAACAACTCCATCGCTTCGGTAGCAATGGCAAAATCTACAGTACCGTCGGCCGCCATTTCGGAGATTTGCATAGGCGTACCTTGATGCATATGCAAAGCGACTTCTGGATACTGCTTAATAAACTGACCAATCACGGGCGGCAATGCGTAACGCGCTTGGGTATGAGTTGTTGCTATTGTGAGGGTGCCTTTGCGCTCATTGCTAAACTCTTGGGCAACCTGTTTGATACTTTCCACTTTGCGCAGGATTTCTCCCGCCTTCTTTAGAATAGCTTCACCTGCGGGGGTAATGCGGGTTAAATGTTTGCCACTGCGCGAAAAAATCTCCACGCCTAACTCGTCTTCTAACAAACGAATTTGCTTACTAATACCAGGTTGTGAGGTATATAGGCTCTGCGCAGTCGCCGACACATTTAGGTCGTGGTGGGCAACTTCCCAGATGTAACGCAATTGTTGTAACTTCATAAGCCCTCCAAATGGCTCATTGAACTGGAGGATTTTCGTTAATCACAGGGATGCAATTAACAGTTATAAAAACACTTCAGCTTTATGCTTTTCAAGAATAGACAGCTAATTCAACAAATTCCAATTTATTTGTATATATCCCAAAAAGCGGGTTTCTTACAACTTTAGACCATATCTAGGATTTTTATAGTTTTTAGATGGATTTTTTTATTCTGATTTATCAGAACGCTCTAAGACTTGATTCGCGATGCCGTGGGGAACATGTCCAGTCGCTACATGCTCGCTCGCAGAATCGCAATGGACGCGCTGATCATCAAAAAATACGTCTGCTCCATAGGCCTTTAGAAAGGTTCCTTTAGATAAACCACCCAAGAACAACGATTCGTCGATCCGAATATTCCAAGCGCGTAAAGTGCGAATCACCCGCTCATGAGCAGGTGCGGAGCGTGCGGTCACCAGAGCTGTTCTAATCGGGCAATCGTGCTCACCAAACTCATGCTGCAAACCGTGCAATGCCGACAAAAACTCTTTAAATGGCCCACCAGATAAAGGTTCTTTAGCAGAGGCTTTTTCACTTTCGGTAAATGCGCTTAAACCTTCTAATTTATAGACTCGCTCGGCTTCATCCGAAAATAAAACGGCATCGCCATCGAAAGCAAAGCGAATTTGATCTTCATTATCCGTTTTACTTTTTGAAGCAAGTAAAGTAGCAGCTGCAATACCGTGATCAAGCGCGTGCTTAACATCTTCGGCATTAGTAGAAAGAAAGAGATGGCAACCAAAAGCCGTGGCATAACCGTAGGGCGAAGTACCACTACAAAAAGCGGCGCGGGTGATATTTAAACCGTAATGCTCAATTGAATTGAAAACCCGCAAACCCGTATCTGCGCTGTTGCGCGACAGTAAAATCACTTCAACACGCGGTTCACCGCCTAAACGCTTATTGAGATGAAGGAGCTTTTGCACCATGGGAAAGGCATCGCCAGGCTGCAAAATTTCGTCTTCATGATCAATTTGATAGCGTGCATAGGCATCCAAGCCTTCATTCTCAAAAATGGTATGACTTTCATCCAAATCAAAAAGCGCACGTGACGAAATCGCGATAACAAGCTTGGTTCCAAAACCACTAGGCATAAATCAATCCCATATAAATGTAATGAATAGCCTTAAGCTAACACCAAAAGTGATATGAAAGGAATAAATTCAAACAAGAAAATATACACAGGGGACTTGCGATTTTCATAAACAAAAAACCCCGCCCTGTTTTTAATTTCAGGGCGGGGTTTCAGGTCGTATCGGACTAATCTGATACGTTATATGGTGCACTCAGGAGGATTCGAACCTCCGACCGCTCGGTTCGTAGCCGAGTACTCTATCCAGCTGAGCTATGAGTGCGTTGTTGAGGCGCGCATTCTATTGGCCTGGCACTACCTCGTCAAGCACTAATTTAGATTTTTCAAAAAAATATTCTAAAATAATACCTTTAAAATCAATGAAATACAGAAATTAATCAATCTGAATACTTTACAGCCTAATTCAGATAAAAACACACGCTTAAAATAAAATCATGGGGAAAGAGGCCAAGTTTTCGAATTCTAGCAGCACCCAATAAAGTCTATTATATCAATATAAACAATCACTTATAAAAAATAGCGAATTCGCCGAGGTCTGGCAATTTCCAGCAAAACCCGGCATATTTTTGGGGCGTAGAAAGATGGGGGAACTTTTTAAGGGTGAGGATGGCTTCCGGTTTGCACAAATTAACAGCGCTAGCAGTGCAAAGGGTCAAAGGTGATACTTTGCCTACTGAAACTCATTGGCTATTAATGCGACGAATTGAGCCATAGTTACCGGTTTTACCAAATGATAATTGAAACCTGCTGCACGAGACAATTGCATATCTTTTTCCTGTCCCCAGCCGGTGACTGCGACAAGAACTGTTTTTTCCATTTCAGGTATCTTCCTTAAATTTTTTGCTGCCTCATAACCACTCATTCCGGGCATCCCGATATCTAAAAAAGCAATGTTCGGTAAGAACTCTCGTACCAGTTTTAATGCTTCAAATCCATCGTGAACGACTCGAACACTATATCCTGCCGACTCCAGTAAAGCACCCATACTCGTCGCATAATCAATATTGTCATCCACAAGCATAATTCGCACATTTGTATCGGGAACCTTAAATTCAGGCTTTGTTTCTGCAAATTGTTTTGTACCTGGCGTTATAGTTAACCTGACTGTGAAAGTACTACCCTTCCCTACACCCTCGCTAATAGCATCAAGCTGGTAACCATGGAGTTCGGTTAAATGTTTTGCTAGGGCCAAACCAACGCCCAAGCCCGCATGTGTACGCTCAAGCGACTGATCAACCTGCGTAAACATATTAAAAATATTTTTTAACATGTCAGCCGCGATTCCTATGCCGTTATCACTAATGCTCATTACGACGAAGTTGTCTTCCAATCTAGCTTGCACATTAATGTGACCGCCACTATCAGTGTACTTCGCAGCATTATTTAGAATATTTGAAAAAACCTGTGCTAGACGAAGAGGATCTGCATGGATAAAAACAGGCTCTTCAGGCAAGTCAACACTCAGTATGTGGCCGCAAGAATCAATTAGCGGAGCACTGGAGTCAATCGCGTCACGAATGACTGACTGTAAATCAATGTGTGTTTTAGCAATTGTCAGCTTGCCAGTGTTTATTCGCGATACATCAAGCAAATCATTAACTAATCGCACCATTTGCTGTAATTGACGATCCATCACAGATTGTGCATTTTCCGCTAAATCCGGCCTATTTTTTACCAATCGTAAAATTTCCAAACTATTGCTAAGTGAGGCTAAGGGATTACGCAGCTCGTGTGCGAGAGTTGCGAGAAACTCATCCTTACGCACGTCAGCAAATCGTAATGCTGCTTCTGCGGTGATCCGTTCAGCCATTTCGCGAGCCAACGACTCGTTTGACTTTTCCAAGGCTCCGGTTCGATGTTCTACTTCAGTTAGCATTTCATTGAAAGCATCAGCAAGTACGCCAATTTCATCTTCCGTATATTTTTTCGCTCTCAATGAGAAATCACGTGATTGCATTACTTCAAGTGCAACGCTGGTCATATCAAAAATAGGTTTTGTGACGGCTCGGCGGAGCCATACCGCAACAAGCAATGCTAAACCTAGACATGCACACATTACACAAGCAAGTATGATGGTGTAACTGATGAATCGCTCATGCGAGTCATAGTTAGCGTAAATATAAATAATACCCAAGATTTCGTTGTTTTTTACAATAGGTTTCCAAGCATAAATTTGGTTTCCCTCAATACGATAGCCATCTATTTTTTTAAAAATATCAGGCCATATTTTTCCTTGCTCGATAGGGACAACTTCGTACCGAGCGAATTGCTTTCCATTCGGAGTAAGAATAACTGCGCGCAAAATTGATGGTCGTGTTCGTAAAACTGCCAGATTTTCTGTTGCAGAGATCATGTCATTAAATTCAATAGCGGGAACACTAACTTCAGCAATAATATTGGCTTGGGTGGTTAAATCTTTGATAGCTTCATTGCGATAGGTACGGAGGTCATAGATCAACACGGTTCCAACGCAGGCAAACAAAGCAACAAAGGTTGTTGCCATAATGACTACCATGAGCTTATTCGAAATGGAGCTATTTAATGGGGGAATCATTTATCTAGCCCCTACTTTACTGAGACGGCAATGGCGAGCAATCTGGAGCTAAGTGAAACTCCGTAATCCTGCGCATTAGTCAAGGAAACATCAAAACCGATTCGCTTATCAACCATGCGTAAATTAATCGTACTCCCCTTTGCCAACTCTTTTTCGTTCTCGGTAACAATCAGAAACGAATTTTTTTTAGCAAGCGCACACAACTTAGGAAGTAAAGGCTCCATGCTATGTGATACAAAAACAAGGTGAGCATCGCCGATCTGATCAACAGCATTTGCAGAATAAATCTCAATTGAACGACCATTAATCAAACGCTGCGAAACAATTTCTCGCAATTCATCTGTGATTTCGTCTGAACCCATTACCCAGATGCGGTAAGGTGAATTTAAGTCTTTGAAACGGTTGCTAGGCCACGTGCTATAACCTAAAAATTTATACACCATGGCAGCTTTTACTTGGTAATCGAATGACGGCTCTTGAGCGTTTGCCATTGAATGTCCAATGCTGACAAAGGTGCACGCAAACAAACTCAGCCAGATCGCTCCCTCTCTAACAAACGGCCACAGCTGACAGATAGTCAGTAGCAATGATTTCGTGTTGGAAATTCGCAAGCGTTACAAGCCCCAAACGAGTTTTACAAAAACGGTACGTTCAAATTCGCTGCGACCAGGTGCCGCACCAAACTCAGCATGACGACTATCCAACAAATTTTGACCCACTAAAGACAGGTCAAGTTTTGGTGTTATAGCCCAAGCAATTTGCACATCTAATGCCGTATATGAAGGAAGCTCGAAGCCTTTTACCTCGGCAACATGCCGAAGCGTAGAGTTCAACTCAACGCGCTCGGAAATGTAATTGTTAGAGCGTACCATCCATGAATATTCAGGATCGCCATTTGCGAGCCCAGTAGCATTGGACAAATCGAGGCTTCCTGACTTTAGTGCAACATTTACTTTCTGAACAGCAAGCCCTCCATGTAAGCGCCAATTAACGAATGGTTGCCAGCTTCCCCAAACCTCCATTCCATAGGTTTCAGCTTCCGCCATATTTTTAAAAACGAGCCCTGGAGCCGGTGCATTTAATTCAAGAGTACGCAATTTGTCATACTCACTATAAAACGTGGTTATAGACCAAGACACTCGTTTAACCGGCTGACTGCGATACCCCATTTCAAATACGTTAGCAATTTCTGAAACAAAGTCAGGCCCCCCGCCTATCGCATATTGAGGAACTCCGTTAACTATTGGTGGATTTGTTGGCGCATACAAATCCTGATCAATTCGCGACGGGGAGCGTACGGCACGGGAAAGACTTGCCCATACTAACTTCGTTGAATCTGGCTCCCAGCCGAGCTTCACACTCGGCATGGATTCCAATCCAGTATAAGGGTTATGCTCCCATTTGCTTCCCAGCGTGAGTTTTACATTACTCTTTAAGGAAATTTCATCTTGAACAAAGATATTTTTCCAAGATCGATTTACATCTGCTGGTAGAAAAGCGAAGTTTTGGTCATTGTCGATTCGATCAGTGATATATCTGTAACCAGCCCCCCAAACCAAGTTGTGGCGATTACCAAAAGCTATTTCATGCTGAAACTCCACATCCCATGTATTCATATTTTGCGCAAACGCATTAGGTTGATCACGCTGAGTGTGATCAACATAGGCCTGTGCAGATAATTTTGAATTAGTTAATTCCCAGCCGCCCCGAACAAGAACATTCGCGCCGGAGATTTCGATATCTTTAGTACCTGTTTGGTGTAACCGACCTGAGTAGGCATCGCCCTGAAGTGTGAGTCCATCGTTCACCTTACCCCAGTCCATACGGAAGCCTGCCTGAGTTCGATTAAAGCCCGTATTTGTCGAACTCCCATCCTCAACCTCCGTATCCTCATGGTGCGCACGTTTCACATATACTCGATAATGGCCACCGCTATCGCCACTCAAACTCCCGCCATAGCGCACAGTCGCATATTGCTCGTTAGAACTTGCGCCAAGGGATACCAATTCACCCTGAGTGTTTGCGGAGGATCTGCTTACAATATTCACTACACCATTCACCGCGTTGGCACCCCACATTGTGCCGCCTGCCCCACTCACAACTTCGATGCGCTCCAGATCTTCCAAGACAACATCTTGCGCATCCCAATAAACGCCAGAAAAAAGTGGCGAATAAACCGTACGGCCATCAATCAACACCAACAATTTATTTTCAAATGGATTATTGAAACCGCGCGCAGTAATCGCATAATTTCGTGCATCTACTCGTGCAACCTGAAGATTTGGAGCCAAACGTAAAGCTTCAGAAAGCGATGCTGAACCCGTGTTGCGAATATCGTCGTTGGTAATGACAAATACTGATGCACTTGCCTCTGAAACAGGCTTGGCAGATTTTGAAACTGAAATGACAGGTAGAGATGAAAGCTCTTCCAATGAAAGGTCAGCTAAACCGCCATACCTCACAGATTCAGCGCTCGCATTGAGAGGAATCAAAACAGCTAAGCCATAAAAATATTTTGACCAAAAAAAAGCTTTACCATTTGATAGATCATCCTTAACAGATGACTTTTTCACGCGAGAAGTATTTATGAGCTGTTCCATGGAATTTTCCATGCTCCATATTTTCCGATAAAGACCGGATTAATCTTATGATATTGGGGAAGTGAGCAAGATTCGAGATTTTGAGTGACAAACTTTACAGCTACTGTTCGCTAACAGACAGAAGAAAAATAATTGCCATTTTAAATGTGTGAGTTGGGAGTGAATCAATAACGTACCTGTATAGGCGCTACCCAAGGTACCTTTAACCTTATGCGCCAATGGGTGCTCTATCCATTCCGCTGGGATATTTAATACTTCATAAAAAATAGTGCGCGCCAAGCCCTAAAACCGTGAGCGGTCGTATCGTCAGCCGCAGCGCAACCCAATACCCCCAGAAGTACCTCCAAATACTATCGGATCGGGGAAGCACATAATCGGACTTATTGAACAGAGTACAAACAAAAAACCCCGCAATTACGCGGGGTTTAGGGTCATATCGGACTGATTCGATATGGAATATGGCGGTGAGAGAGGGAGTCGAACCCTCGATACCTTGCGATATACACACTTTCCAGGCGTGCTCCTTCGGCCACTCGGACACCTCACCAATACTGCATAACAATCTTTTTAAGTGACCTTATGCAAGGGCGCGAAATGTACACAAGCAGCTGCCAAAAGGCAATATTATTTGGCAGGCCAGGCACTAAAAATACTCATTACATCAACTTGCGGTGGCTCCGGAATATCTAAGGCCGGAGTTCCCACATAAATAAAGCCAATAATTTCTTCTGATTCCACCAACCCCAAAGACTGAGCAACATACTTGTCATAGGCTAGATCCCCAGTTCGCCACACCGCCCCATAATTAAGCGCAAAGAGTGCATTCAATAGGTTTTGTGTCGCCGCTCCACAAGCAATTATTTGCTCCACCTTCGGCACTTTAGATTGCTCCTGACATTTGGCTATAGCAACAATAATCATGGGGGCTCTAAATGGCATGTTTTTCGTTTTTTCGAGCACGGAGGGAGATAAGTGGGGATTTGACTTAGCCAAAGCTGCAAGAAAAATACTGCTTAATGCTTCTAACCCTTGGGCTTCGATAACAAGAAATCGCCAAGGCTGCAATTTGCCATGATCCGGTGCTCTAGCTGCAGCCTTGAAAGCCTCTAGTAATTCCGCTTGATTAGGGGTAGGTTCGATCAACTTAGTAATAGATACTCTTTTTTGTAGGATCGATAAAGCTTCTTGACTCACAACTCGCATATGTTACCTCTGGATTTTATAACCGCTAAATTCGTATATCATCGAAGTCTGTACCATAATAGAAAAGACGCCAAAGTAAGCGCCTTCAAACAGTAAATAACCAAATAATGAGCCAACCAATGCAGGTACCTAACGCCATTATCTTTGTTGCGGCGGAAATTATCATAGTACTGCTTATTTGTACTGTGATTTTTTTTGTGCACTCTCGCAAATTAAAATCTTTGGTTCGTCGCCAGCAAGAAAAATTATTAGCCTTATTAGAATCGCAATCTAAGCCTATTGAAGCCGCTCAACCTAGCCCCCCTGCAGCTACCCGAAACTATAAGAGTTACTTAAATGATGAGTTGGACGTAACCGCATCACAGTTTGCAGTTTATTCACCTGACCAAAATATAGCCTTAGAACTGCCCAAAGATAGCCCTCTACTGCAACGTATTCTTGCATTACGCTATGCATTTTTACGTGCTGAAGAGCTAGGAACAACAGAAAATAGAGGCAGCACTGAATATTGGAATATTTTTCAACAAACACTAGAACCCTTGCTCTCACCACAAAGGGAATCTAACATTGAACTAGAGTCAGAGTTGGAAACCGCGAAAAAACGCATTGATAATCTAGAAAAATTTAAACGCTTATTTTTTGACATGGAGAAACAATGGGCGGGAGCACAAGCTAATGCCCAAGATTATTATGCACAATTATTAGCCTTATCCGAAGGTGTAAAAGATCAAGCTGCATTTAATAACGTGCTTGAAAACTATCACGGAGTATACGATAGCATTCAACAAAATATTACCCAAGTCACTCAAAACCCTGATTCATTTAACCAACATAAAATCATTAATATAACACGTCAAGACCCACGGGCCGCCGACGAAATTGTGAAGCTACGTAATGTTGCAGCAGATCAACATCGTATTATTAATGACTTGCAAAAAAAACTAATAAGTGCCGTTTCGGCTGAAGAAAAAGAACTTGTTATTCACGAGCTGCAGCAACAATTGCAGCGTCAAATTCGTTTTGTGAATGAATCTGAAACTTGCATCCAACTTCTTGAAGATGAGCTCGCAAAGGCGCATGAAGAGATCTTTATGCAAGAAAGATCATTAAATGAAACCAGTGCATTGAGCGAAGAAAATCAACAAATTAAAAATGCGCTGCACAGCTTTACACTAGAGAGCAAAGAGCTCATTAGCAGCATCAATAAGCTCGAAGACGAAAACAACTCCCTAAAACAAAATATGCACCAAACCCCTGCTAGCATAAATTCACAATCAAGGATAAGTGAATCGGCGCCTGAGGTGAAAAAAATCCAATCCGAGTTAAACGATTTAAAAAAACAGTATGCGGAACTTGAAGAAAGGTATCTGGATTTGAAGCTTGGCTAAATGCGTTAAGCTCTTGATGTTTTTAATAACTCCAACGTTAACGATTTATTTTAAGCAACATTTTTTAGATTTTGTAGAGCATAGACATTTTACTCAAAAAAACGTTTAATATGTCACAAATAGCAGTAAATTTTTGAAAAATAACGACCTAAAATAACAGCACGTCTCAGTAGGCCTAATACATGACCAACACGCAAGAACCCTCTCAAATACAGGCTGAATCACCTCAACAGCAATATTATTTTCGCACGCTTATTTGCTTTGCTGCCGCAGGAACTCTTGCTTCCTATATATCATGGTCAAAAATCAGCCCACTTTATGCGGTTACTATCATTGGTCTCTTGGTTTACGCTTATGGGACATATCATTTCACCCATAAACAAGCAGCTGACACCTTAGCCAAAACCTCCCGCTGGCTATCCTATATAGATGCTGGCCTCATAGGTCTTGTGTTGAGCTTTACTAATTTTAGTGTGTTGCCCTGTGTATTGTTCCTCACCATGATTCAATTCAATGCATTAATCACCGGTGGCACAAGAAAACTAATGGAAGATAACTCAGCTTTTGCTATAGGTGTATTAGTCAGCTTTCTATTTCATGCACCCAACTTTGTTTTATCTACCAACATAGAGATAAGCCTTTCAAGCTTGATTGGTATAGCGACTTATTTTTTAGTCTATGCAGTTTACATGCACCAACGCTTTCACAAACTCTCTATCTCTCAGAAGCAATTAGAAAATGAACAGAAGTGGCATAAAATTCGTGCGTACAAACTCTCACGCTACCTTCCCCCTACCGTTTGGAAAGCTATCAATCAAGGTAAAGATGAAACACTACAGGCCGAGCGCAAGAAAATTAGTATCTTTTTTTCAGACATCAAAGACTTCAGTCAATTAGCCGAAGAAATTGAAGCGGAAGCGCTTAACGAGTTGCTTAACCATTATTTAACTGAGATGTCTAAAATTGTCACGCAACATGGCGGTACTATCGATAAATTTATGGGCGATGCAATTATGGTATTGTTTGGCGATAGCAATAGCCAAGGCGTAAAAGCAGATTGTATTCGTTGCGTGTCTATGGCTGTCGCTATGAAAAAGAAAATGCGCTCATTGCAACTAGAATGGTTTAACCAAGGAATTAAAAAGCCTTTACAGATTCGCATGGGTATTAACACGGGCTACTGCACTGTAGGCACCTTTGGTACATCAAGTCACCTTGACTATACCGTACTCGGCACTCAAGTGAATTTAGCCAGCCGGTTAGAATCGGCAGCAGAACCCGATGAAATATTAATTTCGCACGAAACATGGTCGCTTTGTAAAGACACTATCATGTGTCGGGACAAAGGTGAGATTCAAGTAAAAGGGTTTGCACTTCCCGTTAAAGTTTACCAAGTCGCAGACTTGCGCAAAGATCTTGGCAAAAATCAAAGTTATTTTGAAGATCGTGCGGAAGGATTTTCGATGTATTTAGATATAGAGAAAATCCGCAACTACGACAAAGAAAAAGTAATTGAATCGCTTGAAAAGGCCGCAGAAAGATTACGCGACAAAGTTATTGTATAAACCAAGCTTTATTGCCTTAACAAACGTCCTATTCCCGGCACTGCATTTGATTCTGTAGACCTAAAAGGATTTATATCCAAACCACCGCGCCGAGTGTAACGCGCATAAACCGATAATTTTTTAGGTTTGCAAGTCCGCAGTAAATCTACAAAAATTCGCTCAACGCAATGCTCATGAAAGTCTTGATGTTCGCGAAATGAAATCACATAACGCAGCAAGCCTTCATGGTTTATCTTAGTGCCAGAGTACGCCACAAACAGACTTGCCCAATCTGGCTGCCCCGTTACCGGGCAATTACTTTTGAGTAAATGACTGCACAAAACCTCTTCAGTTTCCTCTGATGCATTTGCCGTTAATAGTGAAGAGTCTGGATGATAGTTGTTAACATCGATGTCCAATTCATCAAGACATAAGGCACCGCAAGCAATATCAACCAATAAGGTTGATTCGCATAAACGCTGAAGATGAACTTCAACTGTAGCCCCTGCAACCACAGACAAATCCGTCCTCAAAATATTTTGTACATCCTCCAAACTAGCATAACGGGTTTGGTTAAATGAATTCAAATACAACTTAAAAGATTTAGATTCAATAATATGGGGGCTAGTGCAAGGTATTTTGAATTCTGCCACTGCGACTTCTGGCTTACCTTTGGGATTCAACCAAGATAATTCATATCCCGTCCAAATATCATAACCACAAAAAGGTAAGTCAACGGAAATACCCAAGGCTTTACGAGATTCATTTCTAGCTATAGGAAATAGCAAGCTTGCATCATAGCTAGAAATATAAGCCGTTTTTTGCCCTAGAGGGCTCGCATCAACAGAAGGTGTCATTTCACGTCTCACTAAGCGCGCAAACGCTTACCAGTTTTTAATAGGTGCAAACTAATTACAAACAATATGATAACACTCAATGTTAACCCCAAGATTGCATGAACAATATTGATGTCACTCACACCCAAGAGCCCGTAACGAAATGCATTGACTATGTGAAGTATGGGGTTTAATCGTGAAATATGTTGCCAAATTTCTGGCAACATAGTTATTGAATAAAACACCCCACCAAAATAAGTTAAGGGCGTAAGAATAAAAGTAGGCACTATAGATACATCATCAAAAGTGTTGGCATAAACCGCGTTAATAAAACCGGCCAACGAAAACAACATGGATGTTAGTAATACGATAATAAGCGTAATAAGCCAGCTATGAATATGTAAATCAGTAAATATGAGTGACATGATGGTCACCAATAGGCCAACACACAAACCTCTTGCAACCCCACCTATGGTATAGCCCAACAAAATTACATAATTAGGTGTTGGCGACACCAAAACCTCTTCGATACTGCGCTGAAATTTTGCACTAAAAAATGATGAAACCACATTAGCATAAGCATTGGTTAATACCGCCATCATAATCAAACCTGGCGCCACAAACTGGATATAAGTAAAACCACCCATATCACCAATTCGGCCACCAATTAGTTTGCCAAAAATAACAAAATATAAAGCCATAGTAATTACTGGGGGCAAAAGTGTCTGCACCCAAATACGCGTAAAACGTTTAATTTCTTTATGAAGTATGGTTAAAAATGCAATCCACTGCTCTTTAAATTTCATATTATATCCCCTCATTTTTATTAGCAGACTGGGCAATCATGGAGATAAACATCTCCTCCAAACGATTTGCTTTGTTTCGCATACTAATAATGGGAATTTTTTTTACATTCAAAATTGCAAACACACTGTTTAAGGTTTTGCCCTTTTCAATTTGGATCTCAAAGGAGTGTGTATCTATGATATTTATATCGAACCCTTCGATATAAAATTGTGGTGATAAATCTGTAGTCGTATCCAAAATAAACACTTCTTTATGTAACTCTTGCAACAAATTTTTCACGCTGGTATTTTTTACTAGCAGCCCTTTATCAATGATGGCCACATTGCGGCAGAGGCTCTCCGCCTCTTCCAAATAGTGCGTGGTTAAAATAATCGTTGTGCCAGCCTCATTAATCTCTCGCAGGAAATCCCACATAGAGCGGCGTAGTTCAATATCAACTCCTGCAGTCGGCTCATCCAAAATTAACAATTTTGGCTCATGCACCAGCGCACGCGCAATCATCAAGCGTCGCTTCATACCACCAGACAGCATGCGCGCAGGAGTATCACGTTTATCCCATAAATTGAGTTTTTTTAAATATTTTTCAGCTTGAGTTTTTGCATAATCGCGTGACAAACCGTAATAACCTGCTTGCTGTAAAACAATATCCTCTACTTTCTCAAACATACTAAAATTAAATTCTTGAGGAACAACACCTAAGAATTTTTTAGCTTGAGAAAAGTCAGTATCTATATTGACACCAAAAATTTCTACATCGCCTGCAGTTTTGCGTACCAACGAGCTGATAATACCAATTGTGGTAGACTTGCCAGCCCCGTTTGGCCCCAACACGGCAAAAAAATCGCCCGGCATTACATCCAGCGAAATGCCTTTTAAAGCTTCCAATTTATTATTGTAAACTTTGGTGAGGTTACGAATAGAAAGTGCTGCAGACATAGCGCCTCTTGCTCAAATATTAGGGAATGGATGACTCAGAACAGCAAATATTAATTTATACGCGAGATTTTAGAACTATGAAAATCAATGAGTTAGATAAAGCCTATTTTGAGTTTCACATGGGCTTATTAACAACATTAATAGAACAGATAAAAATACAACCACCTTTTTGCCTTGAGGATTCCAGCCAAGAAGATCAAGATTTTTTACTCGCACTAATTAGTTTGCCTAATACTGGGGGTAGCGATCTTTTAATTCAAGGGCAGCATTTACTTTGCAGAATTGTAGCAGGCTACCCGCACCTTATGCCGTTAGTGCCGAGAGATTTATTGTGGTTTTTTGGTGGAGATTGCCTGCACTATATGCCAGACGAAGAGATTCATATTTTTCAAGAACTCGATGAACAGCGCGAAACAGCCAAGCAAAACAATGCAGCCTTTTCGTATGAAAAAGCAAGATTACGCAGTATGGGATTGCACTGAAACAACAAAATCGTCAAGGAGGACGAATTCATTAGAAAGTGTTGAATATAAATAGGAGAAAAAAACTTGGAGCGGGGAACGAGACTCCGCATCGCAACCGCCACCTTGGCAAGGTCGTGCTCTACCAACTGAGCTATTCCCGCAAATGGCGTCCCCTAGGGGGTTCGAACCCCTGTTACCGCCGTGAAAGGGCAGTGTCCTAGGCCACTAGACGAAGGGGACAATCTACTTTTGCTTGGCAACAAAAGGATTTACAACACTTCAAACAACAAAAAACTTGGAGCGGGAAACGAGACTCGAACTCGCGACCCCGACCTTGGCAAGGTCGTGCTCTACCAACTGAGCTATTCCCGCAGTGGTATCCCCAAGGGGAGTCGAACCCCTGTTACCGCCGTGAAAG
>Ga0164241_10000160_pt1 | contig 159708 bp, 123 predicted proteins | sample OricomyardsoilBY_FD_108780 | JGI IMG/M metagenome (GOLD analysis project Ga0164241, IMG submission 108780) | Backyard soil microbial communities from Emeryville, California, USA - Original compost - Back yard soil (BY) | ecosystem: Environmental > Terrestrial > Soil > Unclassified | place... | reverse complement strand
TTAGAGCCAGAAGAAGAAGCTGAAATCCCACAAGTATGCTCATCTTTGGAAGAAGCTTTGGCTGCTTTGGAAGCTGACAACGAGTACTTGTTGAAAGGCGGCGTATTCTCTAAAGACTTCATTGATGCGTACATTTCATTGAAGAAAGAAGAAATCCAACGCGTTAACATGACTCCGCACCCAGTAGAATTCGAACTCTACTACAGCGTGTAAGAAGTCACTGGCAGCGGGGAAACCCACCGCCGAGTATGAAAAAGCCCGCATTGGTGACAATGCGGGCTTTTTCTTTTTAGTAATCGCGAGTAACCTCTTAGCAATACCCAAACAGGATTTGCCATAATGCCTCGCCACTCATTGATCGCCGCCAGCTTGATCCTTTGCTTTATATCCAGCAGCCTTAGTGCGGCGGAAATCTATAAAACGGTCGATAAAAATGGCCGCGTTACTTATACCGACGTACCGCCCGCCAACACTGAAGCCAAACCAGTAGAACTTAAAACACTTAACAGCCTTCCTACCCCTGCCGCTATACCCTATAACAATTACAACAATAACCAAGCAAATACCCAAGACTCGCTCGAATATCAGGTTCAAATAGTTGCACCAGAAAATGGCACAACACTGATGGCGGACGAGCGTTCCGTAACTGTTTCAGTAAACCTTAATCAAAACCTAAACGATGGCGATTTATTGGCCTATAAATTGGATGGCGCAACACTCGCAACCACTGCTGAAACGACCTACACCATTGTCGAACCCCCACGTGGCGAGCGCATTTTGACCGTAGATATCGTGACCCCCGAAGGCAAAAGCCTTGCTCAATCTAACGCCATTACACTGCTGGTGATGCGCCCACTCGTAAAGCAAAAAGTCGTTCCAGTGCCCAAGAAATAACGCGCCGCACCAAAATAAAGCATTTTTAATTTAGCCTAGCTAGAATAGCTCGCTCAAACGCCCCATTTTCAAGCCTTGCCGCAGTTGGTTTATTTTTTGCATTAATGCAACTGCACCTTCCCAAGGCATTTTGGAGTTCGAAGCGACTTGACTGAACGCGATATATATAAACCCCTGCTGGATAGCTTGAGCACGGCCATAGCTCTGGTGGATAACAACCTCTTGTTGATTCATATGAATCCAGCAGCCGAGGCGCTATTAGCCATGAGCTGCGAGACCAACAGAGGCGAACCCATCACCTACTTCTTCTTTGAAACAGAGGAAACCGAGAAGCAACTTAAACTTGCTGCCAGTAAAGCGAACCATTACACCAAGCGCCACGCCGAATGGCGTCTTCTCCACAATGGCCATATCACTGTGGATTACACGGTAACGCCCTTTGGCGAACAAGAAGGCCTGATTATTGAGGTGCAACCTATAGATCGCCTGCTGCGTATCAGCCGCGATGAAATGGTCACCTCATCCCATGAAACCACCCGCAACCTCATTCGCGGCATGGCACACGAAATTAAAAATCCTTTAGGGGGAATTCGCGGCGCAGCACAATTATTAGCACGCGAACTACCTCACTCAGGCCTTACTGAATACACCAATATCATCATTGATGAGGTTGATCGCCTGCGCAATTTGGTAGATCGCATGCTCGGCCCCAATCAATTGCCAAAATGGGCTGAACTCAATGTGCACGAAGCACTGGAGCGGGTTGCGACTATCATCAAAGCGGAAAGTAATGATGCACTCAAGCTAGTGCGCGATTATGACCCGAGCATCCCCAATATTTACGGCGATAAAGAATTACTGATTCAAGCCTGCCTCAATATTCTGCGCAACGCCATGCAAGCACTGCTGGAAGCGGGTATGACCAACGGCGTGATTCAATTGCGTACCCGCATTCAACGCCAATACACCATTGGCCGCAAACATCATCCCTTAGTGTGCCGTATCGATATTATCGACAACGGCCCCGGCATTCCCGCCGACATGATTGAAAACATTTTTTACCCCATGATTACCGGCCGCGCCGAAGGCACTGGGCTTGGGCTCACTATTTCGCAACACCTGATCCACCAACACAACGGCCTCATCGAGTGCCACAGTGAGCCGGGCAAAACCCGTTTCTCGCTCTACTTACCAATGGAAGCGTAACATGCAGAAATCTAATAAGGTTTGGATCATCGATGATGATCGCTCAATTCGCTGGGTGCTGGAAAAGGCTCTGCAATCCGCCAACATAGAGACGCGAGTTTTTGACTCGGGAGATAGTGCTCTCGGTCAACTGAGTCGCGATACGCCCGATGCCATTATCAGCGATATTCGTATGCCCGGTACCGATGGTTTAGTGCTGCTCAGCAACCTGCATTTAACGCATCCGCATATCCCGATTATCATTATGACCGCGCATTCGGATCTGGATAGCGCCGTTGCAGCCTATCAAGGCGGTGCCTTTGAATACCTGCCCAAACCATTCGATGTGGATGATGCAGTCGCCGTTACTCAGCGCGCGCTCGCACACGCACAAGAACAAAAAAACGATGCACCAATAGCTGCCGAGATTGATGCCAATACCGAAATCATTGGTGAAGCACCGGCAATGCAAGAGGTGTTTCGCGCGATTGGTCGCCTATCGCAATCCAATATTACCGTACTTATTAATGGTCAATCCGGTACCGGTAAAGAGTTGGTCGCCCGTGCGCTGCATCGCCACAGCCCGCGTCGCAACGAACCCTTTATTGCATTGAATATGGCTGCGATTCCTAAAGACTTGATGGAATCTGAACTTTTCGGCCACGAAAAAGGTGCCTTTACGGGCGCAGCAGCGCAACGCCAAGGCCGCTTTGAGCAAGCGAATGGCGGTTCATTGTTCCTCGACGAAATTGGCGATATGCCCGCCGAAACACAAACCCGCTTGTTGCGTGTATTAGCCGATGGAGAGTTCTACCGTGTTGGCGGACATACGCCAGTGAAAGTGGATGTACGCATCATCGCCGCCACGCACCAAAATTTAGAAACCTTGGTAGCTGATAATCGCTTCCGCGAAGACTTGTTCCATCGTCTCAACGTTATCCGCATCCATATTCCCAAACTCGCCAATCGTCGCGAAGATATCCCGAAGTTAGCGCGCTTTTTCTTGCATAAGGCCGCAACTGAGCTGAATGTGGATACCAAAGTGTTGCTGCCTGAAACCGAGGATTACTTCTGCGGCTTACAATGGCCGGGTAACGTGCGGCAGCTAGAAAACACCTGCCGTTGGATTACCGTTATGGCCTCTGGCCGCGAAGTTCATGTTGAAGATTTGCCGCCGGAACTGCTGGAACACAAAGAAGGCAGCGCACCGGCAGACGATTGGGAGCGCGCGCTGCGCCACTGGGCTGACCAAGCTTTGGCCAAAGGCCAGCACCAATTACTCAGTGAAGCAGTACCTACCTTTGAACGCGCATTGATTGAAACTGCACTCAAATACACCGCAGGCAGAAAACGCGATGCAGCCAACTTGCTCGGCTGGGGTCGCAATACGCTCACCCGCAAACTCAAAGACTTAGGAATGGCTGGCGGTAACGACGACGATTAACCCGAGTCACCTCCAGCTATCGCCAGGCCCGCACCTTATTTCCACGTGCGGTTGCTTGGCACCCCCCTCAAGCCCCCGCAGATTCAATACGATTCTTTACGCGATTTGCCACACAATAAGAAATACGCATCTATACTCTGAAAACGCAACCTGGACGTGGCTCAGTATCGCGCAATAATTTAAAGCATAGGTAGCCGCTAAAGCTTGGATGACTCAAGCCGCTAACCTATGACACACTCGGAAAACGTTTAAAGCATGTCGGGGGACACGATGGTACAAAAATCCTTACTCAAAAAATTCATGGCAATACTTTTTATTGTTATGGTCGCTATTTCAGTAATCGTAGCGATAATAAATTACAACGTTACTGCACGAGGGCTGCAAGAAAACTTTGATGCGGATAAAGCGGCCATGATTGAGCTGACTAACTCGTCCATTAAAGAAGCGGTCTTTGCTTACGATTTCGATCAAGTTAAAGCCATTGCCAAGTCTTTAGTGAATACTGATCTGATTACCGCTGTAACTGTGGCGGATCATCGCAATCAAGAACTCGCCAACGAAAAAGAAAAAGATGTAAAAGATAAGGATCAAGTTATCGCCAAAGGTGTTGAGATCACCTACAACAACGCCAAAATTGGTACCTACGATATTACCTTTTCAAAACAAGCCATGCAGGAGACTCTGCGCACCCAATCGATTAACAATATTGTTGTGGTCATCTGTTTATTATTGGCCAGCCTTATTGCGGTTTATTTACTGATGCAAAAGCTTGTGTTGAATCCGGTTGCCGAAGTAACGCGCTCACTGGCAAGTATTGCTGACGGTGGTGGCGACCTCAGCAGAAGACTTTCTACCGACAGCCGCGATGAAGTAGCCGCACTGGCACATAACTTTAACCGCGTGCTTGAGCATATTTCTCACATTATTCGCAATGTTGTAAGCGTGAATGAAAAAGTTCGTCACAACGTTTCAACCATGTCGCACGCTACCGAAAGCACCGTTACCTCCACCTCACAACAATTGCGTGAAATTGAATTGGTCGCAACGGCGGTAGAAGAGTTGTCTGCATCAGCCAATGAAATTGCGCGTCACGCTGGCGATACCGCTGAGCGCACCAACGCCACCAGTATTTTGGCGGAACAAGGTAATGAAATTGTTAATACCTCACTCGAAAACGTGAATCGCCTAACAATTCAAATCGAATCCACCGCGCAAAAAATTCAAGTACTCAAAAACAATTCAGTCAATATCGGCTCGGTAATGGAAGTTATTCGCACCATTGCAGAACAAACCAACTTACTCGCTCTGAACGCCGCTATTGAAGCAGCACGTGCAGGCGAGCAAGGTCGCGGCTTTGCGGTAGTAGCTGATGAAGTTCGCTCACTGGCTCAAAAAACCCGCTCATCTACTGAAGAGATCGAATCGATTATTGTGCAATTACAACGCGCTGCCGATGAAGCGCATCAAGCGATGAACACCAGCACTGCCGCCGCACGCGATACTATTGATACCGCCTCTAAAGTCGGTGGTGCACTCGATAAGATTCGCTCGAACATTAGCGTCATTAATGACATGAACCACCAAATTGCTACCGCATCGCATCAACAAAGTTCAGTGGCAAATGAGGTGAGTAAAAACGTTACTGCAATCCATGCACTGTCTGAAAAAGTTTCTGCCAATGCACAAATTGTTAATACCAGCGGTAACCAACTCAGCCAAGAAAGTGCTGAACTGCAGAAAGAATTGAATAGTTTTAGATTGTAACTATCTTTAGATTTAAAAAGGCTCCGTCAACTTGTTTGACGGAGCCTTTTTTATAAGCACCGCATTTGCATTTAAACAGCGCTAAAAAATCAATCGAACCAATGTTCCCCCCTGTTCAGTTTGAGCCGCATAAACCGAACCGGCATGCGCTTGCATAATCTGCTTAACCAAAAACAAACCTACGCCAGTGCCCTCGCGTTTTGAAGTAAAAAATGGAACGAAAATTTGCTCTAACTTATCACTCGCTATACCGCAACCATTATCAATCACATCAATAAAAATATTGCCCCCACCACCTATATAAGCCTGCACCAGAACCTCACCGCCTTGAGCCAATTCTATTGCCTCTAAAGCGTTTTTAATTAGATTTATAAGCGTCTGCTCAAGCTGTATAGGGTCAGCATATAAGACTAGATTCTCGGGCGTCACCTGATAATCTAAGCGAATATTTTTCGCCGTTACCTGGTCATAAAACAACTGACAGATATCGGCCAACAAAGGCTGCACATCAAGCTTGGCGCATTGAATTTTGGGTGGGTTGGCAATGCGCCTGTAGGCCCGCACAAAGCTCATTAAATTATCTGCCCGACGCGCCACAATATTAATAGCCTGATGTGCATCAGCAATTATTTCCGCACACTCACGTTCTGATTTGATATCCACACCTGCCAATAAATCTGCCGCCGTTTTGCTCAAACTCGCCACAGGAGTCATAGAGTTCATAATTTCGTGAGTAAAGACTTGTACCAGATTTTGCCACGCAGTCATTTCCTGCTTATCCAACTCGCGTTGAATAGGGTTGAGGCTCACAATTTTTTTAATGCCATCCGACAACTGAATACTCGCTGCAGACAAACTCAACGCCGTCATCGTTTTATTTAACAAGAGCTGCGATGTGCGCTGCTCGCCGGGTAAAATTTGCTGCACATCTTGCGCTAGCTGAGCACCGAACTGATTGAGGTAATCGGTATATTCCAAATGATTTCGCTGAAACAATTTCTGCGCTGCAGAATTAGTCAGATTCAATTTTTTTCCATCCACAATGAGAATAGCAACAGGCACTTTTTCAAGCAGCAAGGTGTAATAGCGCACTAACTCTTCATGCTTATGGCGCAACTGCTGAAAACGCTCCTGAATCAGCTTAAACTTTTCGTGCAACTCTTGCCCAACCAAACTATTAGTTTTTTGCGAACTATGACGAGTAAAGTCATCCGTCAATACCGCTTCAAAAAACCCATTGAGCTCACGATGAGTCTTTTCAATGTACACAATAAGCCACCAAACCTGCACCACTAGCAATAGCAAAAGCCCAATACAACTTGCCCAAAACCCACCCTTTTGAATTAAAAAAATCAACAACGCCATGACCACCAAAATACCGCAAAGCCGTATCACGATATTTAAGCTGAAGGATTTATAGTTCATATTTTTCCATCCTTCTATATAACGCAGTGCGCGTTAAGCCCAAGTCTTTTGCGGCTTGAGAAATATTACCTTCGTGTTTTTTTAAGGCTTCCACCACCGCATTTTTTTCCAGCGTTTCTAAGTGCAAGGTATTCGGCACGACAGGCTCTTTGTTATTTACACTGTGCGGCAGCGAAAAATCTTCCTCGCACAGCTCATCACCGGAGCACAAGACCACCGCTCGCTCTAATGCATGACGCAAGGCTCGTACATTGCCGGGCCATGCATAAGCAATCAGTGCATTCATTGTTGCGCGCGATAGTGTGGGCTTTTTGCGCTGATATTTTTGCGCATAAACGCCCAAGTAATAATCCACCAACAGCGGAATATCATCGCGTCGCTCGCGCAAGGGCGGCAACGTCAGCTCAACTGTATTTAAGCGATACAATAAATCCTGACGAAATAAAGTGTCGGTATTTAAATCACTATAAGGCGCGTTAGTGGCGGCAATAATTCGTACATCCAAGGCAATAGGTTTTTCATCACCCACTGGCGTTACCTGACGCTGCTCTAACACACGCAATAATTTCACTTGCAAATGCATCGGCAGGTTTGCAATTTCATCGAGAAATAAAGTCCCTCCATTGGCGGCGACGAAGCGCCCCATACGTGCAGTTTGCGCGCCGGTAAATGCACCTTTTTTATGCCCGAATAATTCTGATTCAAACAAAGATTCAGAAATAGAGCCCATATCAATGGCCATAAATATTTTATCTGCACGGGCAGATTGCGAATGAATTTCACGCGCCAAGAGCTCTTTACCCGAACCGTTTTCGCCCAAAATTAATACATTGGCATCAGTAGGTGCGCAGCGCATCGCTTTTTGCATCAGCTCGCGCATAACAGATGATTCGCCAATAAAATAATCTTGCTTGATATTGATAGTTTCACGCAAAGCACAGTTTTCAGCACTGAGGCTAGAAAGCTTTTGACGCGATTGTGCCAATTCAAATGCCGCATTGAGAGTGGCAATTAATTTTTCATTGCTCCAAGGTTTAATCACAAAATCCGTAGCGCCTGCTTTGATACCTCGCACCGCCAATTCAACGCCCGCGTAGGCCGTCATTAATACAACAACCACTTGTGGAAATTGCTGCTGCAATTGCGCCAGCCAATAAAAGCCATCATCGCCGCTGTTATCGCCCAAGGTAAAATTCATATCCAATAAAACCACATCAACACTATTCGTTGATAAGAATGCAAACAGATCCTCTGGGTTCGACAAACGACTTACCAATTTAAATTGGCGCTTTAATAGCAGCTGCGCCGAAAGCAATATGTCTTGGTCGTCATCCACTACCAACAAGTGGCCGGCAATATTTGCCATAGCAAAATCCTTGAAAATATCGTTAAGAATAGGCGCAGTGTATTCCGTCCGATTACGCACAACAAGTGTACGAATTCGGGCAATCGGTTTTATGTGAAATCCAAATAAAAATCACAACTAGCTGATATTTATAGCTATTTTTCTATGGCATAGGCATTGCTCTATTACAGAAACAGCAGGAAGAAATTACTACAACATCAAGCGGCTATTTAGCAGATATGGATAAACCGATTATCAAAACCCGCTGGCAGCGGTTACAAAAACCTCTAGGTATTGCCTTAGGGGTTGGGCTGTTGATTGTGCTCTGGGCAATTGCTGCCCCCCAAAACGGTAAGTCGCTCAGCGTAAACGGCGAAAATATTCAACTCGCTAAAGTGACTCAGGGTGTATTTGAAGACTTCACCCCCTTGCGCGGCCAAGTCATGCCGTTGCGCACGGTGTATTTGGATGCGATTGAAGGCGGGCGGGTAGAGAAAATTCATTTAGAAGATGGTGCAGAAGTTACCGTTGGGCAACCGCTAGTGGATGTATCCAACGCTAGCCTAAAATTGGATGCAATTGGTCGCGAAGCCCAAGTGAGCGAGCAAATAAACAATATGCAAAATTTGGAGTTATCACTGGTACGTACAGAGCTGGAACACAAGCGTACACTCAACGAATTGAATTATCAAATCAAAACCAAAGAGCGCACCCACAACCTAAAACTTGCTCTGGGGAAGTCCGGTTATGTTAAAAAATCTGAACTGGATGATGAGCAAGACGAGCTGGATTTTCTGCGTAAAAAACAAATACTTGAATTAGAAAGCCGCAGCATTGATCAAGCACTACAAAAATCGCAAATGAAACAATTGGGCGACTCAGTGGCAAACTTAAAAAATAATTTGCAATTCACCCGCGAAAACTTAGACAGCCTCAATGTTAAAGCCCCCATTGGCGGCAGACTTACTGCGTTTAATCTAGAAATTGGGCAATCGCTAAAACCGGGTGAACGTTTTGGACAAATTGATGACCCCACCCACTTTAAATTAATGTCGCAGGTGGATGAATTTTATATGTCGCGGGTTTTTATCGGCCAAACCGCTGAAATGACCTTTGAAGAAAAAACCTATCTACTCGCCGTGAAAAAAATATATCCGCAAGTGAAAGACGGCCAGTTTCGCGTAGACTTTGTGTTTCGCAACAATCAGCCAGAGCACTTAAGCCGCGGGCAAACCATGCAAATGCGTTTGCAATTGGGTGAAAATGTACCCGCGCGCCTAATACCCAATGGCTCCTTTTATCAAGAAACAGGGGGCAACTGGATTTTCGTTTTAGCTAGCGATAAAAAAACCGCTGTGCGCCGCACGATAAAACTGGGGCGCCGCAATACCAACTTTATTGAAGTTTTAGATGGGCTGGACATTGGCGAACAGGTTATCACCAGCCCCTACACCAGCTATACCAATATAGATAGATTAAATGTTAGCAACTAACAACTTAATCGTACTTTAACAAAAAAGGAAAATAGAATGCTAAAACTTCACAACATCGAAAAAATATTCCGCACCGATGAAATTGAAACCATGGCCTTAAGCAAAGTCAGCTTTGATATTAAAGCCGGTGAATTTGTGGCCATTATGGGGCCATCGGGCTGCGGCAAATCAACACTCCTCAATATTTTGGGCATGCTAGATAGCCCAGACGCTGGCGATTATTTATTCAATGGCGAGAACATTGCTAAATATTCAGAAAGTAAACTCAGCCAAATTCGCAAACATAATATTGGCTTTATTTTTCAAAGCTTTAATCTTATTGATGAACTTAATGTATTTGAAAATATTGAGATTGCACTGCTCTATCACGATATCTCTGCCGCAGAACGCAAACAGCGTGTGCAAGCCGTTATCGAAAAAATGGAAATTCAACACCGTGCCAAACATATGCCCAGCCAGCTCTCTGGCGGCCAACAACAACGCGTTGCTGTAGCCCGCGCCCTAGTGGCAAACCCAAAATTGATTTTAGCGGATGAACCCACCGGCAACCTTGATTCCGCGCGAGGCCAAGAAGTAATGTTGCTGCTGAAAAAATTAAACCAAGAAGGTGCGACCATCATTATGGTGACCCACTCCGCCGAACATGCCGACTATGCCCAGCGCCGAATTAATTTGTTTGATGGAAAAGTCGTGGCGCAAAGCCAACTAGCGGTTGCATAAATAGCAAGCAAAGGGAAAAACCATGTTTAAAAATTATTTAATGACTACTCTGCGCCATCTTGTTAAACATAAGATGCATTCGGCACTGACTATTCTAGGGTTAGCCGTTGGCTTTGCGGCTAGCGCCATCATTATTATCATAAACTATACCGAGATGAATTATGATCGCCATTGGGCAGATTCAGACCGCATCTACCAATTAGAAGAGACCACAAATTTCAACAATGAGAATCGTAAAGAGCCCTTTGCAGCTTCTGAGATTTATGAAATCGTAAAGAATCATATTCCTGAGGTTGAGCATATCTCTCGCCAAAATCAGACAGAAACAAAAGTAAAACCCACATCAACTGCCGCTAAAAATAACGAAGAATATCAAGAATACGTGTCCGCTATAGATAACTCTTTTTTTGAAATATTTAATTACCAAATCGCTAAAGGAAACCTAAAAGATTTTTATGTGGATGAATCATCTGCGATTATCACAGAAGAATTAGCAAAAAAACTGTTCGGAAATGAAAACCCTATTGAAAAAGTAATTAATATCGAGACAACCAATTTACAGCTTTCGGAAATGCACCCCGGTGAAGGCAGCAGTCGGCCCGCGACCTTTAAAGATTATAAAGTTGTTGCTGTCATAGCCAATAACCCACATAAAACCAGCATTTCCCGCCAAAGTATATTTATCCACCTACAAATAAATAAAATCGCACAATTCGAAGAGGGTAGCAAGAGGACCTTTAGCCATGCCTTGGTCATGTATTTAAAAGTAAAACCCAATGCAGATATATTAAAAATACAAAATGCATTACCTAAGCTGCAAGATGAGTTCACATCATCAGCCCTGGTGAATGGTAAGAAATCCAGTGAAATACATTCTGTCAGCTTCTTAAACATTAAAAATGCTCACCTTAAAGGTGCGCAAGTTACAGGGCAAATTGAAAAAATATGGATGCTCTTCGGCCTAGCAGCCATTATTCTGTTAATGGCATGCATAAATTACATTAACCTTGCATTAGCAGCCTATTCGCGCAGGCAAAAAGAAATTGCCTTACGCAAAACCCTTGGTGCGTCTAAGAATAATATTATTCAGCAGTTTTTAAGTGAATCTTTGTTAATCGCGAGCTTCGCATTGTTAACTTCTTTCATTCTTATCGAACTCTGCATGCCATGGCTAAAATCTGCAGTTAATCTCGATATAGAAAGAAGCTATATTTATGCGCCGCAGATTCTTGGCTATTTACTGATAATGGCACTGATAGTCGGTTTTATTTCTGGAGCCTACCCTAGTTTTTATCTATCGCAATTTAATCCCGCTGCCACACTAAAATCCAACAAATCTATGGAGTCATCAACCAGTATTAGATTTAGGAAAATATTAGTCATTAGCCAATTTGTTATTTCTGGCGTGATGCTCACTAGTGTTTCAATCATAGCGGCGCAGATGCATAAAGTTCAGACACTTGACCCCGGCTATCAAACCAAAAACATTATTTTCGCCACTCACCCAGCACTACACACTGCCAACCGAGGCAGCATTCAAAATGTAAAATATCAAATCTCCAAAATAACCGGCGTGCAAATGGTCGCACTGGCCATGCCTACTATTCCAGGAAAATTCAGCCAAAAAATGCTTGTTTCAAGACAGGGAGACGCAGCCAGCAACGTGATTGAACTTCAGCAAGCCCAGCTAGCTGGGCCAGATGACTTAAAAGTCTTTAATATCAAACTCCTCGCAGGTCAGTATTTTTCTGCCCCAGTTAATGCCGATGAAATCACAACTGGAATGCAGGACAAAATTTATATTAACCAGCAAGCGCTAGCACCATTGGGCTTCAAAACAGCCGACGAAGCCATTAACCAAAAGATCCATGTTGTGTATAGCCCTACGTTCAAAATGCCCATGACTATAATGGGCGTAACCCCTGCGGTTCACATTGGCTCATTCAACGCACCTGACCTCCCTGCTTTTTTTTGGCCAATAAGTAGTATAGGTACGCCAATAGGATTTGCTATTCGCTATGAAGGTGGCGACAGAAATGCTATCCAGGAAAAAATTAAAACAATTTGGAAAGAATCTTTAGACTATATGCCACACACGTGGTTTATTGAAGGTGCCATTGCAGACGAATACAAAAATGAAAACCTTATTGCCCGCTTCGTTTATATATTTACCGGCATTGCGATTTTTATCAGTTGTCTTGGCCTCTATGGATTAGCAACTCACGCAGCTGGAAAACGTAAAAAAGAAATTAGTTTACGGAAAGTTAACGGTGCATCTGTTTTTAACATAGTCACGTTACTGCTATGGCAATTCAGCAAACCAGTTCTATTTGCCAATATTATTATTTGGCCTATTGCGCTCTATGCATCATCACGCTGGCTAGAACAGTTTGTTAACCGCATAGATATTTGGCAATGGGGGCCCGTATTTTGTGTAGCCTCGGGCTTGGTCGCGCTGCTAATTGCTTGGCTAACCGTCGGTGTGCAAGCCTACCTGGTTGCTCGCGCAAAACCAGTATCTGCTTTAAGAGAAGAATAATTAGCACCTCAAGATACATATCGTTAAAGACTTACTAATCACCCATTGCCTTTCAGCTTTAAAGGCTTTTCTGCTGAGAATACATATGTAATCGATTACTTAATTTAACACGAAATATTCATACCGTTTTCATGATTAATTTTGCAAAATTTACCTAATAAAACCGTTATTTTTAGAAAATATTTATTTTTTGTTCTTGCTAGGCTGCGGGCTTGTGTGTACTATTTTTAAAAAGCAAAAAAACATCGGCAATAAACTCAATTGGGCTTTTGTAGCGACTATTCTTCAAAGGCTATGGCAAAGATCATTGCAAAATGGCCATTGAGAGATTATTGAGAAACTCCTCGCCTCCGCAAAGTGCAATTACATCCACACTTGCGGCAAGCTTGTATCGGTCCACATAACTTTAATGCGCATTGAGTTATTTAAATTGCCTAATGTGCAATGGATTGGATTTCTTTGTCTAAAATTTAATGAGAGCACTCACCGTGAACTGAGGCTCACGGATTATGCCCGCTGCGCTATGCAGCATATGAAGATGATTGAGGCTTGACGATGAAAGTGCGTAAACCGATTGTGATAGCAAACTGGAAACTGAATGGTGGGCTGGATTTAATTTGTACGTCAGTGGCTTCATTTATTGGCAAACATTTTCCCATCGATATAGTACTGTGCCCACCATACATTTATATGCGCGACATGCTGACGTTTTTGCAGTATTCCGAATTAAAAATTGGCAGTCAAAATGTGAGTCGCTATGAATCTGGAGCTTACACCGGCGAGACATCCGCACAAATGCTGAAAGAAGCTGGTGTTGAACTATGCATTATTGGCCATTCAGAAAGACGTGCGATGTTTGCAGAAAATAACATTGGCTGCCAAGTGAAAATCCAAACCTCATTGAATCACGGTTTGCTGCCAGTGTTATGTATTGGTGAGACGCAAGAAGAGCGCGCGGCCAATATGGCTAAATCCGTGTTACTGACGCAATTGAGCGAAGGTTTAAACACTGTTGATTTAACTGACCAAGATATTTGCATTGCCTATGAACCTGTGTGGGCGATTGGCACCGGCCTTGCCGCCACACCAGAAATGGTGCAAGAAATTCATAATTTTATTCGCGAAGAGCTAACTAAACTCTATAACCAAGAAATTGCAGACCGCGTGCGTATTGTGTACGGCGGTAGCGTGAATAAAACCAACGCAACAGAATTATTAAAACAAAAAGACATAGACGGCCTGCTTGTCGGCGGAGCTAGTCTAGACCCGGGCCACTTTCTCACAATTTGTGAATTAGTATCCGAACAGGCAATGGTATGAGCATCAATACAGTGAGAAAAATGAAAATTTTTATACCAACTGTAGGTAATACTCATCATGAACTCTTTAGCCAATTTAGTTGCACCGGGTGTTGTCACGGGTAACCAAGTACAAACACTTTTTCAATTCGCAAAACAACAGGGTTTTGCCTATCCCGCTGTTAACGTGTCTGGTTCAAACTCCATTAATGCCACGCTTGAAGCAGCACACACCATCAACTCGCCGGTTATTGTGCAATTTTCCTATAGCGGCTCAGCATTCTTTGTAGGCAAAGGCTTAAAATCCGATAGCCACAAAAATTCGATTGTGGGCGCGATTGCCTCTGCGCAGTATGTTCATACTGTAGCAGAAGCTTATGTTGTTCCAGTAATTTTGCACACCGATCACGCGGCTAAAAAATTATTACCCTGGGTTGATGCTCTGTTAGATGCCAGCGAAAAACATTTCGCACAAACGGGAAAACCTTTATTCAGCTCACACATGATTGATTTATCTGAAGAGCCCTTAGATGAAAACATTGAAATCAGTGCGCATTATTTAGAGCGCATGAGCAAAATGGGCGTTACGCTTGAAATTGAATTGGGTTGCACCGGGGGCGAAGAAGATGGCGTGGATAATACCGGCATAGATTCTTCTGCACTCTATACACAACCAGAAGATGTGGCGCGCGCCTATGCAGCCCTGAGCGCTATTAGCGATAAATTTACCATTGCAGCATCCTTTGGCAATGTGCACGGTGTTTACAAACCCGGCAATGTAAAACTCACACCTGCCATTTTGAAAAACTCACAAACTCATGTGAGCGAAAAATTTGGCTTAGGTCATAACAGTTTGGATTTTGTTTTTCACGGCGGCTCAGGCTCTCTGCCAGAAGAAATTGCTGAAGCCATTCGTTATGGCGTTATTAAAATGAATATAGATACCGACACCCAATGGGCAAGCTGGCAGGGCGTGATGGACTATTACAAAAAGCATCAAGATTATTTGCAAGGTCAAATTGGTAACCCTGAAGGTGCCGACAAACCCAACAAGAAATTTTATGATCCGCGTGTATGGTTGCGCAAAAGCGAAGAGACAATGGTACAGCGCTTACACCAATCATTTGCCGATCTTAATTGCGTTAACCGCTACAGGTAACTGTTATGGAAAAGTTAATCTCAAGCTTGCAACGCGATGGCGTCAGCGCAGATTTGTTATCGCTGATTGACGCCTTGCTTACAGCAAGCAAGGAAATTGCGGTGTGTGTTAATCGCGGCGCACTCGCAGGCGTATTGGGTTCTACCGAAGCTGAAAATATTCAAGGTGAGACTCAGAAAAAGCTTGATATTATTTCAAACCAAATACTGAAAAATGCACTGCTGAATAATCTACAGGTGTGTGCGCTCGCCTCGGAAGAAGAAGACCATGTTGTTGCCGGTAATCCAACTGGAAATTATGTGGTTGCTTTTGATCCGCTCGATGGCTCATCTAACATTGATATCAATGGCCAAATAGGTACGATTTTTACCGTTTATCCAGCGCGCAAAGATGTTGCTGCCGACAGCGAATTACAATTTCGCCAAGTCGGCAAGCAACAAGTTTGCGCAGGCTATGTACTCTACGGTGCATCTACTTTGTTAGTGATTAATACGGGCGGCCCAACGCGCTGCTTTACCTTGGATGCTATCAGCAAGGATTTTTTATTGACGACGTCAGAACTGCACATCCCAGAAGATACTCAGGAGTTTTCTGTCAATATGGCTAACCAACGTTTTTGGAGTTCGCCCTTCAAAAACTATATTGATGATTTAATTTCAGGCGAAACCAGCGTGCGCAACAAGCGTTTTAATATGCGCTGGAATGCCGCCATGGTGGGCGATGTACACCGCGTATTAATTCGCGGCGGTATTTTTATGTACCCATCGGATAATCGCAATCCAAAGCAGCCGGAAAAATTGCGTTTGCTGTACGAAGCGAACCCTATGGCGATGTTAGTGGAAGGCGCAAGTGGTAAAGCTTTCAGCGAAACCCAACGCATTTTAGATATTGAACCCGAGGCTTTGCATCAACGCGTTGCAGTGATTATGGGCTCGGCCAATGAAGTGGATATTTGCTTGGAATATTTGAAATAATTTTTTTGCACTGCAATAGGGTTTAAGATTATTTCTAAACAAGAGTCGCGCGCTTATGAAAGTAACCGCGCGATTTTATTGAATGCATCTATAGATATATTTTTGTATTAAATAATCTCTACTCTACCCAACCCTCCAGTATCTGTTGCTTTGTGTAATCTTTCGCAGTCTCCACCTCAAGCTCTCTACGCTTTGCATTCTTGTACGCACCAGGGCCACTGGTATTAAACTCAAAAAAGCGTGCATCCTCCGGCATAAAGTTTTTCTTGGTACCGTCTTTCACAGTACCTTCTTTCACAGTACCTTCTTTAACAGTACCGCTCATGGAGTACCAGCCATCTTGCGTAATATGCGCATCCATCCAGGTATTAATGAAGACTGATTTGCCAATCGCATTAGGGTCAGCATAACGGCCATCGGCAAAGGTAGTCGTGGGGTGCCAAGGGCGGCCAAGAGGCGTGGAGTTATCGGGCACAGATTTATCGCGTGTTAAACGGCAATCAATAAAAGTGAAACCAAACTCATTGGCAATTTGCGTGGAGGGCGCAGTGACAAAGCCATTGGGCTGGATTGCCTTGCCTCGCCCCAAGGTTTTTATTTCGGAATGGGTAAAGAGTGCATTGCCCTTGCCAAAAATATAATCGACATTGCCCGCAATAAAAACCTTATCAAACCAGCTACGACCCGAATTCACGAAAAGAGTATCTTGATAACCTAAGAGCGATACTTTGCGCACCAAGACTTTATCACTAGGTGCATCAATAAACACTGCAACTGCTTGGGTGCCTGATAATTTTTTAGGATCCTCACCGGCCAAAGCATCGTTAGCTAAAAAATCAAAACTATTTTCAATAGTTAAATTTTCAATACGGATATTATTTGCTTTTACCAGAAGCGTATAAGTTCTAGGAGTACTTAGATTTTTCCCTTCAGCATCTAACTTACCCGCGTAATCGCCATAGCTAATCCGCGTTTTTTGCTGACCAGCGCCTAATAACTGTATGTTATTTTTAGCTAGGGCTATTTTTTCTGTATAAACACCGGGAGCAATATAAATACGATAAGGCTTGGGATTATCTTGCGGGGCAGCATTAATTGCAGCTTGTACTTTTTCAAAACACTGCAGAGTTTTTCCGCAGGATTTTTTGACAACAGTATCAAAACGAGAAGAACCAATACTTGCACATGATATTTGCAGCGCAGAAAAGATTAAAATAATGGCAAGCTTTTTCATGGCGACGCCCATTAAGTTTTATATTTGATGGCTAGCGACAATATATTAAACGGGAAGTCGTCATCCTCGCTACTCGGTAGAGCGGCGGGAATGACCGACATAGGAGAATTTAAACCGATTTAAATTCTTGCTGGATCGTTTTTAACACGCCTTGCGCATAAATCTTTTCCAACCAACCAATAATAGTGGCAATGAAAACCTCTTCGTTAATTAAGTCTGGGCCAAATATTTTTTGAATTCCCACTACAGCGCGAACAGTAGCTTCAGCATTATCTCGATGGGCATCGCAGAGCGCGCGCAATTCAACTGCAAGTGGATCAGACACTTCAATCGCATTTCCTTTTTCATCCACGCCAGACACATAACGAATCCAAGCAGCCACACCCAAACAGATAATATCGATATGACCTTTAGACTGAAGCTGCATGCGCAAGCTTTCTAACAGGCGCTGTGGCAATTTTTGTGAGCCATCCATAGCAATTTGCCAGGTACGATGCTTCAGTGCCCTATTAGAGAAACGATCACGCAATTGTTGTTTGTACGCTTCAATATCAAAACCCGCTGGAGCATCTAATGTTTCTCCCGCTTCGCGCGCCATATAGAGCTTAACCATATTCACAAACGCAGGCTCACCCATAACTTCACTAATATAATCGAAGCCCGACAAATAGCCGGTATAAGCCATGATTGAGTGAGCGCCGTTTAATAAACGTAATTTAATTTTTTCAAATGCACGCACATCGTCAACCAAAAGTGCGCCTACTTTTTCCCACTGCGGGCGACCATCGGAAAACTTATCTTCAATTATCCACTGCGAAAAAGGCTCTGCAACTACCACGCCTTCATCGCGAAGGCCAAGACGAGCTTCAACTTCCTGACGGTCTTGAGCCGTAGTGGCCGGTACAATACGGTCAATCATAGTGGAGGGGAAGCAAGTATTGGAGCGAATCCAAACCGCTAACTCTTTAGAAATAGCTTCTGCAAATTGTACTACAACTTTTTCGAGCACTTCGCCATTATTAGGCAAGTTGTCGCAACTCAATACAGTAAAACTTTTCACCCCGGCTTTAAAACGCGCATTAAGCGCAGCCACCAAAAACCCAATGGCGGATTTGGGTTGTTCTAAATTTTTTAAATCGTGTTGAATATCCGGATGCAATACATTTAAATTTCCAGTAGCCGGGTCATGGCAGTAACCTTTTTCAGTGACCGTCATGGAAACTATTTTAATGTCGGGTTGCGCCATTAGGCTTACCAATTCCGCCGGATTTTCTGGCCCAACCAGATTTTTTAACACCGCACCGATTAATTGTAATTTTTCACCCTCACCAGAGCGCTCAACCAAAGTATATAAACCATCTTGTGGCGCTAACTGATCACGCACACTTGCCGAACGTAAACTGCAACCAATAATCCCCCAATCGCCGCCAAATTGATTTAATACGGCTTCCGTATAAAAAGCTTGATGCGCACGATGAAATGCACCTATGCCCAAATGCACTATACCGGCACGCAACTTAGTACGATCATAAGTGGGAAGAATAATTTCTGCAGGCAGCAATTTAACCTGAGATTGGTTCAATCGATTCATAATATTTTCCAAAATGGATTAGCAATAATTTTCAATTCGTTTAAATTTCAAAAAACAAAATATTTCTGGGAATTCAATTTTTTCAGTGATATATTTTGATCACATTTTAATAATTAATACATTTAACAACCTGACATTTCAACCGGAATTCAATATGGCACACATAGCAGCGATTGGCGAAGTCATGGTAGAGCTTGCTCCCTTTCCCATTGACACGCATGAAGCAAAAGGTCGCGACATTATGGCACTGGGTTTTGCAGGCGACACTTACAACACTTCGGTCTACATGTCGCGCCTTGGCTTGCAAACCGATTACGTTACCAACTTGGGCGAAGACACTTACTCCCAGCAAATTATGCAACGCATGAGCAATGAAAATATTGGTACCGATATGATTCAGTGCATTGCCGGTCGTTCACCTGGCTTATATATCATTCGCAATGCGCCCGATGGTGAACGCGAATTTTTCTACTGGCGCAAAGAAGCACCCGCGCGAGAATTATTTTCTACACCCGAAAACAGCGAAGCACTCTTTCAAAAACTTAAGCAATGCGATTGCGTTTACTTAAGCGGAATTACGCTGGCCATTATTGGCGAACAATCCCGTCAAAACTTATTAGTCGTTTTGGAAAAGTTACGTGCCACTGGTGTGACTATCGCTTTTGATAGCAACTATCGTCCACGCTTATGGCGTGACAAGCCCGAAGCACAAGATGCAATGCTGCAAATTATGCAGCACACAGACATTGCACTACTTACACTCGACGACGAACTTTTGCTTTGGGGCGATGACACCATCGAAGGCAGTAAAGCACGCTATGCAAACTGCAAACTGCGCGAACTCATTTTAAAACGCGGCGCAGAAGATGCGGTGATTATTACCGCCCAGTCTCAAGTGCATATTCCGGTACCGCCCGTTGCCAATGTGATTGATACCACTGGCGCAGGTGATACCTTTAACGCGGGCTATTTAGCAGCGCGATTGCAAAACAAATCTGCCGAAGACGCTGTACGCCACGGCATTCGCTGCGCAGGCATTATTATTCGCCACCGCGGTGCAGTAATTGAAAAATCAGTATTTGATAAAGAACTTGGCGCTTAATGGCCGATATTAAATTGCTGCTTAATTAACCCAATCTTAAATTACATAAACGACTAAACCGCAGTGCTGCGGTTTTTTATTTTGGTAAAATTTATTGTTACTACAGGCTTACCTTTTTCACTCATATCACACAAAACAGACTTTACTCTCGCAACGCTATACAGTTGCGCCTATTTTCCACGGCGTAAATTCACTATCACCGTAGCCCAACAATTCACTTTTAGTCGCCTCGCCGGATGCAATCTTTAAAATATCCTGAAATATTTTCTCTCCGCATTCATACAAACTAATTTCGCCATCTAAAACACCGCCACAGTTAATGTCGATATCTTCTTTCATGCGTTCGTACAGCGGTGTATTGCTCGACAACTTAATGCAGGGCGCAGGCTTGGAACCAAATGCAGAGCCGCGACCAGTGGTAAAACAAATAATTTGCGCCCCCGATGCAACTTGGCCGGTAGCGGATACCGGGTCGTAACCCGGGCTATCCATAAACACCAAACCTTTTTGTGGAATGTCTTGCGCGTATAAATACACACCGTTCAAATTGGTAGACCCGCTCTTAGCTTGCGCACCCAGAGATTTTTCCATGATAGTGGTTAAGCCGCCCGCTTTATTGCCAGGCGAAGGATTGTTGTTTAATTCAAAATCATTGCGCGCGGTGTAGTCTTCCCACCATTTGATGCGAGCTAATAATTGCTCTGCGATTTCCGGCTTCGCGGCGCGCTGAGTGAGCAAATGTTCTGCACCATAAATTTCTGGCGTTTCTGACAAAATCACTGTGCCGCCGTGGCGAATTAAAATATCGCCGGCGATACCCAATGCGGGGTTGGCCGTTACGCCGGAAAGCGCATCCGAACCGCCGCACTGCAAACCAATCATCAACTCGCTCGCCGGTACAGTTTCGCGTTGCGCTTTATTTACCAGAGGCAACATTTTGCGCAAGGTTTCAATACCTTTCTCAATAGAGACGCGCGTACCACCAGTATCTTGAATCGTATACGCACAAAAGGTGTCGCTATCCGCCAGCCCACTTTCTTGCAGAACGCGGCTAACTTGCATGGTTTCGCAGCCGAGGCCAACCATCATCACACCACCAAAATTGGGGTGGCGCGCATAGCCATCAAAGGTACGGCGCAAGGTTTCATAACCTTCGCCATCGGAGCGCATACCGCAACCTGTTTCGTGCGTAAGTGCAACCACACCATCAATACTGGGATAATTTTTTAACTCGCCAGAAAAGGTGAAGTGTTGCGCTATGGCGCGGGCGACAGTCGCCGAGCAATTTACAGTAGTCAAAATACCTACGTAATTGCGTGTGCCTACTTTGCCATTACTGCGCCGGTAACCGCGAAAAGTGGCTCGCTCTGCCTCAGGTACAAACTCAGTTGCAGAGACCTTGCTGCAAAAGCCGTAATCTTTATCGGCATCTCCCATTACACAATTGTGAATATGCACATGAGCGCCCGCGGGGATAAATTGATTGGCAAACCCCATGGTTTGGCCATATTTCAAAATTGCTTCGCCTGCAACTATATCGCGCAGCGCTACTTTATGAAGTGCCGGTACATCTGTGGCTAAACGTACATCCGAAGTAATGAGTTGTGTGCCGGCAGGTAATGCAACTTTGCAAATGCCGACATTATCTAACTCATTCAAACGGAGAATGTTGCTCACAGGATCACCTACATTAATTACTACAGATGGACGCACTAGGACTCAAACAAGTTTAACTTAACTCTGCCCTAAAATACGGCGCCAGAAGAAAAACAGGCGCCTTACGGCGCCCAAATCGGCAATGGTATTCGGTCAATACCATTTTTAGACTAGCACCCCCAATATTTCATACGCAACTCTTCCCCAGCCGTAAAACCAAGACCCTGAAACGGTTACACAAAGCAAAGTACAATTTATAAGGCTATCCATCCCATAACTTAGCCAATTCCTGTAAAAATCTATTTAATTTTTGGACAAATCATAGGATTTATTATTACAAAATATCTTTTTAAAAAATTAAAAATATATTTTTGTCGAATTACATGTAATCGATTACTCTTTTATTGATAGCAAAATGTAATCGTTTACACATAAATTATTAGGAAAAATAAACTAAAAAATAGGATTTTAATAGGAATTTTTATAAGGAAGGTTATTGCTTTTACTTTGCTGCTTCTTCACAATTAAAAATAGCTTGACCTGTAAAACTATTTCCACTGCTCCTTAGCGGGCAATAAGAACGCAAAAAAACAGTAGATGAGCCGGGTGACAATTTTTTAATAAATCCCCAATCAGCGCCTTGGCTGATAGCCCAAGCACGCAGCACATCGTCCATACGATTAAAAAGAGTGAGCTGATGTTGAAACAACCTCTTAGTCAATTAAAACGCCGCACCTTCCTTGCCGCCCTCACCGCTGGGGTAGCAGGTTGCGCATTACCGAGCGCCCGCACTAAAGACAAACAACTCCACACACTCACACAAGCCTCAAATACCGCGTGGAAACTTGCTGCGCAGATTATTCGCGATACCAAAGCACCTAAATTTCCTGCTCGCACTTTCTCTGTCACTGAGTTTGGCGCCCAAGCTGGCGGCAGTTATAACAACACCAAAGTTTTTGCATCAGCCATTGCCAAATGCCATGAAAGCGGGGGCGGCAGAGTTGTTATCCCCAAGGGCGATTATCTAACCGGCCCCATTCACTTATTATCCAACGTGAATTTGCACTTGGAAGATGGCGCTACTTTACGTTTTAGCACTGACACCAAAGATTACTTGCCTGCGGTATTTACCCGCTGGGAAGGTATGGAGTTGATGGGTTATTCGCCGTTGATTTATGCCTATCAACAAGAAAATATTGCCGTCACAGGTAAAGGCGTACTGGATGGCCAAGCCGATAAGGATACTTGGTGGCCGTGGAAAGGCGGCAAATGGAAAGGCGGAAAAAACTGGGGTAAAGAAGGCGTTCCCACGCAAGATGCAGCACGTGCTCTGCTTGAAAAAGATATTGAAGCCAACCGGCCCGTACATGAACGTGTTTATGCTGAAGGCTCGCAACTGCGCCCTGTATTTATTCAATTTTATAGCTGCAAAAATTGCTTGATTGAAGATATCACCATAACCCGCGCACCCTTTTGGTTACTCAACCCCGTACTGTGTGAAAGCGTCACTGTGCGCGGCGTTACTTTCGCAAGCTTGGGGCCAAACTCCGATGGCTGCGATCCAGAATCTTGTAAAAACGTTGTTATTGAAAAATGCTTTTTTGATACCGGCGACGATTGTATTGCCATTAAATCTGGCCGCAATGCGGATGGCCGCCGCTTAAACACGCCCTCTGAAAATATTGTGATTCGCAACTGCAAAATGCGTAACGGTCACGGTGGCATTGTGATTGGCAGCGAAATTTCTGGCGGGGCACGCAATATTTTTGCCGAAAATTGTGAAATGAGTAGCCCCGATTTAGAGCGTGGTCTGCGCTTTAAAACCAACTCGGTGCGTGGCGGTACCATTGAAAATATTTACTTTCGCAATATTGATATTGGCGATGTTAAAACCGCAATAGTCGTGGATTTCTCTTATGAAGAAGGCGACAGCGGTAACTTCACCCCCATCGTGCGCAATGTACAAGTGCGCAATCTCCGTTGCAAAAATGCACAACAAATTTTTAACGTGATGGGTTACGAACGCTCACCCATACGCAATCTGCACTTGATTGATGTGCAATTCGAACAAGCCAAAGAAATTGGTATTTTAAAAAATATGGATGGCTTTATTGCTAAAAATGTCACCATCCATGGCAACCCCTTTTCTATTTAAATGGGCACCAAAAGCTCAGCTTAGAAATTTTTTCAGACATCACTCTGAAAATCCGTACACGCCGCCGTATTGAGCTGGAACGTCGGCCATAAAAGAATTGTTCTCTGCGCGCTGCGTAGAAAGCAGTAAATATCACAACACCAAAGTGATTTATTAACAATAAATATGGGGAATAGCAAATGAGTAAATTTAAGATGAATCCGCTGGTGCTCGCGATTGCCGTCGCAATGCCAACAACGGTATATGCACAAACAGAAGCCATCGATGAAATCGTTGTTAGCGGTTTCCGCCAAAGTTTGGCAAGTGCCATGAACATCAAGAAAAACGAAAATGGTTTTGTTGATGCGATTGTTGCATCAGACATTGCCGAATTCCCAGATAACAACCTAGCAGAATCATTACAGCGTATCCCCGGTGTTGCAATCCAACGCTCCGGCGGTGAAGGTCGCGGCATTACAGTGCGCGGTCTTGGCCCAACGTTTACCACTGTTCGTTTAAACGGCATGGAAACTATGTCCACAACGGGTGGTACCGACTCCGGTACAGCTAACAACCGTGGCCGTGGCTTTGACTTTAATACGTTCTCTTCAGATTTATTCAGCTCTTTAACTGTACATAAAACTAACTCTGCAGAAATTCAAGAAGGCTCCCTCGGTGCAACCGTAGATCTAAAGGCAGCGCAGCCTTTTGATTACGATGGCTTTGTATTCACTGCATCAGGCCAATTAGGTTACAACGATCTCTCTAAAGAGAATGATCCAGGTGCAGCCTTTTTAATTAGTAACACCTTTGCAGATGGAAAGTTTGGTGCGCTTTTGTCAGTCGCCGTTTCTGAGCGTACAGTTAAAGACGAAGGCTTCAGTACCGTGCGCTGGAGCAACCAAGTTTCTAACCGTTTCAAAACGGTAAAAGGCCAAACAGTTGGCTCAGCAGGTGCCGCTGGTAGCAAGACTGCGCCCACCAACCCAAACGATTTTGATATCGTCAATGGTTGGTGTTTAGATGGTGACGCTAACGCTACGAATGCTTGTACATGGCCAACGTCACAAGATGCGAGCCGTCCGTTTGTTCCACGTATTCCACGTTACGATTCTTATGAGCACACGATGGAGCGCACGGGCGCAAGCCTATCTTTCCAATTCCGTCCAACTGACACAACTGAAATCAGCGTGGATGGATTGTTTGCTAAATTTGATGCTACTCGCCAAGAAGTTTTCATGCAGGGTTCCCTAAACCCAGGCGTCAACACCACTACAGGTAATGTGTTGGATTACGCCATAGTCAATAACACCATGGCCTATGCAAGTTTGAGCGGCGTTCGCTTGATTTCGGAAAATCGCTACGATGAAATGAGCACCGATTTCTCACAAGGCACAATAACCCTCAAGCAAGATTTTACTGACGCATTCCGCCTACATGCGATGGTAGGTAAAACCAGATCAGATTTTGATAACCCAATTCAAAATACGGTGATGATGCAAGCAGATAATCAATCCTTCATCTATGATTTCCGTGACTACGACAAACCAGTCATGACGTTTGGCGATGGCGCCTACGACCCAGCATCATGGAAAGCCGGTGCTATGCGTCAGCGCCCACAGGCAACGCTCAATGAAAGCCAAGTAGAATCAGCAGCATTTGAATACGATTTTGCTGAAGGTTTCACCTTTAAATTCGGTGTTGACCACAAAGACTTTGACTTTAGCACCACCCAATTCCTCCCCGCTTCAGGAGAAGGTGTTAATGGCATAGTACTCACCGCAAACCCATCTTATATTCAAGAATATAATTCAGGCTTAGGTGAAAACCGCGCTTGGTTAATTCCGAATCGCGCATTAATTATGGATGAATACAGCTTCTTTGAAGCCGCGATGGTACCAAACTACGCGAATACTTTTGCGGTAACTGAAGAAACTTTAGGTGTATATGCTCAAGTAGATTTCAAATTTGATATAGGCGCCGTACCCGTACGCGGGAACATCGGTGTGCGCAAATTTGATACCGATCAAGCCTCAAGCGGCTGGGTGAATGGCGCATTACTAACGCGCCAATATGTGACCTTTGAGCACAACTACTCGGACACCCTGCCATCGTTTAATTTAACCGTAGAACCCATTGAAAATGTATTGCTTAAAGCCAGTTTCTCTGAAGGTATATCAAGAGCAGCGCCAAACCAAATCGTTCCCACCACTACAGTCGCTGTTGCAGGTACTGCACGTACTATTACCACAGGTAATCCAACGCTAGAGCCAACCAAAGCGAAGAGTTATGACCTTGGCGCAGAATGGTATTTTTCAGATGAGGGTTTAGTAGGCATAACATTCTTCAAGAAAGAAATCGCCAGTTTTGTTTCAAACGCAAGAAGTACCACTATTTATACAGACACAGGATTACCAGCTCAGGCAGCAATCAATGCGTGCCTTGCTGGCGGCCAACCTACCTCTTCTTGTAATGAAAATGTGGATTGGGCAGTCACTGTGCCTTCAAACACCCCGGGCGGCGATTTGACCGGTTACGAAATTAGCTACCAACAACCTTTTACGTTCTTGCCTAGCATTTTCAGTAATTTTGGTACCATTCTTTCTTACACCCGTGTTAAGTCTGACATCGATTATTTAGATGTGACGGGCAAAGTGGTAAAAACTAGACCATTTACAGGTTTGTCTGATGAAACCTCTGCCATTACTATTTACTACGAAAACGACGTGTTCAATGGTCGTGTCTCGGTAACTGATCGCAGTGGCTATATTACTCAGGCGGTTGGAACGGAAGGTAACCCAGAGCACGGAACCAACGGCACTCTCAACGTTGATGCCTCTTTCGGTTATACACTCAACGACCAATGGAAGCTCACATTTGAAGCGCTGAACTTAACGGATGAAGTAGACGATCAATGGGTTGGCACAGAAGACAATCAACGTCTTTCTTACTACCACAATACCGGTCGTCAATATAACCTCGGTGTTCAGTACAAATTCTGATAACTGCTGGATCATATTAACGTCCAATAAAAAGGGATGCCGGTTTACCGGCATCCCTGTTTGTTTGTTACACCAATACTTTTACAACTGCGCATTAGCTCAATGACATAAAAAGTACATAAGTGCTGCTCGCAAAGTCATACGACAATCATCGACCGACAACAGGTGGAATCCATTGAAAAGTTATCAATCATCCAAATTGTTTGCCTTAACGCTCATTAGCGCTACCGCTTGCTTGCTTTCGGCGTGCGTCACCGATAAAAAACCAGCCACCGCATCGACACCAACAATTGCCGCAAGTGCTATAGCCACAGTTAAAGCCACCAACCCAAGCAACTTTGCACGCACACAAGAGCCCCTGTATTTTTCGTTTTATGGTCTAGGCTTGGCTGACGATGACGCCAAAACCAAATACCTTGTTGCACAACAAGCTGGTAAAGCTCTACCCAGCCAACTGATAGATACAAATAACGACACTAAACCCGATACGCTTTTAGTGACGCCAGATTTTGCTCCCGCGCAAGCGCTCACATTTACCATTGTGAGCGATGCCAGTATTCAAGTGCCTGCACTTAAAAAACAAACCCAAGCGGAAATTTCTATTAAAGAAGGCGGCCAGTGGAGCGGTAAAGTGTATGAAAACTTTACTCACTTTAAAAACGTACAAAAATTCACACCGCCACCGCAATACACCGACCACTCTTATTTTATTCGCTATGAAGGCCCCGGCATTGAATCCGATAAAGTGGGTTATCGCGTGTATTTAGATTGGCGCAATGGCTTTGATATCTTTGGTAAAAAAACCAACGACATGGTGCTACAAAATGTCGGGCAAGAAGATTATGAGAAATATCACCACGATGAACCTTGGGGTCAAGATGTTTTAAAAGTTGGCAAAACCCTCGGTACCGGCGGCTACGGTTTTTGGAATGGAAAATCCGTTGATCTCGTTTCAAAAGTAAAAACCTGGGATGCAACCATTGTAGAAAATGGTGCGCTCTATTCGGCATTTAATATTAAATACAATCAATGGCAAGTGAATGGACACACCTTCGATGTATCGTCCGACTTATCCATGAATGCAGGCAGCCGTTTAGTGCATGCAAGCTTAAAAATTACTGAGCACGAAAAACAAACCAGCGCAGTAGATGCACGCGCGCGACTGAATAAAGATTTACCCAATATTGCTATTGGTGTTGTTAAGCATCCCAACACTAAACTGCTGTTAGGCAATGAGAATATTAGCGGAAGTGCATGGACTTATGCAGCCAGCTGGGGCAAGCAAAGTTTGAGCAGCCCTGATAGCTACTTAGGTATGGCCGTCATCTTCCGCAAAGGTGATCGCGAAAAACAAACAGAAGATGCAGGCTCCTATGTGTCTGTTATGAATACAAATGGTGGCGACCTCGATTATTATTTTGTTGCCGTGTGGGATAAAGAAATCAATGGCCTCAAAACTGAAGCTGAGTTCAAAGCATACTTAGATCAAGAAGTAGAACGCCTTACCAAAAAAACACGCATCAATACTGAGTCAACATTAAGCAATGCAGCAAAAACGAAACCCATTACAGCTGAATCAGCCTTGGCATGGAGTAAAGCCTTGGCCGATTCCGAATTGGCGCGCAAGACCCTGAACTATCACTCACAGGGCTGGGACGAGTATCGCAAACGCACCCCTACATTCGAATATGATGTAGTGGGCATGCAAATTAGCGCACTACAAAAATTAGATGCAGTTTCGCCAGATGATCGCTACAAAAATGCATTAAACACTGTGCCCGGTAGCTACATCACTCCCGAGGGAAAAATCATCGGGTTTAAAGCAGACATGTACAGTATCGATAGAACTAAACCCGGCGAAATGATTATTCTATTAGAGCAACGCACCAAAGAAGCTAAATACCGCAAAGCCGTTGATTTTTTGCGTGCAAATTTAAAGCGTCACCCACGCACGTCTGAGGGCGCATTTTGGCATCGCAACACTTACCCCAATCAATTATGGTTAGATGGTGTTTATATGGGCATGCCTTTTTTAGCAGAATATGCAGCCATTTATGAAACGGGCACCGCACAGCATGCAAGCTTTAAAGAGGCCGTGCATGAATTTGTCATTGCCCGCAATCAGTTACGTAACCCGAAAACAGGTTTGTATTACCACGCATGGGATGAATCTAAAAAAGCAGACTGGGCAGATAAAACCAATGGACGTGCCTCCCAATACTGGTCTCGTGGTATGGGTTGGTATGCTATGGCATTGGTAGATGTCTTGGATTTTTTACCGCCTTCTGAAATTGAATTGCGTAAAACCATGATTGGTATTATTAACGAGCTCGCACCGGATATTTTACGTTATCAAGATGCCGCTACTGGCACGTGGTGGCAAATTACAGATCGCCCCGGCGAGATAGGCAACTACCGCGAATCAACTGCTACTGCTATGTTCAGTTATTTTTTAGCAAAAGCCATTAATCAGGGTTACCTCCCCAATTCCTATCGGGATGCTGCACTTAAAAGCTATACGGGCCTTATCAATGAATTTGTCAGCGTTCACTCCGATGGAAAAATCAGCATGACCGATCAATGCTTAGTAGCAGGCTTAGGTTTTGGCCGTGACGGTAGCTATGATTACTACATGACCGAGCCTATTACCTCTAACGATGCAAAAGGTAATTCACCATTTATAGTGGCAGGCATAGAAATCTATAAAATGCTGAAGAAATAACGGCATAAAAAAATGTAGAACAGCAATCAACCCATTTTATTTTGTTACCCAAAGAAAGGCTTAACCATGAAAAAGATTGAAGAACGCTTTGCAGTTCATGTGGATGACTACAAAAGCTACGACACCGAAAAGTTGCGCAAACACTTTTTAATTGAAAATATTTTTGCTGCCGATGATGTGCTCTTCACCTATACCCACTACGAGCGTTTAATGGTGGGCGGCGCAATGCCGGTTAATACATCTTTGAAATTAGAAAGTATCGATCAATTAAAATCAGATTATTTTTTACATCGCCGCGAACTCGGCGCCATTAATATTGGTGGCAACGGTAAAGTGACTGTGGACGGCGAAGTTTTTGCGATTGGCACAAAAGAAGCAATCTACATTGGTCGCGGTGCAAAAGACGTTGTGTTTAGCAGCGATGACAGCAGCAACCCTGCTAAATTTTATTTGAATTCAACCCCCGCACATTGCACCTACCCTACTAAAAAAGTGAACAAGGAAAACAGCAAAGTGCTGCACATGGGCGCAGGCGATACCTGTAACGAGCGCGACATTTATCAATTGATGATTAGCACAGTGCTAGACACCTGCCAATTGCAAATGGGTATGACCGAATTAAAACCGGGCAGCATTTGGAACACTATGCCAATGCACACCCACAGCCGCCGTATGGAAGCCTACTTCTATTTCAATATTCCAGACACTCACGCGGTTTGCCACTTTATGGGCCCAGCTGAAGAGACTCGCCATATTTGGGTTGGCAACGAGCAAGCCGTAGTATCGCCACCATGGTCTATGCACTCAGGTGTAGGCACCGCAAACTATACCTTTATTTGGGGTATGGCGGGCGAAAACCTCGACTACACCGATATGGATTTCCATAAGCCGAATGAGGTTAGGTAATCATGAATCATCCACTGTTTGATTTAACCGGAAAAGTTGCGGTAGTGACTGGCGCAACCCACGGTTTAGGTATGGCAATGGCATCTGGCCTTGCCAGTGCAGGCGCGACTTTAATTATTAACGGTAATTCATCGCAAGAAAAAATCGACAATGCTGTTAACGAATATCGCGCAAAAGGTTTTAAGGCGTTTGGTTACAAATTTAATGTAACCGATGAAGCACAGGTGATCGCGGCCGTTGATCAAATCGAAAAAGATCACGGCCCTATCGATATCCTTATCAACAACGCCGGCATTATTAAACGTACTCCGCTGCTGGAAATGTCGCTGGAAGATTTTGAAGAAGTGATCAAAATTGATTTGACCGGTGTATTTACTATGACACGCCCCGTTGCACGCAAAATGGTTGAACGTCGCCAAGGCAAAATCATTAACATCTGTTCCATGATGAGCGAGCTAGGCCGCAATTCAGTGGGTGCTTACGCCGCTGCCAAAGGCGGATTAAAAATGCTCACTAAAAACATGGCGACTGAATGGGCAAAATACAATGTGCAAGTTAACGGCATTGGCCCAGGTTATTTCGCTACCAGCCAAACTGAAGCGATTCGTGTAGATGGCCACCCCTTTAACGATTTTATTATTAACCGTACGCCCGCAGGCAAATGGGGCGACCCTGATGATTTGCAAGGCGCAACTATTTTTCTTGCGTCAAAAGCGAGTGATTTTGTTACGGGACAAATTGTTTATGTAGACGGCGGAATTTTAGCAACTATTGGTAAACCCAGTAACGAAGCTTGATTATTGCCGCATGAGTAAAAAAACAAAAAAGTCAATTGCTTACACAATTGGCTTTTTTTAATCTTAATTTAAAAATATGTCTACTCAGTAATTCTAATAGTATCCACTTGGCATCGGGTCGTGTTGGATCCGCTGCCTAAATAGTTAAATTGCAATCCAATCGTACGAATATGCTGGGCATCAAAACCAACATCAAAAACATTGCCAAAATCAGCATAAGCTTGATACCAATTACCCGTATTGAGCGTCATTGCATAATTCGCTTGCGTTGTTTCAGTAACGCCATAAGCATCCGTTGATATCATCTGAAATGAAAAATTCATAGCTGTGTTATCCCAACAGATAATTTGGAAACTGGCTTTCTTACCAGTGATATCAATAGTTTTATCGAGCGTGGTGGTAAAGCGCAATTCATCGTTGGTACTTACCCAGTCCATGTTAAGGAAAGCACCAAAACCAAAATTGGTATTTACTTCAGCAATAGCATTGCCAACAGGCTTGGTCAATTGCCATTGGGGTATGGTTTTGCTGTTGAAATCTTCCTTAAAAATTACTTTAGGACCAACCTCGACCGCGCCGCCTTTAGACAGCTGCACATTATCTAACTGGATATGTAAATTTGCTTGACTACCTTTTGGAACCAGAACAAGGCTCGCACTGATTTTGCTAATATCCAACCCAGAAGCGATCAAGTCGCGAATAGGTAGGTTCACGTGTGTCCAAGTGTCCAAGGTTGGAATAACTATCGGCGTTTCATGTGCAGCGCAAGGCCACGTACAATCCATACGAACGACAAACACAACACCTCCAACTTGTGCATTGTAGGCATCACCGAAGTTCAGTACACGCAAATCAAATTGCAACGATCCTGTTTGGAATTGGCTCTGGTCTTGCGTAGATGGGTTGCTGTCAGGGTACCCTATAACAAACTGACCTTGCCTGTTGTTATCACTGAAGGTGACATCCAACACTTTGTTGTGGGTACTGTTCGTGTCAAAAATTGACCATTGCACCTGTTGACCGCTAGCAGACTCGGTGTATTCAATGTAGGTCGGTGAATATTGAGAACCCACGATAAAGCCGTAAGATGCATTGAGGCATTCTGAAAAAATAGTTCCACTGGCATTGTGGCATGGATTAACACTCGATGAAGAACTACTACTTAATGACGAGCTGCTACTCAAGCTACTACTCATAAAGCTACTATTTAGAGAGCTGCTTGATGGAGTGCTGCTACTCAAGGAGCTACTGCTCACTGAAGAGCTGCTACTTGATAAAGAGCTTGAATTGATTGATGAAGAAACCAAGCTACTGCTTAATGCGCTGCTAAGTGTTGTGGGTGGCGGAGTACTAGGGTTTTTGCTACCCCCACCACCGCAAGCCGTTAAGAGAGCAAATATACTGCTGAATAAAACAATGTGTTTTAACATAAATTTTCCTTTATCCATGAAAGTGATGCTCTTGGCATCCGTACTCTTATTTTTTATTTGAATCGATAAATTTTTACGGGGGAGCCCAGCGCATATTAACTAAATTAAGGTGTGATTGCAGCTGAAAATTGGCTGGCTATTTGACGGTTCTCATCCAAAGAAATTTGTGCAATCCGGCTTACAGTAGGATGACTTTCATGTAACCACCTTATCCCAGCTTTTCGCCTAGAGAGAAAGAGCCGTACGTAAGTAAATCCCATGCGAAGCAGACCTCATTAATTAACCCCAAACAACTTATCTTCAATAACCTGCAAAAATTTCTTATACCCTACACTCAAATCCTTTCGCAACTCACGCGCATCCACATAATAAGCCGCGCGTTTGCCGTGGTAATCAATCACCGGGCCGAGCTGGGCAAAATGAATTCCTACAAAATCCAAGCTGCGAGCTAAACGTGGTTCCATCATTACAAATACATGAAAACAACGCGCTTTTCGGCAAATGGCTATAGCCGATAAATAAAGACTAATAGCAATGTAAGGAAAATAACGCAACTCCTCCGTGGAAAAAGTGAATTCATTGATAACACCTGTGGCACTGCCTGCAAATTGATCCGATTGACGTTTTCTAAACACAGCAGGTACTGCCAAGCGCGATATTTCACATATTTGGTGACGCAGAAAATTATTGGGGCTGAGTTCTGGGTGCGTAATCGCATGGGCGCAAAATTTTTCCAAGGGCAGCAATTCATCACAACTATTGGTAGGTATTAAACGCAAAGTGCCGGCTAGTGTATTTGAACTCAGGTGCTGCACAACACAATGAATCGCTCGCACATCAAACTCATCTAGCTCTAATTGAGAAGTATTTATTTCTTCATAGTGTAATTCTTCGCAATACACTTGATGACGTAATTTATAGACTTGGTGTTTTATCGTTTCAGAGTTAGCAATGTGCGGTTTTAAATAGCGAGAAAAATACTCGGATATTGCAATTGCATCATCACTCGCTAACGCGGCAGAATTTTTTCTTGGCAGTTTCTTGGAGCGATCCACTGCGTATTTAGGTGTAGTCATAATTTCCCTCAAATCCATTGTTAAAGTGCTCGGCCAGATTCTAGTGCTAGAACGACCACAATGGCTAGCTACAACTGTCGAAGTCAAAACACAGGTGATGCAACTGGCGCGACAGTCATTCTTGTGCTCCACTTAATGCACATTAGCTAGCTGAGCCACTTTCAATGACAATTATCGAGCAACCGCAGGGCACACTCACCCTGCAAACACTCTCTATGCCTGCCGACACTAATCCACTGGGCGATATTTTTGGCGGTTGGCTCTTATCACAAATGGATATTGCCGGTGCTATTCTCGCGATTGAAGTTGCCCACGGTCGAGTAACAACCGTCGCGGTGAGCAGCATGAAATTCTTGCACCCGGTACCCGTTGGTTCTTTAGTGAGCTGCTATTCGGTTTTGCGCGCCCTTGGAAACACTTCCATTCGCGTAGGCATTGAAGTCTGGATAAAGGATTTTAAAACCCATCGCCGTTTAAAAGTTACTGAAGGCGAATTCGTTTATGTAGCAATAGATGAACGCGGCATAAAACGTCCTGTTAATAGTTAAATTAGCTCAAATAATTCGATAAGTTCACACCAAAATTCTGATAGATTAAATATACAAACGCCCTAACCGATTTTGGTGTTAAAAAATAATTCATTGCAATTCAACAAGATAGGAAATAAAAATGGGATTAAATGCCAGCGCCTCACACCACCCGAAAAAATCCTAAAAATCTCGCTGCTGCAATTTAAAACAATTACTGCTATGTTCTCCTACCACGATGAGCAGCTATAGCTGACATCCATAGGCGCCTTAACTCACGGAACGCCTTAATTCATGGAACTCCTTACTTCATGGGACAGGGTATGCTAAAAGATTCAACTTCAGGCTATGGCTTAGTTACGATTGTTTTGCACTGGGTATGCGCACCACTTATTATTTTCTTATTTGGCCTTGGCATTTATATGCGCGGCTTGGATTACTATTCACCTTGGTATCACCGTGGCCCAGACCTACACATTGCTCTCGGCCTACTTATTTTTGCATTAATGTTCTTGCGCCTGCTGTGGCGAAAGAGTAATCAAAACCCCAATGCGATTCCCACTATTAGTCAGAGCAATTTGTGGGCAGCCAGTATCGTTAAAGTTTTTCTCTATGTTGGTGTATTTATTATTTGTATTAGCGGCTATTTTATTACCACAGCAGAAGGCACTGGTGCGAGCTTTTTTGGGCTTTTTTCGATTCCTGCGAGCGTGGAGTTTTCTGCCAATAATGTTGATCGTCTAGGCGCCATCCATAAATATTGCGCATGGGGTTTAATGGGAATTGTTATTTTACACGCCGCTGCAGCGCTATTTCATCATTTTGTAAAACGCGATAAAACCTTAGTAAGAATGTTAAAACCCACCGATAAAGCTGATTAATGTTCACTAATCTTTAGTTTAGTTTTGATCATTTTTTATTTTCATCATCATTTAGGAGATATTTTATGTTTGCCAAAAAACACTTAGCAGCGCTGGTTATCAGTAGTATTGGTTTAATTGGCTTGCCTGCATTAGCCGATAATTACACCATCGACACCAAAGGCGCGCACGCCTCCATTAACTTTTCGATCAAACACTTAGGCTACAGCATACTGACAGGTCGCTTCGATACCTTTTCTGGCGAATTCTCTTATGATCCCGCCAAACCTGAAGCCAGTACTGTAAACGTTACCATCGACACCAATAGCGTAAACTCTAACCACGCTGAACGTGACAAACATCTCCGTAGCCCGGATTTTTTGAATGTAGAAAAATTCCCCAAAGCGACTTTTGTCAGCAAAAAAATTGTTGTCGGAAGTGATAAAAATGAATTCGACATAGTGGGCGATTTAACCCTGAATGGCGTAACCAAAAGCGTGACGATTGATGTAGACAAAATTGGCGAAGGTAAAGATCCATGGGGTGGCTATCGCGCCGGTTTTGAAGGTGAAACCGAAATCAAGCTAAAAGACTTTAATATTAAGATGGATTTAGGCCCAGCATCGCAAGTGGTTAAATTGCAGCTGCATGTGGAAGGCATTAAAAAATAAATTTATTTTTAATATATAAAAATCCCCATCGCATCGACCATGCCGTGGGGATTTTTTTATTTCTCCTGATCAAATATTTAGCAATTTTAAACTGAATGAGGTTAATATCATTATTTGTAATACAATTTATCCGCACAAAAAATATAAATGTGTTAATAAACTGAAAGAGTATTGAAATAATGAAATACATAAGCCTTCTATTGTTACTGGCCTCAGCCTTTGTCTGCGCGCAATCTGTGCCAGAATCCCCCAACTCATTAACCTTACAATACGACAAGCCGGCAGATAAATGGACGGAGGCTCTGCCAGTGGGCAATGGCCGTTTGGGTGCAATGGTATTTGGTAGGGTGAATGAGGAACTCATTCAACTCAACGAGGCCACGCTCTGGAGCGGTGGACCAGTTGCAAAAAATGTAAACCCTAAAGCCTATGAGTTTTTGGCTCCTGCACGCGCAGCCTTGAAGGAAGGCGATTACGTAAAAGCCAGCGACATTGTTAAAAATATGCAAGGCTATTTTACCGAGAGCTATTTGCCCTTGGGAGATTTGCACATTTCGCAAACATTTGCTGGAACCGTTAGTGATTATGCACGCGATTTAAATATTCGCGATGCCTTAACTACAACGCGCTTTAAGGTGAATGGAATAAATTACAAGCGCGAAATATTTGCCTCTGCACCTAGCCAAACTATTGTAGTACGTATCTCCGCTGATAAAGCCAACCAGATTTCATTGACTGCCAGCACCAAAAGCCCGTTGCGATATTCAAATTCCACCACCACCGACAATCTATTACTAAATGGCAGAGCGCCATCACATGTCGACCCCAGTTATTTTGGTGCAAAACGCGAACCGATTGTGTATGACGAAAAAGATGCCTGCAAAGGTATGCGCTTTGAGTTAGCGCTAAAGCCCCTTATTAAAGATGGCCAGCTTTCCATCGCAGATAATAAAATTACGATCAGCAATGCCTCAGAAGTGATTTTGCTTTTATCTGCGGCAACCAGTTTCAATGGCTTTGACAAATGCCCCAATAGCCAGGGCAGAGATGAACACCAGTTAGTAAAAAGCTATTTGGAAAAAACCGATGGGAAAACCTACACACAGCTATTCAATGAACATGTAAAAGATTTCCGCCAATTCTTTGATCGCGTCTCCTTGGAAATCAATACAGACAATCCATCTACCAATTCCAATTTACCAACAGATGTTCGTTTGGCTGAATACACAGCAGGTAAACCCGATAGTGCGCTTGAGGCACTCTACTTTCAGTTTGGTCGCTACCTGCTAATTTCTTCATCGCGCACACCTAATGCACCGGCAAATTTGCAAGGCATATGGAACAAAGAAGTTCGCCCGCCATGGAGCAGCAACTACACAACAAATATTAATGTGCAAATGAATTACTGGCCGGTTGAGACAGCAAACCTATCGGAATTATTTTCACCGCTAAATGATTTAATTCACAACCTGGCAATTAATGGTAAAGAAACGGCAGAGACTTTTTATCGTGCGCCAGGCTGGGTGGTACACCACAATTCGGATATCTGGGCAACATCAAACCCTGTTGGAGAACTGGGCAAACTCGATCCTATGTGGGCGAACTGGTATATGGGCGCTGGTTGGCTGAGCCGCCATTTGTGGGAACATTACCAATTCACTGGCGATAAAAAATATCTAAAGCAAATTTACCCCTTATTAAAAAGCGCGGCCGAGTTTAGTCTCGCCTGGTTGCAAACTGATAAAGACGGTCATTTAATTACAATGCCATCTACATCGCCCGAAAATGTTTATTACTACACCGATAAAGACGGCAAGCAGCAAAAAGGCAATATCACTGTGGCGGCGACTATGGATATAGCCATTATTGGTGATTTATTTGGAAATGTAATAACTGCAAGCGAGGTTCTGAATACTGACACAGCCTTTAGGAAAAAATTAATTGCGAGCAAAGAAAAATTGCTGCCATACAAAATTGGCCGCAGAGGTCAACTACAAGAATGGTACAAAGATTTTGAAGAGGTAGAACCTCATCATCGTCATGTATCGCATTTATACGCACTGCATCCCGCCCATGAGATTTCTCCTCTGGCTACGCCAGCTTTAGCAGATGCCGCACGAAAAACGCTGGAATTGCGCGGTGACGACGGCACAGGCTGGAGTTTGGCGTGGAAGGTAAATATGTGGGCGCGCTTGCTGGATGGCGACCATGCTTATACCTTATTTAAAAACCTGTTACGTTTAACCCGAGAGAGCGACAACCCCTATAGCGGTCATGGCGGCGCTTATCCCAATTTGTTTGATGCGCACCCACCGTTCCAAATTGACGGGAATTTTGCAGGTACTGCTGGTGTAATTGAAATGTTATTGCAAAGCCAAAATAATGAAATCCATCTGTTACCTGCTTTACCTTCTGCATGGAAGTCAGGGAAAGTTACCGGCTTGGTGGCGCGCGGAAATTTTGTGGTAGACATCAACTGGGAAAAAGGCCAGCTGGAAACCGCGAGTATTTTGGCGCGAAATGGCGGTAAATGTGTAGTGAGAACCAATCAGCCTGCCACAATAAAATCATTGGGAATTAAAAGTGAAAAATCCACTATCGGATATACATTGACTTTCAACTCGGAATCAGGGAAAAACTACCTGATTGAACCAAGTTTGTAATCGCATAATAAAAAGGCCTTAAATTTTATTTAAGGCCTTTTTATTTTCTGTTTTTTGAAGCTATGCCTTTCTAAATCCAATAACTGCAGTTCACGCCTCTACCGAAAACTTATAACTCATCACTGAAGTATATTCTTCACTAGGGCGTAAAATAGTATTGGGGAATGTTGGTTGATTAGGCGAATCAGGGAAGTGTTGCGGTTCTAAACAAAAACCACTGCGACGGGCGTAATTCCAGCCACTACCTTTGAGTGATCCATCCATCCAATTTCCGCTATAGAATTGTACGCCGGGTTCTTGCGTAAACACTTCCAACACACGGCCAGAATTTTTTTCTACCACGCGCGCAGCCAAACTTAATTCTTTGGCGTGAGCTTTATTGAGCACAAAGTTGTGATCATAACCATTGCCGTTTTTAAGTTGTTCATCATCTTGATTGATTCGCTCACCAATTAATCTCGGTGTACGGAAATCAAACGGGGTATTTTCAACTAAAGGCAATTCCCCAGTTGGAATAGCTTCATCATTAACTGCAGTAAAGCGATCCGCATTAATCATAACTTCATGATCAAGCACATCACCTTTGCCTGCCAAATTAAAATAAGCGTGCTGCGTTAAATTAATCGGCGTCGCTTTGTCAGTGACAGCGTGATACTTCACCAAAATTTCATTGGCGTTAGTCAGTTCGTAAACCACTGTTACATCAAGATTACCAGGGTAACCTTGGTCTCCATCTACACTTAAATACTTAAGCGTAATACCAACAGAACTTTCAGTTTCAAATGCTGTTCCACCCCACACCACTTTATCAAAACCCACTAAACCGCCGTGCAAGTGGTTGTTGCCATTGTTGGTTGCCAATGAATAGATTTCACCGTCGAGTGTAAATTTCCCGTTGGCGATACGATTGCCAAAGCGGCCAATCAATGCGCCGAAATAAGGTACATCTTTTTGCAAATAGCCTTCAAATTTATCAAAGCCAATATTCACATTCGCAAATTCGCCATGCTTATCCGGCACATGAATTTCCGTAATAATGCCACCGAAATTAGTAATCTTAACCACCATGCCATGGGCATTGGTAAGGGTAAATAATTCTGCCGCTGCGCCTGCAGACGTTTTCCCGAAAAGTGCTTGCGAAACACTCAGTTTCGCACTGCTTACCTGTGCCATAGTGAACTCTCTAGTTGTTATTGCGCTCGTCAGGAGCAACTGCTGTTTGTAGGGCAGCATAATACCTTATGCGGTTGTGGGCGTCCCACACAAACAAAAAAGCCCCGCAACATTCATTATGAAAATTGCAAGGCTTTATCATTCATTAAACAAAAACTTAGCGATCTATATCATTAATAGCGCCAGAATCTAACTTAGCCTTTAGCGAAGCCTTATCAGACTCGATTTGAAAATCGCTATAGAAATCCGCTTTTTTGCCATCTGAGCTGAGCGACTTACGTACACTTTTCAAATCGCCATAAGTATTACTGGCCACAACAAAGCTCACCTTATCGCCATCTACCTTAGTGACTTTAAATATGCCATAAGGATAATTACTGGGGCTACCATCGGCAACAAACTCAGCAATTTTAACCGTGTAAATATCGCCTGCCTGTGGTGCCGCTACAAACGCTCTATCTTCCTGTTTGTCGGTGTAACCTAAATAGACTAAACCGATGAGCGCAAGTATCAGTAGCGATAATCCCCATGATGACTTCAACAAGGCCTTAGCTGTAATCACCGAATTGGCTTTATGGCGCACATCCTCAGAGGCACTTTTGAGCTTGATCACACTATTGCAACCAGCACAACTGACCTGTGAACTTGCCCAAACAGGAAACAAGGGAATACCCCAAATATGAAACAATTTAATAGCGCCAGTATTGCGCAAAGCACTGGCATTACAGCTGGCACAACTTGCGTTGGATATATAAACGCCCTGCAGCTCCTTAGTTTTAATCCCAAAACTCATTATTTTTCTCTCCAAATATATGAATGGTCACTAGCGATCTCAACATCGCTGTCGCTATCTTAATGCAAGTCGCTTAAATCAAAAATAGTGTGTAACAAATTCTCCCAACGCAATCTTGCATTTCACTGTACTCTAGCGCTCCGCGTAGCGAATCAGACTCAATGTTGCCAGCCGCGCCTAATCTTAGAGTTTAGGCAATGTCATCATTACGCTTCCGCTATCAAACCATCGAGTTTGGCGGCATAGATATTCACCTGCGCACCCTGCGCGACAATCAAGAATTTTCTGACGACGACCGAGAGGCCGCCGACTTGGGGATTTCATCCGCCGCATGGCCGCTGTTTGGGATTGTGTGGACATCCGGCCAAGTGCTCGCGCACCGCATGCTGGATTTCGATATCGTAAATAAACGCATTCTAGAAGTAGGCTGCGGCATAGCCCTCGCCAGCCACTTGCTCAATAACCGCCACGCCGATATCACCGCCACTGACCACCACCCAGAAGCGGGAAATTTTCTCGACGAAAACGTAAAGCTCAACCACGGCGAACACATACCTTTTGTGCGCACGGGCTGGGCAGATGAAAAAAGTAGCTTGGGGGAATTTGACGTAATTATTGGCAGTGATCTTTTATACGAAAGCTAACACGTGGATTTGCTCGCGCACTTTTTACAGCGCCATGCCGCTGCACACTGCGAAATTATTGTGGTAGACCCAGGTAGAGGAAATCACGCACGTTTTAGCAAAAAGATGATTGAGTTCGGCTTTGCTCACAGCCAACACAAACCGGAAACTGAAGCTTATTTAGATAAACCCTTTAGTGGGCAGGTGTTGCGGTATCTGCGGTGATGCTTTCAATAATTGAACAAATTGAAGCGCTAAAAAAGCGCTTCAATGAAAAAATCCTACAAAAAATAATCGTTTTCAATCGCATGAACCAGCAACACATCTATCCCAGCCATACCTGCAGAAGCTGCAGCTTGCAAACCTAGCTTTGAATCTTCAAACACCACACATTTCTCTGCAGGAATGCCAAGAAGTTCTGCACAACGTAAAAATGTATCAGGCGCTGGCTTTGGATTTTTAACTTGATCTGCGCCAACGATTGCATCTATGTATTTATCCAACCCACACAAACCTAAAATGGTGGTGGCTTCTTGCGTGTAAGCACCCGTACCAATCGCCATGGGTTTAATGCCGTGGTATTTTTTTGCGACTTCAATTAACGCTGTAGGTTTTACAAACTTGTGCATGTTTTCATGCACCCAGGCTTCTTTAAAATCATTCATTTCATCTAGCGTTGCAGTAACCGTGAGCTTAAATTTTTCCAATAGAATTTCAATGGTGCCTTTAGTGGGCACACCCGCTAATGAGCGCATGAATGGGCGATCTATGGGAATACCATATTTGTTGAGGGTTTCACTCCAGGCAAATTCGTGTAATTGACCGCTATCGACAAGCGTGCCATCCATATCAAAAATTAAAGCATCGTAATGATCGTACATAGAAATTTCTCTCGGGATAAACTTATTCAAAAAATTAGGCATAAAAAAACCGCACCGTTTTTACAGTGCGGTTTTTATTAAGGCATTAACTTAAGCACGCGCAGCCAAACTCAGTTTGGCGCGCTCAACAGCGGCTTTTACTTGCACTGGCGCAGTTCCACCAACGTGATTACGCGCAGCCACTGAACCTTCGAGCGTTAAGACAGCAAAAACATCTTGCTCGATAACGGTAGAGAATTGTTGCAGTTCAGCCAAACTCATCTCCGATAAGTCTTTACCGGTTTGTACGCCGTAGCCTACTGATTTACCCACAATCTCATGAGCATCACGGAAAGGCACACCGCGACGCACTAAGTAATCCGCCAAATCCGTTGCTGTCGAAAAACCGCGCTTGGCAGCTTCGTACATTTTTTCTTTGCGGGGCTGAATTGCAGGCACCATATCCGCAAATGCTGGCAGGCAATCTTTTACGGTATCAATTGCATCGAACACAGGTTCTTTGTCTTCTTGATTGTCTTTGTTGTAAGCCAAAGGTTGCGACTTCATCAAGGTTAACAATGCAGTGAGGTGGCCGTATACACGGCCAGTTTTTCCGCGCACTAATTCAGGCACGTCCGGGTTTTTCTTTTGCGGCATGATTGATGAGCCGGTGCAGAAGCGATCTGGCAAATCGATAAAGCTGAACTGCGATGATGTCCAGAGCACCAACTCCTCGCTGAAGCGCGACATATGCATCATCAAAATCGCAGCGAATGAACTGAATTCAATTGCGAAATCACGATCGCTCACTGAGTCCAATGAGTTTTCAGTCGGCGCATCAAAACCTAACAATTGTGCGGTATACGCGCGGTCGATGGGGTAGGTCGTACCGGCCAAAGCGGCAGCGCCAAGCGGCAAATAATTCATACGCTTGCGGCAATCCATCAAACGCGAATAATCGCGCTGCAACATTTCAAACCAAGCCAACAAATGGTGGCCGAAAGTAACAGGCTGCGCAGTTTGCAAATGGGTAAAGCCGGGCATTATGGTATCGGCCTCGCGCTCAGCTACACTCAACAGACCTTGCTGCAAACGGGTAAGCTCTTTAGCGATTGCATCGATTTCGTCGCGCAAATAGAGGCGGATGTCGGTGGCAACTTGATCGTTGCGCGAGCGCCCTGTATGAAGCTTTTTACCGGTGATGCCAATGCGTTGCGTCAACACGGCTTCGATGTTCATATGCACATCTTCAAGGCTTACCGACCACGTGAATTCACCGGCGACGATTTCAGCGCGGATTTCTTCAAGACCCGTAATAATTTGATCGCGCTCGGCATCGGTCAATACACCCACTTTCGCCAGCATAGTAGCGTGGGCGATGGAGCCGTTGATGTCGTGGTGATAAAGGCGATAATCAAAGCCGATGGAGGCAGTGAAGCGCTCAACAAAGGCATCAGTCGCTTCAGTAAAGCGGCCGCCCCAAGGTTTGATGGGCTGATCGTTTTGGCTCATGTGATGTGTTCCGCGAGATAGTAAAACAGGAATTGTAAAAAGTCGGGCATTATAGCCTCATTTCATCGGCTCCGGAGCCAAGTAGACGTGACTAAAACCAAGAATAAAGGTATCAATAACGATTTTTTACCCAACCTTTGCAACCCGCAATCGGTGCTGCTCTTGGTATTGGTGGCGGAGCTTATTGCGGTTTTACTGACCCTCAACGCTTCATTCTTACCTACGTTTAGCTGGGATCTTCTCGCCCTCTACTCCTTCCAAATTCAATGGATCAGCCTAATTAGTGCCTATGCGATTTGCCGCATGCGTCCGTGGCTGCGCACATGGACACCAACCCAAGCGGGGCTTGCGTCTTATGGCGCGGTATTAATCACCACGCTTATTATGTCGATTCTCGGCCAATTGCTCTTACAAGCTTTTGCCACTGGCATGATAATAAGTGCGCAAAGCCTTCGGCTGAACCTATGGCAACTCTGCAGCACTATGCTCACCTCTGCAATTTTGTCCGGTATCACCTTGCGCTATTTGTACCTACAGCAACAATTGCGCAATCAGCAGCAAGCCGAATTACACGCACGTATTCAGGCCTTGCAATCGCGCATACGCCCGCACTTTTTATTCAATAGCATGAACAGTATCGCCAGCCTGATTGGGTCAGATCCCGATTTGGCCGAGCGCGTTATCGAAGACTTGGCAGAATTATTTCGTGCTAGCCTTGCTGAACCAACGCTGATTCCTATTGACCGCGAACTTACCCTCTGCCGCCGCTATTTGGAAATTGAGCAACTGCGTATGGGCAAGCGCCTCACTGTAGATTGGCAAATTGGTGCACTCAGCGACGATATAAAAATCCCCAGCCTTATGCTGCAGCCTCTTGTGGAAAACGCCATTTTTCACGGCATTGAGCCCATGCCCAACGGTGGTACAGTCGGCATCAAAATATCCCAAGCTAAAAATCAATTAATGATTGCGATTACCAACCCCTATCCACTCGTTAAGAAGTCGCCGCCACAAGCGCAAACGCCATCACAAGATCGCCATAACCATATGGCGCTGGATAATATTCGCCACCGTTTGCAAGTACACTATGGCGATGCCGCGCGCTTGTCTTCCAGCGAAGAGCATGGCGTATTCACCACTTATATTTTCTGCCCTCTGCAAAAGTGAGAATAACAAGATGGAAATTTTAATTGTCGATGATGAGCTCCTAGCCCGCCAACGCTTGGTGCGCATGATCGAAAAATTAGAAGAGCACAACGTGATTGCAGAAGCCGATAATGCCGATGCGGCGCTGATCGCCATCAACGAACACGATCCCGATATTGTATTACTCGATGTACGCATGCCCGGCAAAGATGGCCTCACACTTGCGCACGAAATTAGTGAACTGGATTGTCCTCCTGCCATTATTTTTTGTACCGCCTTTGATCAATATGCACTTGATGCCTTTGGCACAGATGCCATCGGTTATTTACTAAAACCCATCAAAGCCGAGCAATTACAAGACGCGCTCAACAAAGCACAAAAATTAAATAAAGTACAACGCGCTGCTGCGCAAACCCCTGCGCCCGAAAATAAAAATTCACGCACACACATCAGTGCAAAAACCCGACGCGGCATAGAATTAATTCCGCTAGAAGATGTTCGCTATTTCGTCGCCGATCACAAATATGTGACAGTCTTTCACCGTAACGGTGAACATTTATTAGATGAAACCCTAAAAGAATTAGAAGAAGAATTCGCAGGACGTTTTATTCGTATTCACCGCAACGCATTAATTTCGGCAAAACATATTGAAGCGATTGAACGCGCCGCCCAAGGTCAATACCAAGTGCGCCTGGCCGATACAGAACAGCGGCCGATTATCAGCCGCCGCCATGTGAGTGATGTGAAAGAGTTGTTGAAGGTGATGTGATAATTATTGAAGCAAAACCCTTACAAATTTACAACGTGCAAAGCGTTGCTCTTTTCCAAATAGCGGTTCATCAGTAATTGCTTAATACTCGGGCCAATCAAATCATTCGATGTATTCAATTGTTGCGCGTGAGCAAGCTCACTACCATAACGATCAAACGCGTGGATATTGTTGCGCACCAACTCCAAAATTTTCTTGTCCTGCCGAAAAATTACGCCAAACAAACGCCTCATAAAAAAGGTTTTCAACCAAGCTGGAACCCTGTTTTTTGCTGTATTGATGCGGATAAATACACGCAAATTATCATCACTTTCCGCAGGGACTAACCACAAGCTGGCCAGTAAACTTAATCGCCCCGCTTTGTCTCTATACTCAATTTCTGCCAAACCTGGCAAATAGAAACGACTGATGCTAATTCCTCTATCTACCTCAAATAAGCGTGAAATAAATCCATTTTGGTTTTTCTCTCCGCTATAAATTACTTCTATACCTTCGGAAAAAGTTGTTACTGTTGCCGATATATTTTGTCGCCGTGAGTTGCACCGAATCCAACCCGCATGAACGAAATGGGTGTGAGAACCATCCAAAAAATTTTCTGCCACTTCCGCAATAGTGGCATTGATGCTATCAACCATATAAAAACTATCCACGCTGGCATCAGGTAAACGTCCATCTGGTAGTACAGCTAAGGCAGCTTTACGCGTATTAACCCACACAAATCCATGCACTTCACAAGCATTTAATTGCCGAACTACAGATTGTGCAGAACACTCCATTGCGAGCCCCGGAACTTGGGTGCAATGCCCCTGCCCATTAAATCGCCAGCCGTGATAAGGACACTCAAGCTCACCACTGATTATTCGACCTTTACTTAATGGAGCAAATCTATGAGGGCAACGATCAATCAACACAGAGGCGGTATTATTTTGCGCACGAAACAACACCAGCGGTAAACCGAATAATGTGCGAGCCAAGATTTTATCTTGCGGCAGCTCGCTACTCAGTGCAAGCGGCCACCAATAATCATCGGAAAAGTTATCTATCATAATTTACGCTTTTTCATAATGGGAACGGCGATCAAATGCAAGGTCGCACTCAGTAAACGCCAAACACAAACCTGATAAAATGGAAGATGTCCCACATACACCAAAGTATGTTCTATCGCCGCTTGACCACCACGTAAACGTTTAAAATGCGCAGCACCAGAACTGAAATTCAATATTTTCTTCTGTTCGCGGGCGCGTGCAATGCACAAATGTGTAAGCATACGATACAAACCTATTGCAGGTGGCAAGCGTATGTCGTAACCAACAATAGGCGCAGTGATCTGATCGCCCTCAGTAAACCAGCCAACAACACCATCTATAATGCCCAAATCATTCTCCAACGCCCGTAGCTCAAGCCATCCATTATTACAACCCGCTTTCAACCATTCAACGGTATATTGTGGATTCAACCTGCAATATTTTTCTAGATATAACATGCTATAAAGCTCTTCCATACGTTTAAATGAAAATTCAGATAAATTTTTTCCATTAATAATTTTGTAGCGCGATTTCTGTAATAATTTTTCATCCAGTTTGCAATTGTGATGCACCGGAAAATATTGCGATTGATGGGAAAAGAAATCAAATAAATAAACTTGCCTGCTTGGCACACGCATATATCCTTGCGCCTCCAAGGCTGCGATTAAGGGGGCATTCAATTTTTCATTTAACGAACGAAAAGCAATGGCATGCGATGGAAATTCTTCAATCAAAAAATTCGTTATAGTTGCAAGATTGACACCGCTCCAATCAGCAGGATATATATTCGTAGACAGCATCCAATTATTAACATGCACAACGCGGTCAAGTGCCGCTTGGTGGAGCGCCGCACGAATAGCCTTGATAAATAACATCAAAGGCCATTTTGGCCATAGACTATCGAGCCTCTTTATTTCAACCAAAGCATAATCTGTATAGGCCGCCAGGGGCGACACCACATAAGAATTTTGTTCGCCGGAATAAGTAGCTTCATTGCCTTGATTAATCGTAAGCGGAAACTGGTGAAAACCAGTATCCAGCACCGCAACACTGGTAGCCACGTTCACAATTTTTGATGGGCCATCACCAAAAGTATCATTTAAATAACAAGCTACTTTTTGCTGTAGGTTGAATTGCGTCGGCCAAATAATTTTCATGGTAAATTGTTCGTAGGTAGAAAAATAGTTTGACCATCCCATTCAATATCAGCCGTAGCAGCAGACAATAAACCACATTTTTTGGTTAAGGCGCGTGCCGATATTTCAAAGAAGCCCGGAATTTGCCCCAACAAAGGGCCTATATCTTTACTATTAAAAACTACATCGCTGGCTGCTTGAAAATCCTGCCAAAATATTTTATTCCCTAGATTTTTTGTTGCAGCAAAAAGCAACATTGCCAAGCCAACCATACGTGGCTTTTCGCTCGGCAATAATACTAAATCAGATTGGCTGCGATTAAGGGATTCCACTAGGGCAACTCGTTGATCATCAAATAAATGTACGCCACTAGTTGCACGCGGATTACACTCCAATACAAAAAACACCGAATCAGCATCTTCAATGAAATCAAATCCAACTTGACCTGTGTAGCCTGTGCGAGCACCAAAATCTTCCACAAATCGCTGTACAGCTCTTGGGTAAACCACGTCGAAATAAATTCCTGAGCCTTTACCTACACGATAGCGCGGTTGATAACAGGCATGGACAGTCAATTTACCCTTATGCAATAGACTGAAACTGCAATACTCCTTACCAGGAACAAATTTTTGCGCAACCCAAGGTGATGCAATACTCGGATTTATAGATTGTAATTCTGCGGAGGAAGGCTTAATTAAGGTTTGTACCGCGAACCGCGAATATGCAGGCTTAAACACCCAGTTCGTTGCATCACTATTAAATTTAGCCAGCGCCGCTTTACTCTCCAAAATATATGTTTCAGGTGTAGTGACAGCCAAGCCTGCCACTACGTGGGCAAAAGTACCTTTATGATGAAGCTTTTGCAGCAATGGAAATGCACTGATTAACACCCTGCAACCAAGATCTATTTTTTCCATCACGGCGGATAAATAAAATACTTCTTCACAAGTGGGGATTAATAAACTTATGCCCTCTGTGGCAATCAATTTTTGTAAGGACTTCCCCCAAAGAAGTGGTTTCGATTTTGGTTCAGGTAAATATAAAAATTGCACAACACTTTTACTGAATCGGCTCAATGGCCATTTTTGCGAATCAGCAACCCAAACTTGCGCGCCGGACTCATGGAAAGCCCTCGCCCACTCCAAACATGCCGGTGCACGCGCACCAAGAATCAACACTTTCATTATTATTGATTTTCCTCTGGAATTTTCTCGCAAATCAAACGCCGACGCTTTGCATCTAACGCGCCGGGTCGCCAGTGATCAAAGGCAAGCTGTGGCTGTTGCCACTGATTATCTACGCATAATTTTTTCAAGCACAATAAAATTGCGGATTCCATTTCTTGTCGTACCGTCAAACAAACAAAACAAATAGTCCAAAGAAGGCCATGCTGGCGGATGCTATATTCTTGAACACCCGGGTCTAGCAGCATCATAGCCCTGCGTAATATATCTGGGTATATGGGCTGCAATTTCTCTGAGCTTACGGCAGGCAACCAAAGTATTTCATCTGCACGCCCCTCTATTGCAGCCAAGGTAGTTTCTGCCCTGCCGCACAAACAAGACTTTTCTGCAGCCTGCAAAATATCGTTTAACTTGTAACGAACTATTAATTGTGTGGTACGAGAAAAATCTGTAATTACAGGCTGGAATCTTCCACTATTTTCATCTAGCCATTCTCTCTCGATAAGCAGATGAGTTTCATTTAAATGCAGATTACCGAGTTCGCAGCTATAAGCAAGAAACCCCTCAGTTGCTTGATAAATTTGATGAGGGAAAACACCAAAGGCATGCTCAATTAATTCGCTATCTGATGCTTCCAACACTTCGGCCACATTGACAATATGAACAGGACTTATCGTTAAGCTGCCATTTATTTTCGCCAACGCCAAATGACGTAACACGGTTGCTGGTGCGACCAAAGCATGGGGTTGTTGTGCATTTAATGGGGTGACGGATTTCTCTAACCCCGCTAGCAAATCAAAGAATTGAAAGTCAATACGGCGACTATTTAGCGTGTCGTAAAGATTACTATTTGCTCGTAAAAAGAAAGCAATTCGTAATGGTGCTCGCCATGGTAATAATATTTGTTGCAACAATACAGGCGGTAATGTTTTTGCCAACAGAATTCCGGCCCACTTTAAACGCTCTTGCTTGCTAATCAAAAACACACCAGGCTTGCCAGAGGTTCCACTCGACATACCTACCGTAATACCGTTAATGGTCGGTTTGAAATTTCTCGACTGTTCAGCGTTTTTAGCCACTAAAAGTGCTTGTCCCAACCCAATGCCACGAGTGTTTCGTGCAGAAAAACTCTCCATCATTGTTGATTTATTCATATAGGGTAAATCAATCAATTTTTCTGCAAAAAAAGATTGATAATATTCTGCCTTTTTGAGCGTACTTTTAAGAAAAATATTAAGTTTTTTTGTTTGCCAGCTCTGTAATTTTTCTTTACTTTTAAAGTTCAAAATCCAACGGTAGCGAAAAAAATAAAAAATAACAGTTAAAGCATCCAGCAAGCTAGGTTTAGTATCCGCTTTACTCACCATTGAACTCCTTCCAGGTTTTCATACAATGAGAAGGTAAAATGGACATTACAGGCTCTCGCTCGGCGAGCTGTTTTATTGCCATAAAAGACGCACGATAGGCATTACCATTGTGTGTTAAATAATTTATTAACGAGGAAGGTGTTCGCCCTTCGCGACAGGCAGGCAAAGACCAGCAGGCATCTGCCACAAAAAACACCGGGTGACCTACAGCATCGGGCAGAAGAAGACCCAGCTGACCACTGCTATGCCCTGGCAGCGGAATACCCAATAAACTTCCATCACCCAAAAAATCAAAGGCTTGCGAAAAAGGTGACATCCATTTCGGCAAATCTATACAACCGAAATTATCCACATAATTCAAGCGTGCAAAATAATCATCGGGTAGCATATGCGGCAACTTACCCTGAAGGGTAGCGCGCCAAGGACGCGTCGAAAAATACTGCATTTCTTCAGTAGCTGTTTTCATGGCAATAAATTTTGCGCGCGGAAAATCTTTTAACCCTGCAACATGATCACCGTGATAATGAGAGACAATAACCAAAGAAATATCTTCTGGTATTATACCAAAGCATTCTAATTGAAAAATTAATTTTTGTTCTTGCGGTAAATCTACCGGTAGCGCAAAAGAATATAATCGCTGAGGGAATTGTTTTGTTGCGGTAAAAAAATGTTCGGCATAGCCGGTATCAAATAAAATCCAACCAATATCCGAATGATGAATTAATCCGCAAAGCGATGGAAACTCCACACTGGTAAAGCGACCACCTCGCGCAGCAATACACTCCAGATGGCAACACTGGCCAACACGCAAATATTTTACGTCAGTAATACGGCCCATCATTTATTCCCGATTTTCGGCATACCAAGCCGCGTGACGTTTTATACCTTCATCAATCGAAACCTTCGGGCTATAACCCAATTCGTCACAAATCGCAGAAATATCCAAGGTTTGGCTAAATGCGAGCACACCGGCACTGTAGCGAGTAATCAAGGGTTCCTTTGCATGGGTAACACGTGCATATAGCTCAAATAAACGAGCAGTAGCATCCACCACTGACCAAGGCATTTTTTGAGTACGCAACGGAAGCTTAAAATGTGTTGCAAGCTTTTCTAATAAATCTACAAATGCCAAGGGTTCACCATTAGAAAGGTTATACACAGAACAAGACCGCTTTAAGGGCTGAGTCAGCGCCAAATAAATTGCATCAACTACATTATCTATGTAGGTAATATCCATTACCGCCTTGCCACCGTTTATGAGAGGGATTGGCCCATGCTCCATAACCCGTAAGAGTCGCGGCATAAGCGTATTATCCCAAGGGCCAAAAAGCGCACGCGGACGCAGAACCACACTTTGTATTTTTGAAGCCATTACCAATTGCTCTGCTTGGGCTTTTGTACGCGCGTAATTGTTTACGGGCTCGGGTAATATTTCCGATTCTTTAATATCTATGCGATGCCGAAAATCAAAATAAACACTCGGCGTAGAAATATGAACCAGCCTATTAATACCAGCGGCCTCACCCGCTGCGAGAACTTCTACTGTGCTATCCACATTGGCGCATATAAATTCATTCATACTACCCCATGGCGACGACAAGGCTGCGCAATGCACTATGGCATCCACTTCCTTTGCTGCATTTATCAAAATAGATTTTGCACTTGCACTACCATGCTCAATAGCGTGCCACTTAACGGGTGCCACACAATGACTTATAACAAGATCGGCTGCAGACGCATCGCGTCCTGTAAAGATAACATCATGCCCTTCAGCAGCCATGCGCCATACTACATGCCGCCCTAAAAAACCTGTGCCACCCGTAATAAGAATTTTCATCAGTAGGTCAACACCACACCGCCAAGAGATAAACCAGCGCCTGTCCCAAGTAAAAGTAGATTATCACCGCGCTTAATTCGACCATCTCGAATCGCAACATCTAAAGTGGTAGGCAATGAAGCAGCTACTTGATTACCGTAATCCGCAAAAATATTAATTACTTTATCAGCGTTAAAATTTAAACGCTTAATCATGTGCTGAATGGCCAACTGGCTAGCTTGATGTGGAACAACCCAATCAATGTCATTAAGCCTTAGCCCTGAGCTATTGAGTAAATTCTCCACGAACTGCGGTAAATGCTCGGATGCTAATCTAAATACTTTTTTACCATCCATATGAAATTTTGTGAGAGGAAGAAAATCTTGTTTAATACGGCTTGGATGGTAGCGTGACCCACCCGCAGGTATTTCACAAAAATGAACACCCTCAGAATAGGTTTTTAAATTTGAAGCAAGAATGCATGAAGTACTTTCAATACTTGATCGACCAATAATCACAGCAGCCGCACCATCACCAAATATTGCGCTGGACTCAAGGTCATCCCAATTCAAACCACATGAAGCCAAATCGGCTGCAACAATAAGAATATTTTCATAGCGACCGGCAATCAGTGGCCACGAAAGCGTATCAAGTGCAGCAATAAATCCTAGGCAACTTGCGTTAATATCAAATGCAGGAATCGCTAATGTAGAAAGACCTAACTCAGCATGCACTAAGGCTGCATTAGATGGCATCCCTTGATCCATTGTGCCGCTTACAGCAACCAAACAATCTATATCCGCCCAGCTCAAACCCGCAGCGTCCAGCGCTACGCACGCAGCTTGTGCGGCTAAAATAGCTGCTGATTCAGTTGAGTCGGCAACATGTCGCTTATTAACGCCACTTAATGCGCGAACTGTTCCAAGGCTATGTCCCAACTGAAGATCAAGCTCTTCACTCGCTAATGAATGCTTGGGTAATACATGCCCAGTTGCCAATATCCGAACTGACCGTGTTGTTGTTTTATCCATCTTAGAGTTTTCCATTCGTTGACTAATGCAGTGCTGCAAACAATTTATTCCCCAGCGTAAACGCCTCAACATCCAACCCCATCCCAATCTTTAGCGCAACATCTCTATCCCATTGATTTTTTATTTTGCTGATGGTAATTGCTTCAGAAATTTTAAGCTCATCCAAATGATACCACGGCGAGATCAGTGGAAAAAATTGCAAGGGCCAATCGGTACCGTAGATTAAGCGGCCTTTTAACTCAGGGCGAGCCAATACTTTTTTCACGTAACCCAATTTATTGATTTGGGTAAGACTGGAAATATCGCCATAAAGATTTGGGTATTGGCTGAACATGGGAAGAATGCGATCAAAGTTTTCTTCACCATGAGAGTGACCGGTAGTTGCTATGTGCGCGGCAATTATTGTTACACCTAAGGACAAGGGCAGTTCTAACTTGCGGGGATCTGCCAACTCATCTTTTGCGTGTGAAAAAGATTTTTCCATGCCGGTATGGCTGAGCAATGGCATATTTAGCTCTGCCATTTTTTGGTAGAACGGAATAATCGCCCGGTCAGCAGGATCAATATACATAATTGATGGAATCCATTTAACCAAGACTGCGCCTTGCGCTTTGGCTTGCACCAAAAGCTCAATGGCGTCTTTACGATAGGGATTGATACTCGCAGCGTACAACAAATTAGGATAAAGCTTCGTTTGTTCGTACACGTATTCATTAGGAACATAAATTTGTGTTTTGACTTTATCTAATTCACCCTGTTCATTGATAACACCATCCAACGATAAAATAACGGTTTTATCAACTACTTTAGAGGCAGCCACTGCGGTGCTTATTTTCTTAAAAACAACCTGATCGCCTTCGCGCTCTAATTCTTTTAAGGATGTACCCATCGCCATTAAATAAAACTTAAAGCGAAAGTTATTGCGCATTTCATCATTAATAAAACAGCCCGAATTGCCGTAACCTAAACCAGCAACATGAGCGTGAAAATCAACAATGCTTTTGGCTTCAAATGGTAACAAAGCTGCGCTCGCATCTTTGTTTGCCTGCGCGCAAGTCGATAAGACTAAGACAGATAGAACTAATAAGCGTAATACCATGGTTGATTTCATGTGCTTAATCCCCCAACTCCAACGCCAATGATTTAGCGCCTGCAAAATCAGTTTTACCGCTGCCCAGCTTGGGAATAGCAGTCACTTGGTGAACAGATGAGGGAATCATCATGGGATTGCAATTAATATCCAATAAGCGCCTGCGTAATTCATTACTGTCAACCGCTAAAGTGGTTAGCAGCACAACTTGCTCACCTTTTTTCTCGTCGGGAATGTTTACGGCCACCAATTCAACATCAGCTTCGGTAATGACTTTTTTAATTTCACTTTCAACCGCACCCAAGCTAATCATTTCACCGCCGAGTTTGGCGAAGCGCGAGTAGCGGTCAACAATGGTTAAGAAACCGTCTTCATCGAGATGACCTTTATCGCCGGTTTTATACCAACGACGCCCATCTAACTCGATGATTACCGATTTGGTTTTTTCCTCGTCATTCAAATAACCCAGCATGACTTGAGTGCCGGAAATTAAAATCAAACCATCTTGATTGGCAGGCAAAGTTTCAAGCGTTGCGGGGTCTACAATTCTGAATGAACAGCCTGGTAATGGCAGACCTACTGAGCCAATTTTGCTGCCTACTTGTACATGCCAATCATTCATATCCAATTGATCGGGAATATTCACGCTGGCGACTGGCGTGGTTTCAGTGGCGCCATAACCTTCGTAAATGACTTTATTAAATTTATCATGGAATTCTTCACGCACATCGCTCGATAATTTCTCTGCACCGGCCACCACAATCCGTAGCGAATCCAACATAAGCGGCTGCACTTTTTTATTTTTGGTGTACAAACGTAAGAAGGTTGCAGTTGCACACATCACTGTCACTTTATTGCGTGAAATGGCTTTGGCAATATTCACCACATCGGTTGGGTCTGGGTGGCAGACAACAGGAATACCTTCAATCAATGGCAAAAAGGTAGTAACCGTTAACCCGAAAGAATGGAACGGCGGCAAGCAACCCATAACCACATCGTCATCGCGAGTTTTTAAAACGTCGCTAATTTGTTTGATGTTGGAAATAAAATTGCGATGGCTTAGCACAATACCTTTAGGCGTGCCTTCACTGCCGCTGGAAAACAATATTGCGGCGGCATCGTTAATATTTACCTTGCGGCCAAATAAACGATAAAAACTATACGCAGGAAGTAGGCGCGCCAACACAAAGCTAATTGCCAACAAGGGCTTTGAGATTTTTTCTTTTAACTCTTCCAAGTAAATGATCTTTAAGCCTTGCAGCATAGCTTCCACATCCAAACCGCGTGACTGCATTTTCTCGATAAATTTTTCAGAGGTGTAAACGGTTTTTATCGCCGCATTTTTTACGCCCGATTGAATTGCGGCCGTGCTGGTGGTGAAATTAATATTCACTGCGGTTTGGCCATTCAGTAAAACGGCCATATTGGTAATAATCGCCGCACTGCTGGCAGGCAAGAGAATAGCCACATTTTTTTCTGAATCTATTGAACGCATTTTATGGGCAAAGCTTGCAACTGCAGCCATTACCTTACCGTGACTCAGTTCAATACCATTAGTATCTATCACGCAGGGCGCACCTAAATGCTCTTTGGCAGAGCGCATCCATGCCAGTGGAAGCGGCTCAAATTTTTGTGATTGGTGCTCCCAAGCATCAAACGACAGTTCAAAGATTTTTTGTTTTAATTCTTCGGCCTTGGTATCCATTGGTAGTGCTTTACCAAAGGTGACAATCACTTCTCTGCGCAAACCACGCGAAGTATTTTTACGTAATTTTTCACTGCCGGCACGCGATAAGCGGCTACCCCATAAGCCGTGTAAATAAAATGGAATGATTGCACCCTCAACACCTTCAACCACTCGTTCAAAACCCGCATGAAATAAACCCAGTGAACCTGTACGGCTAATGGCACCTTCTGGGAATAAACAAACCACCTCACCCGCTTTTAATAATTCATTAATTTTAACGAGCGATTCTTTGCTCTGGCCGCTACTGATAGGAATTACACCAAAAAATTGAAAAATGGGTTTTAAATACCACTGCTCGTAAATGCTGCGCAGCATGACAAAACGCACTGGGCGCGGGCTGGCGATTTGAATCATCGCCCAGTCAATCCAGCTGATGTGATTACCCAATAACAAAGCGCCACCGGTTTTAGGGAGGTTGTCAAAACCGACAATATCAATTTTGTATTTACCGGAAATAAAAAAGCCCGCCACAATACGCGTTAAAGAATGCGGTAATTCGTAAACGGTATAAATTGCACCCGCTAAAGCGACTAACATCAACAAGAAAAATAATTGCGCGCTAGTCACACCGATTGAAGCCAATACAATGGTCATGCCTAAGAAGCTCAGCATGCCGATATTTTGAATCCAGTTGTTACCGGCTAAGACAGTGCCCAACTCATCCGCTTTCGCGTGATACTGAATCAATGCATTTAACGGAACTATAAACAGACCACCCAAGAAACCGAGCACTGTAAATGTTAATGCCATGGTGATTCGCGAATCCAACGCTGGCATTACACCTAACAAGAGCGCAAAACCTAATGCGCCGACTGGAATTAAACCCAGCTCAATATAATTTCTAGAAATTTTCCCTGCGAACAATGATCCTAAAATAATGCCTATGCCCGTGCAGGCAATAATGCCTTGGATCACCAAAGTATCTGTTTCATGCAACACTTCTTTTGCAAATGCAGGGAAGGAAGCAAACACCACTTGCGCAATCGCCCAGAACATAGAGAGGCCGATAATGGATAACCAAATCGCGCGTTTGTTAAAAATTGTTTTTATGTTGTGTTTTAAATATCCGCCCGTAACAAATTGGCCAGAGGAAAATGATTTGCTGTTATCGCGCTCGCGCTTCGCCGGTAATTTATAAGCCATCCACAATTCAAAAACCGTGAGCGCGACTAATATCCAACCCAAGGGTGCAATATGGCTAATTAACGTTGCTGTGTCTGTAATATGAATGGGTGAGAGCAATCTCTCAAATAAAGCGGAGAACACAAAAGTGCCGCCGAGAATGGCCACAATCGTAATCGCCTGCACTATTCCGTTAGCACTCGCAAGTGATTGATCGCCTACTAACTCACGAATGTAGCCATACTTTGCGGGTGAATAAATTGCTGCTTGAATCCCTAAAACTAAGGTCATCGCAAACGCAAACCAAAACCAACCTTGGTAGTAGGCGAAAGTAATTAAAAGCACAGCAACCAACGCGAACCATGCGCTGTAACGCATAACCTTATGCTTGGGATATTTGTCGGCCAAAAAGCCAGAGGGAGAGAACAGTAGAATAAACGGAATTAAAATAAGCGCATTCACAATTGCAGTCCACACAACCTGCTCTTGGCCATCGTAGGTTTTGAAGATGGTATTTTGGATAACAATCTTATGCCCCAAATCCACAAAGGCATTGATGAATAATACGATGAGGTAAGGCAGGAAGCCTTTTATCTTAAACACGTCTTGCATTCTTACTTCTCCTTAATAGGTTATTAGTATCGCGCCCAGCTCAACCTGAATCAGCGCTGAAGGCGAGGCAAGAATGCCCACCCGCATCAAAATTTGCTACCTTTTATTAATAAGTAGCGTTAAAATTCACGACAAGCATCGTATTTCAATACTTTCAACCAAATCCAAGCTTGGGGAACTTATGGCCCAGATCAATTCTCTGCTAGCAACTTTGAAAAAAGCCCTTAAATCTCACGGCATTACCTATGCCGAACTCGCACCCAAGCTGGATTTGAGCGAGGCCAGCGTCAAGCGCTTGTTTGCGGAGCAGACCATATCGCTGCAGCGTTTGGAGCAGATTTGCCAGCTAATGGAATTGGAAATTTCAGATTTGGTGCAGTTGATGAATGAACAGCAGCCTCGCCTGCAACATTTATCCATAGAGCAAGAACAGGAAATAACGCAGGATTTGGTTTTATTATTAATTACCGTATCCGTACTTAACCGCTGGACGCTGCCGGATATTATTAGCTATTACAAACTCAGCGAGAGTGATTGTATTCAAAAATTAGCGCGTCTGGATAAATTAAAAATTATTGAGCTACTCCCTAAAAACAAAATTAAATTATTGGTGGCACCCAATTTTAGCTGGCGCGAAAACGGCCCGATTCAACAATTCTTTCAAACTAATATCGCCAAGGAATATTTTAAAACAAAATTTAATGATGAGGATGAATGTTTGATTGTGCTCAATGGCATGCTGTCATCCCAAAGCAACGGAGAATTTCAGCGCAAGTTAAAAAAGCTCGCGCGGGATTTTGACGATATCAATAATGATGATGCAGCGCTGCCATTGGAAAATCGCAATGGTGTAACCGTGGTGATGGCGGTGAGAGATTGGCGCTATGGCTTATTTGAACCGTTATTGCGGAAATAATATTTGCGAGCACTTGTATCGCAAGTGCTCGCAAGACTAAATAATCAATATTGTTTGTAAGGTAAAAATTTTCCCGATAAAACCACATTGACTCTATCGCCTTTAGGATCTGGCTCGCGCACTATATCCATACTGAAATCAATCGCGCTCATAATGCCATCGCCAAACTCTTCGTGAATTAACTCCTTAATGGTTGCACCATAGACATTTACAATTTCATACCAACGATAAATTAACGGATCGGTTGGCACAGCAGTCGGTAGCGAACCTTTATATGGAACCACTTGCAACCACTTTTGTTCTTCACCTGTTAATTCAAAAATATCACCAACGATTTTTGCTTGCTCGGCACTAAATGTCATCTGCCCCAAACAACCTGCGGTCACCCACTCCTTACTTAAGCCCAATTTTTGGGCGACATCGCACCATTTAATTCCCTTGGATACTTTTACAGTGATGATTTTTTCAGTAACGTCATTGCGATTCATGGTGACTCCGTATATCGATAAGAATGGATTTGATTCATATCAATAGGAGCAATTAACACGCCAATTAATTCATTCTGTTAGACACAGCCAAATCTTGGCGCCCAACTCTTTGACTCACATCAAACAAAAAACAAGTTGCAGACTATTTTTGTAACAAATAGAAACACTTGATTTACATCATAAATATTTAAACACAGAAGCAGAGAATGAATCTCGCTACTTAAATCTGACAAAGGTAAATCAATATGCGTAAATCATTATTATTGGCAGCAGCAACTTTATTGTGTACCGCAAGTACTTTCGCTCACGAACCAAACGAATTATTTTTTCGCGTTGGCGCGGCAAGCGTTCAGCCCGATGCAAGCAGCGGCACAGTACTGGGCGGTGGCGTAGACGTAGAGAGCGCAACTACCCTTGGTTTTTCAGGTACATGGTTTATTAATAAACATTGGGGCATTGAAGTTCTTGCCGCCCTGCCATTTGAACACGATATTGTTGGCTCAGGCGCACTGAAGGGAGTGGATATTGGCAGCACCAAGCATTTACCACCAACAATTTCTGTGCAGTATTATCCGCTTGAGGGCGATAGCTTCCAACCCTATGTGGGGCTAGGCCTAAATTACACCAGTTTTTTTGACACCAAAACCACAAAGACCTTAGATACAGCCCTAAATGGTAAAACCAGCTTATCACTTGATTATTCAACAGGTATTGCTTATCAGGTAGGAGCAGATTTCAAAGTATCTGACAATATTTATATAAACGCTGCAATCTGGAAAATTGATATTGATACCACTGCCAAGATTAATGTAAATGGTAAGCATGCAGCAAGTGTTGATGTGAGCATAGACCCTGCTGTGTTTATGCTTGGCGTTGGTTTTAAATATTAAGTTGAAATAAAAGCCGAAAAAAAAAAGGGTAGCCATATGGCTACCCATAAACGACTCATGAAGCAGTCGAAGAAGAAGGGAACACAAAGCAAAAACCTTAAGCAGAAAATATTTAAATCTGAACCTGCACCAAACCATCTTCAACACGCACAGGATAAACAGTAATGTTATATTCCGGCTTCTCTAAGCATTCGCCAGTGCGCAAATTAAAATGTTGTTTGTAAAGTGGCGATGCCACCACAATTTCATCGCCAATTGAACCCAAAATACCGCGCGACAACACATTAGCTTCGCCGATAGGGTCAAAGTTGGACACCGCAAACACTTCATTCAAACGGCGCGAATTAAACAGCGCAACTTGTTGTCTTTTGACCAAGGCGCACAGACCAGTATCTGGCAAGAGATCTTGGTACTCACACACGCTGATCCAAATTTTTTCACTCATAATATTTCTCGCAAAAAATTGTTTTCTTAATCTTTCTGCTCTTTGAGAGCTGGATTCCCGACTACGCGGGGATGACAACGGAGATTATTTAGAAAATTAATCTACCAATTCAACCAGCTCGATGGTGTTGGCACGCTCATCTTTGAAGGCCGGACGAATTTGTCCACGCTCCAATACGTAAGCCAAATTATCATCGCGTTCATCAGAGTTGATAAAGTGTTTGAAACGTTTCAAGCGCTCCGGGCTCTCAACGGTAGTTTTCCATTCGCATTGGTACTGATCGATGTTGAATTGCATTTGCGTTTCCAACTCTTCCGCTATACCAAGCTTGTCATCAATCACAACTTTCTTGAGGTAAGCCAAACCGCCATCAAGATTTTCAAGCCATACCGAGGTACGCTGTAAACGATCACCGGTGCGAATGTAGAACATCATTACACGGTCGATATATTTAATCAGAGTTGTATCATCCAAACCTTGCGCAAACAAATCTGCATGACGAGGGCGCATACCGCCATTACCGCACACAAATAAGTTCCAACCACTTTCAGTTGCAATAACACCGAAATCTTTTGATTGAGCTTCAGCACATTCACGCGTACAGCCAGACACACCAAATTTAATTTTGTGTGGTGCGCGCACACCTTTGTAACGATTTTCTAAAGTGATTGCCATGCCCACAGAATCCAGCACGCCGTAACGACACCAAGTGCTACCTACGCAGGATTTCACCGTACGTAATGATTTACCGTAAGCGTGGCCAGTTTCAAACCCCGCTTCTACCAAAATTTTCCAGATCGCTGGTAGCTGATGTAATTGCGCACCAAATAAATCAATACGTTGGCCACCAGTAATTTTGGTGTAAAGCTTATAGTCTTTTGCGACTTGACCGAGAACAATTAATTTCTCTGGAGTAATTTCACCACCGGCTACACGTGGCACGATTGAGTAGGTGCCATCTTTTTGCATGTTGCCCAAGAAGATATCGTTGGTATCTTGAAGGCCGATGTGTTTTTCATCCAGAACATATTCGTTCCAGAAAGACGCGAGAATTGAACCCACTGCGGGTTTACAAATATCGCAACCTAAACCGTGACCGTGGCCATCCAACAATTCGTCGAATGATTTGATTTTCTTGATGCGAACAATATCGGCCAACTCTTTGCGCGAATGCGGAAAGTGTTCACAAATATTGTTGCTCACTTCCACACCGAGCTTCACCAACTCAGCATCCATAACTTGTTTTACTAATGCAGTACAACCGCCGCAAGATGTTGACGCTTTGGTAACATCTTTAATAGCGCTCATAGTGGTTGCGCCATTTTGTACTGCGCAGCAAATTACACCTTTGCTGACATCCATACACGAACAAATTTGCGCGCTGTCTGGCAATGCGCCTACGCCCATTGCTGCACCAGCACCATCAACCGATGGCAAAATTAAACCATTTGGATCTTCAGGCAAATCCATTCCATTTACGCACATTTGTTGCAGCACGCCGTAGGCCTCTACATCGCCCACTAATACTGCGCCCAACAATTTGGTGTTGTCGGCAGAAACAATAATGCGTTTGTAAACTTCTTCTACATCGTTACTGTAGGTGTAGCTTAATGAACCGGGAGTGTTGCCGTGGGCATCGCCAACTGAAGCAACGTCAACGCCCAACAATTTTAATTTGGTGCTCATATCCGCACCGGTAAATTCTTCGCTACCGCCGGTGATATGTGACACGGCCACTTTCGCCATGTGATAACCGGGCGCGACCAAACCGTAAATGCGGTTTTGCCAAAGTGCAGATTCACCAATGGAGTAAATATCCTTCACAGACGTTTGGCAGTTATTATCAACCACAATACCGCCGCGCTCGCCCACTTGAATTCCGCATTTGCGTGCGAGCTCATCTTGCGGGCGAATACCAGCAGAGAACAAAATCATATCGGTTTCTAAATGGCTGCCATCCGCAAAATTCATGCGGTAGCGCGCCTCAGTACCAGCAACAATTTCTGTGGTTGCTTTTTGGGTGTGAACTCTTACACCGATTGATTCAATTTTGCGGCGCAATAATTTACCGCCGCCTTCATCTAACTGAACAGCCATTAAACGTGGCGCAAATTCAACCACGTGAGTTTCAAGGCCGGCCGCTTTTAATGCCGCCGCAGCTTCTAAACCCAACAAGCCACCACCCACTACTACACCCACTTTGCTTTGTGTGGCGGAATAAGTAATAGCTTCCAAATCTTCAATAGTGCGATACACCAAACAGTGTTCGCCGTTGTTGCCGGGGATTGGAGGAACAAACGGGAACGAACCTGTTGCAAGAATTAATTTATCGTAACCTTCGCGACGACCAGAAGCGGTGATTACTTCTTTGTTTTCCAAATCCAAATCCACCACTTTATCTTTCAAGATAAATTCAACGGACTTTTCGTTGTAATAGCCTTCGCTGGTCAGCATCAAATCTTCTGCAGTTGAACCTGAGAAGTATTTGGATAACTGTACACGATCGTAAGCCAAACGCGGCTCTTCCGAAAAAGTAATGACCTGATAATTTGCAGCATCAGCGTGGTTCACCAAATTGTCGATAAATTTGTGACCTACCATGCCGTTACCGACTACAACAATACGCTTCTTCATAATTGCCTCACGCTTTTAAACGCTTTTTTGGTTTAACTAAATTTAAATTTTTTCTTTGGTTACTGTCATCCTCGCGTAGCGGAGATCCAGCTCTTAAAAAATCACAATCAAAAACTGGATCCCGCTACGCGAGGATGATGACTCCCTTCTTAATTAAGCCGTCATGCTTTGAGCTTTGCTCAACCATGCTTCAGCTTGTAACTGTTCTTTCAAACTCACCACATGACCAACGATAATCAGTGCGGGCGATTTCACTTGCTCGCACAATACAGTTGCAGGAAAATTCGCCAAATCAGAAATAATATCGCGCTGATCTTTGCGGCAACCGTTTTCGATAATCGCTACCGGAGTATCAGCTGCCAAACCGCCAGCCAGTAAGTTTTCTGAAATATCACCAGCGCGGGTTAAGCCCATGTAAAAAACAAGAGTGTGATTTAATTGCGCGAGCGCATTCCAATTTACGTCGAGAGTTTTTTCAGCGTGGCCAGTAACGAAGGTACAACCTTGCGCGATACCGCGATGAGTTAAAGGAATATCCGCATAGGTACTGCAGCCCGAGGCAGAGGTAATACCCGGAACCACTTCAGCCTCAACACCGGCTTTACGCAGTTCTAACAATTCTTCGCCGCCGCGACCAAACACAAAAGGATCGCCGCCTTTAATACGGCAAACGTTCAAACCTAATTGCGCTTGGTTAACCAAGAGTTGATTTAAGTCTTCTTGCGGAATGCTGTGATTATTTTTCACTTTGCCAACGTAAAGCGCGGGCGTATTCTTGGGGAAGAGTGCACAGATTTCTTCACTCACCAATTGATCGTAAAAAATGATGTCGGCAGAGTTAATGGCACGCAGCGCTTTCACGGTTAACAAATCCGCATCACCTGGGCCTGCGCCCACCAACCAGACTTTGCCAGTACGCGCAGTGCGCGGCTTGTGCTGATCATTCACTCGGCTATTAATAGGCGTGGCGGTTTTGGTGTTGGTCACTGTGTGTTTCATAAAATCACCTTCCAATTTGCTCACATTACTTTGCTGAACTTTCATAAAGTGACTTTTGCAAGTGCAGTGCCAATTCAAAACAAAGCGCTTGCTGAAATTAAAAGCCTTTTAATTTCAGCAAGTTAATGGAAAAAAGATGATTTACTAAGGTGGTACAGGCGAGGCGAGGCGAAAGCGTTTAACATTAGATGTGATTTTAATTGGTGCGCTAACGCGCTATAACAACGCAAAAACACAACTTTGCAATTTCTTAAAATGCACACATATAAAACAAAATGACGGTGCATTGCGCACCATATAAATGCATTATTAAGTTATTGGCTGTTTTTTAAGAAGTTCGTTAATAAAACTCGAATAGCCAACAATGTTTTTTTGCTCCAGTACGAGTAAAGCCTCAATTAAACCAATGAAAATCCCTGTTTTGACGCACGTTCTAGCAACACTCTTTAATTGAACACCCTGATTAGTCAGAAGCTTGGCTTGATTACTGCTTTTTCAATATCAAAATCTAGTTATTAAGCCGAGACTTAAAATAGTCTATTACCCATGTGCAACTTGAGCCGCTATTAATAGCTCTATAGAGTAAGCAATCATTTAAATGAATAGTGCCATGCAGCCGCCCGTACCAATCACATTACCCGCCCTTATCGACAGCTTTGGTCGCGCAATTACCTATGTGCGCTTATCAGTGACTGACCGATGCGACCTGCGCTGCATATATTGCATGGCGGAAGATATGACCTTTTTACCTCGCTCAGAGGTGCTATCTATAGAAGAGCTGGTTCTGCTCGGTAAGACTCTTTGCGAACTTGGCGTGACCAAATTGCGCATTACTGGAGGCGAACCCTTGATTCGTGGCGGCATTATCGAATTAATGCAAGAACTGAGAAAAATCACGCAGCTACAAGAATTATGCCTGACCACCAACGGCACTCACCTTGTGCAATATGCACAAGCATTAAAAGATGCAGGGGTGGATCGCATCAATATTAGTCTGGATAGCCTCAGCCCTGAACGTTTTAAGCAACTCACTCGTTTTGGCGATATCACCCAAGTATTGGCAGGCATCAAAGCCGCCCAAACAGCGGGTTTTAAGCGCATCAAACTCAATTGCGTCGCACTGAAACACTACAACGCCGATGAAGCACCTGAGCTGGTGCGATTCGCGCTCGATGAAGGCCTAGATATTAGTTTTATTGAAGAGATGCCCTTAGGCAGGATTGATGGTCATGGCCGCGCTGCAGAATTTATTAGCAGTACTGAGTTGCGCGAACAAATCAGCAAGTACTTTTCTTTACAGCCTATATCAACAACAACTGGCGGGCCAGCGCGCTATTGGCAGGCAGCGGGCGTTGAATCACGTATTGGTTTTATATCGCCACACTCCGAAAACTTTTGCAGTAGCTGCAACCGCGTGCGAGTAACAGCAACCGGCAAGTTGATTCTGTGCTTAGGGCAGGAAAATAGCGTCGATTTGCGCGCGGCTATGCGCAATAACCCCGCGCCGGAATTAGCCTTGCGTGAAACCTTATTGAAGGCGATTGTGCACAAACCGGAAAAACACGATTTTGATGTAGCCGATGAGCCGCAAATATTGCGGTTTATGAGTGTGACGGGCGGGTAACCCTTCTTTTACTAGTTAAACAGGATTTCTATGTCATCCCAGAAAGAATTTGAACCTTTAAATATTTGCGTTCTGACCGTTTCAGATACGCGCAATCTGGAAACCGATACATCAGGTCAAAAACTGCAAGATCTCCTGACTGCAGCCGGTCACCAGCCATATGCCCGCGATTTGGTCATTGATGATATCTACCAGATTCGCTCCGTGATCTCGCAATGGATTGCCGATAAGCAGGCACAAGTGATTTTAATTACGGGAGGAACCGGCTTTGCAGGGCGCGATAGCACCACTGAAGCGGTAACCCCTTTATTTGATAAAACAGTAGTGGGGTTTGGCGAATTATTTCGCCACGTCTCTTTCGCAGAAATTGGCACATCTACGATTCAATCTCGTGCTACGGCAGGGCTTGCCAACCGCACCTTAATTTTTTGTCTGCCGGGATCGACTGGCGCCTGTATAACAGCTTGGGAGAAAATAATTGTTGAACAGTTAGATAGCCGCCATAAACCCTGCAATTTTGTTGGCCAACTCCGTCTCGTTGAGTAGGTGTTGTCTAGGCATTTTTCAGCCAGTAAGGCTATGAGAATAAGTATTTTTGTGTATTCATTTGGTGCGCAAGCCCAATTTAGTGCGCAGCTTTGTAGCTCATAAACACAACTTAAATAAATTTTCTTCCATTCGTGCGCGCACTGCTACCTGTTTTGACCTAAAAAACAGCACCTCTCTATTTTTAGGTTATGAATGGCGCATTTGTCATCTAATAATTCACATTACGCCTGTGTTGGCAAAGTCTTTGCAAATTATCTTTGCCGCGCGCCATTTTGCGCTTGAAATAAGACGATGTTATGAACGATTTTTTTTTGGGTGATACCGCAGTACCCGCCTTATTAGCTGCAATGGACGCACTTACATTAGAACAAGATTTCCAAATATTCTTTAAAAAAGCTGCCACGTCTGTTTGCAAATTATTAAATGCCGATGGTGTTGCTTTAATACTATTAGATGAACGAAGAGAGTTTTTTGAATACCATTTATTTGAAGGTAATCAGGAAGAACGTCTAAACCCCTATAAAGGAATGCGATTCCCTTCTTATGAGGGAATTGCAGGGCGCGCACTTAAAACTAAACGCAGTATCTTTGTTAGCGATTATTCGCTCGACCCAGATGCTATGCCCGACCTGCTAAAAGGTGGGCTGGTTGCGAATTTTGTAATCCCCTTGATTTCGTCTGATCAAGTTATTGGCGTGCTGGCATCTTCATGGTTTAGACAGCCAGAAAATATTCCACCACAAATTTTTGCGCTCGCCGAGCGGATTGCAAGCCAAATTGCAGTTGCCTGTCATCGCGAGCAATTAGAAAACCAATTGCGCTCGCTGGTTAGTATAGATCCATTAACGCAGCTGAGTAATCGCCATGGCATTATGCAATTTTTGGATAAAAAGGCAGATCAACTCGCACGTAACAATCGTAGTTTTGCATTATTTTTTATTGATTTGGATGGTTTGAAGACAGCGAACGACCAATGGGGCCATGAAACTGGCGACAATATTTTGCGCGATGCAGCCAATCGTTTACGCGATGTAGTGCGCAAAAGCGATTTCATTGGCCGCTTGGGTGGCGACGAATTTTTAATCATCGCTGAGTGCAACGAATACAGCCTCAATATACTTGCTAATCGCTTTATTCAAGCATTACGAATTCATTTTGGTAACGGCCGTAAACGCGGCAGAATTTCTGCGAGTATTGGCATTGCGTTTTCACCGGTAGATGGCACTGACCCCAACAAATTGTTACGCAAAGCCGATGCCGCCATGTATTCGGCAAAAACTGAAGGGGGCGATAGATTTCATTTTGCCTCACGTGCTTCTGCCTGCGAACACGAAAAAAGTATATCAGCAGTTGATATTGATGCCGCATTGGACTGCGATGAAATTTGTATGTGGTATCAACCCATTATTTCCCTGCGTAATAAACACGTTATTGGGTTTGAAAGTTTAGTACGCTGGAAAAAAGCAGATGGCAGCCTAGTAGGCGCGTTGCCGATTATTAAGGCGATTGAATCGGCGCGTGGCGATTTGGAAATTCGTTTTGGTAATTGGGTTTTGCAAAAAACTGCGCTGCAAATTGCAAGTTGGAGAGCACAGAATTTTTTACACGATATTCACATCAATATTTCCGCCCGGCATTTTTTACACCCTTCATTTTTACAAGAGCTGCATAAAATTCATGTCGGCTTTGAGGATGTTTGCAGTTCATTAATTGTTGAGATTACAGAATCTGCCATGCTAGACGATATGGAGCGTGCGCGCAGAATTATTTTGCGCTGTCAGGAATTGGGCGTTCGTGTAGCTGCCGACGATTTTGGTACAGGTTATTCTTCGTTAACCTATTTAAAATGCCTGCCACTCAACTCGCTAAAAATAGATCGTTCATTCGTAACGGATTTACCACACAATCAAGTGGATAGGGATATTATTAGCGGCATAGTTTCCATTGCTCACGCACTCAATTTATTGGTGGTAGCCGAGGGTGCTGAAAATGAAGATCAGTTGGAAAGCTTAAAGGCATTAGGGTGCGATCAATTGCAGGGCTATGTTATTAGCCAGCCTATGCCACTGGAGCTTATTATGAGCTGGCACGGCTCTTATCAGCAAAATAATATCAAACTAGCTGAACGCAGTTTATCGCTTGCCAAACTCAAGACTAATTAAAACAAGCTTGAATAATAACAATCGATTTTTAATAAATAGTAGGTAAACGGCTCAACATTTCTCTGCGCGACGCAATTAACTCTTTATAAGTTTGGATCATCGTAAAGTTAATGTAACTTCCACTCATCTTTAACGCGTCTTGTTGACGCTGGTATTCCGAAATTTCCGCAAGTAATTTTGTACGGAGATTATCGTTGCGATCGAGATGAACGCTCATTTGTTTGGTCTGTTTTTTCATTAGATTTACTCCTTTAACTTTGAAAAAATCAGCCAGAGATTTAAGTCTCCAGCTATTGTAAATAATTCACTATCAACATCGTGTCACGATTACTACACGCGCCGCGCTTTTCCCCGATGGTTCAGTAAGCATAGCGCAGTCAAAAGATTCATAAGTGCTATTCTCTAGACCATTTACTTCTTTATAGGGCTTGAAAATGGCTGCTTATATTCGACTTAGCGATAAAGAATTTACATAGCAAACGCAAAAAAATGCACCAATGGTTTTTAGTCCGCATTTTCAACAAGTTAGCGATATTAACTAAAAACTAACTCACTCCATTTATAAAAAGCGAATTACTAAACTTTACATCAACAACACGTTTTAGCGCCCACCCATTTATTCTCTCTCGTGTCAGAATAGATTCTCTTGTCAGATAATATGTAAATAACAAGAGCGCGGGGACAATGATTTAGCAGCGTCACTTTTAGTGGTTGAGGTGATACCAACCTCTGATGCTCAATAAGACTACCTTGCGATGCCTCACAAAGTATTAACGCCAACATAATCATAAATTGAGAGGAAAATATGCTATTCAAGCAAAAGGTTGCGCTTGCCGCAGCTATCTCGGCAATCAGTATTGGTCAGTTTGCGATGGCCGACGGTCTCGTAATATCGCCAAAAGACACCTTAGAACAACCTGGCCTCACGGTCATTCTGGATCACAATCCCTTTAGTCCTATCTTTTTCGATGAGAAAAACGGCGGGGTGCAGATGGTACTTCACGGCGAACGTATTGCCACTGATGGCGCCTTGCGGCTTAGCGCTACTCCTGAACAGTGGGATCCAGTGCCCACATTCGCAAGCCGCGCGCGCGACGCCAGCGGCAAGCAAGTTGTTATTCGTTCATCTTTCCCTGCCGTAGATTTGTCCTACAGCTTGGCAGTGACACCCGAAGATGGTGGTTTCCGCATTGCGGTCAACCTCGACAAACCCTTGCCCCAAGCTTTGGCAGGCAAAGTTGGTTTCAACCTCGATTTCTTGCCCTCAACTTACTTTGGCAAGACCTATCTTAGCGATAAACAACCCGGACTTTTCCCTCGCCACCCTGCGGGTCCAATGAAGAGTGACAAGAGCGGTGACCCTGAACCGCTCGTTTCTGGCGGCAAATCCTTTACCTTTTCGCCAGAAGACCCCTTAACGCGCGTGACCATAGTGTCAGATAAAACCCCGATCGCGCTTTACGATGCCCGCAACCGTGCCCAGAACGGCTGGTTTGTAGTGCGCTCCTTAATTCCGGTTGGCGCCAAAGACGAAGCCGTTGTCTGGCATGTTCGCCCCAATGTACTGCCTAACTGGGCGCGCGAGCCAGTGATTTCCTACAACCAAGCGGGCTACACACCTCAGCGCAACAAAGTGGCCATGATTGAGCTTGACCCTAACTTCAAAGGGCCGGATGAAGCTGAATTACTGCGTCTCATGCCTGACGGCAGTAAGCAAAGCGTATTGCGCGGCAAACTAACGTCAAAAGGTAAGTGGCAGCGCTACAACTACTCCACGTTCGATTTTTCAGCAGTACGTGAGCCTGGCCTGTACCTGATTTCTTATGCAGGTCAGACGACCACGCCATTCAGCATTGCCGAGAACGCTTACAGCAATATCTGGCAACCATCGCTGGACACATTCCTTCCTGCACAAATGGATCACATGGGTGTGCGCGAAGGTTACCGAGTGTGGACAGCGCCTTCCCACCTTGATGATGCCCGCCAAGCACCCGCAAATCTCGTTCACTTCGACGGTTACAAAATGGGCGAATCACTCGACCCTCCGTTCAAAGCCGGTGAGCGAATTGATGGCCTGAGCATCGGTGGCTGGCAGGACGCAGGCGACTACGACATACAAACCGGCGACAACTCTTGGGTTGTACGCGACTTGGTATGGGGCAAAGAGCTCTTCGGCCTAGAATGGGACGAAACCAGCGTAGATGAATCCGCACGCCAAGTTGAAATCCGCAAACCTGACGGCCAGCAGGATTCGCTCCAGCAGATTCGTCATGGCGTTCGCCAGTTACTGGCGCAATACCAGATCTTTGGCCATGCCATTAGAGGCATTATTGATCCTACGCTGAAGCAATACACACATCTGGGTGATGCATCCTCACAAACTGATGGCAAATTCTATGACCCAACCCTCGGCGAGAATGAAACCAAAGGCGACCGCTCCGGCAAGGCGGACGACCGCTGGGCCTTTACCTCCGATCAACCTTCTACCAATTTCTACGTAGCAACAGCTCTCGCAGGCGCAGCGCGCACCTTACCCGCGCTGGATGCACCACTGGCAGCCGAAGCACTTGCCGCTGCAAAAGCGCTCTGGGCACGCGAACAAGGCAAGGATTTCCCAGCGGCCGCGCGTCACAAAGGCCCCTTCCCTGTGCGCGCGCCTGATGCCGTCAATGTGCAAGCCACGGTGGAACTCTTACTCGCCACCAAAGGCGAGAAGATATACAAAGATCGCCTAATGCAACTCTTGCCGGTCATTGATGTTCAATTTGATTGGGTAGGTGGAGCCGCCGCGCGCGCCATACCGCTCATGGACGCCAACTATCGCAAACAGTTGGAAGCGATTGCGGTTAAAGCCAAAACGCGTATCGACAATGAGATTGCAAACACACCCTTTGGTGTGCCGATTAGTGAACACTCGTGGGCGGGCTCTATTCAAGTAGCCACCTTTGGCACCAACATGTACTTAATTCACAAGGCATTCCCCAAGATCTTTAGTGTTGATTACACGTTGAATGCCTTGGACTACATGCTAGGCCGCCACCCGGTGAACAATGTGTCGCTGGTATCCACTATAGGCACCCGCTCCCAGCTGGTCGCTTACGGCCACAACCGCGCCGATTACAGCTTTATTGCGGGTGGAATGGTACCTGGACCACTGGTTATCAAACCGGATTATCCTGAGTTTAAAACCGACTGGCCGTTCCTGTGGTTTGAAAACGAATATACCGTAGCGACAACCTCTGCCTATATTCTGGCCGCCAATGCTGCCAGCGCAGCCGCCAAGGAAAAACGTTGATGTAACAGGGCTTGAAAACGCAAGTGCTAGCCATAGCTTTGCCAACCTATAAAAAATCCCCAGCACGCAAATGCTGGGGATTTTTTATTTCTCTTGATACTTGTTTTGCGATAAATGGTTTAGAAATAAACTCTTTACAACTTATCAAACGCATCCGTCAAAATACAATCGAAGCGACGCGCATCATATTCCAACAATCGAGCAATATCTTGCGGTTGAATGATATTTTTGTTTACCGCATCTTGTAGTTTCTCAGCCATATTCGCGCCGCTCAATTTATTTTGATTTTTCAACCAGGTTGTCCACAGCGGGCCGAGCGCCAATAACATTTGGTAAGTGCTTTCTACACGACCGGCTGCATCGTCGGGCTCGTGGCTAACATACACATATTGCGCTAAATGTTGGCGAACAGGGTTATCCTCAAGCATTAAGTCGCCCAGCTCCCGAGTCATGTCGTCACTGGGTTTTAATACCAGTTGGCCAAAGGGCAAGGTGAGGAAACGAACTAATTTTGCCACCCAACCCACAGGGAAGTTGTCGGCAAACTCACTTAAAGCTTGCTGAGCTTTGTGGAGAGCGGTGGCGAGCGCATATTCCGCGTGCAAGTCTTCTGCGCGAGTTCTTGGGTGCGCGGAGTGGTATTTTAAAATCGCACAGGCGATAAAGAGTTGGCTGTGAATATCGCCCAAGCGCGCTGACAATAATTCTCTACGCTTCAAATTTCCCCCTAATACTGCCAAGGCGATATCCGACATACTCGCAAAAGATGCGCTCAACAAATTAATGCGTTGATACCAGCGCGCACTAAAATCATCGGCGTTCGCGGGCACATTACTGAAATGACCACGGGTTAAACCGAGCAATTTGGTGCGCACTATATTGCTAAACACGTGGCCCAAATGCTGGGTGAATAATTTATCAAACGTTTTAATACCACGCGCTTGATCTTCATCTTGCATCGACTGCATTTCGTTAAACAAATAGGGATGGCAGCGCATAGCGCCCTGACCAAAAATCATGAGCGAACGAGTCAGAATATTTGCACCTTCCACCGTAATCGCCACTGGCACACTGTGGTAGGAGTAGACGAGGAAGTTGCGCGGCCCCTGCTGAATCGCACGACCACCGACTATATCCATAGAGTGTTCAACAGATTTGCGCATCATTTCAGTCGCATGGTATTTCGCCATGGCGGTCATTACTGAAGGCGAACCCGTCTCCAAACCTTTGGTCACCAATTGGCGGAAAGCTTCCAAGGTGTAGGCAGTGCTAGCAATATCTGCAGTGGCTTCTTGCACGCCTTCAAACTTGCCAATTTCAGTGTTGAACTGACGGCGAATACGCGCGTAAGCACCCACTAAACGGTAGTTAACTTCACTACTCGCGGTTGAAAGCGCTGGTAGTGATACACCCCGCCCTGCGCCCAAGCATTCGATGAGCATGCGCCAACCTTTACCTGCCATAGCAGCACCGCCGATTACCCAATCCATGGGGATAAACACATCAGTACCAAAAATCGGCCCATTCATAAATGGCGAGCCGGGGTTGTGGCGTTGGCCAATTTCCATACCGGGGTGATTAGCAGGGATAAGCGCGCAAGTAATGCCGTATTCTTTTTTGCTGGCATCGCCTAATAGGCCTTCTGGGTCGTGCAGTTTGAATGCCAAACCAACCACAGTCGCCACTGGTGCAAGCGTAATCCAACGCTTACTAAAAGTAAGGCGCAAACCCAGCACTTCCTCGCCTTCGTGCATGCCCTTGCAGACTATGCCGGTATCGGGAATTGAGCCTGCATCTGAACCCGCTTCTGGGCCCGTTAAACCAAAACAGGGAATCTCAGTGCCCTTGGCTAAACCAGGCAACCAGCGATTCTTTTGCTCCTCGGTACCGTAGTTCATCAAGAGTTCGCCGGGGCCGAGTGAGTTGGGCACCATAGCGGTAACGGCAGCAGTGCCAGAACGGCTGGCAATTTTGCTCATAATACGGCTTTGCGCATAATGGCTAAATTCGCGGCCACCAAATGACTTGGGAATAATCAGGCCAAAAAAACCTTTATCTTTCAGGTATTGCCAAGCTTCGGGCGGTAAATCTTTGCGGTTATGAGTGATATCCCATTCGTTGAGCATGCCACACAGCTCACTCACCTCATTATCTAAAAAGGATTGCTCCTCTGCGGTAAGCTGCGGTAAGCCAATTTGAGCAAATTCATTCCAGTTTGGGTTACCGCTGAAAAGCTCTTTTTCCCACCACGTAGTACCGGCCTCCAAAGCTTCACGCTCGGTGGCACTCATACTGGGCATGGTTTTTTTCAGCAGGCCAAACACGGGGGTAGTGAGTATTGCGCGGCGCAACACTCCTATATTCAGCACCAACAGCACTGCAACTAACGGCCCCAGCGCCCAGAGCGATAACAGACAAGGCACCACAGCACCCAACACCACCCAGAAAATAAGTACCGCAGCAGATGCCGCCGCAAGCGCAACTTGGCGCAAGGTGAGTATGGCAACCAATGCCAAGATGGCTATTAGTGCTAAGAGTAATGACATAGTGAAACCCTCTACTTATTTAAGGTGTGGCAATCCAATGGGAGCCTGCGAATCATCTCATTGAGTTTAGGCATAAGATTCAACTATTGCTGCGTTGTGCAGCAGATTTATGAGCTGTGCACCAAATATAGCCATTACGCCGGCTGAGTAAAAATTGCGCTGAGCAAAATCATCTGCATGGCATCCGTAGCGATTTCTTTATCGTCAATGACCTCTATTCGGCTATCCAAAATTTCATCTACCGATTGCACAGGGATTTGGCTAACGCTCAACACACCATTTTCTGCATTGAACATATAAACGCCTTCAGTGGTGTGCATGACCGCTTTAGCGCGCAAAAAATCCGCACCCGATAACCAACCAAAGAGCTGGTTAAAACTAAATTGAATTTCTGCCTGAAATAACCAACCGCAGGAATAAAAGCCATTAGCGGAATTTTCACGGCGCACAAAACGCTCGCCATCAGGTAAACGCACGGCTGCGTTATAAAGTTCGCCTTGCGGGCTTAAAAGATTTTTACGATGATGCTGCGGGTTTTTCAGGGTGTGATTCGCTCGTGGAAAATCCAACCAAGCCGCCTCCACCTGCCCATGTTCAATCCAAAAGGTAGCTTGCTTAGGCAGTTTAAAACTCGCGACTAACCCATCAAACGCGCGTTTTTCCGCTTCACCACACACATCCGTTTTATTGGCGATTAAAACATCAGCCACCGCAATTTGATCTTGGAAGTTGGCATTTTCGGTATAGCGGTTATCGTTTAATTTGCGTGAGTCAATCAACGTAATCGTTGCGCGCAAATCCAACACGCTCTGGTAATACTCACCCAACAGCGTATTAATAATCTCCTCCGGGTGCCCCAAACCGGTTGGCTCAATAATGATACGATCTGGCTTGGTGGTTGCGATCATCATATTGAGCGCAATTTTCATCGGCAGCCCAGCTACGCAGCAAATGCAACCGCCCGGTACTTCACGCACATGGGCATTCACGCTCTTGAGCATGGCGCCGTCTATACCGATTTCACCAAACTCATTCACTAAAACCGACCAAATTTCACCCTGTGGTTTGTGTTTGAGTAAATGGGTAATCGCCGTAGTTTTCCCTACGCCGAGAAAGCCGGTAACTATATTGGTGGGGATAAGAGTTTTCATACCAAGGTATTCATAATTAAACCAGACACATAAAAAGCAGAGTGTACTCAAGTTACCGCAATTATTCTGCCTAAACGCAAACCAATAAAATTTCACCTTTATAACAAAGAAGAAAGATATGTAAAAAATCGCCGTACCCCATGCGAGAGTGATAAAAAGAAATGTGCGGTCTAGGCTTTATAGCACTAGACACTAAAGCCTAGGCTCTGCACTCAAGCTAATAATTAACAGCTCACCAAGGCGATGGTCATTTCTATGAAATTTTTTCACTATTTGTTAAAAGCCGCTGCAATCGCAAGCCTCACATGTTTACCTTTTTCTCACAGCTACGCTGCTACCGCAGTGGCCACTCACGGCGCGCTCTCGGTAAAAGGCAATCAAATTGTTGGTAGCCACGGTAAGCCTGCATCACTTGCAGGCCCCAGCTTATTCTGGAGTAATACTGGCTGGGGCGCAGATCGTTATTACAATGCCGAGGTTATCGCCTATCTTCAAAAAGACTGGAATGCCACTATAGTTCGCGCAGCTATCGGTGCCGATAAAAATGGCGGATACGCCGCCGACCCTGAAGGCAACTTCGCCAAAGCAGAACGCGTTATTGATGCTGCTATTGCGCAAGGAATTTATGTGATAGTGGACTGGCATTCACACGATGCGGAAAAAAATCCTGAACTCGCCGTTAGCTTTTTTGAAAAAATTGCCGCCAAGTATGGTAAGCACCCTAACCTCATTTACGAAATTTATAACGAGCCGCTACAAAAAACCGATTGGGCAACACAAATTAAACCTTACTCAGAAAAGCTGATTGCAAAAATTCGCGCTATAGACCCCGACAACTTAATTATTGTGGGCACACAAACTTGGTCGCAAGATGTCGATAAAGCGGCAGCTGATCCAATTAAAGGTTTTAGTAATATTGCCTACACCTTGCATTTTTATGCTGGCTCACATAAACAGGGCTTACGCGATAAAGCGCAGATCGCATTAGATAAAGGCCTCGCCTTAATGATTACCGAATGGGGTACAGTGAATGCCAATGGCGATGGCGGCGTGGATAAAAAAGAAACCGAATTATGGTTAGAATTTGCGCGCAAGAATAATTTATCGATGTGCAACTGGGCATTGAACGATAAGAAAGAGGGCGCTTCGCAATTAAAACCCGGAACAAAACCCGATGCTAAATGGACAGATGCAAACTTGACGGAAAATGGCCTTTACGTAAAAGAAATAGTGTCGAAGTGGGATAAAGTGAAGTATAGCGGTGCTGAAATAGCACAGAAGTAAACTAATTCAAAAGAGAGCATCATCCTCGCGCAGTGGGGATGATGACTCTCTACTTAATATATCAACCTAAAATTACTTGCTTACTCTCTTGTCCAAACTGAAATTTTTAACCCATACTCAACTGCTCACGCATTTTTCAATCAGCTTTTTAGTCGCACGAATTCCTGCATCCTCACTCATCGCTTCCCCCCTCGTACGCAATGCCTACATAACCACGGTAGGAGGAAGCACACATCAGCTTAAACATTGTCATAAAAATTACATAAAAAAAGAGGAGCATTCGCTCCTCTTTTCAATACAACCACAACCACTTAGCGCTTTTTATTGGCCGCATTTACCGCCAGCACCAGGAACATATAATTAGTTTCACCGCCACCCATTACATACTCAGTTTGCTGCCAAAAGAATGGCCAAATTTTTAGCTCTGGTAAGTCAGGTTGAATCAATGCAGTGCCGGAAATAACACCACCTGGAATGTAAGACCAATCCGCTCGATTATTACCATAGGCTACAGTCGCAGAATTAGCACCTACACCCGAGGCAAATGATTGCGTATTAGAACCAGGGTGAACACCCAGCACAAAATTCAACGCACTAAAGTACGCATCTGTAGTTGTATATTGCGGCCAGCCTTGGTGGAAGAAATATTGCTTCACGCCGAACTCTTGGATAGTCCAACCTGCACCCCAAATATTCGGCTTGTACGGCACACCATAAGGTGACTCGCTCGCAGCACGTTCGCGCACTTTTATTTGGTGTTGCTCTACTGCCGCGTTAATAGCAGTCACAAAATCCTTATCTTCAATACTGCTCATTACTCGGCCTAGAGGCCAACCCGCCTCATCAATTTTCGCGACTATTTGATCTTTGAGTGGCAATAAATCTGCAAGGTATTTTTTGTCTTTAGTCGCTAAATATAGTTCAGCAGCAGCAAAGGTTTTTTCATCAATTTTAGTCGAGCGCGCAAAACTTTTTTGATAAACATCTATCGCAGCTGCTAAGGCATCTTTTGACATTTGTGGATTATACGTTTTTAAAACACGCGAAGCAGATGCAAGCCCTCCCACAACATAAATTTCACGGTTAGGATTATCTTCAGTGAATACCCAACGATCATCATTAGTGCCAGTTTTGCCATTTTTCATTTCACCCTTGGCCAACTTTGGATCATAAGGAAGATTATCGGTTTGCAGAGAACCATCACCTAACATGACGTATTGACGCAAATCCGTATCAATAATGCCGCGATACAAACGTCCCATAGCCTTGTAGCCACCAAGCACACTTAAAAGACCATGCTCAATTTGTTGCAGAGCATCGTTTTTGCCATCGGGCTGGTGAATTTCTACCACCTTATTTTTTTGATCAATGCTGGTAGCATCGTAATTCAAACCAAACTCTTCCACCATTTCGGATAACAGCCACACAGTGCCCATTTGCGATTCAATGCGCAAATCAAAATCGCCGGCATCGTGCCAACCGCCAGCATCTAAATGTGGTACACGATCACCCGGTTTAAATTTGGTCAGTGTTGACGGGCCAGAAATATAGCCATCGTAATGATTGAGATTAATCGGTGCCATTAAGGCATCATCCAAATGATCTATGCCATGCCACACACGATATTTTTCATTCACACGCATATGGCACATTTGCATGGGTAAGAAATATTCCAAGGTTGGCTGCCAAACATGGCGATCAAAAACATCATCATTAATCTTAAAAGAAGATGTCACTTTATCGCGATAGCTAATCACATAACTACCGGCGGTTTTAATATCGCTAAAATCATAGGTTAGGTAGTGATAGCGTAAAAAATTCCCCCACGCTTGCGGCTTGCCTTTACGCACTAATTTTTTACCATTTTCAGTGAGCTGATAAACACTGACTTCATCACTTTTTAAATCACTGGCATCTTGCTCTATAACTAATTTTTTAGGTTGTTGAGTGGTGTAGCCCATTTGCGATACTTGCAACACCGGCTCGTATTGCCAACCTTTAACCACATTAGGCGTTACCACCCACTCAATTGCATTTTGAGTGGTATTTGCTGGAATGCTGGTGCGCACTATGTACCAGCCGTTATTGTGATTAGCGCGGCCATCCCACAATTCCAGCTTACCTTTGCTATTATCTTTAGTGATATTTTCAATCACAATACGCTGCTTATCTTGATCTGGCGCTACCGTTAATTTATTACCGACAGCAAGTGGTGTTGCCAAAAATTCACCGCCTATATTTTCCACTGGGCCATTGGGTTGACGCGGAAAAATACCGGATTGTTGATCCATTAAAAAAGCTTTGCCAAATAATTCACCAGGAAATAATTCTAAGTTAAAACCAATTTTTCCAATCCACTCTGCAGGTAACGGTTTATCTAAATCTACACTGATTTTAAATTGATTATTTTCTAGCGCAGTGACATTAACTTTATAAGAAAATTTTAAATCGGGGTAATTGATAGGATTAAAGCCTTTCTTATCTTTGCTAGGATCCGGGTATGACATGGTTTGCGAAATGCGGCGCTGGGTTTTATCTACCGCTTGCGCACCACCTGCCGGCACTGGCGACCACTGCCCGGGCGATACTTCTAAGCGCAAATCACCGTTGGCGGCTACGCGGCTACCATGTTGAATAATCGTCACGCCTGTTTGATGCCCATCGGGATAAATATCGCTAAACACGGTGACACTTAAACCCTGCATGGAAAAATAATTTTTGTCGTTAATTACTAAAGATTCTGCTGTAGTTGCTTTTGAATCTTTTGCCTGTGCACAAGCCGCTGCCATTAAAGTGCATGCGATTATTATTGTTTTCATGATAAACCTAGTGAATTTGCTAATAAGAGAAAAAAGTATGAAGTTAAAACTGCTCATAGCATAATCGCCTAAGGTTTTACCAGGCGATTAATTTTGTTGATATTAGTTAATTAGTGTTAACTCGTCAGTTATAGCGACTAAGCCGATTTAATACTATTTCGCCCACTGGATTTTGCTGCATAGAGCGCCTCATCAGCACGCGCGAAAGCTACTTCTACATCATCACCCACTTTAAATTCAGTAACGCCAATCGAAAGCGTAATTGAAATAGGCTGTTCTTTATAATTGAAAGCAGCATTAGCAATAGCTGCACGAATGGTTTCCAACACAGGTAGAGCATCGGTTAAGCTCGTTTCTGGCATAAGTGCAACAAATTCTTCGCCGCCAAAACGACAGAAAAAATCCACTTCACGCAAACGCTTTGCGACCGAACGACCAATAACTTTTAATACCCGGTCGCCCGCTTGGTGACCGTGACCATCGTTAATTCTCTTGAAGTGATCTATATCAAACACTGCAAGCGTGAGCGGACGACTGTAACGCTGCCAGCGCTGATACTCATAATTGACGCGCTCATTGTAATATTCACGATTCGGTAGTTCGGTGAGTGGATCATGTAAAGCTTTATAACGCTGCTTTTCTAATACCGTGCGGTTTTTTTCAGCCTCATCTTCCATGACTTTAATTTTACTAGCCAATGTTTCAAGCTGGGTCGCTAATTGATTCTGATCTTGCTCAGACTGTTGGTAGTGATCTAACGCTTGGCGAATGTTGCCAATTTGCGATTGCACTAAATTTTTTAACTGTGCTAAATCTGTGGCTGATTCAGCGTTATATTCTAAATTTTCCATTTCCATGCGAACTGAATTTTGTAGCTTATTATTCTCCGCTCGCCGCGTTGATTCTGACTCAACCGCACCACCTACTAAACTATAGATGTCCGCCAATTCTTGGTTTACATTTTTTAAATAAGCAGCAAAGGCTTGGTTGGCAGAGAGGTAGGCTTGCATTACTAAATCGCGCAATACTTCCAAGGTTTTAATAAATGCATCTGCAGTTGTTGCCGTATTAAGCCGGGCACGAATCACCTCAACCTTTTTAATCAAGGGCACTTCATTTTCTAGCCCTATTAAAAATTGGTTGATTACTGCGGTAATCTGTTCAACAAATTCCTGCGGCAAAAAATCTCGACTTACCGAGCTACCTCTCGTTTGATTACTTTTGTCTGATAAGACCGGTACATTTAACTCTGCGTTAATTTCAGCATAATTTATATCGGCAGTTTTATGCTCGTTTGCTTCACTCAGATTTTCAGTGATATTTTTACTACTAGTTTTAGCCGCGTCATTCGAGCCCAGCAATTTTTGCAAAAAACCTATTTTAGGCTGTTCAATTTCCTGAAATACATGCTGCTGGATAATCGCAAGCTGTTGTAGCAACGCCGGATACAAGCGTATTTTTTTACTGCGCTCAGGAAGTTGAGATAAATATTGACTGATTTCTTTTTTAACACCACGTGTTAAATCCAAAGCCTGTAATGGTTTGATAGTTTCCATTAAAGATTGACGCACATCTTGCGCATTTTGATCACGATACTGCTCAAAGTTGAGCGTTACTTCATCTAAACGCGCTAACAAACTGTTTATGTCACCCTCAATAGTGCCACGCATACGCTCACGCAGTTGGCTCAAAATACCGTCCAGTGCATCATCTTGCCCATCGGCCGCAACACTTACTCGCACCAAGGCGCGGCGCAACAGCTCTTGCTGTGCGGTGAGGCTTTTCTCCAGTTGCTCTTGTTGATCAAGGGCATCCAAATATTTTTCACGCCAGTTTGCACTCTTATCGTCAGATCGATCAGCCATATTTTTCTCGTATAGGGTTTTGTTCTGGGATTGAGTATAGACAGACTTCGTCAATCCCACCGAGAGAAACAACCTATATAAAGCAGCAACAAAAACGCCCGCGTCATTGCTGAGGCGGGCGCGGTTTAACTCAAAAAATTGTTTAGTGTTTGGCAGCAGCGCGCTCGGCGCGAACCCTCTCTACCAAAAACTGAGCGACTTTGAGCATCTCCTGCTGATCAGCAACGGCTACTCGAAAACGCCCATCTACCACTACCGCTGGAGTGCTGGGAATTTTAAGATCACGAGTACGTGCTTCCGCCTGTTTGACTTGGCTATTTACGCCAAATGAATTGAAGGTATTAAGCGTTTTGTGCTTATCCACATCATAGAGTGACAAAAAATCTGCCCAATCCTGAGCACCACCCAAGTTTTTATGGGCAATATAAATGCTATTGAAAACTGCGTCTTGCACTTTCTCTTTAACGCCCAAAGACAAGATTGTGTAATAGCCGCGCTGATAATTAGCCCAGTCTGGTCGATTGAAGCTCACATGGGTTTGCACCAGAGTTACATCTGCTGGTAATTTTTTAGCCCAAGCCTGCAACAGCGGTTCAAATTTGTAGCAATGGGGGCACGCATAAGAAAAAAATTCAGCCACTTCGATTTTGCTGGGATCCTTAGGAACTACTCGCTCTGCAAGCACAATATATTCCTTACCTTCGGTATAACCAACGGCAAAACTAGTAGTCGCAACCGAAAAACTCACAACAAGCCCTATGAGGGCAGCAAACATACGCATAACTTAACTCCGAAAATCAAATTAGAAATGGCTTAACTATTGTTTTGCTGTTAACAAATTCACTCATGGGAACCTTAAACCAGCAATTAGTTCCTAGCGCGGACTATACCAACAAGAAGCATCACTTTTTAGCGGCGCGCTCAGCACGCGTTTTATCCACTAAAAACTGCGCCACTTTAAGCATTTCTTCGTGACTACCTAAGAGGCGTGAACTTACGCGGTATTTACCATCAACAACAAGCTCCGGCGTTGCGGAAATTTTATAGCCGCGAACACGGGCATCGGCCTGTGCCACTAAACTATTTACGGCAAAGGAATTGTAACTTGAAAGCACCGTTTGCTTGGTTACGCCAAACTGCGATAGCAGTTCAGCCCATGCCTCAGCACTAGCCAACTCTTTACCATCGCGATGAATTGCATCAAAAGTTGCTTGGTGTGATTTGTCTTTTACTTTCAACAACACGGCTGTGTAGTAACCGCGCTGATAAGGTCCCATAGCAGGGCTCCAACTTGCATGTACCTGCACAAAGGCTACATCTGGCTTTTGGGTTTTAGCCCAAGGTGCCACTAAAGACTCAAAGTGAAAGCAGTGGCCACATAGATAGGAAAATACTTCTGCCACTTCAATTTTACTGGGGTCCTGCGGGCGCACCTGTTCGTCGAGCAAGACATAATCCTTACCCTCTAAATAATTAGCGGCAGGAACAGCGGCAGATTTAGTGGCTACTGCTGGCTCTGCAGCAAATACCGACAGGGAAAAAAACGCTATAACAAGGGCGGCGATGTGGCGCATGAAGTAACTCCAAAGTTTTTAGAATAATAGTCTTAACAATATGAACCCAAACAGTCCAGCAGGTTTCGACCAATAAAAAAGGCGACCGAGGCCGCCTTTTTATCGCAATTACCACTCTCAGCGCAATGACTAGAGCACTTACAAGGATTAATTTAAGCCTGCAATGAAATTTGCTACCGCTTTAATTTCCGCATCGCTTAATTTATCGGCAATCGTGCGCATAGGTGAAGTATCGCCATCATTAACACGGTTGCCCGCGCGGAAATTCGTCAATTGCTTTTCAATATAATCCGGATGCTGACCACTCAAGCGTGGAAAGCCAGCTGCCGCATTGCCTTTACCATCGGGAGCATGACAACCCGTACAAGCAGGAACACCGTTGGCCAAGTTGCCATTGCGATAGGTTTTGGCACCCAACTCTAAAGCATCAACTTTAAGGCCAGAATTAACTTGAACTTCCATCTTTTTAGCGCCCGATAATTGTGTATTTTGGCTGGCGAAATAAGCTGAAATATCGGCAATATCCTGATTATTTAGATTAGCCAAAAGGCCTGTCATCTCTAACACGGCGCGGCCAGCGGCGTCTTTCTTAGCGGGATTCGTCTCTGTATCCCACGCTTTAATGTCGTGAATTTGCTTGATTAAGTAACGCTCACCTTGACCCGCCAACTTGGGGAAATTAGGCGCTAAACTATTGCCATCCATACCGTGACAAGCACCACAAACAGCCGCTTTAGCTTGGCCTGCTTTAGCATCGCCCACCACTTTAGCGGTATCAGAGGCCGTGGCACTTTGTGCGATGGCAATCAAACCCAGCGAAAAAAGTGCATTTCTTACGATCTGTTTCATTAGCAAACCTGTCATCTTAATTGTGTTGTAAGCACCTATTTCAGTGCTTAGGGTCATTTTATTCGCTTAGGGATAGGCATCAGGCTACAATGCCGGCCATCAACCTTTGCCGCCTTTCTAGGGTTACCCTTCCGGGCGCCCAAGCTTTTGTTCCAGCAAGCATTAATCCTCAGAAGGCTGTGCTGCATTATATACCATCGTGCTAATAACACACCAATTTGAAGGGTTTTTATGACCACTGCGATTAACTTCCACAAAGCCAAATACACCCAGAGCGCGCCCAGTATTCGCGAATGCCCGCCTGAAGATGGTATTGAAGTCGCCTTCGCTGGCCGCTCTAATGCAGGCAAATCGAGCGCCATTAACACCTTGACCAATAACCATAAGCTGGCGCGTGTCAGTAAAACGCCTGGGCGCACTCAGCTCATTAATTTTTTTGAGTTGAGCGAGACCCAGCGCCTCGTGGATTTACCCGGTTATGGCTACGCCAAAGTATCACGTGAACAAAAAGAACTTTGGCAGCGCCACCTCTCCGAATACTTGCGCGAACGCCGCTCTCTAAAAGGCTTAATTCTGTTAATGGATATTCGTCACCCGCTGCAAGAATTTGATACCACCATGCTCAACTGGGCCACTGGTTCCAACATGCCCGTGCATATACTGCTCACTAAAGCCGACAAATTAAGCCGTGGCCAAGCAGGCAGCGCCTTGATGGCGGTCAAGAAAGAGCTAAAAAGTGCAAATTTGAGCGATTTAGTTAGCGTACAAACTTTTTCATCGCTAAAAAATACGGGATTGGATGACCTTAAAGCCCAGCTTCAAATCTGGCTTGCGCCTATTGATGAGGCAGATTTAACAGAAACAGAATTACCAACTGCAGAATAAAAAAAGGTGGCCAAAAGCCACCAAAAAAGGACACACACATGAAAAAACTGTTTAACACTGGAGGAGTTAGCCTGCATATGCGAGCTATAACTATGGCCGCTCACATTAAGATAAGTTCATTCTTTTTCATCCTATAAATCACAAACTACTCTCAGCCTGAGCTTTGCCCAGCAAACACAGACAAATAATTACCAAACGTTAACGGCTGGGTCAGATGATTAAAAATGACAGACAAAAAAAACCCGACCAGAAGTCGGGTAGCTTTGTTAGTTACAACACTAAGCTGGCAAATTGCCATTAGGGGAGGAGTTAGCTCATGAAAGTAAAACACACTTAACTGAGACTGAACGGTTTTCAATAAGTTCACGAAAAATGTAAATAAACTTTAAAATATTAAGAAGACCATAAAAAATTCAACTAAAACATAGAGTTAGATAATATAAATTACAGAAATTTTAAAATGGTATCAAGCATCCGTGTCGTCAAAAACATCTAATGTGCCTCATCCCAATTATTGCCCACTCCCGCCTCCACCAATAAAGGCACTTTTAATTGCGCGGCGGCCGACATACGTGCAATCACACCAGCGCGAACGTGTTCCACCTGATCTTCCGCCACCTCAAGCACCAACTCATCGTGCACTTGCATAATTAATTTTGCATCTACATTGGATTCGAGCAACCAATTATCCACACTGATCATGGCTTTTTTAATAATGTCGGCAGCCGTGCCTTGCATAGGGGCATTAATAGCGGTGCGCTCGGCACCCATTTGTAGGTTTTTATTTTTAGCATTGATATCGGGCAAATATAACCGACGACCAAAAATGGTTTCAACGAAGCCCTGTTCATGGGCAAGAGCACGAATATTATTCATATAGCGCTGTACGCCAGGATAGCGCTCAAAGTAACGGTCAATATATTGCTGAGCTTCACTACGGCCTACGTGCAATTGTTTTGCTAACCCAAATGCTGACATTCCGTAAATCAAACCAAAGTTAATCGCTTTGGCACTGCGGCGCATTTCACTGGTGACTGAATCCAAACTTACACCAAATACTTCTGCAGCCGTTGCGCGGTGAACATCCAAGCCTTTCTCAAAAGCGGTGAGCAAACCAGCATCATCCGATAAGTGCGCCATAATACGCAGTTCAATTTGCGAGTAATCCGCTGCAACTAATTTATAACCCTTAGGCGCAATAAACGCTTGGCGGATACGCCGCCCTTCTTCCGTTTTAATGGGGATATTTTGCAAGTTAGGATCTTGCGATGATAAACGCCCCGTTGCCGCAACCGCCTGATGATAACTAGTGTGAATTCGCCCAGTGCGTTTATTAATTTCCAGCGGCAATTTATCGGTATAGGTCGATTTTAATTTTGCAAGCCCGTGATATTCCATCAACACTTTTGGCAGTGGGTAATCTAACGCTAACTCTTGCAACACTTCTTCTGCAGTTGAGGGCGCACCGGTAGGCGTTTTTTTAATGATGGGTAATTTTTGCTGATCAAATAAAATAACACCCAATTGTTTAGGCGAACTTAAATTAAATTCCTGCCCGGCAATTTCATAAGCTTTGCGCTCTAATTGTGTTAAACGCTCACCCAACTCAATGCTGTGCTTGCCCAACAAATTAGCATCCACCAAAGTACCGTTGCGCTCTATGTGTGAGAGCACAGGAATAAGCGGCATTTCTATGGTTTCAAATACGGATTTGAGTGAAGCAATGTGATCGAGCTGCGGCCAGAAAAATTGATGCAAGCGCAAAGTGATATCGGCATCTTCTGCGGCATAGTGACCAGCGTCTTCTATTTTTAGCTGGTTAAACGCGAGTTGTTTTACGCCCTTCCCGGCAAGCTCTTCAAAGGTGACTGTTTTATAATCCAAATAATTTTGTGCCAGTGCATCCATATTGTGACGGCTGCCGATGGAGTTAAAGACGTAGGATTCGAGCATGGTATCGAACGCGATACCGCGCAGCTCAAGACCGTAATTTAATAACACACTACGATCGTATTTTAAATTTTGGCCAATTTTTATTTTATTAGCATCTTCCAAAATCGCTTTGAGCTCTTGCAACACCCATTCAATGGGCAACTGCTCGGGCGCGCCTATATAGTCGTGACCACAGGGAATATAAGCAGCCTTACCCGCTTCAATAGCAAAGCTCACCCCCACAATTTTGGCATCCATAATATTGAGGCTTGTGGTTTCGGTATCAAATGAGAACGCCGGGGCTTGCTGCAAACGCGCAAGCCATTGTGCAAATAAAATTTTATCGGTAATGACATCGTATTGGATTTCAGTAGGTGCGACAGAGGGTGTAAATTCTATTACCGAACCCTGCTCGGATTTAACGTCATTTACCGCTGACACCACAGCAGAATTAACGGCAGACAATGAGTTTTCAGCGCCCAAGTCTTTTACCCAACTTTTAAATTCCAATTCTTCAAAAAGTTCGCGCAGTTTTGAATTGTTTACGGGTGCAATTTGAATAGACTCTGGGCCAAGCTCTAATTCAACATCTGTTTTAATAGTGGCAAGGCGATAAGAGAGATAGGCCATTTCACGGTGTTCAATTAATTTTTCCGGCATATTTTTCGCGCCGCGAAATGAGAGCGTGCGAACTTTTTCCAAATCCGCATAAATTGCATTCAAACTGCCAAGACCTTGAATCAAGCCCTGCGCGGTTTTTTCGCCTACACCTGGCACGCCAGGAATGTTATCAACCTTATCGCCCATGAGCGCAAGGTAATCAATCATCAGTTCCGGGCCAAAGCCATACTTCTCATTAACGCCCGGAATATCTAAAACAGTCTCAGTCATAGTATTAACAAGCGTGACATGCTCATTGACGAGCTGTGCCATATCTTTATCGCCAGTGGAAATCACCACATCACATTTTTGCTCAGTAGCCTGACGCGCAAGCGTACCGATTACATCATCTGCTTCAACACCTTCTACCACCATTAACGGCAAACCCATGGCTTGTACTATGTCGAAAATGGGTTGCACTTGCGGGCGCAAATCATCGGGCATAGGTGGGCGATTAGCTTTGTATTCTGCATACATGTCATCGCGGAAGGTTTTGCCTTTTGCATCAAAGATAACGGCGATTTGACTTTCGGGATAATCCTTAATAAGGCGACGCATCATATTTATAACGCCCTTTACCGCCCCCGTAGGCTGACCCTTGGAATTGGTTAAGGGCGGTAACGCATGGTAAGCACGGTATAAATAGGAAGAGCCATCCACTAAAACGAGCGGTGCAGGGCAAATAAGCGGAGCAGATTGAGAAACCATGATGTGATGTCTTATGAAGGTTAGCAGTGAGTAGGCACATTTTAGGCCGCAGAATACACCAAAAGTGTCACTGCACAGCATTCAATACCCGTCAAAAGCACTAGTTGGGGGCAGGTAACACGTCTTTGTTACAAACCATGTGTTACTTTTGTGCACAAAATACAAACTGTCGCACATTTCAACAAAATTTTGCAATATATTGATATTACTGAAATATTTATTGTTATACGAAAATATTCATAAAAAATTACTAGCCAAAAACAAAAAAGGTGTTACTATGTGTAACAAGAGGTAACAAAATTACCTCGGAAATGAAAGTAACCCTCAAAAAGGAAATCACACATGAACATCAAAAAGTCATACCCAGCAGTCGTAGCACTACTCTTAGCCGCTCCAGTATTTGCCCCTTGGATTGCGCTGACATTCGCGTATCAACCATTTTAAAATTGTTGATGGCGCAATACCCTTTCTTTTAAAGAAAGAGGCTAAAACCGCATTTTGCGGAGGATCGCCGGAGTCGATATTGATTAACAGTTCTGCCAAACACAGATACTGAGCGACACAAGCAGATATTCGCACATGATTGACCTGTCATCGCACAGAGTCTCAAATAGTGCAGCTGATGTGTAGAAATCGCTCCTGTTATTTGGTTATCGCCTCCAGAACCGAGCGCTGTAAGCGCCACCTTAAATTTAAGCCAGCTTGCCGCTTTATGAGTGGGCTGAGAAAACCTGAAATTGTTTTTGTTGTTTGTTGTGCCGTTGTTTGATTGTTTTTCTCCTCGTGTTTGACCCTGCGTAGGCTCCGAGTTCGTTATACTTTTTTGTTATGGCGGCTCGGGGCCCTTTTTTTATCTCTGTCACAAATTTTGAAACTGTTTTGTCATTGGCGCATTAACGAACACACATGATCAGCTTTTAACCTAGACTCTGGTTCTTGCAGATAAGTCTGCAGAACCCTCAACCCAAAACAAACAGGATGTTTATTCTCAAAGGAGTTTTAAATGGATACTTTAATTTTCTCGCAAACCGCTATTTTTCGCTTACAACAATTGGGCAGTAACTACTATCACCACACGGGGGAACGCCATCGCCTTTCAAGCGAAAATGGGATTTTAGAATTGCTGCAAAGCAGTGCTTTGATTACAGATCGCAACGTGCGCAGCGCCTATGACGCTTTTGTGATGGAATTAAATAAACGTCAAATCGATGCCCTAACCCAACGCGGCATTAAATTGCGCTTTCCACTGACTACCTCAATAGTGACGCCGATCCGCCAAGCAGGCTGAGAAAGCACCCGCCATTTGCTCTAGCAACTGTAGATAGGTAGTTGCACCTTCAGTGCCAAGCGCATCTAACGTACCTAGATGCAAGTGCAAGTCTTGTGCTATTTCACGCGCAGATTGCATATCGTTGTAGGGTTCCAAGAATAAGCATGCCCCCTCCTTCGCTAACTTTTTGCGCAACTGGTGCAGATGTTTTGCACCCGGTTTTTGCTCGGGAGTGAAGGTCACATAATCTAATTGCTTCAAGCCATAGCGGCCCACAAAATGGCCGAAGCCTTCGTGGTAAACCACAAAGCCCACGCCCACCAAAGGCTTTAACGAAACCTGCAACTTTTTATCTAAGTTTGTCACTTTAGCGACAAATAGCAGCAAATTAGCACGATATTGTGCGGCGTTCGAAGCATCAATTTGCGCTAATTTTGCGGTTAAGGCTTGCGCGACCACAATCGCATTGCGGGGGTCTAACCATAAATGTGGGTCGTGTTCATGGTGGTGCCCATGCGCCTCCACCGATTCAGCAGGCCAGTTAATTCCTACCAAATCATACGCAGTGATGACTTTTGCAAGCGGTAAATTCGCAAGCGGCTTTTGCAGAAAACTTTCTAACTCGGGGCCAACCCACAAGATTACATCGGCTTTTTGTAAGCGCGCATGGTCAGACATTTTTAACGGATAGTTATGATGGGAAGCTGTCACCGGCAATAAGGTATCCACATCTGCAATAGAACCCGTAATTTCTTGGGCGATGAGCGTAAGCGGCTTAAGGCTGGATAAAACCAGCGGCTTGGCATTAACAGTAACTGTGGGGAGCGTCATTAAAATCACAGTACACAAGGATAAAAACGGGTGCTTCATTATGCCAAACTCGCCAATCAGAAAAATACCGCGAGCGATTCAAACAGGGTTAGCCATCAGAACGCTGCGAGATGTAAGGTTATAGTGTAACATATTGCTTTCTGTACTTTTTGTTTCTGTGCTCTCGCCCCTAGTCTGCGGATACCGCCATGTACACACTTGCCAAGGCTTGCAGCCACCACAACCACGGCCACTGCATTAGCGATGCAATAAATGCCGCGCGCCAACTGTGCAATGAGCGCGGTGTGCGCCTCACTAGCCTGCGCGAGCAAGTGTTAGAACTGGTTTGGCAGAGCCACAAACCGCTCGGCGCTTACACACTAATGGATATGCTCGCGCAAGCCTCCACTCGCCGGGTTGCGCCACCCACAGTCTACCGCGCGCTGGATTTTCTGTTAGAAGAAGGGCTTATTCACCGTATTAATAGCCTAAATGCTTTCATTGGCTGCCCATCGCCCACGCAAAAACACCAAAGCCATTTTTTGATTTGCCAAGGCTGCAGCGTTGCGGTTGAGTTAGATAATGCTCAAATCAACCAAGCGGTATTTGATGCCGCTACCGGTGCAGGTTTCACACTTACCAGTCATACCATAGAAATTAATGGCCTCTGCCCCAGCTGCCAACAACAAGGCAGTCAAAACGAAAGCGCTAATCTAGGAGCAGCTCAAGCATGAATGATGCAACACTAATTCGCGCGCAGGGAGTTGGCGTCATTCGCAATGGTCGTCACCTGCTCAAAAACGCCGATCTAACCCTTGAAGCGGGCAAGATAGTCACCTTGATAGGCCCCAACGGCGCCGGCAAAACCACCTTGGTGCGCAGCGTACTCGGCCTTATCAAGATAGACGAAGGCAAGATTGAATGCGCGCCCGATTTGCGTATTGGCTATATGCCGCAGAAGCTCCACCTGGATGCCAGCCTACCGCTCAACGTCGAGCGCTTTCTATTATTAGGCGGCAAAGCGCGCGCCAATTTAACCGAAATTCAACAGCTCACCGGCATCGAAAAACTCAGCAAGACCCCCATGCAATTGCTTTCTGGCGGCGAAACACAGCGCGTCTTACTCGCCCGCGCACTGCTGCGCGACCCGCAATTGTTGGTGTTAGACGAACCCGTACAAGGCGTGGATGTGAGCGGTCAATCCGCACTTTATGCTTTGATTAACGATATCCGCAAAGCGCGCAACTGCGGCGTTTTACTGGTCTCTCACGATTTACATTTGGTGATGGCCACTACCGACACGGTGATCTGCCTCAATCAACATGTCTGCTGCCACGGCCACCCAGACACGGTCACCAATGATCCCGCTTACCTTGCATTGTTTGGTGCAGGGCTAGCGGAAACAGCGGGCGCCAAACCCCAAGTTGCGCTCTATCACCATCACCATGACCACCAACATGACGCCCACGGCAATGTGATCAAAGGTGGAGTTGGTTGTTCAGACGCTTGTGAGCACGATCACCATGCCTGATTTTTTACTCAATGCCCTCTTGGGCGGAATCGCCGTTGCGCTCGTCGCCGGGCCGCTTGGCTCCTTCGCCGTCTGGCGACGCATGGCTTATTTTGGCGATACGCTAGCGCACTCGGCTTTGCTCGGTATCACCTTTGGTTTATTGTTGGGCGTAAATCTTAATCTTGCTGTGGCGGTTGGTTGTTTGTTACTGGCGCTCATTCTAGTAGCCATGCAAAACAATCGCTTTTTGGCGACGGATACCTTGCTCGGGATTCTCTCTCACTCAACGCTGGCGCTCGGCCTCGTCTGCGTCAGCCTGTTTAGCGGTACACGCATCGACCTGCTTGCCTATTTATTTGGCGATATATTGTCGGTAAACACGGGCGATTTAATTACTATTTGGCTGATTTCGCTGGGTGTTATAGCTGCGCTGATTTGGCTGTGGCGGCCACTGCTCGCTATCACCGTACATGAAGAACTGGCACAGGTTGAGGGTATCCCCGTTAACAAAGTGCGCACCGCACTGATGTTGCTAATGGCGCTAGTCATTGCGATTGCGATGAAGGTTGTTGGGGTTTTGCTGATCACCGCACTCCTGATTATCCCAGCCGCCGCCAGCCGCCGCCTGACCCGCACACCCGAAGCTATGGCGATAGTCGCCAGCGCGCTCGGCACTACGGCAGTGGGCCTAGGCTTATGCGCGTCCTACTTTTGGGACAGCCCAGCAGGGCCATCCATTGTTCTCGCCGCAGCGCTTCTCTTCCTTTTAACGCTTACCAGAAAACAAGTTTTGTAGGAGATATCTCACAAGCTCTACTGCTTATGTCGTCTATTTCGGTTGCTAGAAAGCGTGGATAATGACATCCACAGAAGGAATCTCGGGAGAGAAATAATGACCAAGCTCAATATAGGCGATGTAGAACACAACAGTGAAGATATAGCTCGAAAGGTGGAAGACGACATAGCGTTTCTCACCGAGCGTTTACAGTTACTCCAACAGCAGAACAAACCCAACACCGTTATCTTACAAACTTACAAGGATATGTTGGAAAGCCGTCATGCAGTTTTACAATGGCTTCGCCAGAACAGCACCCCAGAAAAGCTCGTTGTTAACCAGTAACATCGCGCTTTAAGAAACCGAGCGGTAGGCTTATTACCGCTGCGTGTTTACTCTTTGTAGCAACCTACTTTGTTTTATCCATCAAGCCCGTCACTAAAAATTCATATAAGTGTTGTCTTTCCGTCATATGGCTTTGTAAAACTCTTTGCAAATAGCCATAGGGAAAACTCCCATGAATGCATCTAGCTCTGTGTTGTCTCACCCACTGCTCACTGAACTTGAGCACAACCTTCCACCGCGCATCGCAACTCCACCTATCAATGCGCGCACCATTTGGATTTCCGATATCCATTTAGGCTACCGCGATTGCAAAGCAGATTATCTATTGGATTTCTTAAGTCATATTCACTGCGATACGCTCTATTTAGTTGGCGACATTATTGATCTCTGGTCGCTCAAGCGCCGCTTCTGCTGGCCACAAAAACATTATCAAGTCATGCTCAAATTTTACGAACTGGCCGCGCGCGGTGTGCGCGTAATTTATGTGCCAGGCAATCACGATGAACCTATTCGTCATTTTTGCGGGCAACACTTTGGCCCCATAGAAATTCAACACGAACACGAATACACCAGCGCCGACGGCAAGCATTTTTTAATTATGCACGGCGATGCCATGGACGCTTACATTAACCACAGCTGGCTGGCGCGTTTCTGTGGCGATATGGGTTACGATTTATTATTGTTTATTAACCGCTGGAGCAACCGCTTTCGCAAGTGGATGGGCCGCCCCTATTTTTCGCTATCAAGTTTAATTAAAAGTAATATCAAAGGCGCAAAAGCGGCAATCAATACTTATCAGCAAGAATGTTTAGCAGAAGCAAAACGCCGCGGTTACGATGGTGTAATTTGCGGCCACATTCACTACCCTGCATTATTTGAACAAGACGGCCTGCGCTACTGCAATACCGGCGACTGGATTGAAAACTGCAGCGCACTAATAGAAGACTACCAAGGTGCTATGCGCATTTTGCACTACACCGATCACTTACGCTGGCAAAACGAAGTACAAGCCACCAGTGCTCACGCATAACTAAAAAAACCATAAGAAAACACAAACACGATAAAGACAACAACCATAATAAAAAACGGAGGCGAAAGCCTCCGTTTTAATTTATCTGCCTACTAGCAAGTCATCTCAATCGCCGAACCAATTTTATAAAAGCAAATACAACGAGAAAGTAAGCTAAAAATTGCCCTGACAATAGAATTAAAAACTTAGGCAAAAACACCATTTCTTCACTAACAAGCCGCAACGTAACAATCCCCGGCCAAGCCAAAATTTTATAGACAGGAAACACACCGGGATACCCGTTGTAGTTCAAGGCAAACATCAAAATGGTAACCACTAGAATCGCGATTGCCCACAATGAAGAATATTTTAGATCTGACATGCGCTAACCCTTTGGATATAAAGTTTCAACGTGGTTAAGCCACTGCATAAGCCTCAAGCACCCGATTCAAAAACCGGCGACCAAATTCGGTTGGTCGTAAATTACCATTAACTACTTCAACCAATCCTTTTTGCGTTAGCTCTGCCCATTGCGGTTCTAGTGCATTTAAAGCCAAACTGGTTCTTTCACTTAAATAATTCACTGGTGCGCCATCGTTTAAGCGTAGGGCGTTCATTAAAAATTCAAGCGGTAGAGATTCTGGTGAAAGAATATCGCTGCCACCACCGAATACGTTTTGGTGGCCGCCAAGGTTGGTGGTGATTTTATTGCTCGCGGCAGCGTCTAAATAATGTTTCGGTAGGCGCGTTTTCCATAAACGTATAATACGCGCTTGTTCTGGCTGCGTAATTTTTCCGTGTGCGCCTGCGCCTATGCCGAGGTAATCGCCAAACTGCCAGTAATTAATATTGTGGCGCGCGCGTTGGTTATTTTTGGCGTAGGCAGAAATTTCGTATTGCGCGTAGCCCGCTGCGGCGAGCATGGCTTGGCCTTCGTCTTGAATATCTGCGAGCGTATCCTCGACTGGCAAAATTGGCGGTGCAGAATAGAAGGCCGTGTTTTGTTCGATGGTGAGTTGATACCAGGAAATATGTTCTGGCGCTAAAGCGATGGCTTGCGCTAAATCGGCCTTGGCATCCTCAACGGATTGCTCTGGCAAACCGTGCATTAAATCTAAATTGATATTGTCGAAACCTGCTTTACGTGCGACAGCTACTGCACGCAACGCTTCATCGCGACCATGTACGCGACCGAGCAATTTTAACTGCGCATCATTAAAACTTTGAATACCGATTGAAAGACGATTAACGCCAGCCGCGCGAAAGCCAGAGAATTTTTCTTGCTCGAAGGTGCCAGGGTTTGCCTCTAGCGTAATTTCTATATCAGGCTCAAAACCAATAATCGCATCGGCGTCTTTTAATATTTGCGCTATAGCATTTGCCGAGAACATACTCGGCGTACCGCCACCGAAGAAAATGCTGATGAGTTTTCTGCCTTGCGTTAAAGCTACATCCTGCTCCAAATCAAAACGCAAAGCCGCCACATATTCCGCTTCTGGAATATCATTATTAGCTTGATGCGAATTGAAATCGCAATAGGGGCATTTGCGAATGCACCAAGGAATATGAATGTAGAGTGAGAGTGGCGGTAAAGTAAGTGACATAAAAACCAATTCTGTTTTTTTGAGAGTCCTCATCCTCGTGCAGCTGGGATAAAGACGGATTAATAGATTTATTCCGCACTTGCTTTTTGAAACCAGAACACACTTAATTCGCAAGCTAAGGTGATATTTGCGAGACCGTCGGAGGCAAGACGCCGACGTCGAGCCTATATGGGTGTAGTTGTGCGTTTACAAAGCATGCTTTGTGCTCAACGGAACGCCAATAATTTATTATTGGCCGGCCCGGCTTGCCGGTACTTGTGGCGTGTCTCGCAAGTATTACCTCAGCTTGCAGCACACTCAAAACTACTGATAAGTAACACCATTATGTTTCAACCAACCTGACGGATGACGGCCACGCGGATCGCTATGCGTCCAGTGAACTACGCCGCCTTTCTCATTCCACACATATTCGCCGTAAAAAGAAACTTTATCGCCATTGGCAATATTTCTCACACGCGGCGCAAGATCAATATTGTGTGCAACTAAAACCGTAAAACCTTCTGGTACACGCAAAATAAAACGCTGATGTTTACTGCCTTGATTATCGTCCGCCAAAACTTTTACTACCTCGCCTTCGCCCATTACCTGAATATCTTGCAAATGCTGCATGTAAGAATTCGCAATGTCTGACCCAGTGGATTTAGCAGTGGATCCCTTGGCGCGCAGTGAAGGGGAGTCATCTGGAATTTCTAAAACATATTTCTTCGGCGCTGTACGTTCTGTGGCAGCAGGCAGCGCACCTTTTAACTGCTCTATTTCTGTATTTACTTTTTGTTGTGCATCTACCGGTAAAAATCTATAGCCCGCTGTTGCTAAACCCGCGAGTATGACTACCAGCATTAAAAATTTTTTCATGATGATCCCTATCGATTAATTAAGCCTGAGCTATTTTTTGTAGCAATTCCTGCATAGCTTTACCGCGATGGCTAATGCGATTTTTTTCTGCTTTATCTAACTCTGCCGAGGCACAATTGTGCGTGGGTACAAAAAATAAAGGGTCATAACCAAAACCACCCGCACCGCGCGGCTCGGTTAAAATAACTCCCTCCCAAGTACCATGGCAGAGAATGGGAGTTGGGTCATCTGCGTGACGCATATAGGCCAGCACGGCGTGATAACGCGCTGTACGCTTCTCGGCCGGTACCCCGCTTAACTCCTGTAACAACTTCTGATTGTTACTCTCATCATTGGCATTTTCACCCGCATAGCGCGCAGAATAAACACCGGGGCGGCCATTAAGCGCATCCACTTCAATACCAGAATCGTCTGCAATCGCAGGTAGCCCGGTTTGTTGGCAGGCATGGCGCGCTTTGATAATGGCATTCTCAACAAAAGTACTACCGGTTTCGTCGGCGTTACTCACACTGAAGCTTGATTGTGGAACCACCTCAAATCCTACACCTGCCAACAAGTGTTGAAATTCGCGGAGCTTTCCAGCGTTGCCACTCGCCAACACAATTTTTTTTTGCATTTTTCACCTATTTTATCGTCGTCACGTCTTATCGTGCTCTCGCCCCAGGCTTCGCACCACGCCATAAGTACATTTGCGGAGCCGTTTGCGGGCAGCAATATACCTTTTTCATTCACTAACACCAATTTGCGCGCGAAATGCTCGTTTATTGACTATAGTTTGAAACAATTATTGAACGGTGTAGTGGGTAAATATCGCCCAATAATGAGCATAAGCGCAGCTGGATACTTCATCGACCTGTAAAAACCACGGGTTGATCAACCCTTAATACGCAAAATGCCCAAAAACTCAACGTAACCGAATCTGTATAGATAATTTAAAAGGCCAGAAAACACCTATGGCTCATTAGTCGCAAACAGTTCACCACACTATAAATACACAGCGTATCAACGTCGCTATGATTCATAAAGGAGGCTAATATGGCCATCAAAAAAACACCCGCTGGGAATGACCCCACCCCTGAAGCACACGACGACCTAGTGGCACTGGAGAAATCGCCAATGTCTTCACCTGCTGCGGCTATTAGCGATGGCTACAAGTATTTTACTGAACGCGATTTAAATAAAATCCTCTCTAACCTCGATACGCTGCGCGATAGCGTTTATCCACATAACCACAGCGAGCACGATGCCGCCTCCTATGTTCAACCGCAATTTCCATCGGTATGTTTAATTGGGCTTGGTCGTTGCGGCTCCAATATCGCACTGGATGTAGCTTCTCTGGTCTACAACGCGCGCAATTTTTATTTAAATGAATTCCTGAACGAAACAAAAGCGGTTCGTGAACCTGATCAAGCTCCAATGCGCTGGATTAAACGAGGTTTAAATCTTACGGGGATACAAAAAAATAAGCCGGTATTTTTAATCGAGCCTTTAGTCATGCTGGGCGATTTGGATAAAGATATTGAAGGTCGCATTCGTTTTTCACACAAAGGCGAACGCACCGATTTTCTAAAAGACTATACCAAAATGAAAATCATGGATCTTTCAGAGGTTCATGCAGGCGGCTCCGGTAACGCACCCATTCTTGGTCAGTATTTAGCAAAAATAATTTTAAACAAAGACACCCAAGATTTTAGCAACACCGATTGGAAATTTGTTCACTCTTATTTAATTGATTCATGTGGCATTAAAGCCAACCAGTCGCGTTTATATTTTTATATTTTTAGCGCAGGCGGCGGAACAGGTTCAGGTATGGCTTCTGAATTTGGCTTGGCGCAACAGTATTCTTACATGAGCAAAACCTTCGAAACGAAATCAGTAAATTCTGACGCCGCGCATCGCGGTCATTCCTTTGTGTTTGAACCTATTTTCACCAGTGGTATTTGCATTCTCCCCAACATTTCTGATCAAGGTGTAGAAATGTCAGAAGCATTGCATATCAACGCTGGGCGTTTGCTGTGTAAATATCTGGCAGAAGAGTGGGATTTCTCTTACAACTTCGAAAATGATGACAACAGCCCTGAGAGCGTGATGCATCGTATTCGCCCGTGGAATGCCATGATGTTAATTTCCAACGACATCATGCGCTACGCCGAAAGTAGCGATGACGGCGGCATTCCGCATATTGATGTTAACGCTATGGAGAAATATGCAAACCAATATATTTCTCAACAAATTTTCAATATTCTCACTGCCCAAGCAGTGACAACTGACTACGATGAAAATTATTTCCGCCGTGCGGGTATCGATATTGGCGAAACTATCCGTCTTGATGCTAACGATTTGTTCATGAGTTTAGCGGGGCCAGTGGCTGTTGCCTATGCCGAGTCAGTAATTCCAATCCCCGCCGCACCGACTGACAAGCCCCGCATTAGCGATAAGAAAAATAACGATTTGAATATTGATGATTTATTTTATCGTTCCATTGATTTGCCGCACTTTAACAAGGTAACGCAAGCAATTGAAGGCATTAGCTTGCTGCCCATTGAATCGGTTCGTTACCGCGAAGCGCTGTCGAAATACCTACAGAATGGCTATGATTCAGAACAATTAAAAAATCTTCACTTCTTTAAAAATTGCTCTTCTATCGTATCCATTATTTCCTTGCCAAAAGATTACAAACTCTCGTACATGGATTTAAACAAACTTAAATCTCATTTAAATGGTTTGTTCCCCAATACCACCTTGAAGCGCTATGCACTAGTGATCGGCGCTTCAGCAAATATTTCACTCACAACACTTATCGCAAAAAGCCCTTGTATGAGCGATGATTTTTTAACGCTTATTGTCGCATTCATTAAACGTTGCTTTGCCAAAAATAACTATCGTTTCGATGAAACATTAGACGCTGCCATGTTAGACTTTATTCGCGCCGACGAATTCGATGAAAATCGGGTCGATGAAATGCTAAATGAGTTTGAAAACCCCGCCAAAATTCTAGACACCAACTGGTATGCCATTAAACCTATGTACGAGAAAAAATATCGCGAACTGGTGAATGATGGCGATAAGTTTTGCTCTATTAACGATATTCGCATTTCCCGCGAAAGTGTTAAAAAAACCATTAAGTATTTGCGTGAAATTTATCGCCATAAAATCAGCAAAACCAAGATCGTTTCACTTAATAATGAAACACCTGCAGTGAAAAAAAATAAAGGTGATGTGGAATAGCGGCAGTTTTATTATCAGTAACAACAAAAACGGGAGCCTTGGCTCCCGTTTTTTATTGACAGACTTATTTTGGTTTTCGCTTAGGAGTTTTTATTTTTTGCGTTTCATTAGTGGCCGCCACAACGGGCGCTTGAAAATAATACGCCCACACCAATACTGCAGCTCCCACTACAATCATCGGCAGACTTAATACTTGCCCCGATGAAATACTCATACCAGCAAAACTGGTTTCCCAATCGGGCACGCGGAAATATTCGGTAAAAAAGCGCGCGCAACCGTAGAGCATGCAAAACAGAGCACCGGTAGCCCAACGCGGTTTTTGGGTGCGCGCAAACAACCAGAGAATCACAAACAATAACAGCCCATCAACTAGTGTTTGATAAAGTGGGGAAGGGTGCACAAGATGATCGACACCCGGCCACTGCATCGCCCAAGGTAAATCCGCACTGGCAGCGCGCCCTGGCAACTCGTGATTAATAAAATTGCCAAAGCGCCCAGCGGCATAACCGAGCGGCACCAGCGGGGCGATAAAATCAAACACATCGCCAATATGCTTTTTATATTTGCGCGACCAGAGCCACATAGCCACCATCACACCGATAAAACCGCCGTGGAATGACATACCGCCGAGCCACGTCATAGGAATCTCAGCGGGGTGCTCCCAAAAATACGCGGGGCGATAAAACAGCACCTCACCCAAACGGCCACCCACCACCACGCCGATCATGCCGTAAAAAATAATGTCGCTGACGTGATCCTTAGTCCACCCCTGCGCCGCAATATGGGGCTGTTTGATACGCAGACCGCCCAGCAAAATAAATTGCAAAAAGGCCACGCCGTACATAATGCCGTACCAGTACACCGGCCAAGAGGCGATGTGAAAAGCAACGGGATCTGGATTGGGATGAATAAGCATGACTAATCCTTAGGATAAAAATGAAGATAGCGACCAGAAAAGGCCGTCATTCTGCCACAGGTTTGTGAATTGGCAGTGAGATTTGCTTGTCGCTTGCGCTAGGCAATCACTCGCCCAACGCCTACAATGCTGGTTTTTATAAGACGAAAGTGCCGCATGTTCAACGAAATCCCCACCAGCCGCCCCGCCACACCACTTTTGGACAGCATAGATTCCCCCGCTGACCTGCGTGCGCTGGACGAAAAGCTATTGCCTCAGCTGGCGGATGAACTACGCGCATTTCTACTATTTAGCGTCGGCCAGACTGGCGGCCACTTTGGCGCAGGCTTGGGCGTGGTGGAACTCACTATCGCTTTGCACTACGTGTACGAAACCCCGTCTGACCGCTTGGTGTGGGATGTTGGCCACCAAACTTATCCGCACAAAATCCTGACTTCACGCCGCGAGCGCATGAATTCTATTCGCCAAGGTGGCGGCTTGTCTGGCTTCCCCAAGCGCGATGAAAGTGAGTTCGATACGTTTGGTGTTGGGCATTCGAGCACCTCGATTTCTGCAGCGCTCGGCATGGCGATTGGTAATGAAATAGCTGCAAACGGCCGTAAATCTGTCGCCATCATCGGCGATGGCGCTATGACTGCCGGCATGGCGTTTGAAGCCTTGAACCATGCTGCACACACCGAAACCGATATGTTGGTGATCCTCAACGATAACAATATGTCCATCTCCCCCAACGTGGGCGGTTTAGCGACTTACCTCTCTAAAATTTGGGCAAGCAAGTTTTACAACGGCCTACGCGAAGGCAGTAAAAAAGTATTGACTAAAATTCCCTCTGCATGGGAATTTGCACGCAAGACCGAAGAGCACTTTAAAGGTTTTATGTCGCCCGGAACCCTGTTTGAAGAAATGGGTTTTAACTATGTTGGTCCCATCAACGGCCATGACCTGAGCGATTTGGTGAGCTATTTGCGCAACCTGCGCGATATTAAAGGCCCTAAGCTGCTGCATATCATTACCCAAAAGGGCAAAGGTTTTGAGCCAGCCGAATTAGATCCCGTCGGTTACCACGCGCTGAATAAAATCGAACCGAAAAAAGCAGTTTCCTCACCCAGTAAAATCAAATTCCAACAAGTCTTCGGCGATTGGCTGTGCGATATGGCCGCGCAAGATGAGCGCTTGGTAGCGATTACCCCTGCTATGTGCGAAGGCTCGGGAATGGTGGAATTTGCTGCGCAATATCCCACGCGTTTCTTTGATGTCGCTATTGCAGAGCAACATGCAGTGACCTTGGCAGCCGGTATGGCGTGCGAAGGCCAAAAGCCAGTGGTCGCAATTTACTCTACCTTTTTACAGCGCGCTTACGATCAACTGGTGCACGATGTCGCCCTGCAAAATCTCGATGTCACCTTCGCCATTGACCGCGCTGGTTTAGTGGGTGAAGACGGCCCCACTCATGCAGGCAGTTTTGATCTCAGCTTTTTGCGCTGTATCCCCAATATGCTGATTGCCGCACCCAGCGACGAAAACGAATGTCGCCATCTGCTTTATACCGCCTATCAATATCCTGGCCCGGCGGCAGTGCGCTACCCGCGCGGAACGGGCACCGGTGTACAAATTGAAAAAGCTTTTAGCCTTTTACCCATTGGCAAAGGCCGCGTGGTGCGTGAAGGTAAACAGGTTGCGATTCTCTGCTTCGGTACGTTACTCGCCAATGCACAACAAGTTGCGGAAAAATTTAATGCCAGTGTGTGCGATATGCGCTTTGTAAAACCACTGGATGAAGAACTGATTGAACGCATGGCTAATAGCCATAATTTGCTTGTTACGCTGGAAGAAAACGCCATAGCCGGCGGTGCAGGTTCAGCCGTGAGCGAATACCTTGCCAACCAAGGTTATGTAATGCCGATTTTGCACCTCGGCTTGAAAGATACATTTGTCGATCACGCTAACCATGCACAACAGCTTATTGAACAAGGTTTAGATGTCGCAGGTATTGAAGCAGCAATACTCAAGCGTTTAAAAATGCTTGAAACCATAAACACAAAACCAATGGTCAGTTAATACCGCTCAGGTTTTATAAAGAGTTGATTTGAACGTTTTGTAAGGGGCGCTTGTGCCCTTTTTTCTTTTTAACCTATTCTGTTTTTATTACACAAATCCATATTAATAAGGACTCATCATGAGCGGTACTATTGTTAACGGCACTATAGCTAATGGCGCTATTGCTAAACTCGCACACCACGTTTATTTCTGGTTAAACAATCCTGATTCCAAAGAAGACTTGGCGCAGTTGATGCGCGGTGCTAGCACCTTAACGAGCATTGAAGTGATTAAAGGCTTTCACCTTGCTGTGCCTGCCGCCACGGAAGACCGCAATGTAATTGATAACTCTTACCAGGTGGCTTGGTTGGCTTTTTTTGATAGCGAAGCCGATGAACAGATTTACCAAGTTCACCCAACGCATTTGAAATTTATTGAAGATTATGGCCATTTGTGGAGCAAAGTTGTGGTTTATGATTCCCTGCAAACAGCGTAAGAAATAAAACCGAAAGAACAAAACAAAAGCCTGAATCAAAAAGGGGAAGCACTATGGCCTCCCCCTTTTTTGCATTAATCTTTCTTGTAAGTGATTTTCTTTTTACCCGCCTCGCAACTGCCAACTACTTTTTGATCAGTTACCTCCTCAGTAGTAATGATATCCAAAGTATAGCCTTTAACACCCTTCGCCTCTAACTTAGCGCTAATTTCAGACTTCAACTCTTCGCAATTTTTCTCTGCAAACGCAGGTGCTACTACCAAGCTCAGCGCTAAAAATGCAATCATCTTTTTCATATCTATCATCTTTTCCATACCTTAAGCTCCTTTAAATCGAGAATAAATAGATGGGTAAAACCTAAACCAAAACTTACAAAAGCCAGTGGATACTAGACGCAAATCGCTTAATCGTAAATGAATAAACACCGGATTGACCAACATGTGTTAATTAACGTCAATCTTAGTCTCTACCAGCTTTAGCTCACCTATAATCCCTTCATCTGTAGTTTTGTCACTTAAATACTATTAACATCAATAATCATAACAAGCCGTGAGCCGCCCATGAAGCAGAAACCTTTAGCAGCCCTATTGTCACGCCATATCCTTAGCCCCAACCTACTTGTCTCGCTGGTACTTATCAGCAGCTGTTCGGGCAAGGTTCCCGGCGCGCACGTCGATAAAGCAGCCACCGTTAACGCCAATGCACTCGAAATTACCCATCTCTCCAAAAAAGAGGTGGAGCAAACTGCGCAAAGTATTGAACAGCAAGTAAGCCTTAGCCTCGCCCCCGGTTTAAGCGTAAAGCTCTGGGCGTCAGAAAAGCTATTGAGCGATACGGTTGCGATCAATGTCGATGACAAAGGCCGTATTTGGGCGGCCATTACCGAGCGCAGCAACAACTCAGAATTCGATATTCGCGGCTACCCAACGTGGGAACAACCGTCAATGAAGTTCGCTACGGTTGAGGATCGCCGTAAGTTTTTGCATGAAGAATTAGCGCCGGAAAAAAGTGCACAAAACACCAAATTTCCCGACCGCAATAAAGACGGTAGCCACGATTGGCGCGATCTAGCGGTTGTGCAAGAACGCATAGTGCGCTTGGAAGATACCAGCAATAGCGGCAGAGCAGACTTCGCCCAAACGGTAATACGCGATTTCAATACCGAAGTGACCGATGTCGCTGGTGGTCTTTATTATCACCATCCAACCGATGAATTATTTGTCAATATCGCCCCCGATCTTTGGAGCCTGAAAGATACTAACGGCGATGGCACCATGGACAGCAAAAAATCGCTCGCCAACGGCTTTGGTGTGCACATAGGTTTTAGCGGCCATGGTTTTTCTGGCGCAATTCTGGGACCGGATGGCAGGCTCTATTCCAACATGGGCGATGTAGGCACCAGTGTTACCGATAGCACGGGGAAAAAATGGCACTACCCCAACCAAGGCGTGATTGTGCGCAGTGAACTTGATGGCAGCAATTTTGAAGTATTTGCCGCAGGCTTGCGCAATACCCATGAATTTTCGTTTGATAAGTTTGGCAATCTTATTAGTGTGGATAACGATGGCGATCACTTAGGCGAATACGAACGCTTGGTATATTTAATCGATGGCTCTGATAGCGGTTGGCGTACCAATTGGCAACTTGGGAAATACAAAGATCCCAAAAACAATACCTACAAAGTATGGATGGATGAAGACTACTACAAGCCTCGCTTTGAAGGCCAAGCCGCGCATGTGTTGCCACCTATTGCGCCTTATCATGCTGGGCCAGCAGGCATGACCTATAACCCAGGTACAGCGCTTAGCGAAAAATGGCAGGATCATTTTTTTGTCGTAGAGTTCGTGGGCACGCCTGCAATTGCAGGCGTTAATGCATTTACCCTAAAACCGGAAGGTGCATCTTTTACACTCGACACCGATCAAAATGTTATGCGCGGCATATTGGCAACCGGGATTGATTTTGGCCCAGATGGAGCGCTCTACATGAGCGATTGGCTGGAAGGCTGGAACCTGAAAGAAAAAGGCCGCATCTGGAAATTAGACACACCAGAAACCGTTAACAATGCCGCGCGCAAAGATACCCAAGCGCGCCTTGCAGAAAGTTTTAGCTCACACTCGCTGCAAAAATTAGTGGGACTATTAACACACGCTGATATGCGCGTTCGCCAAAAAGCACAGCTTGAATTAGTACAGCGCAATGCAACCCAACAACTGCAAAAAGTTGCGACGGATTCATCGCATCAACTTGCACGCATTCATGCACTTTGGGGGCTTGGGCAATTAGCGCGCAAAGATACTGCGCAGGCCAGTATTTTAATTCCATTCTTAAACGATAAAGATGCTGAAATTCGCGCGCAAGCCGCAAAATTATTAGGCGATATAAAAACCGTAAACGCTACCAATAATTTGCTGCCGTTATTAACCGATAGCAATTTACGCGTGCAATTTTTTGCCACGCAAGCACTCGGTCGCCTAAACGAAAAATCAGGCTCAGAAGTAGCGATAGCACCACTCGTTGCTATGCTGAACGCAAACAGTGATAAAGATGTTTATTTGCGTCACGCAGGTGCCATTGCACTCGCGCGCATTGGCAACCAGGATGCGCTTGCCAAATTGGCGAATCATCCCTCTGAAGCAGTTCGCATTGCCGCTGTAGTTGCGTTAAAACGTTTGGAGAGCCCAGCGCTCTCACTCTTCTTAAACGACTCTAGCGAATTTGTAGTGACCAATACCGCACGCGCCATTAGCGATGATAATTTTGTAACAGAAGCCCTGCCCGCTTTAGCAAAATTATTAGATGCACCGCGTTTTACCAATGAACCCTTATTGCGCCGTGCCATTAATGCCACGCTTTATGCCCCAGGTGCCAACAGCAGTACGGAAAACAGTGCACGCTTGGTACGTTTTGCACAGCAAAAAAATATCGATGGCAGCTTACGTGCTGAAGCTATCAATACACTTTCAGTGTGGGGCAAGTCATCCGATTTTGATCGCGTTACTGGTCAGTATCGCGGTGCAGCAATCCATAATGTTGCAGATGCACAGCAAGCTTTAGCGAGCTCTTATAAAAATTTATTAGCCGATAAGAGTGGCATTTTGCGCGCTGCAACTATCGCGGCGTTTGCTGAGTTTGATGTAAAAAGCACTAACGACACCTTAGTCAAAACACTTACCCAAGACCCAGAGCCAATAGTTCGTATTGCCGCGTTAAACGCCCTGAAAAAATTTAAACTGAGCGATATGAGCAAAGTGACATTTACGGCGCTGAAAGATAAAGATCAATCGGTGCGCATGGCTGCCTTAACGCTATTGCCGCAACTAAATTTACCGGTGCAGCAAGTTGTCTCTATGCATGATCTGCTTTTGCAAAATGGCACAATAGGTGAACAGCAAGCAGCTTATTCTTCGCTCGCTAATGTTAAAGCGCCGGAGGCTATTGCAATATTTAAGCTGCAGCTGCAACGTTTGATTGACGGAAAAATTGCCAGAGAAGTGCAACTTGATTTAATTTCTGCAGCGGAAAAAACTGACTCTGCAGAATTAAAGCAATTAGTGAGCACTTATGAGTCTAGTAAAAACGCAAACGATCCCTTGGATGTTTACCGCGAATCTTTATTGGGTGGCAACGCTACTCAAGGTCAAAACTTATTCCGCTACAACAGCATGGCACAATGCGTGCGCTGCCATTTAGTAGGTTCGCGCGGTGCACGTGTTGGCCCAGAGCTCACTACAATTGCCAGCCGCATATCGCGCGAGCAAATGTTAGAGGCATTGGTGAATCCATCAGCGCGCATCGCTCCCGGGTTTGGTCGCATTACCGCTGTATTAAAAACCGGTGAGCGTATTGAAGGTGCCTTTGATACAGAAACTGAGACCACTATAACCATCAGTAGCAACGATAAAACGCATAAACTGAACCGTGCAGATGTCGCCAAGATCGAAACCAGCACTTCAGGTATGCCGCCCATGAATTTATTGTTGGATCGCATGCAAATACGTGATTTAGTCGCTTACCTAGCAACACTTAAAACGGAAACAAAGGAAGGGCATTAACCATTAATGTTTAGAAGGGAATCGTCATCCTCGCGCAGCGGGGATGACGACAAATACATACATGGAAATAGTAGCAAGCTAATACGAACTGAGTATTCAACAAAAAGCCCCGCCAGTAATTAACTGGCGGGGCTTTTTATTTTCGCAATCTACATTTGAAAATAATCAATACTTACACGCTTTAGCATCTTCTTTTACAAAATAAGATTTGTAGTTTTTCGCTTTTTTATCCATACAGCCTTTTAAATTCAAGAGGCGAACTGAACGGAAATCGGTGGGGTGAGATTCCGCCTGTAAGGCAATAAAGCCTTCCTCCAAGGGGGTGCCATCATCCTTCTGTAAATCAGTGTATTCAAATACCAACTTGCCATTAATAATATGTTGCGCCAACTTGCTGCCATGCACAATTAATTCGGCCGTTACCCACTGGTCACCGTGAAAGGTATCGCTGGAAGAATAAATGCAATGTTCTTTATTCAATACACCGTTGAGAACTATTTGGGTTGCCGGCGTACAGATATTGCCAGTAGTGCGCGCATCTTTGCCATTACCGCCTAGCAGCTGGTACTCCATACTGAGGGGGAAATCCTGATCCACGCCCATGCTTTGCGGCGACTGCGTGTGGAACATAATGCCGTTGTTACGCAGCGCCCACTCTGGGCCATCTTTCACTTGCTTGCCCACAAAGCGATATTCAACCCGCAATTTATAATACGAGTAGGGGCCGCTATTGGAAAAAATATGACCGAAAGTTTCCCCAAAGGTCTCGTACTTATCATAGCGAGCTTGCAACAAACCATCTGCTACGCGAAAAGTATCAAAGGCATTTTCACCGGCGGGATAGCCACTTAACTTTACCGTCCAATTACTAAAGTCTTTGCCATTGAATAGATCTACCCATTCTTCTTGCGCAGGTTTGTTCACAGCAGCGGCAGGAAATGTGGCTGCCACAAGCAATGAGGCCAAAAGTGTTTTGTAAGCTTGATGAATTTTCATAGTTTGCACGATCCTATTTATTGGAGTTTGTGTGCAGAATGTACCCTATTTGTAGGATTAATCACAAAATATTTACAAAACCAAACCCAGATCAGCCCACCATTACCATTCCAATCGGTCTCCGTTGGAGTGCCAGAAGCCACCGGTATTACTTATATTCAATTCGGCAATACGCTGGGTTAAACGCTTGGCCGCTTCTGCAGCGGAAATATCGCCACCAAAATTCACCATCGCCGTTTGCACATAGCCCGGGTGCAAGAGCGCGACTGCGATACCGCGTGGTTTTAAATCTAGGCTTAGCGATTTTGCACCCGCATTGAGCGCAGCCTTCGACATGCGATAACCGTAATATCCACCAGAGGTATTGTCGTCGATTGAGCCCATACGGCTGGTAATAAATGCAATTTTAGCGCCCGCATTTAAATGGCCAAGCAACACTTCAGTCACTTGTAATGGTGCCTGCGCATTAACCAAAAATTGTTGCGCAAGGTTGTTGTAATCAATTTCGCCTAAATGATCGCCATGGAAAATACCGGCGTTATTAATCAGCAAATCAATTTTAATGTCGGTTAATATTTCCGCCAGTGCATGCACATCAGCCGATTTAGCCACATCAATACCCGTAATAATCTGTGCTGGCGTTTCGCTAAGTTCTACTGATGTTTTACGACAGACCGCAATTACATGCCAGCCATGATTGATGTATTCGTGAGTAAGCGCCAAACCAATCCCGCGATTCGCGCCGGTGATAAGTACAGTTTTCATGATGAACTCCTTAAGAAGGAACAGCGAGACAAGCAAAGCACTATGCTAAGGGATTAGCGCTAGCTATTCATCTTTTTACTAACCCATTTCAAAATAAACAGCCTCTCAATCGCAACACAATTGCGCCCTCGTCAAGAACAAGGCAAGATTCGCCCGCAGAGCATCGCCATCTATCGCCACTAGGTCTGCGCCAGCACAACTAGACCTTAGAGTGTGTGGGATAATACCAATAAATCACGGCGGCTCAGCCTAACAGTCAACTTTTACACTACACAAAGCGCCATTACCATGCCCAATAAATTACAACACCTTGCGATGAATCTTTACGCTTTGACGTTAAAGAATATTTACCCGCTCATTTTACTGATCTGTTCTTTTGGCATTTATTTCACTTACTACGGCACCCCAGGCGCTATGTTTTGGGATGAGAACTACCATGTCGCCTCTGCGCAAAAGCATATCGATGGCGTGATGTATATGGAACCGCATCCCCCTTTAGGGAAAATGCTAATGGGTTTGGCAGAATCTGTGATTGATCCTAATGCAGGTATCGATAAGCAAAAATTCACCCAAACCGATCATATTGAAGGTTCAGATACTCCAGCGGGCATGAAATATACGGGCTATCGCTGGCCGTCCGTTGTACTTATGGCGCTCTCGGTTTTATTTTTTTACGGTATTTTGCGCCGCATTACCCAAAATCAACTTATCGCATTTTTATTCAGCAGTTTTATTATTTTTGATAATGCATTGGTGATTCAAGCGCGCGCCGCCATGCTAGAAGGTATTCAATTATTTTTTGTCTTAGCAGAGCTTTATTGTTTTGTCTCTGTGGTTACGCGCGGCACGCCTATTCGTTTAAAAGACTATGCACTCCTAGGCGTAATCATTGGTTTAGGCATAAGCGTAAAAGTCACCAGCGCCATCGAATTATTATTGTTTGTGATGCTGTTTGGTGTAGACCAATGGAAAAACATTCAAACCTTTAATTATCGCAAACTCACAAAACGCTTGATCATCACCGTGCCCACCGGCGTTATTCCTCTTGTACTAGTCTTTCTGAGCATATTCTATATTCACATCGGTATGGGTACCAAAGTGGTTGCCGGTAAAACTTACAAAGCCTCGCCAGAATATTTGCAGGCTATTCAGCGTGGCGATACGTGGAGTCCATCTACTTTTATCGTAGGCCTGCGCGATAATTTGAAATATATGAGCGAATATGCGGATGGCGTACCCAAGCTAGATGAATGCAAACCTGGCGAAAATGGCAGCTTTGCAATGGATTGGTTACTCGGTAAAAAAACCATTAGCTATCGTTGGGATAAAGATACGGTAAATGGCAAAGTAGAAGTCAGATATATGAGCATAGTCGCCAACCCAGTTATTTGGTTTAGCGTACTAGCGGGCATAGTCTTAAGCCTTGGCCTCATTATGAGTAAATTTATTTATGGCCAAAAAGAAAAAGATACTCCCTTATTTTATTGGATATGCGCACTAACCTCGCTGTATATGTTTTACATGATTGCCATTTTACAAATTGAACGGGTTATGTATCTCTACCACTATTTAGTGCCTTTGGTTTTTGGCATGCTCAATTTCGCCTTAATTTTTAGCTACATTTATCGCGAGGATATTCTCGCCAACAGAAAACACCTCTGGATTAATTTAAGCTTGTACGTAGCATTGGTGATCGCTGTGTTCGCGTTTTTTTCGCCTTTTACTTATGGTTTTCCTATGACTGAAAATCAGTTTGATATGCGCAATTGGTTTAGCTTTTGGAAATTACAGGTGGTGCAATAATGAAAGCCATTCCATTTAATAAAAACACGGTATTTTCCATCTTGTTAGCGGTTGTCGTCGTCGCCATTATTTATCGTATTACCCCTCCCTATGTAGAGGATGTGTTTGATGTGGTTATCAGTAAAAATCGCACAACCATTACCGATATTCATCAAACGCGCGATATTGAAATGACCAAAGTCGTTAAAGTAGACCGTATTAATCTCGCTGAAAAAAACCGCTTTCGCCACCCTAAATTGGGCGATATTGGTTACAGCGGTGACTATTTTGTGGATATTGATTCTACCTTTCTCGTTAAAAAGCCTGGCGCCTATGTTTTTTATGTAGGTAGCGATGATGGTTTTGTTTTTAGCGTAGACGGCAAAAAAATCTGCGAATGGACTCACGAGCGCCCATTTACCACAGATGTATGTCACGTAAATTTAACTGCAGGCGACCATAGCTTTAAGTTGGCTTATTACCAAGGTTACGGCAATTCCGGCTTGGCAATGAGTTATGCATTTGCGGCGGGTGGCAAACAATATTTAGCAGGGGATAATTCGCGCTACTTGGAATTTTAGTAGCAGATATTGAAGCTAGGCGGGGAACTCCGAAGACAAGTTCGGCGTTCCCAGAGTATCAATACAATTATTTAATAGCTCGCATGCCACGACACTTAGGGTAAATTGAACACAGCCAAAATAATTTACCCGCATTCACACCATTCTTTGCTTTGCGCTTTAACATAACTGCCGAGCACTCTGGGCATAACACCAAATCAATACCATTGTCTTGCAGATTATTAATCGACTGCTCATCCACAATCTCTAATCCAGATTCGTTTCTTGTGCCCTTAAGTGCGTTTGTAAATCCTATAACCATTAAAATTTTTGTACGGAGCAATTGTGCATCGTAGCTTGCTTGAGAATTAAAACTGACTAAAACCAATTGCGCGCTCTCGCAAGCTGCCTTTAATTGAGCATCAATAGCACTGTTTAAATCAATAACACATAACGCCGTTAATTGGGTTTTATCGCACACCACAAAATCAAAACGTTTAGTAGTTACCTTATTAACCGCAACCTGCGTTGCTAAAGGATTATTGTTGGCGACTACGGCCAATACATCCACTGCATCAATATTAGTCAGTAAAGTGAATTCGCCTGCCAAAGCAGCCTGCAACGCTTTATAAAAAGCTACCTGCGCCTCGCTGTAAACCGATGCTTTTCTTTCAAACGTTACTTTTACATCTAGCGCCAATAAATTCTGTTGCGGTTGTACCTGTTGAGATTGCATCTGTGGGTTTTTCTGAATTGCAATTGACGCAGGCAACTCAATATGGCTTGGCAGATCCCATTCATGGGGGTTGAAGTTTGTCTCATATTTGGATTTTACTTTTTTATCAATGCGATAAATAACAATACCCAAGATCACAACGAATAACGCTAGAACTAACACTGCCCAAAACATCTCGCCCCTCGCTTATCACTATGAATATTTATACATTTTATTTTAAAACCGGCCGCGCCATTTCAAAGCCCTCGTGGGTAGTGGAATATAAATCGCCCCCTAATTTACCGATGGCATTGAGCAAGTGTGGCGCTATTTGCCCCCCAACAAGAACCGACTCATTCACAAAAATATTAACCACATTCAGCAACATCATATGCCCACCCATGGGTAGCGAAGAAATTGCTACTACTTCGCGCAATACGCACTCAAATCTAACCTTAGCGGCTTTCACACCCGCCACCTTTACTCGCAGGCTTGGTTCGCTCTCAACCCCCACAGCCGCAAACTCACTCACGCTCGGCGGATAGTCGCCACAGCTGGCATTCATCACCTCAGCAAGTTCTTCACTCACGATATTGACCACGCATTCTTTAGTCGCCTGCAGATTAGTCAGCGTATCTTTTGCAGCGCGGTCGCGGGGGTTAACTTGAGTTACGGCAAGCACGGGCGGATTGCAGCTGGCAACGGTAAAAAACGAGTAAGGTGCTAGATTCAACACACCCGTGCTACTCAATGTGCTTATCCATGCAATAGGGCGGGGGGTAATACTGCCCACCATCAATCTGTAGGTTTGGGTTGTTTCAATATGGAGCGGGTCAAAATTCATAGCATTCAACATCAAAGAGTCATCATTTGCTGCTAGCTTCCGTTAAAGCTGTCTTTTTTGCAATTGTTATAACATAACGCTTGCGACATCCAAGAAACTTCTTTAGATTGCGCCCTATGTTTAGATTTATCCGCCAATCCACCCAAAAACTACGCCCTTGGCTAATTGCTGTGGCGGCAGTTTTGCTGCTCACCTCGATTTTAGAGGCGGGGCATGGCCATGGCGTTTTTGTTCCTGCAGATGATACTTGCGCTATTTGCCATCAGGTTATCGGCTTTGATAAAGCCCTTATCAGCAAGCTCGTTCCCCTTCTGATTGTGCTGCTCGCTGCTCTAGCGTTCACCTTTAGCATTTCAGTTAGCTCCTGTATCGCCACGCCCTTTACCCATATTCGCGCCCCGCCCACTCAACTCCACAACCGCTAAACCTTAATTTTTAATTGCTGTATTCGCAGGCCTTTGCTGGTGCTGCGTTACGGCTGCATTCTTTGCTGTTGGAGTTAGTTACATGAAAACCTTCCCAAAACATTACCTCGCGGTAGTGCTCGTCGCTGCCTGCTCGCCTGCTTTTGCCGATGAACTCTCTAGTGACAAGCTGTCTACCGATAACCTAGACGAAGTTGTGGTTACCGCATCGCCTTTTGCGAAAAGTATTGAGGCGGTAAACAAGCCGGTAAATCTACTGAGCGGCGAAGATTTACAAAACGCCTCTGCAGCAACCCTTGGCGAAACCCTGAATGGCCAACTCGGTGTTAGCTCTGCCAGCTTCGGCCCCGGCGTAGGCCTGCCGATTATTCGCGGCCAAAGCGACAACCGCGTAAAAGTCATGCAAGACAGCGTTGGCTCTATGGATGCCTCCGCCGCCAGCCCCGATCACGCCGTAACCCTTGAGCCGTTACTCGCCAACAAGATTGAAGTGTTACGCGGCCCCGCAGCGTTACGCTACGGCAGCGGAGCCATTGGCGGCGTGGTGAATGTATTGGATAACCGCATCCCAAGCGAACTTCCCGATGCTATTACCGGTGGAGTCGAGTTACGCAATGCGAGCGCAAATAATGAAACCGTAGGCGTTGGCAGCCTCAATGCAGCAGCAGGCGATTTTGCATTTCATATCGACGGCGTTAAACGCAAAAGTGACGACATGGATATTCCCGGTTACGCGCAAAAAATGCCACAAGATTTAGCAACTGCAAACAAAGGTTTTATCCCCAATACCGATGCCGAATCCACCAGCGGCACCTTGGGTGTTTCCTATATTAGCGGCGAAAATTTTATCGGCATGAGTGTGAATACACTCGACAACAATTATGGCATCCCGCCCGATGGCGATGAGTTAGTGCGAATTGATATGCACCAAACTCGCTACGATCTAAAAGGCGAACTCAATAATCCGTTTAATGGCTTCCAAAAAATCAGCGCGCGCCTTGGTCACAATAATTACGAACACACTGAAATGGAAAACGGTGAAGCAGGTACAAAATTTACCAACAATGCTTACGAGGGGCGTATTGAATTAATTCACAACCCGCTCGAATTTTTTAACATTGATTGGAATGGCGCACTGGGTTTACAAGTGGCAGAAAGCACCTTTGCTGCGATTGGTGAGGAAGCGTTTATTCCTAAATCTGACATTAGCAGCCTAGGTTTTTTTATTGTAGAAGAAACCAAACATGGCGATTGGACTTATGAAATTGGCGCGCGCGGCGACACTCAAAAAATCACACCAGAAACAGGGGCTTCAATCAGCCATGACAGTCTTAACCTATCCGCTACCACTACCTGGCATTTTAGCCAAGATCAACAATTCAGTTTGGGCCTTGCACAATCACAGCGCGCACCCAGTATAGAAGAATTATTTGCTAATGGCCCCCACCCAGCCACTGGCAGCTTTTTAATTGGCAATGAAAAGCTTAACGCAGAAACCAGCACCAATCTTGAATTGGGTTATCACTGGCACGGCGATAACATTCAATTTTCCAGCAATCTGTTTTACAACCAGATTAAAGATTTTATTTATGCCGAAAACCTGAATGAAATTATTGACGACCTAAACGGCTATCAATACACCCAAGCCAACGCTACTTTTAAAGGTTTTGAAACGGAAGTAAAAATTCAATTTCACCCACAGTGGAACCTGCGTTTATTCAGCGATAGTGTACGTGCAACCCTGGACGACGGCGGCGACTTACCACGTATAACACCATCGCGTATCGGTGGCTCACTGGATTTTAATTTGAACCAATGGAGCGCCAATATCAGCGCAACTCACGCCGCAAAACAAAATCACGCAGGCAACGACGAAAGTAAAACCGATTCCTACAATCGCCTAGATGCCCGCGTGGATTACACCTTTAATAACGCCGGCGCGGATTACACACTCTTCGCCAAAGCCACCAACTTAACCAACGCCGACATTCGCAATGCCTCTTCTTATTTAAGAGATATAGCGCCAGAAGCGGGAAGAAGTGTGCAGCTTGGAGTTAGAGTAAAATTTTAATTCTCTAATAAACCTATTTTGATGAAGGCCCTCAGGTACTCGCCTGAGGGCCTTTTTCTTAACGAGAAATATGGTGTCCGCATAAAAAACTCTATGTTAGCATTAGCCAAACCGACTAAAGTTGTAATAACCACAAATTAAGGGATGCTATGAAATTTACACCCACCACACTTGAAGGTAACTTCGTTCGTTTAGAGCCACTTTCCACTCATCACAAACAAGGTTTATGCGAAGCCATTTTCGATGGCGAGCTATGGAATCTTTACGTAACACTAGTGCCCCACCCGGATGCGATAGATGCATTTTTTACAAATGCTCAAACTGCCTTAGAAAATAATGAGGGATTGGCCTTCGCCACTATCGACAAGGCTACCAATAAAATTGTTGGCTCAACCCGTTTTATGAAAGCAAACTTACCGAATAAACGGGCTGAAATAGGTTTTACGTTTTTAGGAAAATCCTGGCAGAAAACCCACATCAACACCGAAGCAAAACTATTAATGCTCAGTCATGCTTTTGAAACCATGGGATTAAATCGTGTCGAGTTATTAACGGATTATTTAAATACAACATCTCGCAATGCTATTTTGCGCTTAGGGGCAAAGGAAGAAGGTATTCTGCGCAACCATATGATTATGCCCGACGGCCGCGTACGCGATTCGGTGATTTACAGCATTATTAAAAACGAATGGGCAGGTATTAAGCAGCATCTTAATTTTAAGCTGAACCAGAAAATGGATACCACACGTTAACCAGAATATGGGGCGCACCTCATACTACCGCTGCTATGCCACCTCAAATAAAACTTAATATTTTGCACCACTAACACACACTGAACGACAAATACGGATTTAATTGGCGCATTGACCCATAGAAAACCCGCACCATTAATTATCATTTTGTCGCTTTTTACAGTTTTATGCCCCATAAAAAGGTATTGGCATAAGCATTGCAAAATCCATATTGAATAGATCGCCTGCACTTCACGCAGAAATGATATCGCTGTGTTTCATTCAGTATGGATAACGCCATGAGTTCTCAAAAATTAAACCTGTTAGATTTTTCTAATAAATCTGTAGCAACTTTGCATCTCACGTGGTTCGCCTTCTTTATGACCTTTGTGATGTGGTTTAGCTTGCCGCCACTAAAACCACTCATTATGCAATCGGTACAAATGACGCCACAACAATGGGCGGCTTTGTTAACCTTAAACGTTGCACTCACCATTCCCGCGCGAATTGTTGTAGGCAGCTTGGTGGATAAATTTGGGCCGCGCACTATTTACAGCGGTTTGCTGATTCTCTCTTCCGTGGTATTGATTGCTTTTTCATTTGCGCAAACCTTTGAACAACTCGCACTCTTCCGTTTTATGTTGGGCTTTGTAGGTGCTGGTTTTGTTATTGGTATTCGCTTGGTGAGTGAATGGTTTCCAGCGCGTCAAGTTGGCCTTGCAGAGGGTATTTACGGCGGCTGGGGTAACTTTGGTGCCGCAGCGGCAGGCTTTACGCTACCCTTCCTAGCAATTCATGTTTTTGGTGGTGTTGATGGCTGGCGTTATGCGATGAGCGCCGCGGGTGTTTTAGCGGCAATCTACGGCGTGATTTTTTATGTATTCGCGCGCAACACGCCAAAAGGTTCTACTTATTTCAAACCCAAAAAATCCGGCGGTTTGGAAGTTAGCAGTAAAAGAGATTTCTGGTTTTATGTAGCTCTCAACGTACCTATGTATTTAATCCTTGCTGTACTCGCATGGAAAATGTCGCCCGCCAATTTGAAGTTATTGAGCGCGACTACCACCAACATTATGTACATCATTTTGTTCGCGCTCTTCGTATTTCAGTTCTCACAAATTTATCGCGTCAATAAAGACATGCTTAAAAATGGTGTACCTGAACACGACAAATACGAATTCAAACAAGTGGCTATTTTAAGCTGGGCTTATCTTGCGTGCTTTGGTTCTGAATTAGCGGTTGTGTCAGTATTGCCAGCTTTCTTTATGGATACCTTTAAAGGCTTGAGTATTTCACAAGCAGCCATGCTCGGCGGCTCCTTCGCTTTTATGAACTTAGTTGCACGCCCCGGCGGCGGTTGGGTGAGCGATAAATTAGGTCGCCGCTTTTCAATGTCAGTTATTTTTGGCGGCATCACTGTAGGCTATGTGCTCTTATCACAAATTAATAGCGATTGGCCTTTGGTCTTAGCTTTTGGTGCAGTGATTGTGTGCTCTCTGTTTGTACAAGCCGGTTGCGGTTCAGTATTCGCTGTCGTGCCTCTAATCAAACGTCGTATGACAGGCCAAATCTCTGGCATGGCAGGCGCTTATGGCAATGTAGGCGGCTTGGCATTCTTAACCATTAATACCTTTGTAGACATTCAAACTTTTTTTTATGTACTCGCAGGCTCCGCGGCTTTAGCTTTTATCTTCATTCAGCTTTTGAAAGAGCCTAAGGGTCACACTGTAGAAGTCAATGAAGATGGTACTCTGCAGAAAATTGAAGTAGCTTAAATAAAAATGACTTAGATTTAAATTGTAATGAAACCTAAATAACCAACAGCCCGCTTTATGCGGGCTGTTCTATTAGACTGTGACATTAACACAACAAATAAAAGACCATTTTATGGATCACCTGCAATCTACCTTAGGCATCACTTTCGCACAGCGCAGCGAAGCCGGTAAAAAACCGGAGAATCAAGATACTGTGGGCGCACGTATTCCCGATGGCAATACACTCACCAGTAAAGGTATTGCAATTGCAATTGCCGATGGCGTAAGCAGCAGTATGGCGGCGCGCGAAGCAAGCCAAACAGCCATTGCAGGATTTCTAACCGATTACTACGCAACACCAGATACTTGGCGCACACAACAATCTGCCATGCGTGTTATTCAAGCACTGAATTCCAGCCTATTTGGCCGCAGCCAGAATTCAATTTATGGCGAAGGTTATCTCACCACTTTTTCTGCACTTATTTTAAAAGGTTCCACTGCATTTGTTTTTCATGTAGGTGATACCCGTGTTTATCGTTTACGCGGCAATGATTTGGAATGCCTGACCCGCGATCACACTCAACGTATTGATCGCAACACACAGTATTTAAGCAGAGCTCTAGGTGCAGACCCTTATGTGGAAGTGGATATGCACACCATTGAAATAGAAGTTGGCGATATTTTTGTGTTGAGCTGCGATGGCATTCACGAATTTATTCCGGCCGCAAAATTTAAAGCACTGATTAAAGCTAATCGCAACGATTTAGAAGCACTGGTCAATGGTGCAATTGAGTTATCGCTAAGCCATAACAGTGATGACAATATTAGCATTCAAGCGTTAGTCGTTGAACAAATTGGCAGCGCAACTCAGAGCGATGCGATTCAAGTATTATCGCGCCTACCTTTCCCACCGTTTTTATCACTAGGTCAAATAATTGATGGTCTGCTTGTTAAAAAAATTCTGTACGAGTCTACTCGCAGCCAAGTGTATTTAGTGGAGGATGAAAAAGGTAGATCGTTAGTTATGAAAACACCTTCGGTTAATTTTCAGGATGACCCAGCTTACATTGAACGTTTTGTCATGGAATCCTGGATTGGGGCACGTATTAGCGGCCCGCAGGTTGCGCGGGTTATTCCCGCGCCAGAATCACGCTCATGTTTATATTATTTAACCGAATATATTTCAGGCCCAACACTCACACAATTATTAAAAGAACGCGGCATTTTAGCTATTGTGGATGCGGTGGAATTAATTGAACAATTGATTCGCGGCATTCGCGCATTTCATCGCAAGGACACACTCCATCAGGATTTAAAACCAGACAATATTGTGATTAGCGCCAAAGGGCCAATGATTGTGGATTTCGGTTCTTGTTGGGTGGCCGGTGTGGAGGAATTACTGGCGCCTTTCAAACGCGATAGCATTTTAGGCACCGCTGACTATTCTGCACCTGAATATAGATACGGCGGCAAAGTGGGCCCAGCATCTGATCAGTTTTCCCTAGCGGTACTCTTATACGAAATGTTAACCGGAAAGCTCCCCTACGGCGCTAACTATGCTCATGCAGCTGATTTAAGCAGCTTTCAAAAATTGAAATATATTTCTGCCATGCAACATAACGCGTTAGTACCTTACTGGCTGGATAAAGCTTTAGAAAAAGCGCTGAGTATTTACCCCAATTCACGCTATGAAGCGCTATCGGAATGGTATCAAGATTTAAAACGCCCCAGTCCAGAATGGCTTTCGCCGCGTCAACAACCGCTGCTGGAACGCCATCCCGATAAAGTATGGAAACTACTGGCAGTAAGTGGTTGGCTGTGTGCGTTTGCGATTTTATTTTTTGAAAAAATAAAAATTCAGTAACTTCCATGAATTGTGGGAGGGTCTCATTAATAAGAAATCGAAAAATCAAAAACGGATGTTGCCAAACTGGAGGAGTCCATATATGTGGTTTTACGAAGGATTTTTTGCGCATTAAAACCACAAAATTGAAACTTAAAAACCGCTTATCTATGACAGTACGATACTGCCACAATTTATTAGCTTATAATTTTGCGGCACCAATGGTTTTGCAAAAGCTTTCAATAACTGCTTTTTCTGGCGATTTAACGCCTCCAGACAAAGAATATGTAATAAAAATTTTACTGTCATTAGCAGACAATTTCTCAACCACAATATTTAAAGGTGCGCTTTTTCCATTGCCATACGAAACGTCTTGAGCGGCAGAAATAATACCCATTTCTTTGTCGGAACTAGTTATTTTCCAGCCATCTTTTACAGTTTGTAGATAAATCTTTTTAAACGCTTCTGTAGAATCAACACCTTCTACTTCAGCCCATGTTTTAAAAGTAGTGCCGCTCAAAAAACCACCTTCTTTTGTGAAGTTTGTTTTGCATTGTTCAGTATCTGAAAAAACCTGAACAGATAGCAATGCAAAAGCCGATAATATATATTTAGATTTCAACATATTTCCCTCATTTAGTTACATCCTATAGAATTACTCATTAGCTTCAGGTGTGTAAAAGCTAATGGTATGTTCAACAGCAGTTAACAATTACAAACCGTCATTTTTTTTGATGATTAAAGCTTCATTCTTTGTTGTACGTTACACATTAAATTTGCCTGCTGAATTGCCTTAAGTCTATCGGGCTGTGAATTATTTTCGTCTTTGGCAAAACGATAGTCTTTATACAATGTATCTTCCCATTTTTTCCTAGCTTCAGGTGATTTATCCTCCCCTAACTTCCGCTCAATCAACCCGCCATAATATTCCAAACAAGACGATTCAAACATAATGATTTGCTTATCTACTGCAGAGTCAGCAAACCCTACAGACGGAGTACACAATAATGTAATTAGTATTATTTTTTTCATTTAGTAGATCCTTTTGATTAAGGTTGCGGTAAACGGAGTTTTTAAATTTTAACTTAATGAGATATTTTTGCACAGCAAAACCACAAAACCGAGACATAAAATGTCTGAGGAGTGATGGGAATGCTGCTTGAGCGATACATTAAATATTTTTACCCAGCTCTGAAACTGGCGTTCTTCTTTCGTTAATATCTATGACTTCTTTAGTCCCATTTATTTTGATATTCAAAACTCGATGCATTTCGGCACGGTAAATTGATGTAGAAGAAACTAAGGCTTGTGTTTTATAAAACGATTTTGGTTGAATTATAACTGTCTTTTCAAGAAGCACTCTAGATGTAGAAAAATATGACAACGTAACATTTTCTATTTCTATTGGTTTATCTGATTTATTTGAGATATAGATCTCTTCTACCTCTTCAATTCTATCTTTTAGTTTTTTATCTTGCCAGGAAAGATTTATTTCCTGTCCTTTGGGTACTCTTTCTGTACCAAGAGTAACAATTAGATGGAAAAGCACCTCTTTGTTAAGAGTATATTCTTTGGCTTCAAAATATTCGGATAGAGCCACACCATTTCGTACTATTTGACCATTCGATAGTGCCTGGTGAAAATTTTCATTTTTTGCAGAAGAGCAACCCAAAAGAACACAAAACAGACATAAGCTTGAGATATATTTTATTTTCATTATGACTCCTATTTAACGCCGAGTGCAGCGCCAGTTGTTAAGTTGTGATTTTAGCGCCAACTATATAACCCGCAGATTTTAAAACCAAGTAATTTGTAGTATCACCGTATAACTCCTCCGAAATAGCGAATTTTCATTTATACAAAAATCAAAACAATCAAAAGCTTAAGTCATGCTACTGATTAAATATCAAGTTAAGAAGGCGGGATACAGACAAGATATAAAGATAGGTTTTTTCTGAACTGGCCAAATAATACGGATATCCGTTACTAAGTCAGTTCACATAATTTATGCGTGTATTATGTGAAACACGGAGTATCGCTACAAACTGCAGTAACGATTCCCGTTAAGAGAGGATTTATTTTGGGCGAGGGGTTTTTAAATCGGCATCGGGTTGTTGTAAATTGCCTTCGCGCAATTGCGTAACGGCATTAGCAACTGATTGCGCAACATTGCGAACTTCTTGTTGTATTGCGTGATCGCGATCTAATGCTTCGTGGCTTTCGGCATAAGATTCGTAGTAACCAATATAGCGATCCAGGCGTGCGCGTGCGCCGGCATCGATTAGCCCCATCCAATCCAACCAATCGGAGAGCCCGCGCCTCACGCCTTCAATTCCTGCCACATCGCCATGAACAACCAAACCATAAATACGGCCTGCAAGATGCTTGGGATAATTCCAACCTGCAAGTTCAATTTCTTTTGCTTTCGTTGCATCTTTGCCGTGGGTTTTTGTTGGGTCTGGATTGCCGCCATCGGCACACACCAATCGATCTATCATTAATTTTAAAACGCTAGGCGTTTGATACCAATAAACCGGCGTAAAAATAATAACACCGTGGGCAGCAACCCATTTTTCATAGATCTCTGCCATCCAATCATTGGTTTGTCGTTGTGCATGATTGGGGTAACAACTGCATGGCCAATGGCACAATGGCATTGCGGTGGAAACACACGCTTTGCAGGGATGAATATGTTTATCGTAATCTGAAGTCAGTAAGCTTAAGTCGAGCAAATCGACTTCTATATTTGCTTTCAACAATTCTTCTTGCGCAAGTAAAGTGAGACGGTGGGTTTTAGAAATTTCACCCGCACAACTACCGTCATTGCGCGCGGAGCCACAGATCAATAAAACACGCGATTGAGTATTGGAATCTTTTTGTTTTACTTCTGCTAACGCGAGCCGCTTGCTGGTTGCCTTCCACTCCACCGAAAGATCATAATCAGGGTGAAAGAATTCCGAACCGGCCTTTTCAGTCAGTGGCGCTTTATGACCACCTTCATGATAGTTTTTCCACGCAACTTCCTCCACCTCAGCCAAAGCATCCTTTACCGCAATGAATGTGGGGTCAATAAAAGAGTTTTGGAACTGCTGGTGAAATTCATCGCGATTCAGTTTAGCGGGCGACTGACCCTTGCGTGGCGGTGATGTCATGTGCCTTCTCATGGATGAGTGTTTTATGGATAAGCACATATTAGCTTCAGGCAATCTATTTTTATGTTCGATGGAACGCATAAAACATGTTTGTTTTCCTCACTAGGTAAGCAAAGGTATTACTTTATTTAGGGTAGGCGTTGATATTGCTTTTTGTGCCACGCTTGCGCGTAAATGAGCCTATATGCGCAAAACTCACAGTTTCACTAGCGGATAGTTTTGCCTTTTATATCTCTTTCTTTAACCATTTTGGAGTGATAGACTCAATCACAATAATTTGCGCTTTACAGTTAGGTATCTCATGCGAATCGTTTCTTTCATTTGCCTTGCGAGTAGGTCTATAAAAGAATAGGGTTTCGCTCTCACTAAAACCGCACAATCGTCCGCTCCCGCATTTAGCTTTTCCCTATACGAGAATGACTATGGAACCATCTGCCCACCCAAAGAGACGAGTTCTTATCGTTGATGATAATGTTGAGGTTGCTGATAGTTTAGGGCTTTGGTTAACGCTCTCTGGGCACGAGGTCAATATTGCTCGAACTGCGGCACAAGCGCTCTCGATTGCACCCACCATGCAGCCCGAAATTATTTTGCTGGATATTGGCTTACCTGATTTAAGCGGATTCTCTCTTGCCAAGGAACTCCGTAAAATCCCTAACATTCCTAAATTTGTTCTTGCTGCAGTAACAGGCTATGGCTTTGCGAATGAAATGGATGAGCAACGCTTACAAGAGCTAGAAATTGATCATTATTTTTTAAAACCCATTGGTGCTCAGCGGCTAAAATCTCTCGGTATCAATGTATAATTTTTCGCTCATTTATAACTCACTACATATTTATTTCCATCCTCAAAAAAATTTTATATTCATTCACATGCAACCTTCCTGCTTCCAATATCGTTAACCTTCCCTAACTAGCCAGTAAACACATTATCCCCATCAGTTTCTAAAATTACGAAAACGTGGTTATAGCGATTTCTGCGTACCTCAGGCTAAATGTATGTGCAATAACGCACCGAACTTTATTCGCTTATTAGTAAAATTATAAAGACTAAAATGGATAAATGGCCTGTTATACGCACTAAATAGTACCAAGTAAAATGATGACTGACCTGATTGAGGAAATTATGGATATACCCAAAGTGACGCATACCTCTGAACCAGAGATTTTAGCGCCGCGCGCCGCAGATGTTGAAAAGGTGGAATTAGTACTTGTTGACGACAATATAGATGCCGCTGATTCCCTAGCAGCATTATTAAACGCGAAAGGTTATAGCGTGGTTACCTTATACGATGCATCTAGCACGCTTATATTTTCTGAACAAAAATCAGTGAAAGTATTCATTCTAGATATTGGATTACCCGATATGAATGGCTACGAACTGTTAAAAAAACTTAAACCAAAAGCACCGAATGCACTATTTATTGCTTTAACAGGTTACGAACAACCGCATGATCGCACTGTGCCGTTAACTGATAGCTTTGACCATTATTTCGTGAAACCCGTGAACGTGGAAAAGCTAACAAGCTTACTGAGTTAGTACAAACTTGCACAATAACCCTTTTAAGCGCATCCGCAATTAGCCTTACAAACGCTGAACAATTTCAGCAATTTTATACGGCTTGGAAATGACCGAAAATTTATCGGCATGCTCCTCTCTAGTCGCCACTGCTTCAGCAGAATAACCAGTTGCCAAAATAATTTTTATGCCGGGAATAATATCTAATGCGGCATGAGCCAGCTCTAATCCACTTATACCTGGCATAACAATATCGCTCAACAGGAGTTTTATATCGCTATTGTGCTGCAAAATTTCCAAAGCATCTTTGCCATTATTTGCGGCAAAAACATTGTATCCCAAGGCTCGAAAAAGCTCTGCGGCCATATCAAGTACATCTGGCTGGTCATCTACCACCAGCGCTTTATTGTTGCTGCGTGTAAGTGACAATGGCAAATCTTCAGATGCTAGCGCAGGTAAATATAGAGCAACGTGTGTGCCATCGCCCACGACGGATTTAATTACCATACCTCCTTGTGACTGCTGCATTAATCCATACACCTGACTCAACCCTAACCCAGTTCCCTTACCGATGGGCTTGGTCGTAAAAAAAGGCTCCACAACACGGCCCAAAGTATCTGGCGCAATACCTTCACCAGTATCAGCAACAGAGACGCACACATAACGGCCTGCGGGAAGCTCTTGAACTTCATTCTCAGCAAGCTCAACCAAACTACTTTCCAGTGTTACCGTGCCATTTTCTGAAATAGCGTCACTCGCATTCACAACCAAGTTAAGGAGTGCCGCCTCAAATTGTGTGCCGTCTACTAGCGCACATAACACTGAGGGTGCGGGCCTAATATTAAACTGAATGGAACTCTTCAAGGCGCGACGAAGAACAGGCTCGAAGGAACTTATAATTCGGTTCAAATCCTGCTTTTCGTGCTTCAGGGGTTGTTGTCGCGCAAAACCTAGCAGTTGCTGAGTAAGACTTGCGCCACGGGAAGTAGCACGCGCCATACTATCCAACGTTTTAATATGACTAGGAACGGCCGTTGTTAGGCGCAAAATTTCTATTCCATTTGCAATTACGCTTAACAGGTTGTTGAAGTCGTGTGCGATTCCACCAGTAAGCCGCCCAATTGACTCCATTTTTTGCGACTGAAACAACGACTCTTTGGTTTTTTCCAACGCGGCGGCAGTCTCACGCCGCTCAGTTATATCGCGCGTAATCTTGGCGAAGCCAATAAGCTCGCCCAACGCGTTTTTGATGGGGTCTATAACGACATGCGCCCAGAACCTTGAGCCATCTTTACGCACACGCCAGCCTTCATTTTCAAAGCCATCATTGGCCACCGCAAGATCAAGTGCTTTGGCCGGCAAGCCTATCTCACGATCTTCCTGAGTATAAAAACGTGAGAAATGCGTACCCACTACTTCATCGGCCTCAAACCCTTTTATACGTTGAGCGCCCGCATTCCAATTGGTTACGATGCCATCCCTCGATAACATGTAGATTGCGTAATCAGTGACGCCTTGAACCAATAACCGAAATTGTTCCTCGCTTGCCCGCAAGGCTTCGGCGGCTCTGCGACTTTCGGTAATATCCCGAGTAATTTTGGTAAAACCGATCAGTTCGCCATTCCCATCTCGAATAGGATCAATCACGACGGTAGCCCAAAAATGCGTGCCGTCTTTGCGAACCCTAAGACCTTCATCCTCGAATTTTCCGCATTCTAAAGCTGTTTTCAAAGCGCGCGCGGGAAGCCCGCTGGCAATATCAGCTTCTGTGTAAAAGCGGGAAAAATGTTGGCCTAGGATTTCTTCAGCAGCATAACCTTTAAAACGTACAGCACCAGCATTCCAACTACTGATAATCCCTTCAGGCGTTAACATGTATATCGCGTAATCGGTAACGCCCTTCACAAAAAGACCAAAGCGCTCCGCTTCGGAAACTCCTGAGCTTGATGGAGGATTTTCTATTGTCATAAATTTGCCTGAAAGAACATTGCTAAGTACTTGCGAGAGTGACCATTTTCAAAAAGCTGCTTTCAACAAATTTTGAACCCATTAGCATAGCGAAAATGCATCACTCATTAATCGGCTACAGTAATTATTGGATAAATGTTTAATATTGTGTAAGGAAGCCAGAGCCTGTAGTCATCGCAAGTCGTGAATTTTTTAATGAAAACAATAGAAAAAAGCGTTAACTTTAACCTTCGAAGATTAACAAACTCTAATAGTAAAAAATGTACGCTAGCGCACTAAACTATTTTTTGAATCCATCGAAGTAAATTACAGTGGGCAGCTAAGCATAACGCTATCGGCTCTATTAACCCCAATTTTGTTAAGCACAAAAAAAATCATTTGACCATTACATCATATTACATATGTTTTTTAGTTATATTTTTGTGGTTTTTATGTTTTTTGTTCTGATTTAAAGTTTGGCAATAATATACTTTGTAAAAAATATGACGCACCACAACGTACAGAGTTGCCAGTGTTGTTTTTTATTTTCTATACTTCCCAGTCAAGTACTACAATCTAGAGTTCAGTACTACAATATTTCATTAAGGAAAATCAATTGAGGACATCCCTATGAAGTGCCCTGCTATTTTTTCCAATGAGCCTGAGCGCTTGAAGGCGCTGTCTGATTACGGTTTAAATGATGAGCAGCTACTGCGTAGCCTAGATCCCGTTGTACACATCGCTTCACGCATGTTTGCTATGCCCGTTGCGGCAGTGAATATGATTGGCAGTGATCATGTTTTCTTCGCGGCCAGTGTGGGTGTGGGCGATGTAGATATGAGCCGAGATGTTTCTTTTTGTGCACATGCTATTAATCAACTAGATGTTATGGTCGTACCAGATGCAACGCTGGACGAACGTTTTCACGATAATCCTTTAGTCACCGGAGCTGCCAACCTGCGCTTTTATGCGGGTGTTCCGCTGCTCTCCCCCAACGGGCTGGCCTTGGGTGCCCTTTGTATCATTGACGATAAACCTCATGCTGATTTTTCAGCAGATGACAAACAACGCTTGCTTGAGTTGGCAAAAATGGCATCAGACCGTTTGGAACTGCGTCGCATTGAAGTCACTGCCGAGCGAACGCGGCCAAATTTTGAAGACTACACAAGCAGCTCAAATAACCCCGTAATTTGGTTTGACGAAGACCTTGATATTCTTGAATGGAACTCTGCCGCAGCCACCACCTATGGTTATGAAATACGCGACAAAAGCGGACTTTTGTTTGATATGTTATTGCCCGCAAATGAGCGCCCTGAATTTCACCGTATCCTTAAAGAGGCCATCGCCAAAGGCTCTCTCGACCAAATTGAGATCCCCGCAGAGATAAATGGTCTGCGTAAAGATGCCTCTGCATTTCGCTTTGGCTTTGCCTTATTTGGCTGGCGCGATGCCGGCCACATGAAATTTGAAGCAGTTCTAAAAGACTTAACTCTACAACAACGCGAGGAAGAAGAGCTGCGCCAGCAAGCCAATGTTGATGCACTTACCGGCCTTACTAACCGCGGGAGATTTTACCGTTGTGTAGAAGAAGCTCTAATTAGCCTTACTCCCACGGCCGTGTTAATGATTGACCTCGATGGCTTTAAAGATGTTAACGACACTCTTGGGCACACCTTGGGCGATGCAATCTTGCGTGAAGTTGCGCAGAGGTTAACGCAATTAACAGGGCCTAATGATGTGGTCGCCCGTATTGGCGGGGATGAGTTCGCGGTTATGCTGACAAACATCACCTCCACGCAGGTAGCCGTACAAGTGGCCGACTCCATGATCGACCGCATTGCCATGCCTATTAACATTGATGGCCACGAAGTGCGCGTAGCGGCGAGCTGTGGTGTGGCGCTCGCCCCTACACAGGCGCAAGAGGCGCTAGAGTTGGTAAGCGATGCAGATTTAGCACTGTTTAAAGCTAAAAGTATTGGCCGTGGACGCGTGTTCTTGTTTCTGCCCAACTTGCGCATGGAGGCAATTGCCCGTCGGCGTTATGGGCTTGAGCTTCACCGGGCAGTTAACGAAGGAGAGTTCCTTCTGTTCTATCAACCACAAATTAACTTGGTTAGCGGCGCAATAACCGGTGCCGAAGCGTTGATTCGCTGGAACCACCCTGAACGTGGCGTACTCGCCCCCGCTGCATTTTTACAAGCCCTTGAAGGCGGCCCACTTGCAGCAACGGTGGGATCTTGGGTTCTCAATGAAGCTTGCGCACAAGCGGCTTATTGGCGTCGTCTTGGCGCGGCTACATTTCGCATTGCCGTCAATTTATTTAGCGCACAATTTCGCGTAGGCGATTTAGCCGCAGAAGTATTTGAAACTTTAGCACGCCATGGTTTACCGCCTGAAGCACTTGAGTTGGAGGTGACGGAAAATATTGTGTTGGATAATGATGACCTTATGCTAGAAACCTTACGGCGGTTACATAAGCAAGGCGTGGGTATTGCATTTGATGATTTCGGAACTGGTTACGCTTCGCTAAGCTTATTAAAAACCTACCCACTCACAAGGATTAAAATTGACCAATCCTTCGTGCGTGGTATTCAAACCTCTAAGCGCGATGCGTCAGTCATTCACGCTATTCTCGATATGGCACGTAGTTTTGATTTAGAAACGATTGCGGAAGGAATTGAAACTGAAGCGGTAAAAAATTATTTACGAAAAGAAATGTGCAACGAAGGCCAAGGTTATTTATTTGGCAAACCTATGCCCGCCTTGCAATTCGAGCAACTACTGGAAATTAGCCATTCACCACAGCGATTGCACAAAATTAAATAGCATCAAAAAAAATCATAGCCTATTACAGCTATGATTTTTTAAGATCATTAACAGTTTTTCGTTAATGATTGTCTTTGGCATTTCCAACAGATTTTTGGGCGGCACCTTCAATTTGCTTGCCGATGCCTTTAGCTTGTTGTTTTTTACTGCCTACGGCCTCACCCACTTTCTGTTGCACTTTACCTGCAGTTTGTTTGAGCGAACCTTTTACTTGATCTTTGTTCATGATATTCACCTTTTTAATGAATGACAGAATAAAAATAATGAAAAGAGTGAAGCAAAATAAGTCCTTAATTTCTAACACTGTTTAAAAAACAGCTGCCGCTAAGATTTCCTTTCTTCATTCACTACATTTCATGGGTTTACTATCTCACAGCAGTATTCATAATAATGTACGTTAGCTAACGCTTTAATAAATAAAATTTCTTAATGTAACATCCTATAAAAACGCACCTTTAAATAGCATTAGGTTTGGTCGGGTTGCTCAGGTTCCGTAGAATCGGCAGCTTTAGAAGGGTGATTTGTTTTTTGTGTATTTTTTTTATTTGCTTCTTTCTTCTGATCAATTTGCATTGATGCCTGCGCCCAATGCCTTTCTGATTGGCCTTCCGGTTTACCTTCCGATACCCATATTTGATGGGCAAGCTGACGAATAGTTTGATCATCAATCATAAAACACCTCGGTAGCAATAACTTTTGCCATAATTTTTTAGTGGAATGACAGGCCATTAAGCGTGAAGCTCCATAAAAAATAAGTACGGTAACACACCCAAAAATAGTAAATTACTGGAATACAATGCTAAAGGTTCGTAGATAGGTATTTTATTGGGAGAAGAATAAGCTAGGTAACGCATGTATATTTCTACATAAAAAAGCCCGCAGAACGCGGGCTTTTTTTACCTACACCTCTATTTCTTGGGCGTTAATCGCAACACAAGAACATCATGCGCAGGAATAGTTACATTCAACTTGCCATTAGTATCGCCTTTTGCGCTGGTCCACACATTTTTCCAGTTGAAAAACTGTTTATTAAAATAAACCTCTTGTTTGAAAATATCGTCTTTCAAGTAATGGAAAGCCCAATCATGTTTAACTTGTTTGGCATTATCAGCGCGGTTTAAAAACAACACTGCAAACTCGCCGTTTTCCAGTGGCTTCACATAAATTTCCAAATCGCCTTCATCAATCCACTTCATGGCTTGAATGCCCAACTTGTCTTGGTTGATGGCAATCATGTCTTTGTTGGTGAAAATTTTGCGGGTGGTTTCAGACATGCTACGCAAATCATTACCGGTAATTAACGGCGATGCCATTATTGCCCACAAGGAGAAATGCGCACGGTCTTCGCTTTCGCTCATGCCATTGCCCACTTCCATCATGTCCATATCGTTCCAATGGCCAGGGCCTGCAAATTTACGCAAACCGGCTTGCTTATCCAGAATCGGCAATACGCCCCAGGACGACCATGAGCCGTGATTGTGTTCGCAGTTCCAACAAGGGTAAATGTCACCCGTGGTACGCCATGAATGGCCAATATCTTTAGCCCAATCCCACGGTTTGTTATCGCCCCATTCGCAAATACTGAACAATATCGGGCGTCCCGCCTTTTTAATGGCATCACGCATGGTGGTGTAAGCTTGCTCGGCATTAATGCCTTTGGTATCGCACCAATCGTATTTTACGTAGTCGATGCCCCAACTTGCATAAGTGACGGCATCTTGATATTCATGGCCACGGCTACCGGGGCGGCCTGCGCAGGTTTTACTGCCAGCATCCGAGTAAATGCCCAGCTTTAAACCCTTGCCGTGAATATAATCTGCAAGCGCTTTAATACCGGAGGGGAAATGTGTTTTATCGGCTTGAATAAAGCCCATAGCATCGCGCTCGCCGTGCCAGCAATCGTCGATATTAATGTACTCATAGCCCGCATCTTTCATACCGTTGGCAGTTATCACATCAGCCATATCGCGAATCATTTTTTCATTAATGTCGCAACCAAATGTATTCCAAGAGTTCCAACCCATTTGTGGGGTTTTAGCCAGCTCTTCAAATTTTTGCGCATGAACTTGAACGCCCAACAACATGCCGACACAAAGTGTCATTAATAACGAAAACTTTTTCATTGATGTAATCTCTTTCATTTTTAGGGTTACTGAAAATAAGAATAATCATATAAATTTTATTTTCCGAAAAAAAACTGCAATCAACATTGCAGTTTTTCCGCATGAGAAAAATTTATTTTGGTATAGAGTGCATTTTGTCGGAGTATTCTTTTATCAATAGAACTGTTGAGACATCTGAATCAAAGATACCGTACATACCTTGCTCTTCTTGTGGCGGGTCGCCCATAAAATCGTCGCCAGTTTGCCACCAATAATTTGCACGACTAGTACGCGCAGAACCATTCCATGCCCAGAAGTTGTAACCTGCAATAGCCTCACCAGCTTTGGTGCGGTTATAAATCGTATCGAATACTATGCGATAAAATTTATCGCGGTAGTGTGTAGTGGCTTTAATATCGTAAGAGCCAAAATCGCGATCCAAACCAAATTCTTCCAACACTAGCGGCTTGTTTACTTTTTTGGCGATATCGATATGAACGTTTAAATATTCATTTGCCTTCGCCACACCGGCATCCCATGTTTCTGCTGGTTTGGTTTTATCAAACCAGCCCCAGTTTCTAATCCACATGTGATAAGTCATGTAGTTAATGTAAGGAGATGAATGCGCATCGATATACAATTTCTCATCGTTGTTAGAGCCCATTAAACCTTCGCTACCTGTACTGACCATGTGGTTAGGGTCAAGCGAGTGAATATATTTTGCAGTATCATTAATCCACTTAACGTAAATTTCTTTTTCTTTTGAAGATGTTTTTGAATTGCCTGCGCGTGGCTCATTGGCTAATTGCCATGAAAGAATTGCAGGGTCATTAATATAGGATTGACCCGTAATAGTATTCACCCGCGTTACGATTTTCTTAATAGTTTTTCGCCATTCTGCTTGTGCTTTTTTACTTTGATAAAAGCTGGCAGATTTCGCCATAAATCCTTCCCAATCTTTGGTCTGATTAGGATCTTGTGCGGGCTTGCCTTCAATCCAACTCATATATTGCGTCATGCCGCCCGACCACTGCCAAAAATTATTGAGATAAATAACGGCAGAAATATCACGCTTGGCAATTTCCGCCATGAAAAAATCCAAACCGGCCAAGAGTTCTTCATTGTGATCGCCAAAACCATTGGTGGTAGCAGGGTGAACTGCGCTGTTGTGTTCGGCTTTTTCAGAAACAGCCAAGACACGGATATTATTTATGCCCAGCGCTTTTAAATTATCAAGTTCTTTAATCAACCGAGTTCTATCACCCACCTTGCCAGACGAACCTAAATAACCGCCGTACCACATATTAGTGCCAACCACGTAATAGTTTTTACCCTTCAATGAAAGATGTGCGCCGTCAGTAGTAAAGAAATCGGCTTTACTAACCATATCGGTTTTTTTTGCGTCTGCCGCAAATATACTGCTTGCTATACACAGCAGCAAAGTCGCCGAGCATAAACTGATTATTTTTTTCATAGCTTTCCTCATTCTAATTGTTAATTTATTTCGCCAAATACTGCATCGCTTCCATCATGGCACGGCCGTTGTGATACGGGCATTTCCAAAAACCCACTTTGTAATAATCTTTTACCGGGATATCGCCTATATTAGCAAACCAAAACCACTCACCATTTTTCTTATCAATTTGGAATTTTTTGATGAAATCCCAAATGGTTTCTGCCGCGTTAAAATATTTAACTTCTTGGGTTTCACTATAGGCGAATAAAAACCCCACCAAAGCTTCAGCCTGTACCCACCACACAATATCTGGCGAATGCATTTTTGTTACAAAATCATAAGCATCCATTATATGCCCATGAGCACCTGCGCCCTCGTGCAAGGTCACTTCTGCAATTTTTATTAGCGTGGGCATTAAAGCTTTTGTGTAATCATCATCATTCAATGACTCCAAAGCTTTAGCAATTAACCAGCTTGCTTCAATATCGTGGCCATAGGTAAAACCAGGCGAATGATCTTTCCAGTTGTTATCTAAAAACATACGCAAATGACAAGTATCTTTATCGATTATATATTTATCAAAAAGCTCGATGTTATATCTCAGCGCCGCGCCAATGGCTGGAGTTGGGTGAATTTTATTGAGCGTAGTATAGGCTTCCAATATATGTAAATGCGTATTCTGCGATTTGGGGAAATTCAAATCTTTTTCGCTTAAGCGCGCATCATCAATCACACCCCACTCGCGCGTAAAAGCTTCAAGGTAACCTTCATGATCGCGGTCGATGGTTTTACTTTCTAATAAATCAAAGCAATCTAAGACGCTGGTTAATGCTGATTGATCTTGCGTAAGTTGGTAATACGCCGTAAGTGCATAAATCGTAAAGGCTTGCGCATACACTTGTTTTTTTGTGTTGCTGACATTACCTTGTGGGTTCACTTCCCAATAAACGCCGCCGTATTCTTTATCAAAAAAATAATGAACAATGTATTCATAAGCACGTTTCGCTGCTTGACGATATTCAGCGCTATTGGTTACTAACGCGACCTCACTAAAAAACCAGAGAATACGCGTATTTAAAACAATGCCTTTGTTAGCAGTTTTTACGGGAGTATTGTCAGAATTGACTTCGCCATAAAAGCCGCCTAGCTCATGATCTACAGTGTGCGTTAACCACCAATCAGCAATAGCCACTAGTTCTTTACGAAACTCAGACTGCAGCCTTGTGAATTGACTGGGTAAACTCGCTACATTCATAAGTATTACACCAGGTCTTTAAGCAATGTTAAATTCGCACTAATTAACTCATTGCGCACCGCTACCGACGCGGCTGAACGCAACCCGTCTGCTGGTGTGTTTTTGCAATAATCAATTAATTTTTCTACGCTTGACGTTGCAACATGCATGCGCGTATCGGATGAAGCGTAGTAAATAAAAACTTCATCTTTTTCATTCACAATCCAGCCATTGGAAAACGCAACGTTAGAAACATCGCCTACACGCTCATCGCCATGCGGTGCAATAAAATGACCAGCTGGGTTATGCGTAACAACCCATGGGCGCTCTAATTCGGTCATAAACATATAGAGGGTGTAGCGTAAACCAGCAGCAGTATTTCTCACACCGTGCGCTAGATTTAACCAACCTTCAGACGTTTTAATAGGCGCTGGTCCTTGGCCATTTTTTACTTCTTTGATGGTGTGATATACCTTGCCATCCACAATCACTTCGGATTTCACTTCGGCACAAGTCATATCTTCCACCAAACCCCAACCGATACCGCCGCCGCCGCCAACGCTGATAAAACCATCTTGCGGGCGCGTGAACAAACCGTATTTGCCGTCGATAAATTCCGGATGCAAAACCACATTGCGCTGTTGACCAGAGTAAGTAATTAAATCGGGCAAGCGCTCCCACGTAATTAAATCTTTGGTGCGCGTAATGCCGCATTGCGCTTCTGCGGCAGAGGTATCTTCAGGGCGCGTTAAATCTTTGCGCTCGGTGCAGAACAAACCGTAAATCCAACCGTCTTCATGGGCGGTTAAACGCATATCGTAAACATTGGTGTCTGGGCGTTCGGTTTCTGGCAGAGTGATGGGATAATCCCAAAAACGAAAGTTATCGATACCATTTGGGCTCTCGGCAATCGCAAAAAATGATTTTCGGTCTACGCCTTCAACGCGCACCGCTAATAAATATTTTCCATTCCAATAAAGCGCACCAGAATTAAACGCGGCATTCACGCCTTGACGTTCCATTAAAAAGGGATTGGTAGTTTCATTTAAATCGTAACGCCAAAAAATCGGAGCGTGCTCGGCAGTAAGAATTGGGTTTTCATAGCAGGTGTACACACCATTGCCGTGCGCTTTAGGCGAATTTTTTTGGGTGATTAGCGCTTCATGTTGCGCTAACAAAGCCTGTGCCGATTTTTTAAATTGTGTCATTTCTTTAAACTGCGTCATCTAAGAACACCTTGATATTCAAATTCATTGTGAAATAGTTATCCAAACTTTTTGCATATAGGTTTAGGTAAATTTCCACTTTTTAAAATAGGGCGAGTGATGCAAATCGCTCGCTTTAATTGCCGTTCACAGCATCTTACTTTAAGCTTTTTTTAATAAACGTTCGTCAGCAGTGCCTACCAACAACGCTGGCGGCAAATCATCGGGATAATCTTGTAAATGTTGATACCAGTTTTTCCATAAAAACAGCGCACACACAGCCGCTAGACCGATAGCAATACCAAACTCATTCCACTTATGAATCACCAAGAAAATAGGTGCGGCCACCAGTGAGGTTTGCCATACAATACCCACGCTCACATTGACCATATCGCGCTTGAAATGCGGATTAGCTTTAATCGCACCATACTCTTGCTGCGCGGCGGCGCGCACTGGCCCCCAGAAACCCCAAGGGCGAACCTTGACGTAGAACTTAGTGAGCACCGCCATATCACTTGCTGGCGTCAGGAGCGATGCAACCACGCAGACCACGGCACACAGACCTAACATATAAGGGAATGCTTGTAAGGCATTAATATCGGTTTGCGATAGCGCCAAGGCACTGAAAATACCTACTAACATGCCCCAAAAATAACCGTAGCTGTTAAAGCGCCACCAGTACCATTTCAACACATTGGATGCGGTATAGCCGCCGTACAAAGCGCCCACCAACCATTGCAATACGGTGTTAATACTGGGGATAAAGAAGCCAAGCGAAACACCCAAAACTACAAAAATGACCGACACCACATAACTCATGCGCACGTATTTTTTGGGTTCGGCATTGGGGTTGATATAACGCTTATAAATATCGTTCACCACATAGGCCGGTGCCGCGTTTACAGTAGCCGCAAAGTTGGACATAAACGCCGCTAACAAGCCCGCAATCAATAAACCCAGTAAACCGCTAGGAATATAGTTCTTCAATACAAACGGCAGGATTTGCTCAAAATCAACTTGGTCGCCCATGGAGCGTAACTCGTCCATATAAAACGCCAGCCCCAACACGGTCAAACCGGTAATTAGCATGTAACGCGGGAACATCAATACCACCGTCACAAAGCCGCTCATTTTGGCTGCTTCTTTGGGTGATTGCGTGGAGAGCACGCGCTGCATATCGTAGTTGGGTGCGGGGCCAGCGAGACTGAGCAAAATGCCCTTATAGAGGATAACCATAAAGAAAATGGTAAACAGCGAATAGCCATCGGCGGCAATTTTGGCGTTGGCGGCATCTAGGCGACCCGCCCAATCTACATCCAAATACCAACCAAAACTGATGCTATCCCAATTGGCGGGAACCGCCGCCGCCAATAACTCGGGTGATACTTGATAAAACGCCACTATGCCCACGCCAATACTGGCAATGGTGGTCACAATAAATTGGAACACCTCGGTAAAGACCACCGAAAACATGCCGCCTTTAATGATGTAAAGGGTGGTAATAGCAGTCATTCCCAAACCGTAAAGTACATCGTTCATATGCGGGTCTTGCGACAGCTTCCAAGGGAAAAATACCGAGGCAAATTTACCAATCGCAATAAAACCGTAAGCGGTAAAAGCTATTACGCTAATAAGCGCGAAAAACACCACAATCACGTTGGATAACCTTGAGCCCAAGCCATCGCCAAAGCGGAAGTTAATCCACTCTGCACCGGTCATAACACCGGAACGGCGCAGCCAAATCGCAAGAAATACCATGAGGAAGATTTGGTTAAATACCGGCCAAACCCACGGAATATAAATACTTTTTAAACCGTAAATAAACAGCAAGGATACCAGCCACATAGTGCCGGCGATATCGAACATCCCCGAAGCATTCGACAGCCCCAACATATACCACTTAAGTTTGTTACCACCCAAAAAATAGCTGTTCATGTCTTTTGAGGCGCGAGCGGATACCCAAAAACCTACGCCTACGGTAGAACAGATAAAAACCAGAACAATGATGATGTCGAGCAGGGGGAGATTCATGCTGTTTTCCAATTATTATGTTTCCCCCAATGGGGATTTTATCGGCACTTTTAATGCTGCTGTCGTTTTTATAAGTGGCACAAGATCATGCCTAGCGCCCCGATTTTGTTCAACTAAATCGGTTACATTTTTACAAAAATAGATATTTTCCCAAGCTGAATTAGCGTGGCGACCTACTAAATTTAACGACAAAGCCACTAGTTGCTTAATGTAATCGGTTACAGGTAAATTTACCAGCTAAATACAATGCATTAGTGTAAATATTCTTGCCCCACTCTCTGTAATTACATGGCTATAATCGCCAAGTGTTACAAAGTGCCTAAAATATCAATAACTCGTTACATTACCTCAAGAAGAGACAGCTTATGTCCAGCATCCGCGATGTCGCCCGTATAGCCGGCGTTTCCGTAGCCACCGTATCCCGTGCACTCAGCATGCCGGAGAAAGTTTCCGCCGAAAGCTTGGAAAAAGTACATGCCGCTGTCGCTCAGGCTGGCTACAAACCCAATATGCTGGCGCGCAATTTCCGTTCGGCGCGCTCTTATGCGGTGGTGGTGTTGGTACCCGATATCGCCAACCCCTTTTACTCTTTATTTATTCGCGCCCTAGAAGACCGAGCCCAACAAAAAGGTTATGCCGTACTCTTGGGCGATACTCGCGGCACCCACGAGCGTGAATTGGAATATATTCGCCGCGTAGAAACTCGCTTGGCGGATGGCATTATTCAGTTGCGCCCAAGCTCGGAAAAAAGCCAAAACAACATTCCGGCCGACATTCCCTGCGTAAACGCCTGCGGCTGTGAATACACCACCGGCCCTGCAATTCGCATCGACAACCGCGCAGCGGCCAAAACCATGGTGGATTATTTGATCTCCCTCGGCCATAAACGCATTGGTGTGATTTCTGGCCTTAAAGATAACCCGCACACGGTGGATCGCTTGGAAGGTTACAAAGATGCCTTGCGCCTTGCGGGTATTGAGTTTGATCGCGACCTGATTGCCGAAGGCGATTTCACCATGTGGTCTGGTTTAAACGCAGCATTCCAATTCTGCAATATGAAAAATCGCCCCACCGCCGTTTTTTCCATGAACGATGAAATGGCCATTGGCGCCATGCAGACCTTAAAAGCACAGGGTATTCGCATCCCACAAGATATGTCGGTCACTGGTTTTGACGATATTGCCTATGCCAAATACTGCGACCCAAGTCTAACTACGATTTCACAACCTGCAGAAGAGATGGGCAAGATGGCAATGGATATGCTGCTGCGGATTATTGAAGGTGAGCCACTCAGCCAAACCGAGTGTGTGTTGCCAACGGAATTTATTATTCGTAAAAGTACGGCACCGGCGAAGCAGAGTTAAGGTATGTTTCAGAACCAAGCGCCTTCCTGATTCAATAGCAACAAAGTATTTAATCATCCCTCAAACAACAAAGGCCCATCTTTGCTATCAGTACAGATGGGCCTTTGAGAGCAAAACTCAACTGAATTAGTTGCTAGTTTTTCTGCGAATAACCAAACCAAGCATACCCAAAGCCAACAAAATCAGACCGCTTGATTCAGGCACAGATGCACTACCACCCAAATATAAGTCATCAATATAGATAGACAAATTTTGTGCCTGTGGACGCTGATATATAACATGGAAACTATCAAATGCCGTATCGCTTGAGAGACCAATAAATTGATCTGCCTTATCGTTGCGATTCACAACCACGTTAACTGAACCCAAAAGACTCGCGCCAGAATAAACTTCAAGAATTACGTCGAAAACATAATTAAAATCATCATTTCCAAACCACATACCTACTGCAGTTCTAGACGAGGACAAGGCCCCTACCAATGGTGAGTCTTCTTGGGAAAGAACAAGCCCGTTAGCACCTGAAGGAGTCGTGCCATCAGACCAAGTAGAAGCAGCACCAAACGCCGCCGATCCATTAAAGGTAACATCAGCATTATTTAACGTTGTTTCAAAATCGTTACTTAAGGTTAAACCAGCTGAACCGGACAATTGAGTTATAACTGCTGCATTCGACACACAAGGTAAAGTGACAATAGCGGCAAGAAAACCTATACGACATAAATTCTTAAACATTTAAACATCCTTAGATAGTTATTGATTAGCGCGATGCAGTAAGCAAATTACACACCAATCAATAATACTTATGTTTATCAATGAGTTAAAAATCCATATGCGCTGAGGCTGTCAAGATTTTCGACATATAAAGCTATTTTTTAGTCAAAATCACGCCAAGCGATTATTTGCTATAAGCACCATTACAGTGATCAATCAACTCCATCGCCGCCACGATCAAGTGGTACAGAGTACTTGCAGGCGCTACATCCACCACCACTTCATCCTGCGCTCCGCGCTGATCTACATAAGATCCAGGTGTGCTCGCGCAAAGATAATAGGTAAACAAATCATCAACGCCTTTAATCGCAATAGCTTCTGCATTTGGGTTGCCAGCGCGAATTTGTACAAGGCTCGCTTTGATTAATTCGGTGATTCCCCAACAGCGCTTTTTCGGGTCGATAACACGGCCATCAGGCGCGACGGCATCAAACAACAAACCGGATTTAGCCATACCGATTTGCAAGCCTTTTTCATAGAGCGCTTTGGTGTAGTGCGCTACTGGGCGACCACTGCGGCGGCTGTACCAGTCCAACAGCCACACCCACTCCATCATATGGCCGGGCTCTACGACTTTGCCTTTAGCGTCAGCACAGATCGTCCAATCTTCTTCGAAGAACTCAAACAAAACTTGCTGCTCGGCATCAAAGAAATGCGTTTGAAATAGCGCAAAGAGTTCGCCTACGCGCGCAAGCCATTTGGCATCGCCAGTGGCATCGTAAAGCGCCAAAAAGGCTTCAAATAAATGCATGTGTGGGTTTTGGCGGCGGCAGGCGTATGGGTAATCGCCTTCAATCCAGCCGCCTACAGCAGAGCCAAATTTTGCATCTAAATGCGCGACCAGCTTTTCCGCTTCGGCGAGCGCACTTTTGTCGCCACTAACACGGTAAACCCACGCATTAGCCAATAGAAAAAAGGCGTGGTCATATAGATCTTGTTTGGTATCGACCACCTTGTAATGCTTATCCAACAAATGGACATAACCACCACCTGCGCTTGGATGTGCGGCGTGCTGTTGAACATAGGCCAACAAGCGCTGCGCAACTGCTTTACCTGAATCACACCAACCGCGATCTGCCGCTGCTGCAAAGAAAAATGCTTGGCGTGCCTGCACACGTACACGCACGCTGGAATCAAAATCCACCTTGCCGCTGGCGAGCAAGCGTTCATAGTTAACGCCGTTTTCAGGGTTTAAACCACGCGCTAACCAAAGTGGAATAGCATCGTTTTTAAGCCAGTGTTCAAGGCGCTGTGCCTGAGCATTAAGCAATGTGGACATGGAATTTCCTTAAGTAAAAGTAAATCAATAAGGCGCGAACTATAACCAGAACGAGCGTCGATTTGGAATTATTCAACAATTACTACGCATAAAAAACCCCGGCAAGCCGGGGTAAATAAAAACAACAGCGGGCATAACACCAGTATGTGCACTCACTAGGAATGCAACTCAGCTACTTCTTTAACAATAACCCAAAAAGTAACCCATAACCCATTAATGAATAATTAAATCAATAGGCTGGCGTAGTATATTGACAAAATATGTAACCGATTACAATTATTTTGTACGATTTTTATAATTTTCAAGTTTTTGACTCAAATAGCGACGCAGGATGCAAGCCAGCAACAACACAGATATCGAGATGTACCAATCCCCGATCTGCTGAGTAGCAATATTAAAACGCAATCATTCATCCCAAAATACAAAAACCCCCTTTCAGCGAAAGGGGGTTCGTAAAACTTAATCTTGCGATTAATTATTCAGAACTTAATTTACTTTAGGTGCTTGGTAAAAGTTAGCAGGCATACTGGTTGCTTTAATACCCAGCACACCGTTAACAATTTCTTCACCGCGCTCGGTTAAATCAACAATATCTTCAGCTTTGGAAATATCCAGTACTGCATTGTCGCCGGTGTTGCCTTTCCAAGAACTTGCTAGCCAGCCGAAGGGGATAACTTTCCATTCAGCAAATTTAGCCGTTGCTAAGCCTGACTCCGTAAATCCACCTGCAGCGAAATCAAATTTGACAGCGTTGTATTGTTCTTCGGTCTCAAAACCTAAGGTAAAAATTGGCTTGGAGTCATCTACCTGAGTTGCACCAAAGATTTCAATATCATCTAGCTTAATAGTGCCCGCAGGAACCTTGCCGTATTGCATACCAAACATTTGTGGCTTAAGTACACGTGAGAAATTGGCTGGGAATTCATCAACTTTAAATTCCAAACTGGTCCATTCACCAGGTGTAAACTTGCTCACATCCAATGCTGGGCTGTATTCAAAGTGATTCCAGTTACCATCTTGCATAAAGAATTTAATCCAGAAATCCGTACCAGCCCAATCAGCAGGGATAAAGACTTTCATATTGACGGTAATACCGCCTTTGAAATCAATTTCAGCTACGGAGTTAATATCTGCTTTATTGATTGCACCACCATCACCCGCGGGAACAGTAACCAATAACTCACCCCCAGCCATTGAAGTGACCGCCTTTCCACCATCCCAACCTGCGTTTACAAAACCTTCAGTACCCTTGATAAAGGTTGCCTTGTATTGCGAGGCAATGACGGTTTTTGTGGGTTTAGCGTTAGCATCAGAAATACTAATGGAGTCAATTAATATAGGATTAGCCTTAGGTAAATTCACATTGCCAAGCTGGAGACCAAAGCTCTGCACTGTGCCAATGTCCGAAGCGCTAACACTGCTATTAAATGGCAGTGTAAATTTTACGTCCGACCACTGACCTGGAGTAATTGCGCTTGATGCTATGTGTATAGCATTCCAAGACCAACCAGGACCAAACTGTGCAAATGCCTGGATATACCAGCCGCTCAAATCAGCAGCGTATTCAGTAGGAACAAACACACGCATAGTAACGTTCAAGGTTTTGCTAAAGTTTATTCGTGAACGATTACTATCCAAGTTCATTTGCAATGAGCCACCAGTTGGAACGATGCTCAAAGATCCGTTACTTGCGCTTATAGTTGCATTATCTACAGACCAACCTTCCAGACCATCTTCAAAACCTTGAACAAGCATGGGCGGCACACCCGGCAAAATACTCAAGTCATCGAACTTAATCAGTGCTTTCAGTACTGCAGGTTTACCGTTCGCCATTATTTGAATACCCAATGTAGCAACCTTGGTCAAATCAAATGATGTAGCGCCATTCATAAGATTGGCTGGGTCTATCTCGCCAACAGATTTTGGTAAGGTAAACGCCAATTTGCTCCACTGATTGCTGCGTAAATCAGAGGCAACTGCGCTGCCCGCTTTTAAGGTATTACCCTTATCATCTTTTATATAGAGCGCAAAACTTAACTTACCTTTTTGAACGTAGTTACCGGCGCTATTGCGTTCAAACTCTGCGTAGAGTTTATCGAGGAATACGTAAGTAGAAACGACTGCTCCGCCTCTTAGATCCAGAGGAGCTTCTAGATTAGCCGCATAAGCTGCACTGTCTGTTGCGGTTGACCAAGGCAAGTTAAATGCTAAAGCCACGTTACCTGCTGACTTCTCAATTAGGTCATTGTGGTCAACAGGCGCATCACCTTCTGCTGCCACACCAGAACCGATTAAATCAGTAACAATGAAAGGTACTTTCTCGTTATATAACTGAGTTGCGGCATTGATTATTTCATCGCTGCTATTCCATTTTGGGCCTTCAACATGCACACCAAATACAAGATTTTTAGCACTGTCAGCAGCCATTAATTCACGTGAGCGGCCATTCAAGAAAGCATTGAAATCTTGGCCGCAGCTTGGTGCATCAATCACTAACGGGAACTTGAAACCTGCAGTGCGGAACTTACGAATCAGTGATTTATAAGTATCAATATATTCCTGATAGCCCAAGCTATCCTGATTAAAAATATCCATTGCACCCCAACCGTTAGCGATGTTCAACATAAGGTGAGATTGGAATCTATCCTGCACCAGGATTGGCAGGAATTTTTTAAACCACAAGGTATCAACCGCCTCTAACAAATAGGCGCTATCTTCAGTACAGGTTAATTTGTTGCTGGGTGCTGTTAAGGTGACCACTGCAACCATGCCTGCTTCTGCAATTTTTGCCATCGCAGCTTCGAATTGTATCTCGGTGGTACTTTCATCCAACTGCAAACGAATGGCGTTCGAGCCTGTTAGTTTGATAGCGGGAATACCGGCAATGCGCGTAGTCGCGTTAGCGGCATAATGATGATTAATACCGCGCAAAAAGATGGGTTGTTTAAGCGCATCATAAATAAGATGCTCATCGGTAGTGATAACCACCGCATTTTCGGGTGGACGTGGGCGCGCAGAAATATCTTCTGTGCCCGCAACGGGGCGCATGGTATCAATATCTTTATTATCCCCACCGGCCAAACCGCCACCGCCGCACGCCTGTAAAAGCAATGTGCTAGTGAGAATAGCTAAATAGCCTAGCCCTAATTTTGTAAGCGAAAGCTTATTACTCGAAAGCTTCATAATCTAACTCCAAATTGAATTTGTTTTTTTGCCTCTGTGGAGGCAACTATCATTCGCGGCAAAAATCTATCGTTATTATTTGCCGCGATGGCCATATTTATTTGTCATCAAAGCGAGAGCGTTATGCCAGCAGCGTAACGGCGCTCTTGCACCCAAATGGATTGCACTTGGCCGCTATATTGCGCGTAGCTTTTCTTGCTTTGCTCGGTGAGATTGGTGCCGCTCACGAAGAAACTGACATGTTCGTTAAGCCAATAACTGACCTGCAAATCCAAATAGCTTTGCGGCTCAATCCAGTTAGCAAGCTTCACGGCTTGGCCACTGGTATTCAGACCGGCAAAGTTATCGAACTCGCGACTTTTCCAGTTATAAGCCAAGCGCACATTGAGGCCCGCTTTGTCGTACCAGAGAATCAAGTTCGCTTGATCTTGCGAGTTAGATTGCAAAGGCAGCGTATTGCCTAAGATATCTTTATCGGCCGATTCATTTTTGGAGTAGGTGTAGTTCAACTCGACACCCGTAGCGCTGAGGAAGGCACCCGGCAAGAAAGTAAATGGTTGCTTATAGCCCATTTCCATACCGTATAGAGATGACGCGCCTACGTTTTGAGAAACCCATACGTTGCCGGTATTACCGCGATCTATGCCATCGGCATCCACAAAGTTACGACGCTCTTGGAAGCTTTGCACCGCAGTATCAATATCAATTTTGAAGAGGCCAACACCCAAAATGGAGTTCTCTGCAAAATACCATTCTGCCGCCGTGTTATAGACATTGGCAGCCCAAGGTTTGATATCGATATTACCTTTATCATTACCTCCCCCAGTACAAGTCACATTGTCACCGACGAGTTGACCAGCACTGTTTAACACCAATACACGGTTGCCGTTTTCATCTTTCTTCTCGCACTGAGAGAGCCACAAGCTTAAGCCTGAACCCACGTTTTCAAGATTATTACGCGTGGTAGTTTTGGCGGCACCGAAACGCACAATAACGTCTTCAGTTGGGAAGAAATTTAAGTTGATGGACGGCAAGACTTGAACAAAGGATTTGTTTTTGGTTTCTACATCATACACAAAGGCAAGCTTTTGATAGTCTTTGTAACCAATGGAATTATAAATATCTAAAACGTCTGGCACCTTGTGACGATCAACAGTGCGATCTGTGCTCAGAATTTGTAAGCCCACATTACCCTTGTAAGGAATGCCCATAATGCCGTCGGTATCATCCAAATTTGCTTGGAAATAAACCGAGGTAGAGGCCTCTTCTACACGATAAGCGTACGCAGGGTCATCAACCGTTTTTACCGACATATCAGACGTGCCGTAAAGACGATTCATATACTCAAGTGGGTTGTCCCATGCGGCTGGGTTGAGCGCAGACACACCATTTTCAAAACCTTTGAAGGGGCCAAAATCTTTAAAGACCGTAATTGCCGGATCGTCAGATCTAAATTGATTATCTTGTAATCCCGCAGCGCGTATAACGGCAAGCTCACGGTTGTAATCAAAATAGCGGAAGTCTGGGTAACGCTGCCAAATTTGGTTGCCAGATAAAAGCTGACCGCGTTTAGTAATTGGAATACGTTGATCATCGTCATAGCGACCGGTTGGCGTCACATAATAAAACTCAGTGTATTCTGCATCGCGCACTCCGTGACGGAAGCCCGCATCAACGGAACTGACCAAATCACCATCAAAAGCAACATTCACATCAAAACGCAAAACATCCAGCGTTGCTTTGGTGTTATTACCCTTGGCACCGGCTTGATACAGCGCTAACTTGCTTGCATCAGATATGTCCCCATCGTAATTAAAACTCGGGAAATCACCGGTGTAATCAACGGTTAAACGGTAAGGGGTGAGCGGGTCTTTACCGTTTATGCCATCAACATCTGTCCACAGCCACGCAGGGCTACCTTGCATCAAGGTAGCTTCACGGTATTCTTTTTCTGCTTCAGCATGAACAAAACGCAAAGTGGCTTTGATATTGTCTTGGTTGTTGTAATCAACTTGTAAATTTGAGTTGATGGCACCCGTACGATTAATACCGTTGTTAGATACTGATTGAAAATCAGGTGATAAAACTTCTGCTACTTGCAGGGTGTGAATAGTGCGGGTTTGCTGCTGACCCATGTCATCTATGTAGCTGAAACTTGAGCCAACACCTACTTTAGAACCGGGTAGTAAAGTGTTGTATAAACCAGAGTCACTATTTAACGGTTTGGGGTAATAGTTACCGTTGGCATCTTTATAAACGCCATTACCAAAGCCACCATTAGGCCTCTCCTCGGTTACATCCCAGTTGTTAGGGCTGGGGTTACCATTTACTTGATATGAATACGCGCTATCTTTACCACCGAAGCTAGCACGTACCCCACGATCAAATTGCTCCATATGGGTGTAGAAAACATCGCCACGGACGGTAAAGAAATCGCCTACGGCGGCCTCAATACTAAATGATCCACCGGTGCGCTCACGGGTCATAAAGTTACTGCTTACGGAATAGGTTTCAGGAGCAAGATACCAATCGTTAACCAAATCGCCATTGCCATTTAAATCCAATGGATCTGTTGGTGTGCCATTTTGTTTATCTAAAAATGCAAATTGTGGGTTTACTTCCATCTTGTAATTAGCGTTGTAAGTGGACTGTGAAAACCCGCCTACTGTAACGCCAAAATCACCACCGTTATTAAAACCTAAAAACACACTGATATTGTCGTCAGGCTTGCGGGTATCCGAGGAGCCATCCGCGTTCATTTCAGATTTAGAACGGCTACCTTGTGATGCTTCTAATTTAACATTGCCTGTGAAGCCTTCTTTCAGCGTAAGTGGTCTAATAGTTTTTAGATCCACAACACCGGCAATACCACCTGCAAGGGTGCTAGATGATTGGGATTTATAAACATCCACACCACGAATCATCCCAGCCGGGATATCGCCATAGTTGGCGCCCACATCAGTAATATTCCACGGGCTTAAGAATTGCTCGCCGTTTAAAGTGGTTAAAACTTGCGGCATACCGCGCACGTTAAGCGAAGTGCCTTCGTTAGCTTCACGCTTAATTTGTACGCCGGTTACACGCTGCAAAGAATCGGTAATAGTCGCATCGGGCAACTTGCCAATATCTTCGGCAACGATGGAATCAACCACGTTGACATTGTTGCGTTTGATATCAATAGCTTTCGCTTGCGAGGCGCGAACCCCTTTGATAATGATTTCATCAACCGTGCCATCGGCAGCGGGTGTTTGCTCTTGCGCGTAAGCAACCGTACCCAACAGAGCACTGCTCATTGCGAGAACTAAGGCCTTCTTTCTTTTGTGTTGGATCATACTGAGCTTCCTCGTTTTATTTTTTTGTATCTTTATAGGTAAATCGTAAATCGCGATTTGCGATCCCAAACATGGATCTTCAACGCGCAGGCATAGCCCACTGATATCAAAATAAGGGCTGTTAGGTTTTGGTATTAGTTAAATGCAAACGATAACCGGCATTCGCATTGCGCCTAATCCGTTGCGAACCGGTAAAGCTAACAATTTGATTTAATTAAAATTTGAACTGGATTGATGCTTTACATCGGCTAACAAAACGCCAGAAAGGCCGGTTGGTTTGTAGACGATATTGTTATTATTCATTCACTAACATCGGTGAGTAACCGATTACTTTTATACGTATAAATAGGATTTAATCTTGTTCTGCACATAATCCGATAATGTGTAAACGATTACAACCGAAGTCTTTGTAAGGTTTTGTTAATTTCTAGGGGTTTATGAGCAAAATAACGAGAGTTTTAGGAGGTTTTAAGACATGTATTGCCGTTATGGTGCACGGTTACATAGCTAGAGGAGAAAGATTAGATGGCGGGTTTATCAATATTGGGGGACGGGTCTATATTAAAATCATGTGGCAGGGCTTATCGATAAGCCCTGCCACAATACATCTATTGCGCTAGTGCAGCTTCTATCGCCTTTTTCAGGCTGGCCGAATCAGGATTCGTCATACTGCCAAAATGCTGAATCACCTTGCCGTCTTTGCCGACGAGATACTTATTGAAGTTCCATTTAGGTGCGCCAGCCTCGGTGCCCAGATATTTAAAGAGCGTATTAGCTTCATCACCAGTCACGCGAGTAGGTGCCATCATGGTGAAGGTCACACCGAAGTTAACAAAGCAAATCCCTGCCGCTTTTTCTTCATCGCCATCTTCTTGTTTAAAGTCATCGCTCGCAAAGCCCACTACCACTAGGCCTTTATCTTTGTATTTTTTGTGCAGCGTTTCCAAGCCTTTAAATTGCTTGGCAAAACCGCAGTGGCTTGCCGTGTTGACAACGAGAGCCACTTTATTCTCTACCAACTTACACAAATCTACTGAATCTTTTGAGTGCAGTTTGCGATATTCGCCTTGTAAATGCGGTTCGCAGGCTGCGAATGCGGTAGAGGATATTAACCCCATGGTCACGATACTTAAAAATAAGCTTAACGATTTCATATACGTCTCCTGTGAGACTTGTTGTTGAGGTTGTGATGGTTATTTAGGCAAGCTTTAGATGATAGGCGCTCCCCAGCCAATAAGACTAGGGGACGTGAGGTTAAAAAAGGTTAAAACCAGAAGGAGACATAAAAGCGAATGATATCGGCATCTAACTTATAGAGCGGTTCTTCACCCACTTTGTAGCCAGCTTCTGGCGCTTTGCCTCCAGAGAAATTGGCGTAATCACGAAAGTCATCGTAGTCAATTTGCATATGATCCCAATAGAGATTCGCGGTGCTTTTTTCTATGCCGGGAATAACCCATGGAAACCGATACGTTAAACCAACCCCTATAGTTTGGGATGAAAAAGGACTCAACTCTTTATCGCGCGCCATAAAATTTTGCGCATCTTTATAGGGGAATAAATCGCTGTAAAAATCTGCTTCGGTTTGACTGTACACGCGGTACTTCAGCTCAAGCAGTAAATCTTTTTTGAAATCGTGGATATACCTTAACTCGGCATTGCTCGCGGTAATGCCCCAGCTGTCTGTGAAGCGGCGGTAGTCCGCACGAATAGATGCAGAATAAGGTAAATGATAGATAGCACGCAAACTCACCGCATCAGTATTGTGCGTTAAAGGATATTTCTCTGGCAGCAAAGCGCGCGTACCATTGAGCACGTACGAGTAGCTACGATAAGGGTTATTCAGGCACGACTCACCCTCTTTCATACCGATGCACGCCTCAGTGCCTGACTCCACGCTCAACTCTGCAATTAAATTCTTGGTGAGAATTTGCGATAAATTCAAACTGTAAACACGGCGATCTTTATCTAACTTAAAGCTGGGGTCTGGCACACCTTTAATGTTGCGCCCCACCACATCCTGCCCAAACCCAAAACCAAAATGCAGCGTGGTTAAATCGCCAAAAAATGTTTGGCTCACACCTAGGTTATAGGTTTTTGCTTGGTAGTCATTTTCATCGCTGGTGGTATAACCCACATTAAAGCTGGTGCGGTCAAACATGTAATCCAAGCCCACAGATTTCTGTGTGCGCTCTTCACTGTAGCGGCTGGCAGATGCCAAAACATCAATCGATGCGCTGCTCACCATATCCACATAATAATTGGCGGAAACCGAAACCGCAGTGCCAATATTTTTACGCACTAAAATGGAAGGGCCATAGACTTTAATGCCGCCGCCTTCATATTGGTGATGCAATACATCGATACGCTCGTCCGGCAAAACAGCGGCGATAACCGGCAAACAAAGTAGGGCGAAAAACGCTGCAACTACGATGTGTAAGCGAATCAAAAACCCGCGATTAATTACAACCACAGCCGCCTCCTGAACCGCCATCCGCACCCTTGGCGCCTTCACGCGCATCGTGTACGTGCGAGAGATAGGCATCCGATACTGGGTCGCGGCTAAAACTCATAATTGGGTCCGCAATATTTTGGCGCTCATAGGGTTTTACCCAAGGTTTAATCCTGCTGCAAGATGAGCACAACAAAGTACCTATGGCGAGTGTAATCAACATCGCTTTGGTTGAGATCATTCGCTAACAAGCTCCATGATGTACTTAGCGTATTTTTTTTCATCACCGGGAACATAACCTTTATGGATGTAGCGAATTTGGCCTTTCTTATCAATCAACACACTGTAAGGCATACCTTCTACTTTATATAAATCACTGAGTTTGGATTCAGGATCAAACAAAATTGGGTAGCTTACTTTAATTTTTTCCAATACATTTTTAGCATCGTCGGTGTCAGCATCCACATTAATACCGTAGAGCGAAAATCCCATTGGCCCATATTTTTTACTCATGGCATTCAGCAGTGGCATTTCTTCGCGACATGGCCCACACCACGAAGCCCAGAAATTTAACATCACGACTTGGCCGCGCTGTTCTGCTAGGCGAATATTTTCACCGGTTGAACTCTTGAGTGTAAAATCTGGCGCCGCACTCGCAGCGAAAGATGCGCTGCTACAACAGACCAAAGTGGCAATTGCTATGTTTTTAACGCAGGAAAAAAAAGACATAAAGACCTCTTTAAAAATTTATTCTAGAGCGAACGGAATATTAATTTTATCTGGGAGTCGTCATCCTCGCGCAGCGGGGATGACGAACCTCTACTAAAAGAATAATGAAATACCTAAACGCGATTCCGGGTTGTTAATTTTTTTGGTTACACCAAAGAGTTCGTGCTCAAAGGAATAATTGCGCATGCTTAAATCTAACATCAGCCAATCGGTGGCATAAAACTTAAAGCCTGCACCCAAGTTGTAAGTGAAATAATCTTTGTCCGCAAAATGGGTATTACCAGCGCCCGCAATTAAATAGACGCTGGTGTTAAAATGCCATTTTTCAGAGAGATAAACTTGCCCCGGCAACAAATCATAACCCAGTGAAATATTGTAATAGCTGAGATCGCGCTGCTCTTTGGTTAAGAGTTCAACACCCCCACTCAATAATTCATAACTGGTTTTTTCGGTTTTACTGGTACCGTAGTTTGCCTGCACAAAAAAATCTTCGGTAATGTGATAACTAAAACTCACCCCCGCAACCATATTGCTACCAAAGTCTTCCACATTTAGCATGCCGGTGTATAAACCCACCTCAAAATCTTCTGTATCTAAATCTGCTTCTTTGATGTGACGGCGCTCTATATCCGGCGTGATTATTTTCCCTAACTCACCGTCATCATTATTTTTTTCTTTTTCATCAGCCGCAAACACCGGCGCACTAAAGCACGTAAGCGCACTCAACAAACTTGCGGCTAAAAGAATATGTTGAACCCGAGTTTCCATTCATTAACCTCTTGGTTGGTGTTGCGGCTGGTGAGCACGTAATCGTTGACGTATTCCGCGCGTAAAAAAAAGCGCCCGGTAATATGTATGTAAGCGCCAAGACTGGCTTGTAGCAATTGATCTTCACGATCTTCCGTTTGCACAAGCGTAGCACTGGGCATAGTTTTTAAGGTGCCTGCACCTATACCAATAAAGGGCGATACGCGCCATTCTGGAAAGGGTTGATGCAAAATCGCAATGGCAAGAATTTGGCTGTCAGAATATTGGCCAGTGTTTTGTGCCAAACGAATTTCGGTGGATAAATTTTTAGTAAATCTATAACCCAAATTCACATTAAAAGAGTTCGCACCATCAAAGTCACCAAAGGCGGCACCTAATTCAAAACGATCTGCCAAATAATCCGCCTGTGTGCTATCGGCAAATTCGGGTGCTACGCCATCCGGCCCCAAGGTTAATAAAACGTCTTTGCGTTTTATCCATCCTTCAATACCGCGCGCGGTTTTAATTTTAATCCAGTCGGTGTGCATTTTTAACAAGGTGATAGTTTCACCGCGCTCCACCACATGAAAAATAGGATAGCCGCGACCAGGCGCGTTATGCACATTGATAAAGGCGTCGTTGACGGTGACTTCAATTGGCGCGTCTTTTTCAAACCAATTGAGTGACCAAAAATCAGCAGCCGATACATTCACGCTGCACAGAAGCGACATTGTGCAGAGTAAATAAATACTGGCTCGCAAGGTGGACTTACATTTCGCTATTGTTATTTTCAAAAGTCGATTCATCACCAGTCGAGTCATTAAAAGGGTTGATTCATTAAAAGTTACGGTCTAATGGTATCGAATGCGTTGTTGTAGTATCTACCACCTATATCCAACCACTCTGCCAATAATTTTAATTCGCTGGTATTTAACAGACCGCGATGATCGACAGTGTCGGTTGCTGCATTAAAATTAGCAAATTTATTAAAGAATCTTGCACTGCCGCGCGCGCTACCACGGCTCATGCTGGCCGCTACATCAATGGTTGTCATGCGCGGCGTGGGGTTGCCCATAGCATCTAACAAGATTGCGTTAGTAATAGCGTCCTGCTCAAAGGGGCAATTGGCAACGCCGGTGCAAGTGGGTAGGCCATTGGTATCCAAAACTATCACACACTGAGGAATATCCTCATACATATCCAGCGGTGATAACTCACACACCGGAATCTGGGTGGTGAGCGTATTGGTTGCATCCAAAATTTGCTTTTGGGTGGTTGCGGTCAGCTCAGTATAGGAGAGCATCGGCTGATTGTTAGCGCCTTTGGTGGCTAAAAGTTCAAGCTGGCCAGCGGGGATTTTAGCGAACGGATTGCCGCCAGCATCGGTTGAGGTGTGACAGCTCACGCAGGTGCCATCGGTCAAACCATCTACACCCGTGCGCGGCCGCTCCCAGAGCGATTGAATATGATTTTCATAATTGATCACTATGCGACAAGTGCTTTCCCACTTGTCGGCCTCGGTACATTGTTCCGCAGTGGGCAGATGAATGTCGGTAGCGACCGGGGCAAGATTGCTATATTTGTAAGCAAAACTGGGCGCTTTTAAACGCACTGCTGGATCAGTCCATTCATCATCAAACACTAAATCTACACTCGGTGCATGCATATTTGTACCGAGGGATTTATTGCTAAAAGGCGCACAAGTGGTGGCATCGCCCGGAATTAAACAGTAAGTAGTTTTACTTGCAAATTCAGCCATAGTCTCGCCGATGGTGGCAGCCGCAGGTGTGCCCAGCGCATCAAACCGAATGCTATTTGTAAATGTCGCCGCCGTTGCACCTTTGTTAAGGCTAGGCAATTCGGCATCGCTTCTACCATGACCGGCATTAACACTCACTGCACTATGGCAACCGGTACATTCGCGCACTTCACCGGGGCGAACTTGCAGCCAATTGCGATGCAAGGCACCTATGCGTTTTCCATCCTTATCAAGCACTTCCAGTGTAAAAGCCACATCGGCAGGGACTTTGACTTTGACTGAACCATCGGGCTCCACCGGCGCGTAACCCAAAATTTCACGCAGACCACTCAGTTGATTGAAGAGGCTGCCATAAGTGTTATCGCCCAGATTATCGGCAGTTTCATCATCGGGAATAGAGACAGCTTTTATCAAACGCACAAAACGTGCGGGGCGGCTATCGGGCGCAGCCTGTGCGATTTGTTCAATGCTGGTAAAGGCAGATGCACCGTAATTGTTAAAGGTGCCATCCATATCGTAAACACTGCGAATATGAATTGCCCCCAAGGATTTAGCCGCTAAATCCGCATCCATTTTAAGTTGTAGATAAGTCGCTGGCGTGCGCGGCTCAATGGAAACAGGCTCAGTAAACATTTGGCCTTCTTCTGCTAAAACCACTGGCTGCTGGGTTTGCGCAGTGATGTTGTAAACCCAAATCCCATAAATAGGTGGAGCCTCTGTAACACCTGCTGTTGCCAGCCAAGTGGGCAAACAGGGCACTAAACGCTTAGCTGTAGGTTCAATCAAACGACATTCACTCCAACTGACCAACAGGCGATTGGTGCCATCGTACAGCGGCGTTAGCGCAGAGTAGCGGCCATGCTGAGAAAACTCATTAGCACCCACGTTGATATTGATTGGCAAAATAGAAATAGGATTCTGCGCCGTAGTGCCAGTGGCACCACCCGCAGGTATTTGCAGGTCATTTTCAAAAAAATGTTGGGTATCTATTGCCACCATATCGCCGCCTAGCAAAGCCCCATCGGGTTTAAGAATGGCAACTATGCGGCCATCCGGCATTTCCTGTGGGCGAAATACACGACTTCCAGGCGTGTTAGCCGCTGGCGCTATATTCATACTGAAATAGCCGTAGTGGCGCTCAACTTGGGTGCCATCGGGATTCGCGGTGTAAAAGCTGAGTTTGTTAGTCGCAAACTGATCCCAATGGGTATAAAGCACCTTGCCGTTTTGTAGCACCGTAGGCTGTAAATCGTGGCTTTGGTTGTAGGTGATTTGCTGGATGTCCGTGCCATCGTCTTTCATGGTGTGCAACACAAAGGCGGTTTCATCGCCGCCTTCTTCCAAGGCTAAAAACTGCGGTTTACCGCCGCCGTCATCTAACAGAATTGCTTTGCTGCGCACTTGGCGAGTAGAACTGAACAGAATACGGCCATCGGGCAAATAGCGCGGGCTTAAATCATCGCCCTGCTGCGCCACAATGCTGGAGGTGATAATGGGGCGTAGCACTTTAGTCGAGAGCGTATATTCCCAAATCTGCCATTTGGTTTGATTCGCAGGCGTGACGTCTTCCAATAAAGGCGGGTGCATGGCAAATAATAATTTTTTGCCGTCTGAACTCACGCTCAAATCTTTCACATCATACAAAGCGCCTTCAGCAAAGGCGGCAGCGGTAATATTGAGCGGAGTGGCTAACGCAGTAGCGCGATCTTTGAGGTAAATTGCTGCGCCGGGGTTAAACGCTTTGGGGTCGAGCAGCTCTGGGAATACTGCTGCACCATCTTCATCTACCGGAATGGGGCGCTTGATGTAAGCGATGGGTAGATCTACGGCAACCGGGTCGGGCTTTTGTCCGCTGTCTGGAGTATTACTGGTTCCCCCTCCTCCACACGCAGTGAGCAATAGACAGAGCGCGCCCATTAAAGCTTTTTTGGCAAAGGCTTTTCTCGCCAAGCCGACATTTTGGGGTCGCAACATAAACAACTGCCTTAACGGTTGTGAACTACTGGGGAGGATAAATAGGCTCTGTTAAAGAGCAATGTTAATTGTCAGTGAAGTGTATAGGTCATTCTCTCGATTTAATCACGAATTAGTAGGCGATTTAGCAAATGCGAAAAATCCTTTGCTACGGACTTCACATAATCGCCAAGCATTAACGATTATGTGATTGAGTAGTCAGCATTATTTGCGAGCGAGGCACAGGTTTAGCTCAATCTCACGCCTATAATCAGCGCAGAATTTTATTGTTTGATGACCAGCATAGCTCGGGAGCAGCCGTGACCCTATTAAATATCACCAAGGCACTCATCTCCGCCTTTCCCGCATGGCTGAAGCGTCAACGCTTATTTCTAGCTATCGCCTGCGTAAGTGCATGCTTACTCACGGCCACAGCTCAAGCAGGTTCGCGCGAGCAGGCGCTGCAAATTCACAAGCGTGTTGCCGGTGTGCCACCCAGCGAAACCGTATTACTGCAAATGGCCGCTTATTTAGATGCTGGCCAAAAAGCCCAAGCCGTTCAGCTGGCCATGAACAACGAAGCTTTTTATAGCGTAGTGCTAAAAAATATGGCTACGCCGTGGACTAACCGCGAACAAACCGTGTTTGCGCCGCTTAATGATTACACCGCCACCGTGATTGGGCTAGTGCGTGACAACGCCGACTTTCGCAAGCTCTTGTTCGATGATGTCACTTATATTGCCAGCCCCAATCTTGGATTACCCGCTTACTCCAACAGCAACAACAATCACTATCAGGCGATTGAAGATCAGGGTATAGAGTTAAAAGACACCACCAAATTTATCGCCGTAAAACAGTCAACACTAAATGGCTTACCGGCAGAAGCCACTTCCGGTGTGATCACCAGCCGCGCTGCCGCTAAAGCCTTTTTTGTGGCGGGTACTAACCGCGCCATGTTTCGCTTTACGCTAATCAATCATCTCTGCCGCGATTTGGAGCAAGTTCACGACACCACCCGTGTGCCTGATTTTATTCGCCAGGATGTCAGCCGCAGCCCCGGTGGCGATAGCCGCGTGTTCCTCAATAACTGCATTGGCTGCCACAACGGTATGGATCCCCTCGCCAAAGCCTACGCCTATTACGATTTTGAGTTTGATAGCACCACCGACCCAGATGCCATTAACGGCGCAATTCATTACAACACTGACGGCGTAAACGATGCCACCACGGGCAGCCGCGTTGAGAAAAAATACCTGCAAAACAGCAGTACTTTCCCCTATGGCTATGTCACCGCAAACGATGACTGGCAAAACTACTGGCGCGAAGGCATTAACAGCAGCCTAGGTTGGAGTTCAAGTTTAACTGGCAAGGGTACTGGTGCTAAAAGCATGGGCATGGAGTTGGCCTACAGCAAAGCCTTCGCCAGTTGCCAAGTTGAAAAAGTGTTTAAACAGGTGTGTTTACGCAAACCCGGCGATGCGGCAGATCGCAGCAAAGTTGAGGCAATTAGTGCCAATTTTGCGACCAGTGGCTACCAACTTAAGCAGGTGTTTATCGACACCGCCGATTATTGCAAAGGCGAGTAAGCGAAGATGAAAACACTCACACTAAAGCTCATCGCCCTAGCATTTGCATTTTCTGCCAGCGTTTTAATCACTGGCTGCGGCTCTGGCAGTGCGGCCAAAACCACCACGAATCCCGATACCAATACCGGCACAACCAGCCCAGACAGCTTTACTTATAAAGGCCAAAAACCAGCAAGCAACCCTGATATTCTCAAGTTTCAAACCAGTTTATGGATCAACATTGCCCGCGAAGATCGCTGCGGCGGCTGCCACAATGCCACCGGCCAAGTGCCGCGTTTTGCCCGCGCTGACGACATTAACTTGGCCTATGAGGCCTTGGTTAGCAACGGCTTAGTGACGCTCTCCAATCCATCACAATCGGTCATTGTCGATAAAGTCTCCAAAGGCCATAACTGCTGGCTCCCCAACGCGGCAGCCTGTGGCGATACGCTTGTGAGCTGGATTAACAACTGGGCAGGCCCGGTAACCACTACTGCCAACAGTGTGGTGTTGATTGCGCCGCCGGAAAAAGATGTCGCTAATAGCAAAACCTTCCCCAAAGACAGCAGCGGTTTTGCAACTACGGTTTACCCCGTACTAACCGAATACTGTTCGCGCTGCCACTCGGAAACCGCGGTTACCAAACAACAGCCCTATTTTGCGCAGTTTGATAGTCAAGTCACACAGAGCAGCCCTAATTACCAAGCCATCTACACCGCCAATTTAGCGATTGCTTATGACGCAGCCAAAACCAAAATACGCTTAGACAACCCCGCGCAATCTCGTTTCGTTCAGCGCTTGCGCGCTGATTCCCATAACTGTTGGAGCGATTGCGCGGCCAACGCCGCCGAAATGGAAGCTAAAATCACCGCATTTGCCAGCGCCATTCCAGCGGTAAAAGTTGACCCTGCGTTAGTCATTAGCCAATCGGTTGGCCTGAGCGATGCGTTTGTATTAACCAGCGGTGGCCGGGTAGATACCAACTTAATTGCCAAATACGAATTTAAATCGGGCAAAGGTACTATCGCCTACGACACCAGCGGTGTAGAACCTGCTGCTCACCTCAACCTGTTGGGCAATGTAGGCTGGAGCAGCGCGTGGGGGATTAAGGTAAAAGAAACCGGCCGCGCCCAAGCGACTACCGCCACCAGCCGAAAGTTCTTCGATTTGATTCGCGCCTCTGGCGAATACAGTATTGAAGCGTGGGTGATTCCCGATAACGTAACCCAAGGTGCCAACGACAATAACCCCGCACGCATAGTGACCTATTCCGGCAGCGCCATGGAGCGCAACTTCAGCCTAGGCCAGTATGAGTACAACTACAGCTTTTTGAACCGCACCGATAAGAGTGATGGCAATGGCTTAAAAGAGCTACATACCAAAGATGCCGACCAAAAATTGCAAGCCACCTTGCAGCATGTGGTGGTCACTTATGACCAAACCAATGGCCGCCGTATTTACGTTAACGGTGAATTTACTGGCGATGCCGACCCTAGCAAAGGCGCCGTTTTAAAGGATTGGGACAGCAGTTATGCGCTGGCACTTGGCAATGAAGTCAGTGGCGATTTACGCACCCAATGGCAAGGCAACATCCGCTTCTTAGGTGTGCACAAACGCGCTATGACCGCTGAGGATATTAAAGCTAACTACAAAGTAGGCGTGGGCGCCAAGTATCTCTTGCTGTTTAATGTTTCCAGCTTGATCGGCACACCCGACAGTTTCTTGGTCTTTGAAGTACAGCAATTCGACGATTACGGTTACCTGTTTGCTAACCCCTTCTTCACCAATCTCAAGGGCACCCCTATTGCGGGCAATATTCCCCTTAAAGGAATCCGTATTGGTATCAACGGCGAAGAGCCTGTCACTGGCCAAGTCTTTACCAACTTAAACACCAGCCTCAAGACCACTGCTATGGTAGGTGGCCGCCAAACGCTTTCCACCTTGGGCACGGTTATTGAACTCAAGGCTGGGCCAGATCAAGACCAGTTCTTCCTAACGTTTGATCAAATTGCCGATAAAACCTTTGCGCGTACAGCACCTACACCACCGCCTGAAGCAACGCCGGCTGACATTCCCAATCAACCTCTGATTGGCTTGCATAGATTTGCGGAAATCAATGCCGCGCTGTCTACCATGACGGGGATTCCGGCAACCAACACCAGCGTTAAAACCACCTATATGAAAGTGCAACAACAATTGCCCACACTCGCCAACCTCGATGGTTTCCTGGCAGCCCAACAAATGGGTATCACGCAATTAGCCGTTGCCTATTGCAATGCCTTAGTCGGCAACAGCAGTGCACCTAATAGCTTGCGCGACGCCTATTTTGCCGGGTTCAACTTTGCGCTACCAGCCACCACGGCATTTAGCCCGAGCAGCCGCACACAGATTATTGAGCCGCTGCTCAAGCGTTTAATCGCCACCGAAATCAATGGTACTGCACTCAGCACACAAGCAAATCCCGCGTTGTTGCGCACCGAACTCAATAAGCTAATCGACACTATGACGGTTTGCGCCAACAGCAATAACTGCGCCGCAGATCGCACACTCACCACCGTCAAAGCCACCTGCTCGGCAGCTATGGGCAGTGCGGTGATGTTATTGCAGTAATGTTTTAAATTCCCCCCTTTGAAAAAGGGGGAATTTAAAACCGAAAAGACGAATGAACACCAACCGCTGATAGCAGGTTAAGACATGGCCAAATACAAAGCTCCACTCCACCCAGATGCGCCGCTGCTACTCAACAGCCATCGCCGCCCCATGACGCGCCGCGAACTTATCGCGCAAGGTTTTATAGCTGGGGGCGTAACCCTCGCAGGTGGTTCGCTATTTAGTTTGCTATCGCCCTCTGCCATGGCCAGTCTTTCAGCAGATATTACGGATAAACGCGCCCAATGCGGCATCGCCTCGCAAGGTGCTGGCAAGATTCCCTTTATTTGTTTCGATCTGGCAGGCGGCGCTAATATCGCCGGTTCTAACGTGCTCGTCGGCCAAAAAGGTGGCCAGTTGGATTTGTTAAGCGCAGCGGGTTATAGCAAACAAGGCCTACCGGCAGCCATGACACCAGCATCCTCCACCACCAACTTTATTGATCAAACGCTTGGCCTTGCCTTTCACGCCGATAGCGCCATGCTGCGCGGTATTAAAACCCGCGTAAGCGTTAACACCAGCCTCATGACCAATGGCGCGGTGATTGCCGCGCGCTCTGAAAACGACACAGGCAACAACCCACACAACCCCATGTACGGCATAAACAAAGCTGGGGCAGACGGCTCGCTGTTAACCTTAATCGGTTCAGTCAACAGCGATTCCGGCGGCAACTCCATGTCACCCGCCATGATGATGGACCCCGAAGTACGCCCCACCAAAATCGACAACCCGAATGATGTAAAAGGCTTAATTGACGTAGGTGATTTGGTCAGCCTAATGAGCCAGCAAGATACGGTTTCAGTGATGGAATCTATGTATCGCATCAGCGATGCCAAACTCAAATACGTAAAAACTGGCACCACTCGCGATGCTGAATTAAAAGAAATGATTCGCTGCGGCTACATTAAAAGCGCGGATATCGCCGACCGTTTTGGCGACCCCAGCAGCATCAGTGTAACCGCGGACGCCAATATCGTTGGGCCAAGCGGCGTTTTCACCCAAGCCGAATTTGATACCGACAGCGAGTTCCGCAAAACCGCCTCAGTCATGAAACTTGTGGTTAACGGCTATGCCGGAGCAGGCACGATTACCATGGGCGGCTTTGACTATCACACGGGTGATCGCATAACCGGTGAACAGCGCGACTTGCGCGCGGGTAAAT